>Ga0306926_10000577_pt1 | contig 34622 bp, 30 predicted proteins | sample flu12Cox44000178_FD_203759 | JGI IMG/M metagenome (GOLD analysis project Ga0306926, IMG submission 203759) | Lab enrichment of tropical soil microbial communities from Luquillo Experimental Forest, Puerto Rico - flux8day.12C.oxic.44.000.178 (v2)... | ecosystem: Environmental > Terrestrial >...
CGCCGTGGTGTAGAGAAGCCGCGGAATCGTCTGTCTGTCGCGCCGCTCTCCGGCCAGAAGCGGCAGGACGGTTGTGTCCAGATCCGCTGACAAGCCCACCAACTCTCGCGCTTTGCACTTCCTACAGCGTACAGTAGAATGACGACCGGAATGCGGACCGGGGGCGGAGGAGATCGGGCCGCCAATAGCCGTTGAGAAGTAAGCTGAGCGATGATTCGAGCTGTGAGGCGACTGAATATCCGCCGAGCTTGCCTTGCGTCGCTTTCGGCGTGTGATTTTCTAAAATAGAAAGAAGGGCAGCCGTTCCGCGGTTGAGAAGTAGTTCACCGGGGCGAACGAGCGAGGAACCTTTCTTCCGCTGGCAATTCGTCTACCCGCATTTTACGAATGACAGAATATGGTCCTTAGAATCTCACCTATCGGTGACTATAAACAAATGTTGGGGATCGTCACTCATCCTAAATGCGCTGCGCCTTCCGGTTTAGCCGCTGGGCCCACCTTTGCAAACCCCCACACATCCGAATCGGAGGCACTCAAATGGATCGTCGAACGTTCCTCGGTTTTGGGTCACTCGCAATGAGCTCCCTAGGGGGCGGCGGATTGGCACGCGCATTTGCCGACGATGGCAAACCCGTTTCCGGCGCCACCGTATCAACTACCTGCGGCAAAGTTCGCGGCACCCTGCAGGATAAGGTGCATGCCTTCAAGGGCGTTCCTTACGCGGCCTCGACCGCTGGCTCGAATCGTTTCAGGCCGCCGGCCACGCGCGAGCCTTGGACGGAGGTCCGCGACTGCTTCGAACTGGGCCTGCGGGCGCCGCAACTGGCCAGTTCCTTTCACGGGCAAGTGCCTCCTGAATTCGAACCCATGGATCGCAACGAGCCCATGGGCGAGGACTGCCTGGTCCTCAACATCTGGAGCGCCGGCCTCGGTCAAAGTCACAAGCGCCCCGTAATGGTGTGGTTGCACGGCGGCGGTTACACCAGCGGCTCAGGTGGTTTCCTCTGCTACGACGGCGCGAACCTTGCCAAGAAACATGAGCTGGTTGTGGTCACTCTCAATCACCGCCTCACTGCCTTCGGTTATTTGTACTTAGCCGGAATTGGCGGCGAGAAGTACGCCAATTCAAGCAATCTCGGAAATCTCGACATCATCCGAGCGCTTGAATGGATTCGCGATAACATTTCGGCTTTCGGCGGCGACCCAAGTAACGTGACTATCTTCGGTCAGTCCGGCGGTGGAGGAAAAGTCAGTTCCCTCATGGCCATGCCCGAGGCCAAGGGTCTCTTCCACCGAGCAATCGTTCAAAGCGGCGCCGCAGTGCGAGGCATGTCGCGCGACGCAGCAAATAAATCTACCGAAATGTATCTCGCCAAGCTAAACCTCAAGCCGAATGAACTTGATCGTCTACAAACGCTTTCCGTTGACGAATTGTTGGCGCCCACCGCCGGCGCTGCGCCCGTTCCAGGTGCGCCCGGTATCGCCTTCGGCCCTGTCGTCGATGGCAAGACGCTGCCCGTCAATCCGTTCGATCCCGTTGCACCGGAAATTTCCGCAGATATTCCCTTGTTGATCGGCACAGTCGAAACCGAAGTTGCATTTTTCCCAGGTCAGACTCTCGATTCAATGGACGACGTCACGTTTCACACGCACGTCAAGCAAATGCTGCGCACCGCCAGCGACGAACAGGTCGACCGGTTGATTGCCGCGTATCGCGCAGGTCGGCCTACTCAGTCGAACACCGATCTCTATCTGGCGATGGCCTCCGACGCGACTTTTCGCGCGGGCGTCGTCACCGAAGCCGAACGCAAAGCGGACCAGGCCAAAGCTCCCGTCTATCAGTATTACTTCACCTGGCGCTCGCCGGTGCGGGAAGGCAAGCTGCGGTCATTCCACACGGTTGAGATTCCGTTTGTTTTTGACAACGTGGACTTGGCGAAGTCGATGCTCGGCTCCGGCGAAGATCGCTACGCCCTGGAGGACAGAATTAGTTCCGCCTGGGTCGCCTTCGCGCGCACCGGGGATCCCAACACAAAACTGGCCCCGCACTGGGAACCCTTCGACACCAAGAAACGCGCTGTGATGGTCATCAACGACGAGTGGAAACTCGTCAACGACCCGCACGGAGAGGAGCAACGCCTGCTTCACTCCATACAATCAGCGGGCTAAACAAAGCAGGTCGATTTCACCCCGGCCGATTCGAGGATCTCTTCGAGAGCTTCCCCAAGCCTCCTTAGCCGTTTAAATAGAGACAGACAGGTGCTCGTTCACTTAAACGTGAACGATATCGCCCGGGATTCTTTCGCAGCGAGCGTGACCGTTTGGTCCTGGGCTGGATAGTTTTCATGCCAAGCCTCGATCGTGTAGTTTCCAGCAGGAAGTCCGGCTAAGACGAACGTGCCGTCCGTCGAGGTGACTGCGAAATAAGGATGGTCGAACACGAAGACAAAAGCGCGCATCCACGGATGTACATTGCAAAGCACGGGCATGGCGAATTCAGGGCGTTCGAAAGTAGATCTGAGCGCCGCCGAACCGGCAGGCTGCGAACTGCTCCACTGCCGATTGTGCCTAGGCAGCGGGTGTACGTTGTGCATCGTGGGATCGTTATTTTCGACGGCCATCGGCTGGCCGGTCATGAGCGCCATCACGTGCGGCTCGTACATGCAATTTTTCTGCGAGAGGATCACAGGATTGGTGGACGTGGAGAACTTGTATCTGCCGAGGCCGCCTTTCACATAAACGACGACGTTGGCCAGTGCACCGCGATCACCGACGACGACAATCGGCGGAACGACAGGCATTGGATTAGCCTGCACACAAGCAGACGACTGGCTCATGTCAATCGGCTTGAAGAGCGGGGGCAAGCCTGCGAGCGTGACCGTGCCTCTGATCGACCCTACAGTTGACGAATCGACGGTGGGTAGCGGACCCGAAAATTCCCGGTTTGGTCGCTGGCCGCAACCGGCGGCTAGGATGGCCAGAAATGCCAGAATTCGATACCAAGAGGCAATTCTCATGCCCACGCAAGGCCAAGTTTAGTGTGTTTCGAAATTGGGGATCGACACGGCCGCTGTAATTACGGAAAACCACAGCAAGATTTCCACCATGCCAGCAACTTTTCCAAACAGGCTCACGCGCGGGCCGTGCTCAAATCGGCGCGCGTGCCACTGCACCAAGATATGCCACAGGACGCCGATGGGAACCAGAAGGCCCAGCTTAATTTCAAATGCAGGATTCGGAACATATTTTGTGGCGGCACTGGAAAAAAGCATGAAGCCGCCGAGAACCGCAATGCAAAATCCCGTCCAATTCCAGGCAAAGAGGGCATCGGAGAGCTGACTCGCCGTTTGCCGCTTGGTGCCGATGCCCAGCAGGCGCAAGTCGAGCGGCAGGTTGGTGCCGATCCAGAGCGACAAACCGGTGAAATGCGTCAACTGAACGAAGGGGTATGCCCAGGTCGACCCGCTGATGTCCAGCGCCCACCAGGTATTTTGGAGCCATTTCGCAATGGCCATGAAAAAGTCGAGCATTTTTCAGGCTTCTACCCGACACCACATCTCGCCGGAACCTCTAGCGACGCGAGAATCGATCCGATCCACAAAACGAGCGAGACAAACGCCACAATCTTTGACCATAACGGGAGCGAAGATACGCGATCCAGGTAGGGAACAATTGAACTCACGATGACCCCGAACACCACTGCCAGCAAGACGATGACAATTTTCGTCCGAAAACAGGAGGCCAGATAGAAATCCACCGCGTCTGCCGCGAACATGAAAAATCCGGAGAACACGGCCATGCACAGGCCCGTCCACATCCACGGGAAGAGTTGCTTAGCGACGTCAACGGGAGCTCTCCGGCGTGCCGCAAGTCCCATCACGCGTAGATCGACGATTGCTGTCGAGCCGACCAGCAGGAAAAACCCCGAATAGTGCAGAATTTCGAGGATCAACGAAATGACGACTGAACTATCGATGGCGACGATCCAGGGATTTTTCTCGAGCCACTCGCAGAACTGAAGCATCGCAGCGCAGCCTAGGACCGCAGCACAGTTCCATCGGTAAGAACGACGGTTGTGCAACGCATGGTTTTGGCCCCGCTCTTGGCTGCGCCACCCGTCACCGTGATCTCGTCACCCGGCTTGACAATCGTGCTCGTCCAGCCATTGTGCTTCAGAAAATTCGGGCTGTTGATTTCGACGGCCCACTCCACTGTCTGACTCTTTTCATCCTTCACTTGCAGATAAATGTATCCGTGAGGATTCGTCCATTCGACGCGCTCGACTGTTCCTTTGAGCGTCGTTGGGTGGTCCATGTCGTACATCGAGACGGAATGATGTGCGAGCACAACCGGCGCGGGTGCCGCCATCGCGAATAGTGCAATCAAAAGATAGAGTGCCGATTTTCCTAGCATGCGATGATCTCCTGTCATTAACCAGCCCTCCGATTGTCCGCGCCGGCGTCGCGATCTACTTCGTTATAAGAAGGTCCTTGTAATCCTTATTGTTCTGCTCGCAGACATACTCCTGTATTTGCCATTCCGGGTGCAGCTTCAATTTGCTTGATTGCGTCCACGGCTTCGCAAAAACGTTCGAATCATCGATGGCGGCCGAATAGTCGACGATGTCGTAAGAGTCCCGATGATAACGCTCGACGACGTGGTACGCCGTAGTGTGGTGGTAGTCGCCTACGATCGTCTGATCGTTGAAACCTCTGACGTCAACGACGAGCGTGTCGCCTTCCCAGTGTCCCACCGAGTTGCCCATGTATGTCGGATCGAGATCGGCTGGATGTGCTTGTCCGTCCGTCGGAATGACCCTAAAGAGATGATAAGCCTCGTAGAGAATCACCAGGAGTCCCGGTTTCTGCACGATCTGCAGGGGGTAGGGCTGAAACGTTGCCATCGGAACGCCTGGCGGCGTGCAGGTCACGCCAATCCCAATCTGATTCTCTTGTTCGGTGAGCTTGTACTTCTCCGCGCCGGGCTTCAGAACCGCACCCCTGTTCATCCCCCCAAAGTTGAACCCGGCGATATACACGCCTGAAAGGTCGGGGTGGCCATCGGAAGCGCGAGGAATCGGCTGATTGTGGGGATTCAGGCAACCGGGATCACTGCTGGAGGGAACAGGATTCGTGCCGACTACCGTTATGGTAACAGACTTCGCATCGTTTCCGCCGCGTCCCTTCGCGGTGAACGTATAGGTGCTGGTCGCGGCAGGGGACACCGTGATTTTTCCGAGCGTCGGGACGATGCCGAGACACTGATCGAAGTAGGTGTCGTCGGCGTTCACTGCGTGCCAGTAGATGGTCGCCGATTGCCCGGGGCCAATTACATTAGGCTCGGCTCGAAGCTCGAGAATCTTTCCGGGCGGCCCCATGGGGAAGCCGCCGACTCGAGGACGCCCGGCCTCGGCTTGCGCCGCCGGCTGCGGATTCTGCGCTGGCTGCTGCGGAATTGCCGGAGTCCCCGGCACGCCGGGTTCGCGTGCTGGAGCGCTAGCGGCGCAGGACGCTACCAGCACAACAAGCGCCGCCGCAGCAATCGCCAATCGATTCACACGTTTCATACTGCTTGCCTCCTCAAGGCGAACAGGAAAGCGCGCGGCCCTGTAAATTATGAACGAAAATTTCGGAGTGCAATAGCAAGACACAAGTTGGACGCGCCTACCACCCCAGCGGTTGCGCGGGAGCCACACCTGCTCCCGCGCTCGGCTCAGCGCAAATCCCCAGATTGTACGGTTCCAGTCTCTAACCTCTAGCTTCCGGCCCCTGAATCTAGAAAGTGTATTTCAGAGCGAATTGCATCGTCCGCGGGTCGTTGGTTGTTTGGTTCAGGGCGCCCAAGCCAGCTGTGCTGGCCGGAGTGGGCTGGCCGAACGCAGGCGCCACAAAAGCACCATTCGGCGGATACAGGTTCGCGTGGTTTGGAAGATTGAAAACTTCCCAGCGGAACTCGATGGTTTGACGCTCGCCAATCGGGAACAGCTTCATTACTCCAGTGTTGACGATGATCGACCCTGGACCGAACAGGCTGTTGTTTTTCAGGCTGCTGAAGGTATAGGGCGCTGGCGGGACAAACGATAACGGATTGAGCCAGCACTGCCGGCCCTTGTTTTGGCAGTACGGATCCGCCCCGGGCAGCAGTGCGGGGCGCTGTGTCAGCCCATTTCCGCTTCCCGAAAAATCGATAATCATGATTGGGGAGATGTCAGTACCTGATTGAGCAAGGAGGGAAAGAGAGAATCGCCAATTACCGAGGAACATCTGCTCCCTGTGGCCGGAGAACCGGGGTGTCTCCGCTACCAGCGACTGGTTAAATATCACGTGCGTGTCTGCGTTGGGACAATTGCCGCGATCGTAATGTTTGTTGTACGGCATGGCTTGGGCGGCAAGAAAGAACCCGAGGGTCGTGGTGTAGTTGTCGGAAATGCAGTGGGACCAGGTGAAGTTGGTCGTGGACGTGAAGTGTCGGGCGAACGGATGGCGGGCGGTCAAGAGTAGACCGTTGTAGTTCCCCGTCAAGTCCTCCTGCAAGAGAAGTGTTTCGCCGTAGCAGGAGGTGAAGAAAGGCGGTCCGGCACATTGGGACCCGAAATGCTGCAACATGCGGTTGTTGCCCAAAGAGAAGAACGGGCTCCTGAAGGGAGGGATAGGGGAGGTCGGAGTGCCACACAAGAACGGGGGCAACGCAGCCGGGCACGGTCCGGTCGGAACATTGCCGCCCGAAGACGCGCAAGAGAGACCTGTAGGGAACGGATAACCTGGTGGGCACGGTCCCTGCATACTGGGGTTCGCCTCGTTGTTTCCCCACAGATGTCGTTGCTGGCTTCCCAAGTAACCCACTGAGAAGACCCAACTGCTCACCTGTCGTTCGACAGTCAGGTTGTACTGCATGATGTAGGTCGGCTTCGTTGTCTGCGGGTAGCTAAACACGAGCGCACCGGGCAGATACGCCGCATTTTGCGGGCCGGTCCCAACAAACTGAGGGAAGGGATTCTCCCCCACGTGGTTGTTGCCCTGCTGGTCGATGAAGGTGAACGGGTTGTTTGCGCCGGCTAGCGTCCCCCAGGGATCGCTGATGCAGTTCGTTGTGCAGGCCAGGCCAGAGATACCAAGTGCGGGGTTGTTGACAGCGCCGCCATACGGCTCCTCAAAGCCGAACTGATCGTAGGAGAAATTCGGGAAATCGTAGAAGAGGCCGAAGCCGCCTCGAACCGCCATCTTACCGTCACCCGTGGGATCCCATGCAAATCCGATGCGAGGGCTCCACTCGTTCAGTGCGTTTTTGGAGAGCTTGTTGTGGCCGGGACTGCCGGGATCTCCATTGAAAATGTAACCCGCCGGGGCAGTGGGGAACTTCGTGCTGTGAACGCCGTTGATAATGTTGTCGAGCGAGATGTTTACAACGTGGCCATTGGGATCGGTGTGTCCAAAGAAGGGGTCCCAACGAAGACCGCCGGTGATCGTCAAGCGCCGCGTGGCTTTCCAGGCATCCTGCGCATACAGAGCAAAAACATTCTGGCGCTGCTTGGAAGGAATCGGGGCGTCCTGGCTGAAACCGGACCCGGCCGATGTATAACCGATTAGGTAGTCGGCAAGTCCCGAACTGGGAAGCAGCGAGCCTGTGCGCGAACCATCAAACGAGAAACTGCCTTGGTTCAAGAGGTAATTGGTGGCGAAGGCTCTCAGGTTGATGTAATCGACCCCGAAGGAGAGCTGATGGGCACCACGCGTGAGTCCCAGATCATCAGACGCTTCATACGTGTCGTAAGGCTGGAGCGAGGGAGTCGAAGCAAACAGTCCGAAAAACCCCCCGGAAACATTGAATCCCGCCATATAGTGTGGAAAGAACTTACTCACGTTAGGGCCGAGTTGGTAGATGTTTCCGATCGCGAGTGGCGGCAATCCCTGGTTTGCCAGATTCGTGTTTGTTTCTGCAAACAAGCCGTTGAGATCGAGTGTGTTGTTTTGGACAGTAAGGTTTCTGCTGCGATTCCAGCCCAGGCGAACGTTGTTGACGGTATTCGAGCCGAACAGCAACGTATCTCCTAAAGTAAGCCCATTGACACGATTCGATTGACCATCAATCGCGGCAATGAAGAGTCCGCCGTCGGGGGCTGGCAGTTTGGGAGCGCCTGGTTGTTGTTCCCAGTTCGCAATGAAATAGCGGCCAAAGATTGTGTGGCGGTTGCTGTGGTGATACTCGACTCTGGCCAGGCCTTGGTTCTCGGTAAAGTTAATGGGGCTTTGGTAGTTATACTGCCCGCAGGCTGACGGAGAACCAACGGGACCGCCGCCCGGGGCCACTGGCAAGTGACTCTCCAACGTCGTGATGATCGGGCTGTATTTGGTTGGATCAATTTGATTATTGCCCCGGCCCGGATTGCTCGCGGGACCATAGGGCGCACCTAACAACTCCGCCGCGGACCCTAGGCAAGGCTGGAAGTCTCCAGCGAGCATGGCGGCCGTCGGCAGGGTAGTCGTTGCAGGTACGGTCGAACGCTGGATGGTGTCCTGCCAACCAACAAAGAAAAAGAGTTTGTCCTTGAGGATGGGTCCGCCAAGCGTGCCGCCAAATTGATTGCGCTTGAGGTCTTGCCTTTTCACACTAGGGTCGGTGCCGCCGGCAAAGGCCGTGTTCCGCGCATCAAAAATGTAATTCCGCAAATACTCGAAGGCGTCGCCGTGAAACGAGTTAGTGCCGGATTTCGTAACCGCATTGACCGCACCGGCTGGGTGCACGCCGTAGTTCGCTGGCAAGGAACTGGTTTCGACCTTGAATTCCTCAATCGTATCCGGAAACGGCAATGGCAGGTTCTGATTGCTCAACGGGTCATTGAAGGTCCCCCCGTCGAGCCAGTACGAGACGCTGCCCTGCGTGCCGCCCGCAATCGAAACGACTGCCGAAGAGGGGTATGAGGCCCGGAACGCACGGCCTTGCCCGACCGCACCTGATAGGTTCAGCAAGTCGGTAACCTGGCGCCCGTTAAGGGGTAGGTTCTGCACCTCCTGTGGAGGCGTAACCTGTCCGACGCCAATGCTCTGCAACTCGACGGTGGCGGCCTCCGCTTGCACGGTAACTTCCTGCGTGATAGCGCCCACGGCCAGCGAAACGTTGATTGTGGGACTGCCGCCGACCTGCAAGACGATTCCTTTTTGCACGTACTTGCTAAACCCTTCTTTGGTCACCTCGAGGTCGTATGAGCCGACCGACAGATCAGGCAGCGCGTAGCCCCCATCGGCCGCGCTGGTGGTTACGCGCACCGCTCCCGTTGCGGTCTGCGTCAACCTGATGTTGGCGCCGGCCACGGCGGCGCCGCTCGAGTCCTGAATCACGCCTCTGATTTGCGAAGTGGAAATCGTCTGCGCTGCTGCAAGGACGCTCGCGGACAGAAAAAGGCACAGCTTGAAGAATACTTTGGATCCCATAATCCCCACCCCCGTAGAGATCGTCGCTCTCGTGCTATCGACGCGAGTTACGCCGCGTCCCTATAGCAAGATGGGTAGGTTGATGTCAACGATAACCTGCCTGTCCACTTATTCCGATTGGGACTAACAGAGGAACCGGGTGGGTTTTGTTCGTTCAAGGACCATAGTGCGAGTAGAGCAGGAAGAAAGATGCGCGTTCAGTAATTGTAGAACCCGCGCCCTGACTTGCGGCCGAGCCATCCTGCGGCCACGTATTTTCGGAGAAGCGGGCACGCCCGATATTTCGGGTCGCCGAGACCCTTTTGCAGCACATCAAGAATTTCAACGCACACGTCGAGTCCAATGAGATCCGCAAGTTCGAGTGGGCCCATGGGATGGTTCATCCCGAGTTTCATGATGGCGTCCACCGCCTCGGGAGTGGCCACGCCTTCCATCACCGCGAACGCAGCTTCATTGATCATGGGCATCAGTACGCGATTGGAGACAAAGCCGGGCGCGTCGTTGACCGCGACGGACGTTTTCCCCAGCTTCTCGCACAGGGCCATGGTTTTTTGAAAGGTCACGTCGCTCGTCGCGAGCCCGCGGATCACCTCGACGAGCTTCATTACGGGCACCGGATTCATGAAATGCATGCCGATGAAACAGTCGGGTCGCGAAGTGTGCGCGGCGAGATCGGTGATGGAAATGGAGGAGGTGTTGCTTGCGACAATCACGCCGGGGGCAAGAATCGCGTCCACGTCTTTGAGCACACGAACCTTGAGTCCGTGCTGTTCGGAAACGGCCTCCACAACGAAATCGGCGCCGGCGAGAGCAGCGTTTTCCGTCACCGGTTGGATGCGAGCCAGCGCAGCAGATTTCTCCGTGTCTGTGATTTTGCCTTTCTTGACTTCCCGATCGAGATTCTCGGAGACGGTGGCCAGCGCGCGATCGAGCAATTTTTTTTCGATGTCGCGCAGAATCACATGATAACCGGCACGGGCGAAAACGTGCGCGATTCCGTTGCCCATCGTTCCTGCGCCCAGCACCGCTACTGTTTTGATCGAATTGTTCGACATGGGTGGCCTAGATCATAGCGGAACCGATCGAGCGACAGAAGAGCGGACGCGCCGCCCTGATCTAGCTACTGCGGCGGCGTCCCTTCCACAACTTCTCGTACGATTTCCTTCGCGCGGTTTTCCGAAGCAGGCAAAACAAGCACATACAACCTCTGGCCCTCATCATGCACTACGCAGCCGATACCGACTCCCTCCAGCGAATTCTTTAGATATTCGGCAATTTCCGGATCATCACCGGACCAAACTTCTGCCCTCGCTTGTTCTGGATCGAAATTCTCCCCAAAGTCGTCTTCTCTACTGACATCGGTCTCCGTGAATTGATCCTCATCTCTCTCATCGGTTCCCGGATCAGGGACAGGGTTGTAAATCCTGCGATTGAAATTAAAGGGATTCACCCTCGCGTTGTCACTGGAGAGTTCTTCGTCCGGTCTTTGCTCTAACTGGTCAGAATTGGTGAGAACCTTTTCCAAAACCGTTTGTGCCGAAGGGAAGTCCTTGGGCTCGATCCATATCAGCGCGGCTAGCTGAGTAAGGGTCGGGAGGACGCCAAATTCCCGGCCTTCGTCACAATATGGAATGTGGGCCAAGCGAAGGGCTTCGCAAATCTCAGCATAGAGCGCTTGGGAAAGGCCGCTCCAGAGCAATAGGCGACCTTGCGAATCGGTTGGAGCGTCGCCATTCTTCGCCGATTGCTCCAAGGAATTCTCCCCCGGCAGGTTGGTGACGAGGCTGACGCCACAATCAGCGCACTTGGTGAATCCGGAACGGTATTCGGTTTTGCACTTGGGGCAGAACACGGCGCTACGCAGTTTTATCCCAAACCGCGGATTTGTGCTAGGGCCGTTCGACGGCCAAGGCCACCGCGTTGCCGCCGCCGAGGCAGAGTGCGGCGATGCCGCGCTTCAAGTTGCGGCGCTGCAATTCGTAGAGCAAAGTCACCAAAATGCGCGCTCCCGACGCGCCGATCGGGTGACCGAGGGCGACCGCGCCTCCATTGACATTCACTTTCGAGGGGTCAAGCTCCAATTGGCGCGTCACGGCGATCGCGGCGACCGCGAACGCCTCATTCAATTCGTAAAGATCGACATCCCTGTGGCGATCCCAACGTGTTTTCACCAGCAGCCTCTCGACCGCGTCGACTGGCGCCATCATCACCCATTTCGGCTCGACGCCGCTCACGGCCTGCGCAACGATTCGCGCCATGGGCGTCTTGCCAAGGCGCGCCGCCGTATTTTCGCCGGTGACGACCACTGCGGCAGCGCCGTCATTCGTGCCGGGTGCGTTGCCAGCCGTCACCGTGCCACCTTCTTTCTTGAACGCAGGTCTAAGCTTCGCCAGCGCATCCAGAGAGGTGTCCTCACGAGGCGATTCATCGGACTTGATGATGACTGCGGGCCCTTTTTTCTGCCCAATTTCGACGGGGATGATTTGATCCGTCACGAAGCACGACTTGATGGCATGGATTGCGCGGCGATGGCTTTCGAGCGCGTAACGGTCCTGTTCTTCGCGCGTGATGCCGTATTTTTCGGCGACCAGTTCGGCGGTCACGCCCATGTGGAAGTCCTCGTAGGCGTCCCACAGGCCGTCGTTGATCATCGAGTCGATCAGTTGCGCATTCCCAAGACGAAATCCGGTACGCGCACCCTTCATCAAATAGGGCGCATTGCTCATCGACTCCATTCCGCCTGCAACAATGATTTCCGATTCACCGAGCGTAGCCGCCTGTGCTGCGAGCGCAACAGCCTTTAAACCTGAGCCGCAAACCTTGTTGATCGTCATTGCTGCGACGCGCGGATCGAGCCCAGCTTTCAACGCCGCCTGACGTGCAGGATTCTGTCCAAGACCCGCTTGCACGACGTTGCCCATGACGGCTTCGTCGACTTGCTTCGGATCAATTCCCCCGCGGCAGACAGCCTCTTTGACAACAATCGCGCCTAATTCAGGAGCGGAAAGCGGCGACAATCCTCCCATAAATCTTCCAATCGGCGTTCGCACTGCGCTCAAAATGACTGGGCTCTCCATGTCCATGCTCCTAGATCGGCGGACTACGCGCTTCGTCGGGCAATCATGAACCAGGCTTTTGGGTTGATCCCATCGAATAGTCCTGCCTTCGCTTCGGGCCGGACGTCAAACACCGCGGGCTCGATCGATTCGATTTGCCAGCCCTTAGAAAACGCAGTTCGCAGTTCATGTTGTGATACACGGCGCGGGCCCTGTGTTCCCGGCATCGCGTCGCTGAAACACAGCAGGAATAAATGCCCTGCAGGTTTCAAAACGGTCTCCAGGCCTTCGACATAACGAACGCGGTCTTCATCGGAAAAGACGTGAAACAATCCGGAATCGAGGACGTTGTCGAAGCGCTCACTCCAGTCGCTGAGTTGCAAAGCGTCCTTCAGGACGAAAGTGGCCGAAATTCCGCTCTCTGCCGCCTTGCGCTGCGCCCGTGCGATTGGACTTTCCAGAAAATCCGCTCCGGTAACGGCGTTACCTCGGCTGGCAAAGAACAGCGCATTGTCTCCCGGACCGCAACCAACATCCAGAATCGACCCCGTGATCCTGTCCGCAGCTTCGACGAATGCCTGCTGCGGCCTGCCCGTTTCCCAAGGGGCCTGACCGGCGTACATCTCTTCGAATCTCTCTCGCTTCACGCCAAGTGAGGCAGCGTCAGCCATGTGCGATGCACCTAAAGCAAATCCTTTCCCTTGCTCGATTATATCGCTAATGCGAGGGGCTGGCCGCGAGAGGACTAGCTCGCGCCTGGTGCGGGTCGCAACGTGGGTCCATTTCGCGTGATCGAGAACGGGTGCGTCTAGACCGGAACAATCCGTACCAGTAATCAACCAGTTTCTTCTGTGCAATCCTGTATGTTCATTTTTCCCAGATGTATAGAATTTGCTCTCACTTTTTACCGGCCCTCGTCGCGAAACCCAAGGCAATCCTTTGAATCGAAATGAGATGATCTTTTTGGAGACCGAATTGGCACCCCCTTTGCACCTGTCCAGTTGCCCCCGAATTTTCCGCCGACCCCAAACCAAGTGAGGAGGCCCGTGATGAGAAACGGCTTATGGCAATACAAGAGCTTACGGACAATGATCCTTGCTGCAACTCCATTGTTTTGCCTCTCCATTCCTGCAAGTGGACAGCAGGCTCCAGATCAAGACAGCGGCAGGGGCGTCGTTCAAGGCCAGACGGATATGAATCGAGGACAGGACGCCAGCGAAAACCGCAACCAGAACGGTGACGCGAATCGAGAACAGAACGGCGTCAATCACGGAGATCTGGTCGTATTCGATCGTTTCCTGGATAGCCACCCGGAAATCGCGGAGCAGCTTCGCAAGAACCCTTCGTTGATCGAAGACCGACGCTGGGTGCAAGATCATCCTGCGCTGCAGACCTTCCTGCACGACCATTCGCAACTCCGTGGAGCGATAACTTCAAACCCGACCGCTTTCATGCGAGCGGAGCGGAGATACGATTTCCGTGAAGATGCGCGGGGCGGTGATCAGAACGCGCCGCGAGACGCATACAACGGCAATAGCGCCAACCGCGACACCGGCATGCGCGACCGCGATGCGAACACGTCCAATCGGGACACCGACACGCGCGACCGCGATACCAATCGCGGCCAGAACACCGACGTCGATCGTGACCATGACCAAAACGGCAGCGTAAATCGGGACCGTATCAACCGCGGCGATTTGGCTGAGTTTGACCACTTTCTCGATCGCCACCATGAAATCGCCGAGCAGCTGCGCAGGAATCCTTCGCTCATTGACAATCGTCAATTCATCGAGAGCCATCCTGCGCTGCAAACGTTCCTGCGGGATCATTCTCAGTTGAGCGGAGCAATAGCGTCGAACCCGAATGCTTTCATGCAGGCGGAAAACCGCTATGACGCCGCCGAGGACCGTCGAGGTGGCGTTGACGAATCACGCAACTTCGACCGCGATCATCTAGCCAGCTTCAATGCCTTCATGGGACGCCACCAGGATATCGCTCGGGATGTTTCACAGAATCCTGATCGCGTCAACGATGACAGATACGTCGCCAACCATGCTGAGCTAAAGCAATACCTAAACTCGAATCCGGGCGTCCGGCAAGACTTGTCCTCGAATCCGCAGAGCTTCGTCAAAGTCGCTCAGCAAGTCAACGTGAACGGCACGGGTACGAGCAGTAGCACCTCCGGCAGTACCAGTGGCAGCGCGAGCGGCAGTGGCAGTTCGACGGGCACGTCCACGGGCAGGAGCGGTGCAGCGAACGGGACCGGGACTACCAACAAGCCGACCAAGTAAGACCCACGGCGAGCACGAGTGGGAAGGCCGGGAAACTGGCCTTCCCATAATTGTCTGTCTCAAACGGAGGTCAACCGATCCGGACTGCCGGTTCGGCAAACACCCGAAGGAGGAACAATGAGGAATGTTAAGACTTCACTACTTCTGCTCCTCCTCCTCATCCCCGCGCTTCTCATGGCGGCGAGCGCCAAGAAGAAAAAAGGGACGGAGAGAGGAATGCTCGAGAAAATGGAAGCGGTGCCGTGCGGCGCCAAGCAGAAAGGCTTGGCCGGATTAGGCACGCTGTGGGGTTCCGTTGGAATTACTCACGTGAACTCGGACGAGAAGCTGTGCCCGCAATATTTGCTCCGCTCAGACGAAATGGATTATCAAATCCGGCCTAAGGATCTGAAGCACGCCAAAATTCTTCCGGTCGGTACGGAGGGTGAATTCAAGGTCAAGAACAACCAGATGCTGCTTACGATGCCTGAAGGCGGTGACCGCAAAACTTACGCCTATCAGGTCGTCGCCATGACTCCGAACAACAATAATTCGGACGAGGGCGGCGCGAAGTCCTCAAGTCTCCGGTCGGATGAGCACTGACGTGAAGCTGCGAGATTTATCGCTGCTCTCTCGTCACCGCGAAAATTCGTGAAAGCGCGGTCCTGAGCGCACCCAGCGATTCCGCTCCGCATCGTGCAAGGGAATTGCTCTAACATCGAGCCGGGTCAGAGAGTGTGCCGTCGGGGCTGACCGGGCCAGATGGGGCATGTTTGTTTGGAACCCTGTCGCGAAAAGTGAAAACAAAATCGCTTTTCAGTGCGGGGCGGATTTCGCAAATTCGTTCGGGCCCTTGGGCGGGTTAAGGCCGAGCCAGTTCGATCTGCTTGAGCGCCTCAGGGCGTATCGCTCCCCTTGGATGAGCACCTGCGGTGCATGCGATGAAATCTGGTTTGCCCGGTTGATTCAGAATAGCTCAGCCCTGATCGATTTAGCGGCATGTTGCAGGACCTTCTGCTCAGCTCAAGCTGGTTTTGCCGCGCGAACGAAGGCACTGAAGAACCGTCCTTCCACCTGAGCGGCAATCGCGTCCGCTTCGATCCCGGCGTTGGCCAGGAAGTCTCGAGCATCCCCGGCGCGATACACGCGGGTTTCTTCGATCTCGATATTTTGGAACCCGGCTGATTCGAGGGTGTTTCGGTATTCGGTCTCTTCGAGCGCGCCCGCCACACAACCGACCCAGAGAAGCATGTTCTTGCGAATCTCCGGCGAAATTTCGCCGCGGGTCACAATATCCGATACCGCCAGTCGGCCGCCCGGCTTCAAAACACGGAACGCTTCGCGCAAAACCCGTCCTTTGTCTGACGAAAGATTGATCACGCAGTTCGAGATCACCACGTCCACCGAGTTGTCGGGAAGGGGAATGTTCTCGATTTCGCCCTTGAGGAACTCCACATTGTCCGCCCCGGCTTTTTTCTTGTTTTCCTTGGCCAGCGCCAGCATTTCGTCGGTCATATCGAGACCGTAGACTTTGCCGCTCGGCCCCACTTGTTTTGCCGAGAGTAAGACATCCAGGCCGCCCCCCGAACCCAGATCGAGAACAAGCTCTCCCGCATTGAGTTTCGCGAGCGCCGTTGGATTTCCGCAGCCGAGCGAGGCAAGAACTGCCTGTGCGGGCAACTGGTCGGTTTGCTCGGATACATACAGGCCCGAAGAAATCGGGTCGCAGCAGCGGGCCGACGGTCCGCAGCTGACGTGGTCTCCCGACTCGGTCCGTCGGGCCAGTTCGCTATACTTCTGTTTCACAACCTGCTGAATGTCGGAATCACTCATCGCACGCTCCTAACGGGAGACTCCAATAATTTCCTCCCGCTTCAGCGCATTGCTGCGCATGCAACATTCGGAATAAAGGAACCTGATAATTTCTTGCAAGGCTGCCGTGGTCGCGCGCCGTAGCGCAAGAAGGTGCTTTGGCGCTGAACGCAGACGAGGCCCTCGTTCTTCAGCTTGTCGAGGTGATGGGAAAGCGTTGAGCTCGGAATCTCCAGCTCCTGCTGCATCTCATTTACAACCAGGCCCTGGGGATAGGCCGAAAGCAGAAGCTGCATGATTCGCAACCGGGCTTCCGCGCCAAGAGCGGAGAACATATCCGCATATTTGCTCACCTGGCCGGCATTGAACTTTTCTCGAGCGCACATACTTCGATAATCGCAGAAATATAGAATAATGGCAAGCACGGCCTGCTGCCCGTTCTCAGAGTTGGGTTTCTGTAGGAAATTCGTTGTCACGCCTAGCGCCGCAGCATACGATGCGCGGGGAAGGGGATCTAGCTAGGTCGATCGGGTGGACACGGTTATGGGGATGCAAACCAAATTCTTAGTGCCTTGCGCTGTCTCGATAGCTTTTGCGATGGCGGTCGGCTCCGCTACGCTGGGCCAGCAAGCTTCGCCCCAGCAGCCGCGGTCACGTGACGGATTTCCGGCAGGTCCGAAAGCGCAGATTCTGAGTTTCACGGCCACCGCCGCCTCGATCGAGCCCGGTCAGCCCGTAACACTGGAGTGGGCGGTGATCAACGCGGACCGAATCGCACTCGATCGCGGCATCGGAATTGTGGCCGCCCGTGGCAGCCGCACGGTGACGCCAAGGGTCACGACCACATACACCTTAACCGCGCTCGGTTATGCTGGTGCGACCGGCGACACGCGGACCATCACGGTCACCGTTCCTGGTACAAATCCCGCTCCAGACGACAGCGCGCAAGCCAAACAGGCTCTGGCGGGCGAGCCCATCCCGCGCATGCCCGACGGCAAGCCCAATCTCAGCGGTGTGTACATCGCGCCCTTCCACTCCATGCACCCGATCGACAAGATCACCCTCAAGCCGGGCGCGGAAAAATACCATGTTGGCCCTGAATATACCTTTTCTCTCGGCGAGCAGTGTCTGCCGCGGGGCGTGCCGGACACGATCAACGAGCCGTATCCGTTTCAGATCGTGCAAACGCCCAACCAGGTGATCATTCTTTACGAGGCGGGCGAATACTTCCGGGTGATCCCCACCGATGGGCGCCCGCACCCCAAAGATCTCGACCCGACATGGATGGGAAATTCCGTCGGCCGCTGGGAAGGAGATACCCTGGCGGTGGACGTGATCGGTGTGAACGACAAAGTTTCAGTCGGCGAGTACCGCCATACGACGGCGTATCACGTGGTCGAACGCTTCGAGCGCATTTCCTACGACACGCTCAAGTATTCAGCCACCATCGATGATCCCAACGTGTTTGCCGCGCCTTGGACTGAAGTAGCGACTTTTACGCTGCATCCGGAATGGCAGATTCAGGAGTATATCTGCAACGAAAACAATCACGACTACAAGAAGCTATTCGAACAGTACAAGCAATAACGGCCGGCATACCAGACAGGAAAGGTGTGCCCGGCATCCCAGGGTGGAGGCCGCTTGTTGGCCGACGGGTTTGCACCCCGCCAATTCTTATCGGGTTTTAGCCTTGCAATCCACTAAGGTTGTGGGTCGAGATTGATAGCGTCAGCTGCCCATCGAGTCCTGGTGAACCTCTAGTGTGCACGAAGTAGTGGGCAAACTTCCGCCGCAGGTTCCGATCATGCTCGATTTCGGTCATGTCGACGTCGAGCACAGCTTCGATTCGTCCGCTTTCGCAAAGCATGCCTTGCTGTGCTGGCACAGCTTAGATACGTACCGATCCCAAATCGCCGCTAGCGCTGAGATGTTCGTTGGACGCAGGTGGCGCGAAATAGCTGCTCGCTCTCGGCTCGATTTGCGTTTTGCTGTAGAATCCTTCCCCAAGCGAAAGCGCCATGGGTCGTCAACTCCTCCAAGAAACACTGCGCAGCCCGCTGCGGCCCAACGATAAGCGAAAAATCGTCGAGCATTACGACGTCGCCAGTCCTTACTACCGCTCGCTCTGGGGTGAACACCTGCATCACGGTTATTGGATTCGCGGCGACGAATCCAAAGAGCTCGCGCAGCTCCAGCTCACCGAGTACCTCGCGACGCTGGCGGGGATAAAACAAGACTCAAGTGTTCTCGATATCGGCTGTGGCTTCGGGGGGAGCAGCCTTTACCTCGCGCGAAAATTCAGTGCACACGTCACCGGCATAACTATTTCCCCGGTCCAGATCGAAATGGCCAGGAAGGCGGCGGAGGATGCGCAATTGGACGCGCTGTTCGTCTTGATGGACGCGGAAGCGTTAGATTTACCGCAGCAATTTGACATTCTCTGGTCGATCGAATCCATCTCGCATTATTACAATCGCGAAAAATTCTTCGCTAACGCCAGGCCGTTTTTGAAGCCGGGGGGAGTCTTGGCGTTTACAGATTGGTTCAAGCGTTCGGGCCTTTCTGCGGTGCAGACCCGTAAGTTCATCGCCCCGATCGAGCGCGGAATGTTGGTCGAGCTGGAAACGATGGACGATTACGAGTCCTACTTGCTGGCCAATGATTTGCAAATCGTCCATAGGCAGGATTTGACGCGCCACTGCGGAAAGACCTGGCAGTTCGGCTCAGAAATCATCCGGGATAAATCGCTATGGGCCCTGGCCGCCAAGCAGGGCAAGGACTTTTTGACCTATCTTCGAGCCTTCCGAGCCATGCGCGCCGGCTACAGCTCCGGGAATTTCGTCTACGGCCTCTTCGTTGCGTCGAGGCCCTTTGCGTCGTAATGAGCGAAGTAGAGCGCGGGAGTTCGAGTGACGAAATTTGCTCATTCGCCTGCGACCTCGCTCTTAGTAAATTCTCCATCTGCCGACGCAAATTTTCGGGATTCGCCGCCCTCCTGTCTCAGGGTTCACATTGGCCAGCGTTCTGACCCAAGGCGGAGGTGCGCAAAAAGGCAACGCGCGCCCTTGCGGGCAAACAGTTTCCTGTCAAACAGAGCAATCTGAAAAGGAGCCTTTCTCGACTGCGGCTTCACTTTTTTCACCCTTTTCCTTCTGCGGTGGTCCCGCGCTTGCTCGTGGTCACCTCGCCGGTCCAAAAAGCGACAACTCAGGGAGCCCTGTGTTCCTGCGCACGACCTGCCAATCCATGGACCCAGGAACAGCCGAGGAAAGGCTTTGGCGCGCCGTGATCGCCAGAACTTTGGAGGAGTGGGTCCGTGGTCCTTTGAGTTTCAGCCGTAAAGCCGAGCAGTACCTGTTTAACGACAATCGCGATTTTCAGACCGTTTGCTCATCTGCGGGGATGGACGCCGGCTATCTGCGCTCCCGGCTTCGGACCATCCGAGCGCGCCTGATCCAGGAACGAAAACTCCAAACTCATTCTGCACTCTGAATTTGAGACCGCCCTTTGAACGAAGCGGCCTAGCGGTTTTGACTGAGAACGCAGATAGAGGGCGCCCAATAGGAAAGCGCTGGCTCTCGCAGTTGCGCGCCACTGAATTGTGGTGCACCCCAAAGGGCTCGATGGCGTCGGCAACCTATAGGACAATTTCGCGGTGAGGAAGATTTCCGGGCGCGCGATTGGCTGTGTTACGGTCGCGCCAGACTACGGCGATAAGGCCAAAAGCGATGCCGTCGATCCTCCTAAAGTAGCGGGCGATTTGCGAATCGCCTACTCTTTTGTCTTTTTCCTCAAGCCCTTGGCTAACTCCGAAATCGCTGCGCCGACAAACTCGAGATGACTCCGGCTGTAATCCTCCAGCTCGCCGGCGAATTGCTGTGAAACCTGTGTCGCCTTTTGGTGAAGCGTCCCCAGGCTCTCCTGCAGGATGGGTTCGAGAGCGCCCTGAAGGCGCGTCTTCACCTCGGCTTCGTGTTTCTGTGACAATCCGCGAAGATCGCTGAGAGCCTCAATCGTGGCACCTCGCGCCGCGCGTTCGAACTCCGCTTCGGCGGATTCCAGGCGGTCGCGGATGGCCTTCTCGAATTGTTTTTCTAGCTCGCCGTGGACTTCCCTGATCCGCCCTGTACTTTCCTCAAGCGAACGACTCAAAATGCCGCTCGCTTCCTGCGTGCCTTTGTTCAAGTCGATGAGCGCTTTTTGCGTCTGGCTAAGCAACGGAGCTGACTGCTCTTTGAGGCGCGCGATAATTCGGTCGACCGAATCCCCGCGCAATTTGTCGATCGCCTGCTCGATTTTCTCAAGAGCGCTTAAGGAAAGGGCTTGCGAGACTTCCTCCATTTCCCGCCGCCGCGACTGGATTTGATCGCCAACCGCTTGCAGTTCGGATTCCACCTGCTTGGAGCACTGGGCCTGCACAGCCCGGGTGATGTCCCGAGCCGCTGTTTTTAGCTGCTGGACCGAGTCTTGGATCGCCGCGTTCGCCTGGGTCTTCATCGTCTCGGTGATCAGCCTCTTGACTTCTTCCCTCATGGTTGCGCGCAATTCTTCAAATGTGCCCCTGCTTCTCTCCCGGACGGCGATGGCCGCAGCGTCAGACAGCATTTTTTCCAGCTGCTGCTGGAAACCGCCTACTGCTTGTGTGACAGGCGTCACTCCGCCATCGAGCGGCGCAATCGCCTGAGCCTCGATTGTCTTTAGAAACTTTTCATTCTTCTCTTCCGCCCTGAGTGCTTCCGGTTCGGCGCGCGGAACGGCGAACGGCTTAGCTTTTGAGGTATCCAGCTCGATCGTTTTGGGCCCGCTCCAGGGCAACCAATCCCTGGGTGCGTCTTCGAGGCCCCAGACATTGCCGGGGTCTTCGAACTCAATCGCCGTTTGGAAGAGTTGGCCAGAAGCCTCGGGGCGCTTGACCCACCTCACCCAGCCTCGCGCCGCGCGTGGGCTCTCTTCCTGTTGGCACTTCAGCTCAATCATCACAAGCGCGCCATTCAGCACTTGGTGCGCCGTATAGTAGTTACACCCGTGTGCACTCACGATTACCGTCGAGACATTTTCTACATAGGGTCCGCGCCACGCATCCACTCCGGTGATGGTAACCGGAATGGCACGCTCGATTCGCGTGCTACGACGCGCTGGACGAGTTAATTCATTTGCAGCCGTAGTTGCCACTTTAGACCTCCGTCCCTGCTCGTTTCCATTGAGCATAAAACAGAGTCCATGGCGCCGAACCGCTACAAATTGCGACGAGGAGTCAATCAGTTACTTCGGCGGTGCCCGGTAGAACGAGCTAGTTACGCCGCGCTCACCCGACCGGTTTCGAACAAACGGACCGTAGCGGTGACTGCACTTCTAGGTCCCCGGGTTCCCTGCCGGGAAGGCCGGCACCTGCAACGCCTTCTAACCGCGATGTGCCACCATTCAAATTCTCGCTGGCCCGCCGACTGAAGAGGCCATTCTTACGAAACCGGCTAAGGTGTAAAGCCGAGGCCCGGCCGGTTCCTTTCTCTTCTTATCGGCCACACGCGGCCTGAATGCAATAAAATTGACTCGGATACCGACACGTGCTGCTCTTCATCAGTGCTTGCGTTGCCCTGTTTCTTGTCGTTCTGTGGATTCAGCCCCTGTCGGCCGTGCCTGCGCTCGAATGGCTCACTCCGAATATCGAATATCGCGTCCGAACCGATCTCCCGCTCGTCGCCCTCTCCTTCGACGACGGTCCGCATGCTGTGTTCACGCCACAAGTCCTCGACATCCTCGAGCGGCACGATGCGAAGGCTACCTTCTTTCTCATCGGCGAGCGGGCCTTAGGTCATCCGGAACTCATTGCGCGCATCAAAGCGGCTGGTCACGAAGTCGCTAACCATTACTTCCTGAACGGGCCCACTCTGGGCCACTCGGACGCGGAATTCCTTCGGTATTTGGAAGAAACGGAAAACGCAATTGGTCCGCTGGCGAATCCCAAGCTGTTCCGTCCGCCCGGCGGCGTAGCTCGCTCGCGACAGCTCCGGCTAGCCAAACAGCGCGGTTATACGAACGTTCTCGGTTGCGCCTACCCCCACGACCCCCTGCATCCTCCGGTCTGGTATATCTGCTGGCTGATTGAAAAGAACCTCGCCCCCGGAACCATCATCATCCTCCACGACGGCATTTCTGACCCGTCCCGCACCATCCAGGCTCTGCCGCATATCCTTGCCGCCGGTTGCGCGCGAGGACTGCGCTTCGTCTCCATCGGCGATCTTCGTGGTCATCTTGGAAACTGAGCGATGACAGTAAACGACGCCATTTGCGCTCCTGTTGAGTTTGGTTGCGCTGAATTTGCTCTTCGCGCCGAACGCCAGGGAACATGGACGCTGACGATGGAAGACAAGCGTCCCTAGCTGGTTACCCGGACAAGGGGGACGAAGGCAACTCGCCGTCTTCCCGCTTTACTTCAGTGCATCCATTGGCTACCGTAGGCCGAGGGTCGTTGCATGCAAGTCCCATGAATGCACTGCTGACGGGCAAAGACCTGATATTCGTGCTAGTCCTCAAGGTCGGCTTTGCGGCCGCCTTAGCCGCCTTGCTTGTGCGCTTTAAGTCGTTTCGCAAGCTTCTCTTCACCGAAAATCGCGACTCCGATCAGAAAGTGATGTTGTTGCTTTTTCTCGTCCCGCCTCTGGCCATCGGAACCATGTTGCGCCTGATTGGCAGTTATCGCTTTTTCGATTTGACCCTGGAAGGCTCGTTCTTGATGGGACTGATTGGCGGGCGGATCGTGGGTTTGCTGGGAGGTTCGCTGATCAGCCTGCTGCCGTTTGGATTTCACGAATGGCTGTCTGCGCCGATGGCCGCGCTCGTCGGACTGCTCGCGGGAATGATTCGCGACGCCATCCCGGAAAAGGAAGACGTCTGGCACTTCGGGCCGTTCCTTTTCCTGAGCGTACCCTCCTGGCTCTGGAAAATCGTCCGCTACGGAGAAGGGAACTGGGCGATGCTGCCGCTGTTCGCTTGCGCGATCTTGGAAATCGGATTGGTCACGCTTGGCCGAGCGGTTCACCCTGGCTGGATCTTTTCGATTCAGACCAATAATCCCGGCTACATGCTGCTCGTGGTTTTGTCATCGGTGATGTGCGTCGCCATGGCCATCAAGATTTGGAATAACACGCGCATCGAGATGAATCTGGAACAGAATCAGCAGAACCTGCTCAAGGCGCGCATGGATGCGCTCACGAGCCAGATCAATCCTCATTTTCTCTTCAACACTTTGAATACGGTTTCATCGCTTATCCGTTTCGATCCGGATATGGCACGCGGCGTAGTGCTCAAGCTTTCGAACATTTTGCGGCGATTGCTGCGCAAGCACGACACATTCGTGGTCCTGCGCGAGGAGCTAGAGTTTATCGACGATTATCTGGATATCGAGGTGATTCGTTTCGGGCGTGACAAGCTGCAAATTTTCAAAGACGTTGATGAGGCCACCCTGGACATCTTCGTTCCCAGCATGTTGCTGCAGCCGATCATCGAAAACGCCATCAAGCACGGTTTGGCACCGCGCCTGGAGGGTGGTCAGATTCACGTTCGCACGAGCCACCGGGACAGCCGCCTGAAGATTGAAATCAGTGATAACGGAATGGGAATGTCATCGGCGCGTTTAAACGAGGTTTACCAAGGCGGCATTGGAATCAGCAACGTCTACGAACGCTTGCGGCTCCTCTACGGCGACCAATTCGAGATGGACATCCGCAGCCAGCCGGGCGAAGGCACCCAGATTCGCATCGAGATTCCGGAGCTCGCCGCCGTCGAAGCCGCCGCAATCTAGCAGCGCACAAATCACAATGCAGCGGGGTCCTGCGAGCTGATTGTCTGCGATCCCAATCTGGTGTTCGCTTCTCCTGGCGAGGATATGCGCCCAGCGGAAAGCGCGGTTGTGCCCGGCGGAGGTAGCAGAGTGTTCTCCCTTGACTGTTATTGCCAGAGGGAGTCGAGCAGAGCCGCGAGGCGGACGCCCGCCTTCGCGAGTTGCTCCTCGACGAAGGGAGCCGCAGCGTTCTGATACGGTTCGGCGAGATTCTCGTCGATCTGCAATCGCCCGGCGTGCGATGGGCCACTTTTTTGAACAGGACACGCGGTCATCGGGCGCGGGCCTTCGATGGGAAGCGGATGCGGCAGGCGTCGGTAGACGACGCGTTCGGCGAGTTCGTGGCTCTCCCAGGCCCAGGTAGCGAAATTAGCCGGTTGCGTTTGCCAGGTCTCAAGGTACGACCGGAACTTCCTCTGCAAATCTCTCGCGAGCTCGAACGAGGGTTGCTTCCGAGAGAGATGCTCGACTATGTCAGTGTCCCAGACGCTGTGGAGGTTGGGATGGAACGAACCGCTTCCCGGCGGCGACTCCTCCGGTGCGTGGCCGAAGAAGGTGACCGGGACGCAGTTGCCCCCCAGATCGTTATTGCTGGCGGCGTGAAGCGGCTGGTGAACATCGCCCACGAAGTGAATGAGGAAGCGCAACGCGTCGGCGCGAGCCTGCGGCGTGGCCGATGAATCGCGGAGGATAGCGAGCTGCTGATTGAGCGCGCTGGTGACGCAGCCAGTCTCCGGCGGGCAGTAACTTGCCATGTCGCGCTTGGCTGCTCCCAGCGGAATGTCGATGAAATGCCAAGGCGAGGTCCCGGGCCGAAGTTTGCGCACGTCATCGGCCCAGGTGGAAGCGTCGGCGAAGGCATCCAGGCCCTTTGGCCCGCAATAGCGCGGCAGATTTGGGCCCATGGGAGCGTCTTTCAGAAGCCGCACGGCGCTTTGGTATGCGTGAGGCGTCATTCGGCTTTCGGCGATGAGCGCTATGACCTGATGGCCTTTGCATCCCCAAGCATGAGCCGATGGCGAGAGAGCAAGAAGCGCGACGTTGTGCAGCAAGGCGGCGGCGAGGCAACAGAAGCGACAGAATTTCATGGACCGGCAAGCATAACAGCTAGGCGCGCGATCGGCGCGCTATCAAATCCACAAGCAGATCTTGCTCCTGCCGGCGGGCTGGGCCGACCGCCATTGGCAGAGACAGTGAGCGGAACAACCAGCGCCTGCGCGGGCCTGCCCGGCGGCACCGGCGACTGGCCTCAGGGTAAACGGGCGGAGACGACAGGGACCATCCAGACGGCATAGCCACGCGCGTGGCGAATAGTCGCGATCATCTGATCGAAATAGGCGACGGCTTGCTCTTGGCTGAATTTCGTGTGTTCGGCTATGGACTCGGAGTATCCGTCGCGCCAGGCCTCGATGATCGCGGCAAACGTCTCTCGCGGCACACGAATTGTGTCCACCACGATGTAGTCGACTCTAATCTCATCGAGCTTCATCGCGGCGAAGATGCTGAACGCATCGCGGCCGATGAAGAGATCGGTCCCGGTTGCTCTTGCGAAGGTGACGGGAACTTCATGCCAAAAATCTCGAGGATCGAGCGGCGCACGCTGAAAATGGAGCATCCCGTAGTCCTCGGCGATCACGTGCAGGTACCCTCCCGGGCGAGTGACTCGGGCCAGTTCGGCCAGCGCTCGCTCCGGTTGAGGAATCGAGTGAAGCACGTGGCGACAGACGGTCAGGTCGAAGGAGTGCTCCGCCGCGCGGAGTTCGTAGACGGACTGATGCTCGAACCGCAGACGGGGCGCCAGTAGTGTGTAGCGCGAACGTGCAAGATCGAGGTGGCTGTCGAGGATATCGACGCCCAGAACTGTGGCGCGAGGAAAAAGCTCGGCCAGGCGCGACGATGCTTCCCCCGTGCCGCAACCGGCATCGAGAATGCTCGGCTCGGGCGGCAATGAATACCGGCAAAGCAGCGGGACTTCTTGGGGCCAAATCGCGCGGGCTTGCGCATCTAGGTTGCGGACCATCGATTCGTCCGCCATTTGTTTTGCTTGGGGGTTCAGGTTGGCCACTGCTTGATAGTACGGCAAAGGAATATTGGGGAACAGGCCGAATGGGAATTCAACGACCAGGCGCAAGCGGCACGAGGTACGCACCCCGGATGGCCAGCACCAGAATCGCTCTCGGCTGCCCTTTCTATTCGACCGTGAAGCGGACGGGCTGAATGTAAATGGAATTGCCGCGCTGGTATGAGACGTTGTAACTGCCGGGCTTGACCTCGGGAACCTTGATCACGATTTTGGTACTGCTTTGATCGACGATGACGGCCTTGTAGTCGTTCTTCTCGTCGGACAGAAAGACCGCAGAGATCGTTGATTTCCCGAGATTCGTGCCGGTGACGGTGAGTTCGCTGTTCACTTTCCCCGAGAGCGGATCGACGCTCGAAAAAGTTGGTGTGTCTTGCTGCGCGAGGGCGGTTCGCGAAGGCAGCGCGACCACCATGGCCATCCCGAGGAACGCGATGGGCAGGTGAATGCGCACACGACGACCCTTGGCAAGAATCCTCGGTAGTGAAAAACTCGTCATGGCTACCTCCTGGGCAGAGACGCAGCCGCCAACTTGGTTTCGGATACGGCAGAAGATATGCCCAGATTTCCTTATTGTCAAACATCTGTGCGAGCTCAGAAGGTGTATGTTGGGCGAACGTTCGACCGATTGGGAGGCTGAAAATGAAGGTAGGGCGCATCATAACGCTAATTTCTCTTTGTCTGGTTGCGGCTGGCCGGACATTTGCTCAGCAAGATTCAACTCAGGTGCCGCAGATTCCGTACCGCTCGGTGCCGGATTTCTTGAAGCTGCCGCCTGATTTGTACTTGGGCGAAGTTGCGGGTGTGGCGGTGAATTCAAAAGGACATGTGTTTGTGTTTTCACGGGGCGACACGACCGGACCGGCCTACGGGGCCCGAGCGGCAGAGCTTCTGGAATTCGCAGCGGATGGTCGTTTTCTGCGCGAGGTCGGGCACAACTTGTACGCCTGGTCGTTCGCGCATTCGGTGAAAGTGGATGCGCAAGACAACATATGGGCGGCCGACAAGGGTTCCGACATGGTCATCAAATTCAATCCTGCGGGCCGTGTGGTGATGGTTTTCGGGCGCAAGCAAGAGGCGTCGGATGAAGGTACAGGACCGCTGAAGCATCCGCGCCCCCCGCTGGCGCCGGTGGATGGTTTTTTCCGTCAAGTGACGGATGTGGCTTGGGACGCTGAAGGCAACGCCTACATCAGTGACGGCTACATCAACTCGCGCGTCGCGAAGGTCGACAAAGACGGAAATTGGGTCAAGTCGTGGGGTGAACCGGGCGAGGGCCCGGGACAATTCAATGTTCCGCACAGTATCGCGGTAGATCACGACGGAAACGTCTATGTTGCGGACCGAGGCAACCGGCGGATCCAGGTATTCGATGGCGAGGGAAAATTTCTGAGGCAGATCACCATTGATGTGCCAGCGCCCCCCAATGCCCGTGCCGCGATTGGTAACAAGCCGACAGCAACGACGGGCACCATGGCGCCGGGCGCGCCATGGGCGATCTGCATCACACCTGGGGCCAAGCAGGTGCTCTACAGCGCGGACGCATATCCCGGCCGCATCTATAAGCTGACCCTCGATGGGAAGATTTTGGGAATGCTGGGTGAATCAGGCAAGCAGCTGAGACAGTTTGGCTGGATCCACGAGATGGCCTGCCCCTCAGAGAACGAGTTGTACGTAGCCGAGCTTTTGAACTGGCGCATACAGAAGTTGATTCTGGAGCCCGGAAAATAGCGGCGGGGGGCACGGATCAGACCGGAGGAATCGCCGCCGGCTGGGCTGGCCAGTCTGCTAATGGGTCATACCGTAGATGATGTAATTCACGCCGATGCGGTAGGCCACGGAAGCTTCCTGTTCGGGATATTCGGGGCTGTCGGCCCATTCCCAGGCGTCGCCCACGTCGGAATTGTGACAAATCGCGATCATGATGCGCCCCTTGTCATCCCGAATAGCGCGCCAATGGGGAGTAGCGCTGTCTGGCGTGTAAGGCCAGCGGTAGCCCCATATGTAGCGCGTTCCGTCAATGCGCACACGGTCGCTCAGATCGTAGACGACCTGGAAAATTTCGTCGTTGTCTCTTAGGTCTTCCACCGTGCGATCCGGGAAGACCATGCGGATGCCGTCCTCGAACACTTGCCACTCGTAGTCACCGTGAGAATCGTCGGCCATTAGGAATCCGCCTCGGAGCAAATACTCTCGCAAGCGTGCGGCCTGTTTTGGCGATAGCCGCCAACCCCCTGGATCCTCGACGTAGAGCCAAGGCCAGTTGTAAAGCTCATCGCTGTCGAGATCGACGAGGGTTTCAGTCGAGCGAGCCTCAACTCGCGTGAGACGTTTAACTCCGCGAATAAACTGGCGGTCTGCTTTCGGCCAATCGGCTGCCCACCGCCGGAAACCATAGCGGCCATATTGATAGCCGAGATCGTATTCGAGGCGCGCGAAAGTCCATTCCGCCTTCTCGCGTGGATCAGGAGGAGCGAAGACCTCTCCGTCCATGTCGATGATCCCGCGTTGATCGACGCCTTGCTGCGGAGCGGGTGCGGCAAGCAGGAAAAGAGCGGCCAGGGAGAGGAATGCGCGCAGAGTTGTCAGGTGAGGCAACGACGCACCCCAACAAATAGATTCCAGCCTCATGGTAACCGTTGCATGTGGGCGCGTACAAATGGCGATCAGGCTGCTCGAGCGTTTGGACCCGAATGATGTTCCTCTGGAAATATCGCTGGCCCTGTGTATGATAGGGCGTTTTGGATGTGTCCTCAGAAGGCTGCCGAATCAGGGTTTGTGTACCACTGGGGCAGGGATGTAGGGAGAAGGATGTGATCGTAGGGGTTCCGAAGGAGAGTTTTCCCGGTGAGCGGCGGGTCGCGCTTGTTCCTGCGGTCATTTCCAACCTGAAGAAAGTCGGTTTGGAAGTTGTGCTCGAGGCCGGGGCCGGGAGCGCGGCGGGCTATCCGGACGCCACCTATACGGAAAAAGGCGCGAAAGTTTTGCCCGATCGCGCGGCCGTCTTTGAAACCGCGGACATTATCACCCAGGTTCTTTGCTACGGCTCGAACGACCGAACAGGTAAGGCGGACTTACCCCTGATGCGGCCAGAGCAAGTGCTGATCGGGTTCTTGCGGCCGTTCGGGTCACGCGACGTGGTTCAAGAGATTGCCGGCAGGGGCGTAGGGTCCTTTGCGGTGGAAATGATGCCGCGAACCACGCGGGCGCAGAGTATGGATGCGCTTTCCTCCATGGCAACGGCCTGCGGCTATAAGGCGGTGCTCATCGCGGCCGACACGTTGGCGAAGTTTTTCCCTATGTTGACTACTGCCGCGGGCACGATTACGCCGTCGCGTGCGCTCATCATCGGTGTCGGAGTAGCAGGCTTACAGGCGATCGCCACGGCGCGCAGGCTCGGCGCAGTCGTTTCCGCCTATGATGTACGACCGGTCGTGAAAGAGCAGGTACAGAGCCTGGGAGCACGATTCGTGGAATTGGGCATCGAAGCCAAGGATGCACAAGACGCGCGCGGATACGCGACGGCCCAGAGCGAGGACTTTTACGCGCGTCAGCGCGAGGCGATGGGCAAGGTTATCGCGGAAAACGATGTTGTGATCACGACGGCCGTGGTACCCGGAAAAAAGGCTCCGGTGCTGGTTACGGCGGAAATGGTGCGCGGCATGGCCCCGGGATCAGTCATCGTTGATTTGGCCGCAGAGCGCGGGGGCAACTGCGAACTCACTCGCTCGGGGGAAACGATTGTGGATGGCGGGGTGACCATCATCGGCACCATCAATCTGGCCAGCACGGTGCCGTACCATGCCAGTTCGCTCTACGCGCGCAATATCACGGCGTTTCTCGTGCACCTGGTCAAAGACGGAAAGCTCAATCTGAAAGTAGATGACGAAATCACGCGCGAAACGCTTTTGACGCGTGGCGGCGAAATCGTCAATGCACGCGTGCGGGAATTCTTTTCGTTGCCAGCGCTAGCTCTGAGCGCCTAGGAGGGAAAGTGCCTTCGGATTTCCTGTCAAACCTGTATGTCTTCATCCTGGCGGGCTTCGTTGGGTTTGAGCTGATCAAGCGAGTTTCCCCGCTGCTGCACACCCCGCTGATGTCGCTGACGAACGCACTTGACGCGATTGTGGTGGTGGCAGCGATCATCATCGCTGGCCGGCATGAAACCAGACTTTCCGTCATCCTGGGGCTGATCGCCGTGGCTGCTTCTTTCAGCAACATGGTCGGCGGATTCTTCATTACGGACCGGATGCTGCGCATGTTCAAAACGGGCAAGTCCAAGAAATCATGAGCCCCGGCGCCGGAATTCAGTTAATCGATCTAACCTATATCGTCGCGGTCGTGCTTTTTATTTTGGCCATCAAATGGCTGAGCTCGCCAGCGACCGCAAAGCGTGGCGTGCTGTCGGGCGAAATCGCCGCGGCTCTGGCACTCGCCGCCACTTTGGCCAACCCTGAGGTGCGTGAGTACAAATGGATCCTAGTGGCGCTGATCGTCGGCGCAGGTGTTGGCATTCCGCTCGGCATGGTGAAAATGACCGCGGTGCCACAGCGGACCGCGCTGAGCCATGCGTTCGGCGCTCTTTCTGCGTCGCTGATTGGAATTGCCGAGTATTACGTTGGCATTCCGCACGTCTCGCGCTTCGGCATGGCCGAAATCGGCCTTGAAGTGGTCATCGGGTCCCTCACCTTCACTGGCAGTTTGATCGCTGCTGCAAAGCTGCAAGAAGTTAGATTTATTCCCCAACGTCCTGTGGTCTATAAAGGCCAGAACATCGTCAGCCTCTCCGTGCTCGCCGCTGCTGTTTTGCTGATCATCGCACTGGTCATCAACCCGGAGCAGCCGTACCTGTTCCCGATTATGGTGATCGTATCGTTGATCTTCGGAGTGCTGCTGGTGACGCCGATCGGCGGCGCCGATATGCCGACGGTGATCTCGCTGTTGAACTCCTACGCCGGTTTCTCGGCCGCGTTGCTGGGTTTCGTGCTCAACAGCAAAGTGCTGGTGGTCGCCGGCGCGCTCGATGGTTCGTCCGGCTTCATCCTGTCGGTGATCATGTGTAAGGCGATGAACCGCTCGTTTACGAACGTGATGTTCGGCGCGTTTGGGCAGGTGCAAACCTCCGGCCCGGCGGTGCAGGAGGCCAGAACGGTTCGAAGCGCATCGCCCGAAGAGGCAGCTCAAATTCTCGAAGCGGCCAGCAAGATCGTTGTGGTTCCGGGCTACGGCATGGCAGTAGCACAGGCGCAGCACAAAGTGCGGGAGCTGTTCGACAACCTCACCAAGAAGGGTATCGAGGTGACGTTCGGGATTCACCCGGTGGCGGGCCGCATGCCGGGGCACATGAACGTGCTGCTCGCCGAGGCGGACATACCCTACGACCGCCTGAAAGAGATGGACGACATAAACTCCGAGCTGGGCCAAACGGATGTGGCCCTGATCATTGGCGCCAACGACGTGACCAACCCGGCGGCGCGAACCGATCCGAGCAGCCCGATCTACGGCATGCCGATTCTCGACGTGGACAAGGCTCACACAGTGATGGTCGTCAAACGCAGCATGAATCCGGGGTTCGCCGGCATTGACAACCCGCTCTACTATTACGACAAGACCCTCATGCTTTTTGGCGATGCCAAAGGTTTCGTCGGAGATATAGTCCGCGAGCTTTCCGGAAATTCTTCGCACTGACAGCCTTGCGTAGCTCGTCTTCTAGAGGCATCTCCTCTATTGATCTCTTTTGTCGGCAGTGGCATGTTCTTGTAGATGGCGATAAAAGCAAATCACTTGAGCGGACTGTTCATACGCACGTTATCGGTTCGCAGTTCGCGGCGAACCGAACTGAAAGACGTCACTGCTGAAATCGAAGCGCTCATCCGCGATTCAGGATGCTCAGACGGCCTTTGCCATTTGTATGTTCCCCACACGACGGCGGGCCTAGTGATCAATGAAGGCGATGACCCCGCGGTGGCGCGCGATATTGAATCGACGCTCGAGCGCTTGATTCCTCATCGCGGCCATTACGAGCACGCCGAAGGAAATTCCGATGCGCATATTAAGACGGCGCTGGTAGGCTCGTCTGAGACCCTGTGGATCGAAAACGGAAAGCTCGCGCTGGGCCGCTGGCAGGCTATTTTCCTGGCGGAATTTGATGGTCCGCGCGTGCGCGAATTGCGCGTCAAGATCGTGCCAGACCCGCCAGCGCAGCCCCGCTAGACGCGGAGCAAGGTCTTTGGAACGGCTGCGCACGTTCGTCTGACGTAGAATCAGTTCAGCATGCCTTTCAAATCCGGATTCGTTGCCATTGTCGGCCGGCCGAACGCAGGAAAATCCACGCTGGTCAACAGGCTCGTCGGCCGTAAAGTTGCCATTGTCTCCCCGCGGCCGCAAACCACGCGAAATCGTATCCAAGGAATTGTGAACCGCGATGACGCACAGATCGTGCTCATCGACACGCCCGGCATTCACAAAGCGGACAACGTTTTGAGCCGGCAAATGATGGATGAAGCCGAGCAGGCCCTCGATGGAATCGACATCCTCTCGTTGATGGTGGACGCAACCGGCGAATTTGGCGCGGGGGACCGTTTTTCAATTCAATGGATCGCGCGCTTCAAAGGGCCGGTGTTCCTCTTGCTCAACAAAGTCGATCGTATCAGCAAGCCGCGGTTGCTGCCGCTCATAGATCACTACCGGCAGCTATACGATTTCGCCGAGATTTTCCCAGTCTCCGGGCTGACTGGCGAAGCTTGCGCCGATTTAATGAACGGCTGGCTTGCTCGCCTGTCCGAAGCTCCACCGTACTTTCCGCAGGATCAGTTTACCGATCAGCCCGAGCGGTTTCTCGCCGCTGAATTGGTGCGCGAGCAAGTGATTCATGCGACCCGAGAAGAAGTGCCGCATGCCATCGCCGTGCTGGTCGACAGTTTTGAGGAGAAGACCGATTTGATCAAAATCCGCGCGACGATTTACGTCGAGCGCGAAGGACAAAAGGGCATACTGATTGGCAAGAGTGGCGAGCAGATCAAGAAGATCGGCACTCAAGCGCGCAAGCAAATCGAGTCGATCCTGGGTACCCATGTCTTTCTCGCCCTGTTCGTCAAGGTGCAGGCGAACTGGCGACAGAACGCGACGCTTGTCCGCCAGCTCGATTGGCACCGCCAGCTGGAGCAGCTTGCCGGCGAATAGGATCGGGGATGCTGCTAGGACGCCTTCGATGGTGCGATGCCCAGCGAGCGCATTTTCCGATACAGGTGGCTGCGCTCGAGGCCTAAAGCGGCGGCGGCCTTGGTCATGTTCCAGCGATTTTCTTCGAGCTTCCGCAGCACGAACTCGCGCTCATACGCTGCACGCGCTTCTTGCAAGCTCGCGTAGGGCTTTGGTGGGCTCTTCGAGGCACCTCGAAACAATTCCGGCGGCAAATGGTGGGGCTCGATTCGCGGCGAGGGACACATGATGACGAGCCGCTCGACGAGATTGCGCAATTCGCGCACATTCCCAGGCCAGGGATACGCCAACAGCACCTCCATTGCCTGCGACGTGAACTCTTTAGGCTTTTTGCCGTAGGCCTCGCAGAATTCCTTCAGAAAATGCGCCGCGAGAATGGAGATGTCTTCCATGCGCTCCCGCAGCGCCGGCACATAAAACGGGATTACGTTCAGCCGGTAGAAAAGATCCTCGCGAAACGCGTTTCGCGCAATTTCTTCCTCGAGTTTTTTGTTCGTTGCTGCGATCACTCGGACATCTACGGTAACCGGCTGATTCGACCCTAGCGGCTCGACACGCTGCTCCTCCAGCACCCGCAGCACTTTCGACTGCGTCTTCAGGCTCATATCGCCGATTTCATCGAGGAAAAGCGTTCCGCCATCGGCTTTCTGGAATTTTCCGACTTTATCTTCGCCCGCGCCTGTGAAGCTTCCCTTACGATGTCCAAACATTTCCGATTCGATCAGTTCTTCGGGGATCGCCGCGCAGTTGACTTCTACAAACGGCTGCTCGCGTCGCGAGCTGTTGGCATGAAGCGCCCGTGCCACGAGTTCCTTTCCTGTGCCGCTCTCGCCGTAAATCAAGACGCGGCCCGTAGTCGGCGCCGTGAGCGCGATCTGTTGACGAAGCGCTTTCATTGGCACGCTTGAGCCGATG
>Ga0306926_10000580_pt1 | contig 34527 bp, 30 predicted proteins | sample flu12Cox44000178_FD_203759 | JGI IMG/M metagenome (GOLD analysis project Ga0306926, IMG submission 203759) | Lab enrichment of tropical soil microbial communities from Luquillo Experimental Forest, Puerto Rico - flux8day.12C.oxic.44.000.178 (v2)... | ecosystem: Environmental > Terrestrial >...
GGTCGCCTTCTCGCGGCGGATGTGCTGCTCGCGGGTTTGCAGCGCGAGGCGGTAAGCCGGCTGGCCGCGGCAATCGACCGAAACGCCAACGATGCGGCCCGGAAGCGCGCGCTTATAAGCATCTTTGGTTGCGATAAAGGCGGCATGCGGACCGCCATAGCCCATCGGCATGCCGAAACGCTGGGTGGATCCGATCGCGATGTCCGCGCCCAATTCCCCGGGCGGCGTCAGCAGGGTCAGCGCAAGCGGGTCGGTCGCCATGGCAGCGAGCGCGCCGGCCGCGTGCAACGCCGAGATAACCGCGCGGAAATCCCGAATGTCGCCTGAAGTTCCAGGATATTGCAGCAGAGCGCCGAACACCGCCGCTGGTTCGAGGTCCTTCATCGGATCGCCGACTTTGATGGTCCAACCGAGCGGTTCGGCGCGCGTGCGTACCACCGCAATCGTTTGCGGGTGGCACTCGGCGTCGACGAAAAACGCGTTCGCGCTCGATTTCACGACGCGGCGTGCCATCGCCATGGCTTCCGCCGCCGCGGTCGCCTCATCGAGCAGCGAAGCATTTGCGATGTCGAGCATGCAGAGCTCGGAGATCATGGTCTGGAAGTTCAACAGAGCTTCGAGCCGCCCCTGGCTGATCTCGGGCTGGTAAGGCGTGTAGGCGGTGTACCAGGCCGGATTCTCAAGAACGTTGCGCTGGATTACCGGCGGCAGAATCGTTCCGTAGTACCCCTGACCAATCAGCGACGTGAAAATCTTATTCTTGTCGGCGATGATGCGGAGCTTCTGCAGCGCGTCGGTTTCCGAAATTCCTGCCGGGAGCGCGAGCGGGGCGGCTTGTCGGATCGCATCGGGTACCGTCTGTGAAATGAGTTCGCCAATGTCCGCCGCTCCGATAGTCGAGAGCATTGCCCCCATGTCCGCAGGTGACGGCCCGATGTGACGACGCGAAAAATCGCTCGGATCAAAATCGGCGGCGGAGTCTTTAGCAAACATCGTCTTCACCTTTTTTGGAGCGTAGTTCGAGCTTGATTGCGGCGGAACGTTTCACGCAATCATCGCCTGGTAGGCCTTCTCATCGAGCAGGGGCTCGAGCTGGGACGGATCGGAAATCTTGATCTTGAAGAACCAGCCCTTACCCATCGGGTCGCGATTCACCAACGCCGGCTCATCGACGATAGCTTGATTGATCTCGATGACTTCGCCGCTCACCGGCGCATAAACGTCCGAGGCGGCCTTGACGGATTCGACGACCGCCGTCGCCGCTCCCTTTTCAGGCCTCGTTCCAGGCGCTGGTAATTCAACGAAAACAAGATCGCCGAGCTGATCTTGCGCATGGTCCGTGATTCCAACAGTGGCGATATCGCCTTCGATACGAAGCCATTCGTGGTCTTGCGTGAATTTCAACATCGCGATTGATCTCCGCGGTTCAATTTCAGTCGCGTTTGTAGCGATGCGGGACGAAAGGCAGATCGCAGACTCGCAGCGCAATACGCTTTCCGCGTACCTCGCCGAAAATCCGTTTACCGGTCGTTGCCGAGGCTTTGTCGACGTAACCCATGGCAATCGGCGCCTGCACGCTCGGGCCAAAGCCGCCGGACGTGACGGTGCCGATCGTGCTTGCCGAAATCTCGTCCGCGTAGAGTTTCGCGCCGCCGCGCACCGGCACGCGATCCTCGACCTTCAGCCCGACACGGTGGCATGGCGCGCCATCCGCCAATTGGCGCAGAATGACGTCTGCGCCGGGAAATCCGCCCGCGCGCGATCCGCCGGCGCGGCGGGCTTTCTGAATGGCCCATTCGAGCGCGGCCGTCACCGGCGTCGTTGCTGGATCGAGATCGGAACCGTAGAGACACAGCCCGGCTTCCAGCCGCAAGCTGTCGCGCGCGCCAAGGCCGATCGGCAGCACCGAATTGTCTTCGCATAGCGCACGCGCCAATGCCTCGACGCGATCGGCCGCGATACTGATCTCGAAGCCGTCTTCGCCGGTATAGCCGGACCGCAAAACCTCGCAGTCGGCGCCGAGGATCCGCACCGTGCGCACGTCCATGAAACGCATCGTGGCAACCGCCGGCGCGAGGCGCGCCAGCGCCGCTTGCGCCAGCGGACCCTGCAACGCAATCAGCGCACGATCGGGCACGGGATCGATCTTACAGGCCTGTCCAAGATGTTGACGCAAGTGCGCCAAATCGGCGGCCTTGCAGGCGGCGTTGACGACGAGCAGCAGATGATCGCCGCGGTTCGCGACCATGAGGTCGTCCAGAACTCCGCCCGCCGCGTTCGTGAACAGCGCGTAGCGCTGCCGCCCCTCGCCAATACCGAGGACGTCAATCGGGACCAGCGTTTCCAATGCGCGAGCGGCATCTTCCAGGCGCCCCGACATCGCGCGCATGGCGATCTGCCCCATGTGCGAAATGTCGAACAGCCCCGCGGCCGCACGGGTATGCAGGTGCTCCGTCAGGATACCGGTGGGGTACTGCACCGGCATGCCATAGCCGGCGAAAGCAACGAGCCGCGCGCCACGTTCGAGATGAAATTTATAAAGCGGCGTGCGCAACAATGGCGCCTTTTGATGTGCTTCGCTCATCCGCGCCTCCGCCAAATGGCGGACCGCGCCAGTCGAAAACGAATGAGAGAAGAATCGCGCCACATGGGTGCACCTCATGGCGGCGATTGTGCCGCTGTGTCGGTGCCCCCTCTGTGTGTTTGCCTGAGAACGTTATCCCGTCGGCGGGCGCAACGCGCGCCTCTTTCCAGAGACGTCAATCATCGCGGTCCTTTTGCCTGAGAGTTTCCGGGGCGGTTGCTCCTTCGGCGTCGGAAGACCGATCTCTCCCGCGATAATTTCGGTATGCACTAATTTTCGATCTTGCTCTGTCCTTTCTGATCGCCGCTTTTCGTCATCGCGATTTGCGCGTCAGACGTTTGAGTCGCCGCAAAGTATCGTCAAAATGGCGCGCCGATGCAACAATTGAATACGCGAACCGTCTTGCCGCAATCCCACGGCAGCATTGGAGTACGCCGGGGCTTGCGCCTAGGCACCACCACCGGACCGCAGCCGCTGTAGCTCGAGCCGCATGGCCAAAGCGTGATTGACGTGTTCCCGCGCAAGCCGCTCGGCTGCGGCGGATTTACGATCGCGAATGGCCTTGATGATTTGTAGATGCTCGCGGTGCGCCAATTCGATGCTGCCGGGCAGAACGAAGGTTGAGTGACGCAACAGGCCCAGCGCATCGACCACCGTGGTGATGGACTGCAGCAGATACCGATTGTGCGCGGCAGCATAAAGCGTCTGATGCAACTCGCTGTTGATGATGACAAGCTTTTCCGGATCGTTCTTGGCGCGCGCCTCGGACTTCGCGATCTGGAACAGGCGCTGCACTTCGGCTTTGGTCGCATGTTGGGCGGCGAGCGACGCAGCCGTGCCTTCGAGCGCCGCGCGCACAGCATAGAGTTGCACCAGTTGCTGCGCATCGAGGTCGGCAACCATCACGCCGTTCCACGGACCGTTGGTGAGCAGGCCCTCGGAGATGATGCGATGAAACGCCTCGCGCACCGGCGTGCGACTGATGTTCAACCACTCGGCTACGTCCGCCTCACGCAGATGCTCGCCGGATCTGAATTTACCGGAGCGAATGGCCTCCCGCATGGTCCGATATGCGAAATCGCCAAGCGATTCTCCGCGCTGCTGATGCGTCGGCTGCCGGAGCCCTATGAGATGCAAGCCGCGCTCGCTTCGAACGGTTGGACGGCGTTTCGATTTTATTTTCCGGCTTCCCGGTCCTAGGCGCTTTGCCGGCGAGGACTTGCGGAATGGCGATTTCATCGCACGACGGCCGCGAGCCGATTCTAGTTTCGCGGTGCCCAGGGCACCACGATGCGCTCGATGAGCGCAATGCCGTAATAGAGCACGATGCTCATGATCGTCAACAAGACGAGCGCGCCGAATGCCAAGGGGGTGCGTGACTGCGAGGTCGACACCAGAATGAGGTAACCAAGTCCGCTCTCGGAACCGACGAATTCACCGATTACTGCGCCGATCACCGCGAAAGTGATGGCGATCTTGAGGCCAACGAAGATATGCGGCATGGCGGTCGGGAAGCGGATCTTGACGAAGGTCTGCAGGGAGCTTGCCGACAAGGACCGGATCAGGTCCATCAGCGGAGCCGGCACCGCGGCGAGACCGCTCGCAGTCGCGACGATGATCGGGAAGAAGCAGACTAGGAACACGACGACGATCTTCGGCAGCGTGCCAAATCCAATCCACAGGGCAAGCAGCGGCGCAATGGCCACCTTCGGCATCGACTGCAATGCCAGCAGGATGGGATAGATCGTATTCTGAAGAAGCGGCGAGTAAACGACGGCGACGGCCAGGGGAATGCTGATTGCGATGGCGAGTGCAAAACCCACCAGGGTCTCGTAGAGGGTAACCATGGAATGCCCGACCAATTCGGACCGCCATTCCACCATCGATTGTCCGATTAGGCTGGGCGATGGCAGCAGCCAGGCCGGAACTTGGAACTGGCGAACCAGAAATTCCCACACAATGGTCAACGCGATCAACGTCATGGTGGCGCCCAGCGCCGCTTTGAGCGTGGAATCGGCAGCCTCGAGCGGTTCGTCCTCTTGAAGCAGGGTGGCAGCGTTCGATTCGGCGGTCATGACCGGCTTGCTCCTGGACCTTGATAAATCACGTCTCGGATCTCGCCCGAGTACGACTTGAATTTTTGCGTGAATTCCATGTCGAGGGTCCGTGGCCGTGCAAGGTCGATATCTACGACCCGGGCGATGCGACCGGGCCGCGGCGTCATGGCCACGACGCGATCGGCGAGCAATATGGCCTCGGTGATATTGTGGGTCACAAAGATTACAGTTTTCTTGTCCGTGTCCCAGATCCGCATCAGCTCGAACCCTAACTCCTCGCGTGTCATGGCATCGAGCGCCGCGAAAGGTTCATCCATCAACAGGACCGATGGATTGTGAATCAGTGCGCGGCAGAGCGACACCCGCTGCTGCATGCCGCCGGACAACTCACGTGGAAAGCGTTTCTCGAAGCCGCTAAGACCGACGAGGTTGATGAGGTCCATGGCGCGGTTGCGAGATTTGACCTTATCGAGTCGCAGGATTTCGGTGGGTAACAGCACGTTGTCGAGGACGGTACGCCACTCCAGGAGCACGGCGTCTTGAAACACAATGCCGACGTCGCGGGTGGGACGCAGGAGCGGCACGCCGTCAAATAGCAGCGCGCCGCGTGACGGCCTGATGAGAGCGCCGATCAGCTTGAGCAATGTCGACTTCCCGCATCCGGAGGGGCCGACGAGGGTGACGAATTCGTTTTGCTTAATCGAGAGACTGACCTCCTTGAGGGCCGTTACTCGCCCGTGGCTCGAGGCGTAAGTTTTGTGGAGACCCTCGATGTGGATCTTGCTCATTGCGATGCTACGCGTCTCGATAAAGCCAACGGTCGGAACGCGCGGAGCTGGTGGCGCCGCCCGTGCGCGCCGTTCACGCGGTCAAGGCCGAGAAACGGGGGGCGCTGCTCAACCTGATCAGCCCTGATGCGAGTCGACCGGTCAGTTCACGAAGCCCGGCGCGTAGATGTCCTCCGGTGTAACCGCAAATTTCAGAGTGTACGCGCCGCTTACGATCTCGATTGCCTTCTTCACCCGGCCGGCATCGAGGACGCCTAGCGGCTGTCCCGTCAGGGTGCCCACGATCTTCGTCTCGCCCGTCGCGACATCCGCGTCAACCTCGCGGTGCTGCTTGTTCATGATTGCGCCGGCCTCCTGCGGATTGGCAACGGCGTCCTTGAGTCCTTGCATTGTCGCGGTGACAAACCGCCGCACAAGGTCGGGGTTCGATTTGATGATGCTGTCGCTGGCAATGATGCCGTTGCCGTAGAGATCGAGGCCAGCGTCCGCGTAGGAGAGTGCGAGAATTTGCTTCGGCGCGGCGCTCTTTGCCAGAAGCGGCTCGCCCACCGTGAACTGACCGATGCCGTCGGCACGGCCGGTCGTCAGCATGCCCGGCAGCGTATCGGCTGCCGCAACGAGCCAAGTCACCTTGGTCGCATCGATATTCGCGGCTTTCGCGTATGCGTCAAACAATTTCGGAACGGCACTGAACGCGGTGTCGGCAAGCTTCTTGCCCTCGAGGTCTTTCGGCTTCGCAATCCCCGATTCTTTGAGCACGTAGATCGCGTGCGGCGGCTTGGCATAGACAACGGCGACGAGCTTGGTCGGGATCTGATCGTTACCGCGGCCGAGAATAACGGCCGCGGTGTCGGCGAATCCGATTTGCGCCGTGCCGGCCGCAACCTGCTTTACCGCGTCCGCCGATCCTTGCCCGCGCACGATTTGGACGTCGAGATTCTGCCGGGCATAGTAGCCCTTTTCGAGCGCAACGAAATAATAGGCATGTCGTCCGTTGTAGCCGAAATCAGTGACGAAGGTCACCTTGTCCGCGGCCTCGGCGTCTCGCTGTCCGAGGGCGCACACGCAGATCGCGGCGAACATCAGCGAAACGCAAAGCTTCCCGCTGCCATGCATTGTCTTTGTCTCCCGTCCTTCCCATCCGGCGTGCCGCGTTGAGCAATCTTTCGCGAACGGTCCGCTCGCATTCGTGCGTGATCGTTCGATCGACTCGCGCCGCGGCCACGGCTATTGAATTGAGCCATTTTTAGTATACAAAATCCCGTCCGTTGACAAGAACACCGGGATTTTGGGGAGCATCTCGGTGGCCGCGAGGCGCATGATGTCGCACCAAACGAATGACGATTTTACACCTGATCGCGATCGCGTCGCCGATGCGGACGCCGCGGTGCCGATCATCGACATCGCGCCATTCGTGCATGGTGACGCCGCTGCACGCAAAATGGTCGTCACGTCGGTGAAGCGTGCTTGTGAGCAGGTCGGTTTCTTCGTGATCACCGGCCATGACGTGCCGCAGGACAAGATCAAGGCCGTTTTCGCCGAGGGGCGCGCATTCTTCGCGCGGCCGCTCGATGAAAAGATGCGCATCAAGCGGCCGGGACCGGGGATCAGCCGCGGCTACAATAGTCTCGCGGGACAGAGCCTGGGCCTCACGATGGGGCAGAAGGCGCCGCCCGACTTGATGGAGAGTTTGGGCTTCGGACCGCTGGAAACCGACAGTGACCCCTACTGGACCGGGGGCTTTGGGCCGGTCCACGCCTATCCGAATCTTTGGCCCGAAGGTGGGCCGCAATTCCGTCGCGCGGTGAGCGACTATTGGCGTGTGATGGAAGCGCTATCGGCGCGGCTCATGCGCATCTTCGCGCTCGCGCTCGATCTTGACGAGGACTTTTTCGTCCAGCGCAGCAAACGGCACGTCACCAACATGCGCATCAACTATTACCCCGCGCAGGACCGGCCTCCCGAAACGGGACAGCTGCGCGCCGGCGCCCACTCGGACTATGGCGCATTCACCATCCTCAAGGGCGAGAACGCCCCGGGCGGACTCGAGGTCCTTCGCCGCGGCGGCGATTGGACGGACGTGCCGGTTATCGATGAGGGCTTCATCATCAACATCGGCGATCTTTTGATGCGTTGGACCAACGACAAGTGGGTTTCCACCATTCATCGCGTGGTCAACCCTCCCGAGGAAGTCCGCCGCCGCGTCGACCGCATGTCGATCGCCTACTTCTTCGTGCCGGATCACGACGTCGAGGTCCGCTGCCTCGAAACCTGCATGGGCGCGGGAAATCCGTCGCGTTACCCACCGACCACCGCTGGCGCTCACTGGCGCGGCAAGATTCTTGCCGCTCGGCAGATCAGCGCGAAAGCCAGCTAGGCCCGCTGCGATATTCCCTGGAGGTGACATTGGTCCCAAAGCAGATGAAGGCCGTAATTTTTGAGCAATATGGCGACGCCGACGTCCTCAAGTATACCGACTTCCGCGTGCCGACGCTCGAACGGGGTGAAGCGCTGGTCAAAGTCCATGCTGTGAGTCTCAACGGGTACGACCTAATGGCGCGCGCGGGGCGCTACAAGCCGAACAAGGGGAAATTTCCGCATATTCTCGGCGGCGATTTTGGCGGTGAGCTCGTTGCGCTCGGGCCGCAGACGGCATGCGATCTGCCGATGGGAACGCGCGTAACGAGTTGGTGGATCCTTCCATGCGGAAGCTGCGAGCAGTGCATGGCCGGTCACCACAACCGTTGTGCCAGCGATTACCGCTATCTCGGCGCGCACGAACACGGGGCTTATGCGCAATACGTCAAGTTGCCCGCCAATCACTTGATCCCGCTGCCCGATACCGTGACCTTCGAGCAGGCGGCGGCGTTCCCTAACGCCTTCGGGACGGCGTGGCATATGCTGATCGATCGAGGCAACGTGCGCGCCGGCGAGACCGTGCTGGTCAATTCCGCGAGTGCGGGCGTGAGCATGGCCGCCATCCAGATCTGCAAGCTCGCCGGCGCTTACGTCTATACGACGTCGAGCGCGGATTGGAAGCTCGAGCGCGCCAAGGAGCTCGGCGCCGACGAAGTTATCAACTACAAGAACGTCGACTTTGTCGACGAAATTCTCAAGCGGACCAAAAAACGTGGCGTCGACCTCGTCGTCGAGCACGTCGGTGGCGATTTCCTGGAAAAATCGATCCGCTGCCTCACGCGCGGTGGCCGGGTCGTGACCGTCGGCGGAACGAAATCCTACGATTGCAAAGTCCCGGTGAATTACATCTTCCATAAGGAGCTGCAGATCATCGGCTCGAACAGCGCCACCAAACACAATCTTGAAGTGATGATGCCGCTCCTGGGCGGAGGAAAGTTGAAGACGGTGATTGATCGCGTATTCCCGCTTAAGGAAGCAGCGGATGCGCATCGCTATCTCGAGTCGGGAAAGCAGTTCGGCAAGGTGGTTTTGCGTGTCAATCATTGATCGGGGCGTGCGGGACGCATGACGTTGCATGCTGATCCAAGCGTCTGGTGACATTGCCATGCTGATCGCGGCCGCCCGAGCGCAGCGCCGCAACGTTCTCTCCGAACCCGAGGCGAAGGCGTTCCTGCGCGCGCAAGGCATTGCTGTACCGCCGGGGCGTGTCGTCGCCCACGCCGAAGAGGCGCCAGCCGTGGTCCGCGAGCTCGGCATGCCGGTTGTCGTCAAGGCGGTCGCGCATCGATTGACCCACAAGACTGACGTCGGCGCGGTGATGTCTCCGATTGATTCTTCCGCCGCCGCGGAAGCGGCCTGTCGGACGATTGCAAGGCGCGCCGCAACCCATCGGCCGGACGTCGCGCTCGACGGATTCCTGATTGAGGCCTATCAGCCGGCGCAGCCGGAATGGATCGTTGCGCTACGCAACGACCCTCACTTCGGTCCCGTGATCATGTTCGGTCTTGGCGGTATCTATGTCGAGACATTACGACAGGTTTCGTTTCGGTTGGCGCCGCTGTGCGACAGGGACATCGAAGCGCTGCTGAGCGAACGACCAGCCATGAAGCTGCTTTCGGGTGCCCGCGGGCGCGCGCCGCCCGACCGGCGTGCGGTCGTCGACGTACTGCGTCGCCTCTCCGACCTGTCCCAGCAGTCCTTGATTGCGCGCGACATATCCGAGATCGAGATCAATCCTCTCGCCGCCACCGAGGATGGTGTGGTCGCGCTCGACGCGCTGATCGTCCTGCGCCCCCTAGGAGAATAACCGATGCGAGACATCACACCTTTGGTCGCGCCGCGGTCAATCGCGGTGATCGGTGCCTCGGCCAACCCGACGAAATCGGGCGGTGTCCTGTTCGACAATCTCGTCAAGGGCAAGTTCCGGGGACCGCTTTACCCGATCAACCGCAGCGCAACCCAGATCATGGGCAAGACTGCCCATCCTACACTCGCCGACGTGCCGGAAAAGGTCGATCTGGTCTATATCGTGCTGCCGCAGCAGCACGTGGAGGACGCGGTCAAGCAGTGCGTCGCTGCCGGTGCGCGGGCGGCCTGCATCATCACTGCGGGCTTTTCGGAAGCGAGTCAAAAAGGCCGCGGCGCCGAGGAGCGTTTGCGCGAGATTGCCCGCGCATCTGGATTGCTGCTCGCCGGCCCCAACACGATCGGCATGGTGAACGCCGAGGTCGGCATGATGGGAAGCTTCGTGAATTTTCCCCGCTGGGAGTCGGGCGGGGTGTCATTTTTCACCCAGACCGGCATCTTCACCGGCGCCGTCATGCTGCACGTCATGAGCGGCGCGAGCCAGCGCCTCCCTGTCGGCAAAAGCATCGATGTCGGCAACAAGGTCGATGTCGACGAGCTCGATTTCCTGCACTTTGTCGCGGACGATCCGGCCACCAAGGTCATCGGTCTCTACATCGAGAGTATCCGCAATCCGCGCGCCTTCTTCGACAAAGCGCGCGAGGTACGCAAATCCAAGCCGATCGTCGTGCTCAAGCCCGGTCGCACCAAGGACGGTGCGAAGGCGTCCGCTTCGCATACCGGGTCGCTCGCATCCGACAACGACATCCTCGACGGCGCGCTGCGGCAATACGGCATCGCGCGCGCCGAGGATGAAGACGACTTCCTAAACGCGCTGCGCGCGCTGGTCATGCTGCCGCGGCCGCGTGGCAAGCGCGTGGGGATTGCGACAACGAGTGGCGCGCTCGGCGTGATCGCCACCGACCTCCTCGTCGAGAGCGGCCTTGAACTCGCGGCGTTCGAACCCGCGACCCTTGCCGCCATGCGCACCATCCTTCCGGACTGGCTGGAACCGGCCAATCCCTTCGATTTCTGGATCAGCATCGACATCAAGGGGCCGCGTGAAGCGCACGAAGTCGGGCTCACCGCGCTGTTCGCCGATCCGAACGTCGATCTGGTCCTGTGTACCCTGCTCGCACCGGGTAACGCCGATTTTCCCGAATTCGGCGACTTGGTACGGCGCCTGCGGCGGACCTACGACAAACCAGTCGCCCTCGTGATCTATGGCGGGGAGGCGGAGCAGCGCTGGACCGCGGCGCTAGAAGGTGCGGGCGTGCCAATCTTCAAGACGACACGAGCGGGCGCGCGGGCCTTGTCGCTCATGGTTGAAGCGACGATGTAGCCTTAGCCCACGTCTCACCGGCGCATGAGTGCAAGCGTGGTCCGCGCATAAATTTTGGCACAGTCGACGACGTCCTGCTCGTTCACATAGTCGTCGATGCCGGCTGACAGCGTCGGCTGCGGACCATAGCAGACGGCAGGGACGCCGAGGTCACGCCAACGGCGGGCATCGCTGCCCGGCAGACGCACCACGAAGGATGGCGCGGCGCCGCGCACCGTCGTCGCGGCCGTCGTCAGCTCGACCACCAAAGGGTTGTCGAGCGCGGTCCAATTGGCATCCCAGGCCTTGACGACGGCGATGCTGATGTCCTCGCCATCCGTCTGCCCGCGGATCATCGTCTCACATGCCTGCGCGCTGATGCCGGGCGGAAGCCGGATATCGATCTGTGCTCGCGCCAGCGTCGCCACCTGGCTGCGAACCGTGCCGGCGATGAGCGTCCCCGCATTCAGCGACAGCCGCAGCCCCAGATTTCCCTCGCCACCGCTCACCCCGGCAAGCTCGCCGGGCAAGGTCGCGTACGTCTCGTTCAGCGCGTCGATGCGCGCCAAGAACGCCGCGAGCTTCATGACCGCGGTCTCCCCGCGCAACGCCCGCGACGCGTGCCCGCCTGCAGAGCGAGCCTCGACGTCGAGCCAGAGCAAGCCCTTCTCGGCGACCGCAAGGTGCATGAATCCCGGACCTTCGCCGCTGATGAGAAAATCGCCGGCGACGTCGGGTCGCTGGCGCAGGAGGAAGACAGTGCCGCGTTCCCCGAACATGACCTCATCGGAGACGGCAGTCATCGTCAAACGTCCCTTCCACGCATTGCCGTGCCGCTTGAGAATAGTCGTCGCGAGGCACATGGCGGCCAGCGCGCCTTTCATGTTGCCCATGCCTAGCCCGTAGAGGCGGCCGTCACGACGCGACAGGCGAGTGATCGGAGCCGTCCACGCTGCCTCGTCGCCCGCTTCCATGGTGTCCATGTGCGCGTCGAAGACGACGTGGCGTCCGCCGGCACCGCCCTCGACGCGACCGATGACGTTGGGAGCTTCGTCGTCGGCCGCGATCGTCTCGGTTGCGATGCCGTGACCCGACAGGTAGGCGCGCACGACCTCGGCTGCCTCGGCGGTGCGGCCCGGCGGATTGACGCTCGCCGCCGCGACCAGACGACCGCACAGCTCGATCAATTCCTCGCGCGCCGCATCAATGTCGCGACAAACGGTCTCGGCCAAGCTGTCGCTCATCGTAGACCCCGCTCGGCGGCGATGACCTCATCAGGTCGCCGGCCGACGATGGTGCGGTAAACCTCCGGATCCGTGGCACCTTCGGTGCCAAATACGAGGACGCGACTGTCGGCGCACAGATCGAGCCGCGCGCGCGCATCGGCGTCGGCGCTCGCCAAAATGAGGCCGGCGAGTCCAGCCACGGCTGATTCTCCCGCCACGATCGCGTCGTCGCCGAAACGGCCATCGGCAAGCAGCCGCATGCAGTCGGCCGCAGCCTCGTCGCCGATGGTCATGAAGGCGTCGGCACCCGTTTCAAGAATCCGCCACGCCAGGAGCGAGACCTCGCCGCAGGCAAGGCCTGCTATGATCGTGTCGAGCGCGCCCTCCGCCGGCGTCGGACGGCCCGCCACAGCGCTGCGGTAGAAGCAATCTGCCTTCTCCGGCTCGACGACCACGAAGCAAGGGCGCCGGGTGCCATATCGCTCCCAAAGATACGAACACACACCAGCCGCCAAACCCCCAACGCCGCCCTGGACAAAGACGTGAGATGGTGCCGCCGATGTCTGCTCCAGAGCTTCGTCGATCATCAGGCTGTAGCCCTGCATCACATCACGCGGAACGTCCGTGTAGCCCTCGTAAGACGTATCGGAGACCACGGTCCAGCCCTGCACCGCCGCATCCGCGGCGACCCGCCGAACACCATCATCATAGGTCCCGGCCACGCGCTTGACTTCGGCACCATAGGCGGCGATTGCTTGGCAGCGGCCTTCGCTGACTGTCTCCGGGATATAGATCACGCACCGACAGCCGAAGGTGCGGGCGCCCCAGGCAACCGAACGCCCATGATTGCCGTCGGTCGCGCAAGTCACCGTGACCCGCGAGGTCAGATCCGAATAACGCCCCGACGTCAGGTCGAGCGTCGATGCGATGACGTTTTTCTGCTCCCAGATCGTCTTCCGCAGAAGTTTGAATACCGCGTAGGCGCCGCCCAGCGCCTTGAAGCTGCCAATGCCGAAGCGCTCGGCTTCGTCCTTGTAGAGAATGGCGCCGATGCCGGCGCGCGCCGCCAGCTTCGGAAGGGAGCGCAAAGGCGTCGGCTTGTAACCGGGCCATGACATGATCTCGCGCTTGGCATCGCCGAAGGCCGCAAGACTGAGGATCGCCTCGCGCCCGTCCTTGCCATAGGGCGCCGTGCATGCCGCCCGCGGATTCGCAAATAGGTAGAATCCCGCGGAGGCCAGCATCTCAGTCCTCACCACCCGGCTGCCAAGCCGTCACGACGGGCATCCGCGCCGCCGCGAAGGAGGCCTGCCTCCCAATCGATCCAGACCGCCTGCGCGGTCCCGAGCGGATTCGCGGCGCGCACGACATGATGGCCAAGCGCCGAAAGCCCCGCCACGACAGTTGCAGACACGGCGCTCTCGACCTGGAGGGTATCGCCAAGGGGGAAAATCCGCGGCGCGTCGATCGCTGCCTGAATTCCCATCCCGTAGTCGATGATATTGGTCATGACCTCGACTTGACCGAAGGGCTGAAACTGACCGCCGGTCACGCCAAGCGGCATCACCGCTTTTCCCTTCTGCGTGACCATGGCGGGAATGATCGTGTTCAACGGCCGCTTGCGTCCGGCAATCGCATTGGGATGTCCGGGCTCGAGCACGAAGCCGCAAGCGCGGTTGTGGAAGATGACCCCGGCTGCAGGGCTGACGATGCCGGTTCCGAAATCATCGAAGATCGAATTGATAAACGCCACAGTGTTGCGATCGGCGTCAACGACGGTGAGAAAAGCCGTATCGCAGTGATCCGGAATGGGGAAGGGTGCCAGACCGTCCATGCGGCGTCCACGCAGCTTTGCCGAGCGCTCGTCCGACAGCAGGGCCTCCAGCGGTACCTTGCCGGTGCGCGGATCGCCAACGAAGCAATCTCGATCGGCGTAGGCTTGCCGGCCTATCTCGGTCAGCGCATGGCAGCGTTCGACCGAAAGCGCGGCCCATGCGGACGCATCGAAACCTTCGAGCGCCTTCAACATGGCAAGCGGGACGACGCCCTGGCCATTTGGCGGACATTCCCAAGCCTCGTAACCGCGGTAGCTAGTTCCGATCGGTGTCACATATTCCGGCGCATAGGTGGAAAAATCTTCCAGCGTGTGGCAGCCGCCGGCGGCGCGCAGCGCATCGACCATGTCGCGCGCGATCCAGCCTTCGTAGAAGGCTGTCGGTCCATCGCTGGCGATGCTGCGTAGCGCGGCGGCGAGCGCCGGCTGGCGATGGACATCGCCCGGCCGCGGCGCAGTGCCATTCGGCAAGAAAATGCTGGCCGCGGCCTTGTTCTTGCGCAATTTGTCCGCCTGCCGCGCCCAGTCGCGCGCGACCCGTTCGGTCACCGGATAGCCGTCTTCGGCCGCCGCGATAGCGGGCTGAAGCAAGTCCGCGAGCTTCATCGTTCCGTGATCGTGGATCAGCCGCGCCCACGACGCGACCGCACCCGGCACAGTCACCGCGTCGGCGCTGTCAGACGGGATCGATCTAATTCCGCGGTCTGTATAGCGATCGAGACTTGCCGCCGCGGGCGCCCAGCCCGAACCGTTGAGCGCGATGATCTCTCCCTCGCCGCGACGCATGTAGAGGACGAAGCAATCGCCGCCAATGCCCGTCTGCGTTGCTTCAACGACGCCAAGTAACGCGATGGCTGCGACTGCGGCATCCATCGCATTGCCGCCGCGACGAAGCACGTCGAGCGCGATCAGCGTTGCCAGCGGGTGCGACGTTGCCGCCATGACGCGCATACCGAACGCCTCGGAACGGCCCGGCAGTTCGAAATCGCGGGCGGTGTTACTACAGAACGGCAAGAGACGCGTTCCGCAAATCCGTAATCAGCATCGAGGACGGCGCGTGGGTGATGCACAGTGGCGGTCGCGCATTCTTCACGGCCAGCTGCGGTGTAAGTCCGCAGGCCCAGAACACCGGCAACTCGTCGTCGCCGACCTCCGGGTCACCGACATCCAAATAGCGCCGGCTCAAATCCACGCCGATGCCCCCGGGGTTGCCGAGATGGACCGGAGCGCCGTGAACGTTCGAGAAACGCGACGTGATCTGAACAGCGCGGATGGCATCGGCCGGCGTGAAGGCCCGCATGGTCACCACCAGCGGGCCCTTGAACGGCCCCGCTGGGACGGTGTCGACATTGGTCACGTACACAGCCGCGACATTGTTGCGCTCAAGGAATTTCAGCCGCACGCCGGCCTCCTGCAGCGCCTCCTCGAACGAAAACGAACAGCCGAGCGCGAAGGTCACGAGGTCGTCGCGCCAGTACGAGCGGATGTCGGTCACTTCCTCGACGAATGTGCCGTCGCGGAAGATGTGATAGCGCGGAACATCGGTGCGGATATCCAGCTCGTCGGAGAGCGTCGGCAGGCGGGGGTCGCCGACGTCGGAGCGGGCGATCAACGGGCACGGCTTGGGGTTGCGCTGACAATAGAGGAGAAAATCTTCGGCCCATTGGGTCGGAAGAATGCAAATATTGGCCTGTACGAAGCCCGGCGCGATGCCGGCCGTGTAACCGGTATACGCGCCGCTGCGGATCGCTTGCCGTGCAGCGCGCGGATCCGAACCGTCCCAGGACTCGCTCCACAACTCGCTGCTTTGCCGTGCTGCACGCGACATGAGATCGACCAGTGATTGCGAGCTGTCCTTGTTTCGACGCTTGCGATGCTTCGCTAGACTGCTCGCGGCGTGGTAGTTCTGTATACCAAATCGGACACGCGCTTGTATACTGATGCCGTCGGGCCAGAGAGGTTTCACATGCATGGGCTCGACAATCGTGCGATCGCCTTCGGGGTATTCACGCTTTTCTCTTTGCTATTGATACCTGAATGCGCGAAGGCGCGGGACGACGTCACGCTCATCACCGACTTCGGTTACAATGGCCGTCACGCCTATTTCTTCGTCGCGATCGAGAAAGGCTATTACAAGGACGCCGATCTCGACGTGAAGGTCGTGCGCGGCCAAGGATCGGTCGACGCCATTCGGCAGGTCGGCGCCAATAATGCAATCGTGGGTTTTGCCGACGCGGGCTCGCTCGTGCTGGCGCGCGGCAACGACCAAATTCCGGTCAAGCTGGTTTCGATCGTATATGCCAAGCCGCCGCAGGCGGTGTTCTGCCGCGAGGATTCAGGCATCAAGCAGCCCAAGGATCTCGAGGGAGCTTCGATTGCCAATCCGGCGGGCGGAGCGACGGTCGACATGTTCCCGGTCTACGCCAAGGCTGCCGGCTTCGATGCGAGCAAGGTGAAATGGATTGTCGCGGGTAGCGACTCCCTGCCGGGATTGCTCGCCGGCAATCGCGTGCCGTGCGTTGGTCAGTTCACGGTGGGCGAGCCGCTTCTGCGCATGCAGGCCGCGCCCGCCAAGCTCGTCCGTTTCGCATTCGCCGATGCGGGCGTGAGTTTTTACGGCAACGGCCTCATTGCGACCGACAACACCATCGCGACCAAGGCCGACGTTGTACGGCGGTTCGTCGCCGCCACGATTCGCGGGATGAAGGACGCGTTCGCCAGGCCGGACGAGGCGGGTCGGATCATGAACAAATATCATCCCGCGATCGATGTCGCGGTTGCCGAGGGGGAAACCAAAGCAGTGGCCGAACTGGCGCAAGTCGAGGGCCGGGAACTCGGCCTGATCGATCCTGCACGCATCGAAGACACCATCAACGTCGTCAACAGCGTCTTCAAGCTCAAGGCGCCGGTGGCGGTGAACGACGTCTATGCGCCAGGAATCGTATCGAAGTGACGTGGGTCGCCGCGCCGGTGTGACACCCCAGGAGGCCTTGTGAGCGTTGCACGCGTAGCGGTCCCAGACTTCGTCTCAAACTCGTATTTTCCGGCGATCGCTGCGATCGAACTCGGTTTCTTCGCGCGGGAAGGGCTTGATGTTGCCCATGAGCTCATCTTCCCGAACTACAAAGCCTACGAGGCGCTGCGCGACGGCAAGATCGACTTCGTCGCAGGTCCGGCGCACGCCGTCTTTCGCGCCTTCCCGGAATGGGAGGGAGCCAAACTGCTCGCCGCGCTGGCGCAGGGAATGTACTGGCTCTTGGTCATGCGAACGGACCTTGCGGCAACGGCGGGTGACGTCAACGCCGTGAAGGGACGCACGATCGGAGCAGCGCCGCTGGTGGACCAGGGATTGAAACGCCTGTTGATCGACGCCGGGGTCGATCTCGATCGCGACGGCGTGCGTATCGTCGGAGTTCCCGGCGCGAGCGAGCCCGGCGTGTCTTTCGGAGTGGCCGCGGCGAAGGCGCTCGAGGACGGCAAGCTTGATGGATTTTGGGCCAACGCCATGGGAGCCGAGAACGCCGTCCGCGGCGGCAGCGGCAGAGTGATCCTCGACGTCCGGCGCGGATTGGGTCCACCGGCGGCTTTCCACTATACGATGCCGGTCTTGGCGACGAGCGACCACGTGATCGAGCGCGATCCGAACATGGTCGCGCGGCCGGCGTGCGCGCCGTCGTGGAGGCTCAGCGGGCTTTGAAACGCGATGTCGGCCTTGCCACGCAGGTTGGGGAGGCGCTGTTTCCACCGGCAGAGGCCGCGCTGATCGCGGACGTGGTCGCACGCGATTTGCCCTACTACGACCCGACCATTTCCGAAGCGGCGGTCGCCGGCCTCAATCGCTTTGCCCAGGAAAGCGGCTTGGCGCAGCGATCAGTGTCCTACGGTCAGGTCGTTGCCATGGAGTTCCGTCACCTCTGGACTGCCTAGTCGACGAGTGGTGTCGGACGTCCATTCGGCCAGTGCCGGAGAGCTCATTCGCACAATGACCGATGATGGAACGGGACGAGGCAGCGTTCGGTGCTCAATCCTTGTCCGGCGGGATGAAGCGCTGTTGCGCCTGGATCATTGCAACATCGGCTGGGCGATCGAACGGCGCCGGAAGTGATTCGCCCGGACGCCGCGGCCGCCCGATGGCGCGGAACCAATCCTCCAGACCCGCCGGCGCGATGAACCAAAGTAGACGCATCTGGCCCGTGCCGGTGTTCGTCACCTTGTGCTGCACGCCGCGGCCGATCAGTATCATGGTCTCGGGGAGCACGTCGTATAGTTTGCCATCGATGTCGGCTTGCCCGCTGCCGCAATAGCAGAACAGCAACTCGTGGCTGCGCTCATGGGCATGACGGCGGATGTGTCCGCCAGGCTCGAGCACTTGCAGGCCGGTCGAGAATGCGTCGTAGGGCGAGTTATAGGGGTTGATCTTGTTGATCACGTAACCGGTCGAAGGTAACGGCTGCCAGAATGACTCGCCGTCCTCCGGACCCAGCGCGATCACAATTCCCTTGGCATAATCGCTCACGAGATCCTCCAGTGGCATTGACGACGGAAAAATGCAGCAGCAACTAAGACCTGCGCCCTAGGCGTCGCAGCCGCCGCGCTCAGTCGCGAAGATGACCGGCGAGTGTGCTCGTCGTGTCGTTTGCCAGTGTTCTGCCGTCGATCGTGGTCTTCGTTGACATCAACTTCTGCGCTGCTGACGCATAGGCTCCGTGTTGGCGGCGCTCTCGCCGGTGCCATAGGTGTCCATGAACCCCTCGACCGCGGCGTGTAGCTCATCCCACGGAGCGTTGATGAAATTGTAATTGCGTACCGCAAACGCGGGACCGACAAAGAATTTCTCATATGACGCGGCGCGGCTGGCGTGGTCCGATCCTATGAGGTCCCAGGCGAGCTTGAACAGCTTCATTCGGTCGGCAGCGGCAAACTCTCCGGCCGTCCAGAAAGTCTCGAACAGGTCGCGCAGCTCGGGATCCTCCAGCACGTCGATGCTGGCGGGGAACTGAAACTGGCCGCCGCCCATCAGCTCGCGCATGATGCCGATCAATTGCGAATGGTTCTCCATAGCCCAGTGAATGGCGGCATAGAGGTAACGCCGGTTGAAAATGACAAAGCCATTGTCGAACGGTTGATAGGCCTCGATCTGTCCATCGATCATGGCATTGTAGCCCGCCTCCATCGCGGCGAGCCGGCCCAGCGTATCGCGCACCGCCGGAATGTCCCGCGCGCCGGTGAAGCGCGCGATCAGGCTCGCGACGCCGAGCATGAAGCGCAGCTTCGACCCGAACCGTACGTTTGATTGGTGATTCGAAATCACGTGCGCTGCGGTTTGGATGTAGATGTTGCGCGAAAGAGCCGGGTTGTCGTGCACGATGACTTTTTCCTGCGGCACCTTTGCATCCTTAAACACCAGCATGCAGTCGGACTCATCGAAGCGCGTGGTAAGGGGGCGGTCAAAGCGATTCATCCCTGCCCGGTTGAACGGCTCGCGCGACCAAAGCGTCAAGCCCGCCAGGTTAAGCGGGATCACGCAGGTCACGGATTCCTTGAGCTGATCGGGGGCAAGCGGCATCACATTCCCGATGAGCACCTCGTGCGCGTAGGCCGCACCGCTCGCCAACATCTTCATGCCGTTGAGCGTGACGCCCTTGTCGTCCTCGGCGGTGACCCGCAGGGCGGGTTGTGGCAGCCCCTTGGCCAGGTAGTAATCCTTGTTGCGCGCGCCCTGCGGCGGGACGATCGCATAGGTCGCGAACAGGTCGTTTCGCCGGACATGCTGGTAAATCGCCAACAAGTTGTTGCGGCCCCCGCCGGGCTCGCTGTCGAACACCTCGGGCTTCAAGGAAAGGCCGGTAAGATTGCCGGCGAAGGCGTCGGGCGTGCGTCCCATCAGACCGAAACAGAAGTCCGCGATCTTACGGTGGGCACGGTTGCGGCGCCGCAGATCCTCTTGGGACCGCGGCTGCAGGTAGTACATGCTGTAGCACTCGCCATCTTCCTCGAACGTCATGAGGTCGCGGACCGCAGGATCCGATTTCATGTCGAACAACGCCGCGTAGGTTCGTGCCCCGTCGGCAAAGGCCGGATGCGTGGTCTGATCCTTGACGCGCTCCTTGCCGACATAGATGACGCGACCATCGCGGATGCTCTGCAAATATTCCTTTCCGGTCATGAGCATGAGCGTGAGCCGTTTTACCAGGATGTCCCGGAAGACTTCCGACTTGGCAGGAATGATAGCGCCTCTCCGGACTGCTCGAAATGGACCCAACGCAGTACCTCAAGACGCGCGCACGCGCTCGCCCTGCAGCAGGGCAGGGCGGTGACGTCGTGGTGACGCAGCCCGCGGCGGAGCGCATCGGAGCGAATGCTTTCGGACTAGCTGCCTCAAGTCGGCTGTTCGACTTGAGCGGGCATCTCGGTGCTGCGATCTTCAATGCTCGCGTTGATCGCGCTCGGGACTCGGTTCGAACGGAGCAGAGACCAGTTCGCTCCGGTACCCTATCGTCCTGTGACCGCGGTTGTGCAGTGGAGGGTGGGTGAGGACTGGGACGCCGCATTCGATTGCAAGCGCAACCCCTGCTCCAGCTCGCCTGCCCGCTCAAAGTAGCGATTGGCCATGAATGTCAGCTGTGCTTCGTGCCTGCGATCCGAGCATGCCCGAGACAAGGCGAGACACCTCTGCGCTTGCGCGCGATAATATGTGCTCATCGTCATAGGTGGAGTTTGCTCTTTCCCAGGCTAACAATGCGTGAACGTCAGACGCGTTACGATATTTAGGTTAATCGCGGTTCAAACGTCTTTAAATCTTGAAGCGCCAACGTATTCGACGTTGATGATCTCAATATATGTATTCACCGTGTGGGCCGGCCTCAGCCAGGCCTCAGCATAGGGGCGCCGCTTAGACCGAGTCGTCGTCAGACATCGCGCGGCGCAGCGCAGCCGATGCCAGCCGGCACCGCTCGTTGTAGACCGGCGACGTGCGGAATTCCTCGGCGCGCGGATAGTTGACCTCGATCGAGATTTCGGCCGTCACCCGTCCCGGCCGGGAGCTCATCACCACGATCCGGCTGGACAGATAGACCGACTCGTAGACACTGTGCGTGACGAAGATGACGGTGAGGTCTTGGCGCGCAAACAGTTCGAGCAGATCGTTGTTCAGCTTCGTGCGCGTGATTTCGTCGAGTGCGGCGAAGGGCTCGTCCATCAGCAGGATCTTTGGCTTAGTCACCAGCGCGCGCGCGATTGACACGCGCATCTTCATGCCGCCGGACAACTGGTGCGGATGCACGTCGGCGAATGCCGCTAAGCCGACTTGCGCCAGCGCGTCCTCGACGCGTCCGCGCGCGTCGCGCTTGCTTATGCCGGCGAGCATCAGCGGCAGATGGACGTTGCCGGCAACGGTGCGCCAAGGAAGCAGCGTCGGCTCCTGGAATACGAAGCCGAGCGATTGTTCGGCCGTCCCGTTGGCGTCGTAGGTCGATTGTGGCCAATCGATCGTCCCGGTCGATGGCGCTGCGAGCCCGGCGATCAATTTGAGCAGCGTCGATTTTCCGCAGCCCGAGGGACCCAGCAGGCTGACGAACTCGCCCGGCCGGATGTCGAGATCGACGCCGGCCAAGGCGGTCGTGCCGTTGGCAAACGTCTTCGAAATGCCGCGGAGGCGGAGGAGCGGCCGCGCGGCCGCGCCCTCGATCGGCGCCGCCTCCGGCGCGGCCTTGAGCGGGACTGCGACCGTCACCTCATCACTCATTCCGTGTGCGCCACGAAGCTGCGCATTTTGCCCGGGTTGAGCAGCCCCATCGGATCCACCTCATGCTTGAACCCCAATTGATCGGCTTCGACGCGCTTGTAGCGGCTGCCGTCCTCGAGCGTGACGACATGCGGATTGGCGATCATGATGCCGCAGGCTTCATAGCCCGCCATGATTTCGTACAGCCGCTCCGGCGAGCGATAGCGGATCACCGGGATGCCGCTCGCCGTCATCAGGCCGTTGAGCCGGATGAACTCGAGATGCTGCATCACCTCGTCGCCGAACTTCGCTCCCACTTGCGCAACCGCATCGGCGATGCGGTCGTGCGGATAGAGGCACTGCAGATAGGTCACGCCGCGATCGGTCTTGAGCACCTGCAGCGTGGTGTGATTCCAGGTGTGCTCGTAGAGCGGCACCTTGCCGGGCGAATCGTCGCTCGGGGCGGCGTAGGTGATGGTGCCCTTGAACGATGCGAGCAGCGTCTTGAAGCTTTCGAGCGACATGTCGCCGATCATGCCGAGCAGCAGGCTCTTGCCGTCGGGACAATACGGCCGATAGGCGGCGAAGTGTTGCGGCAAAGGCCATTGCACCGGCGAAAGCAGCTTCTTCACGATGCCATCCGCCATTGCGATCGTGTGACCGAAGCGGACGGCTTCGATGAAGTCATCGAAGGCAACGATCACATCGACCCAGGGCAGCGCGGGCGCGAGCGGCATTTCGAGCACGGTAATGATCCCGGTCGTGCCGTAGGCGCGGCTGATCTTCTGCGCGGCGTCGCCCCGCAGCTCGATGATGCGCGGGGTGCGCTCCAGCGTCACGATCCGCGCCGCCAGGATGTTGCCCGGCTCGCGCATGCCGCCGTAGGTGACGCTGCCGGCGCCGCCGGTGCCTCCCGCCACCAGGCCGCCGATGGCCGCGGAGCGCTTGGTCGAGGGATGCATGCGCAGTTCGAAGCCGCTGGGGCGGGTGACGGCGTCGATGTCGGAGAGCTTGGCGCCGGCCTGGACGCGCACCTTGCCGGGTCTCTGCCATTCGATCTTGTCGAGTAGCGCGGTCGCGAGAACGACGCCGCCCTCGAGCGGCACGCATTGCCCGTAATTGCCGGTCGCGCCGCCGCGGACCGTCAGTGGAATGCGGTGCTTGGCGCAGGCGGCGGCCACGCGAACCACGTCGCCCTCGTCGCGGGGCGTAACCACGACGTCGGCAACCTTGTTCTTCAGCAGGTCGGCGAGGATCGGACTGTACCAATAGTAGTCGCGCGAGTTGCGCTTGAGGTCGGCGATATCGGTCGTCGCCTCGATGCCGGCGGTGTCGGCGAGAAATTCCTCGATCGGATAGCGGTTGGCTGGCTGGTCGGTGGCGAGCGCGGCGGCCTGCGGCATGGCGCCTCTCCTATTCCGCCGCGACCGCGGCGACCCGAATGCCGGCATTGCGTGGCGCAAAGACCTCGGACTCGCCGTGCTCGTGCAAAAGCTTCAGAAGCCGGCGGCGCATGATCACGCCCGGGCCATCAGACACCATGTGAGCCTCGACCCGACGCGCGGGGTCGACCGGCGTGTCGGGATCGGTGGACTCGATGATGTCCTTGTCCTCGCGGGTGATCTTGAAGTCCCAGTCGATCAGCTCCTGCGCCGGACAGTCCGCCTCGGTGTCGTTGCGATAGAGCCATTGCACGACCTGGATGCTGCCGTCGTCGATCGGCGTCGCCGAGTTGAAGATGACGTGGCGCAGCCCAGACGGATATTCGATGTCGAGCTTGCGGCAGAACGGCATGTACCACCGGTTGCGCATATGGCGCTTGGTGGTCGGCTCGGTCGTACCCGAGATGCGGTATTGCACGGGCGGATTGGCGACCGTGATGAGGGTCTCCGCTTCGAAGCCGTAATCCGTCTCCTTGATCTCGTACTTCTCCGGCAGCGGCTGATCGAGTTGCCCGAAGGTGCCTTTATGGACGAATGCGAAGTGGGCGTTGTCGAAGGAGTTCTCCATCAGGCGCAATGCCGAGGTGTTCCAGACTTCGTAGAACTGCGGGATGCGGCGATACGCGCGGTCGTCCTCCTCGCTGGCGTCGAGAATCGGCGCCAGCGGATCGTCGAGCGCGACCCAGGCGTAGCCGTAGCGCGCCTGGCAATGATAGGCCGGGGTGGAAAGATTGGGAACTTGCTGCTGCACCGGGAACTGCGGCACGTGGACGAGCGTGCCGGCACGATCGTAGGTCCAGCCGTGATAGCCGCAGACGATCAGGCCGTCCCGGCACCAGCCCTTGGACAGTTTGGCAGTGCGATGGCAGCAGCGGTCCTTCAACGCCGCGGGCTTACCGTCCGCGCCGAGAAACAGCACGATGTCCTCGCCGAGCAGACGAAAAGGCTTCGGACCTTCCTTGAGGTCATCGAGCGAAATGACCGCGTACCAGAACCGCCGTAAGACTTTCTGCTTCGTCGTCAGCATCGCGTTTCCTCCGAGCGAATCGCTTTGTCGGGTTCAGGCTTCCCTCTCGACGACGCTGTCGTGCCACGCCCCGAGCGCGAGCTTCGACAGGCCCACCATCACCAGGAATAAGGCGATGCCTGCCGCGGTGATCAGGAACAGCGCCGCGAACATGCGCGGAATTTCGAGCTGGTAGCCCGACTGCAGGATTTCATAGGCAAGCCCGGCATTGCGGCCCCCGGTGCCGGCGACGAACTCGGCCACCACCGCCCCAATCAGCGCAAGCCCGCTCGAAATGCGCAAACCTGCGAAAAAATACGGCAGCGCGCTCGGGATGCGCAGGTGGAAAAGGCTCTGCAGGCGGGACGCACGGTTGATGGCGAACAGGTCGCGGTGCCCCTGGTCCACGCTGCGCAGGCCGACGGTGGTATTCGAGATGATGGGAAAGATCGCGATGATGGTGGCACAGATGATCAGCGCGCCTTGGGTATTCTTCACCAGAATGATAATGAGCGGCGCGATCGCGACGATCGGCGTTACCTGCAGAATGATGGCGTAGGGAAAGAAGCTGCGTTCGATGATCGGGCTCTGCACGAACAGGAAGGCGATCGTCGCCCCGATGGTGACGGCAAGCGCCAGCGCGATCAGCGTGACACGTAGCGTAACCCAGAGCGCATGCAGGAGCGCCGGCGCGTCGGCGACCAATGTCTTGGCGATCACGCTCGGCATCGGGAAGAGGTAGGGTGGAATGGCGAGAGCCCGGCAAAACGTCTCCCAGGCTATCAGCATCAGCACGCCGACGGCGAGCGGCGGAACGATGTCTGCAGCCTTCTTGCGGCTCGCTGATTGAGCCATGGCATCCCACCCGGTCTTGTGGTCTGCGGCTCCCGCGCGGCGGCGCTGCCGCGCGGACGCCCGCGTCAATCATATCACCGGGCGGTGATCTTGAGGTCCTTCACGAACTGCGTCGTGAAGCCCTTGGTCCAGTCGGTTTCCTTGGGCAGCAGGCCCTCGTTCACCATCAGCTCGTAGGAGGCCTTCCAGCGCGCCTCGGTGATAATGCCGATGCCCATGGTCTTGGCATCGCCGCCATCGGCAACCTCGAGCTCGTTGAGGCGCTTGATCCCGAACGCGATCTGCTCGTCGCTCATCTTCGGATTGTCGGCCTTGATGAGGGCGTCGGCCGGGGCGGGATCACCCTTGAGATAGCTTTTCCAGCCTTCGATCGAAGCCCGGACGAAGCGCCGCGCCACGTCCGGCCGCTCCGCCACCAGTTTGGTCGTCGTGACCATGGTGGTTCCGTAGGGCGGATAGCCGTTGTCGGCAAACAGGAAGAACTTGACGGGCACGCCCTTCTGCAGCGCCTGGAACGGCTCCGATGATGGATAGGACTGCTGCACCACGTTCTTGTCGTTGAAGAACGGCTGCAGGTTGAACGTATAGGGCTGCGTCTGCGCATCGCTGTAGCCGTACTTGCGCCGCAGCCAGGGCCACCAGCTGGAGCGGCCGGGCGTCGCCACCAGGATGGTCTTATCCTTGAGGTCATCGAGGCCTTTGACGTGATCATGCGTCATCAGCCCCTGCAGATCCTTCTGGAAGGACGTGGCAATGGTGATGACCGGAATGCCCTTCGACAGCGATGTCAGGACCTGGAAATCGTAGCCCATCATGACGTCGGCCTCGCCCGCGAGCAGGAGCTGCAGGCCGTTGACCTGGGGGCCGCCCATCTTGATCGTGACGTCGAGGTTGGCCTTCTCGTAGAGGCCGCTGGCCTTGGCTTGGTAGAAGCCACCGTGCTCGGCCTGCGCATACCAACTGGTCAGGAAGGTCACTTTGTCGGCCGCTTTCGCGGGGGGCAGGGCAATGCCGAGCGCCAATGCTGCGGCGATCCCTGTCGTGGTGGTGCGGAGAGGCATGGTTGACCTGCTGTGGTTGCGGAAGAGCGGCCGCGGCCGGCCGATCTCCTCCGTCAGGGACTCGGGGGAGTGCGCCTAAGCTCAATCTGCACACAGGCGAATGGTTCTAAAAAGCATCAAATTTCGCTATCATCGATGCCTTTGAAGCAGCAGTGATGAGCGCTTGAACATAGGCGATGAGGAGTGAGGCAAGCCGCGCCCGCGCTTATCGCTCGATCTGTCCGCAGCGAGGATCGCCGCCATGTTGCATTCGCGGCTGTTGAAATATCTCGACGAGGTCGCCCGGCTGGGCTCCATTCGCAAGGCGGCGTTACGGCTTAACGTGGCTTCCTCCGCGATCAATCGGCAGATCCTGGCGCTGGAAAATGAGCTCGGCGCCCCGATCTTCGAACGCATGCCGCGGCGCTTGCGGCTGACCGCGACCGGCGAGGTGCTGATCGCACACGTGCGCGAAACGCTGAAGAATCATCAGCGGGTCGAAACCCATATCGAGGCGCTGAAGGGGCTTACGCGTGGTGAGGCCACCATCGCCACGATGAATGGACTTGCCGCCGGACCGCTGCCGCGTTTTCTCAACAGCATTCTGGAAACGCATCCGCGCGTTCGTTTGCGGCTCAAAGTTCTCCCGTTCGACCAGATTTCCAACGCAGTTTTGACCGGCGAAGCCGATTTGGGGCTGTCCTACGGCGCGTCGCCCACTCCGGGCTTGCGGGTCGTGGCAAGCCACGAGCTTAGCCTGGGCGCGGTGGTCTCGCCGAAACACCCGCTGACGACGCGGCGTCCGCTGCGGCTGGCGGATTGCGCCGAGTTCCCCTTGGCGATTGCCGACGCGTCGATGACGATCCGTCCTGCGGTGGAACTGGCCTTCACCCGCGCCAATCTTCCGCTTAATGCGACGATCGAAACGAACTCGATCGAATTCCTGAAAAAGGTCGCGCGCAACGGCCACGCAATAACCTTCCTGAACCCGGTCGACGTCGACGACGAGGTGCGCGCGGGCGAAATCCGCCACCTGGTATTGCCTGAACTCATCCAACATCCCATTGCGCTTAAGCTCATCGTCCGCGCCCGCGGGGGACTCGAGGCGTTTCCCAACCTGGTGGTCGAGGAGTTGCGCAAGGCCATGCCCAAACTGGAGCCGATCGGCGCTGCCTAATTGGCAGCGCAACGGGTGGAGATAAGCGCTTGCCTAGGCGCCATCGCGGAAGAGATGATCGGGCGGTGAAACCATGTCTGCGATGCTGCCCCACTTCTCCGACATTGTCTGGCCTGATGCCGCCGCCTATTGGATCGCCAATGCGCGCGTACCGCTCTGCATGCTTGGGGAGGCGAGGCTCGGCCTGGAGGAGGCGGGGCCCGGCGCGCAGTCCGATCGCGACGACGGCGTTGTGCTGGTTGATCTGTTGATCGAGAGCGAGCGGCTTGCGCGCATGGTGCCCGCCGGAACGGCGGGGACCGACCAGCATCCACGCATTGATCTGCGCGGCCGCCAGGTGTGGCCGATGCTGGTGGACGTGCATACCCACCTCGATCGCGCGCATACCGTGGTCCGAGCGCCCAACGTCTCCGGCTCATTCGCCGACGCGTTGCGTGCGACCGCGTCCGATCGGCTGCGCTGGACGCGCGACGACCTGCTCATGCGCATGAACTTTGGCCTGCGCTGCGCGTATGCCCACGGCGTATCTGCCATCCGCACCCACCTCGACTCGGTGCCGGCGCAAGCCGAGCGAAGTTGGGGCGCGTTCCGCGAGGTGCGCGCCGAGTGGGCCGGCAAAGTCGCGCTGCAGGCGGTCTCGCTCGTTCCAATCGATCTGTTCCGCGATGAAGGCGGCGATCAGCTCGCCGCGCTGGTCGCGAAATCGGGCGGCGTCCTCGGCGCGGTGACGCGCGCGGCGAACGGCACGCACGGTGCTCTGCTCGACGATCTCGACGCGCTGCTCGAACGAATCTTCAGCCTCGCCGCGCGTCACGATCTCGACCTCGACTTTCACGTCGACGAGACCAACGACCCGCGCGCCGCGGCGCTGCCGCATGTCGCCCGCGCCGTCCTGCGCCACGGCTACCAGGGGCGCGTGGTCGCCGGCCATTGCTGCAGCCTTGCGGTGCAGCCCGAGGAGCAGGCCGACCGGACGCTCGATCTCGTGGCCGAGGCCGAGGTCGCGGTGGTGACGCTGCCGACGGTCAATCTCTACCTCCAGGATCGCGTCAGCGGCCGCACGCCGCGCTGGCGCGGCGTGACCCTCGTTCACGAAATGCGCCGCCGCGGCATTGCGGTCGCGGTCGCTGGCGACAACTGCCGCGACTGCTTTCATGCCTACGGTGACCACGACATGGTCGATAACTTTCGCCAGGCGGTCCGCATCCTGCATCTCGATCATCCGCTGACGGATGCGCCGGCGCTGGTCGGCCCGGCCCCCGCCCGCATCGCGAATCTCAAGGAACACGGGCGCCTTGCGGTCGGTTGCCCCGCGCGGGTGATCGTATTCAATGCCCGCAGCTTGAGCGAGATCGTGTCCCGTCCCCAGACCGACCGCATCGTGATCGACAATGGCCGACGCAGCAGCGCGCGCCCCCCGGACTATTCGGAGCTGTGGGACAACGAAATGATCTGCGGCCCGTCAGTTTGAAGGTTCGCGCCCGTGTTGATGCACCAGCTCCTGCTCGACGGCGCAATCCGGCAGCCCGGCAAGATCGCGCTGGGCTGGGTTGATCGCGATACCAGCTTGACCTTCGCCGAGGCGGTATCGGCGATGGAGCGATTCGCTGGTGCCTTGCACCATCTCGGCGTGCGCAAAGGCGACCGGGTTTCGATTTTTGCCCACAACGGCATGGACTATCTGATCGCCCTGTTCGCCTGCTGGCGCATCGGTGCGATCGCCGCTCTCGTCAACGTGCGCTTTGCTGACGAGCTTGACTATTATTTTGCGGACCACGAGCCCTCAATCGTCATTTACACCCATGACATGGTCGACGCGGTCAAACGTGCGGCCGCGCACGTCCACACTGTGCGGGCGCTGGTTTGCATGGATGGTCCGCAGCCCGGGGCCGAGAGCCTTCCCGCCCTGCTGCAAGCCAATCTGCCGCCGCCGCCCGATCCGGGCGATGATCACGCCATCGCGCACCTTTCCTATACGTCCGGCACGACTGGACGCCCGAAAGGCGCCTGCCTCGCCCACGAACCGACCATGCGGGCGGCAAATTGTATCGCCGAGCGGCTGCGGATAACGGACGACGATGTCTCGTTCGGCCCGACCGCCTTATCGAGTTCGTACCAGCTCGTGGGCAACCTGCTGCCGCCGCTCCATCGCGGCGCGATGGTCAACGTCATGACCCGCTGGACGCAAGTCCAAGGCTGGGACGCCCTCGAGCGCACGCGGGCGAGCCTGCTGGTCGGCAATCCGACATTGCTCACCGAAGTTCTGATCGAATCACGCCAGCGCGGCGGCGCGCCTCGGCGCCTGCGGCTCGGCCTCTCCGGCGGCGGCCCGGTGGCGAGCGCGCTCAAGCGCGCCTGGCGCGACGAGCTCAGGCTGCCGCTGGTCGAGAGTTACGGCCAGAGCGAGCTTGGCGGTTTCATGGCGCTGGGCGAGCCGAGCCTCGTTGCCGGGGACATGTTCGCGCCGGTCGGCCGGCCGCTGCCCGACAAGGAGGTCCGCATCCTCGATGCCGACAGCAAAGAATGCGCGCCCGGGGAGGTCGGCGAAGTGTGCCTGCGCGGCGGCTTCATGACGGGTTATTGGGGCAAGCCCGAGAAGACGGCGGAGACCTTGCGCGGTGGCTGGCTGCATTCGGGCGATGCCGGCGTCATGGATTGCAACGGGTATTTGACCGTGCGCGGGCGCTTCGCAGAGCTGATCACGGTCGCCGGCCGAACCTGGTTTCCCCGCGATGTCGAGGAGGCGTTGTGCGCGCAGCCCAGCGTCAAGGAGGCGGCTGTCATCGCGCTGCCGGACGCACAGCTTGGGCAACGGCCGGTTGCCTATGTGACGCTTGCCGACGGCACCGTCGACCTCGATAAACTCAAGGCCGCCATCGCCCCGCTCGTGCCCTACGATCTCACGGCGATGACCGTGAAAAGCCTTGCCGCATTTCCGACGACGCCGACCGGCAAGGTCGCCAAGGCGCAATTGCGCCAAAGCGCCCTGGCGGGCGATGGCGCCCAGGAATTTCCCCGATCCAGCAACTAATCGCTGTCCCGCCGCCGCCGGCGCTGGAATACCGGGGCAACCGCGAGGCATCGGTGCTGCAGGATCGCATTCGTCCGGCCGCTGCCAGGCGGCCTAATCGCGGATTGCCGCGCCGCATCGCTGGGGTTGAGTAGCCGGAGTCGGCAACGCATTAGAATCTAAAGGCAATTTGGACAGGGCGGAGCCTCCTGTGCCAGCCGTCGCGGGTTGGTTTGGCACACCGTTTGCTAGATACGCTCACGGGGAGAGACTGGAGGAGCGTATGCAACTCCATGCCGCCGGCGCGGAACGGGAACTCGTTGCGGCTCCGCGCCCACCTTTATCCCAGGCCGGCGGCTGGCAAGCCCTGCTGTTGAGCGAGAGCAGGGCGCTGCTGGCCGGCCCGCCGCCGCTGTTCCAAGCGTTGTCATCGCGCGAGCGCGAACTGGTGCTGAGCCATGGCCGGCGACGCGTGCTCAATCGCGGGCAGACGCTTTTCAGCCAGGGCACAACGCATGAGGGCATCTACCTCATCGAGAGCGGCCGGATTCGCGTGTTTTACAACGCGCCATCGGGACGCGAGATCACGCTGGCCTATTGGTATCCCGGAAACTTCGTCGGTGGTCCGGACATCTTCGGGCCCAGCGTTCATTTGTGGTCCGGCGTTGCCACCAACAACAGCAGTGTCGTTCAGCTGCCGGGCAAGGCGCTGCGCACCTTGGTGATGCAGATTCCGGCGCTCGGAATCGGCTTGATCGAGGGTCTTTCGTTCAAGGGCAAGTGCTATTCCGCCCTCGTGCAGATGCTCGGCACGCGGTCGGTTACCGATCGGCTCGCGCATCTGCTGCTCCATCTGGTTGATGCCTATGGAATCAAGGTGCCCGACGGAACCCTCATCGCTGCCGCGTTTACGCACGCCGACCTTGCCCACATGGTCGGTGCGACTCGGCAATGGGTGACCATCAGCCTGAAGCGATTGCAGGAGCAGGGCGTCGTGGTGTGCCGGAAATCGCAAATCATTGTGCGCCGTCTCGACGCCCTCGCGGAGATGCGGGGCGGCGGGTAACCCTCGCTGCCTAGCGAATAAGCGTTCTTCAGCGCAACTGCCGAAAATATGCGCAGCGGGTGATTTTGGGCAACTAATAACCGTGACCGCCAGTCATGGTTTGTAGTGCAACAAACGCAGGCCAATAATCCCGGAAACCGGGGAGACCGTCGAAACCCGAAGATCGTGCCAGAAAGAAAGAGAGAGAGAAGCCATGGGACAACCCAGCTTTGCAGCGGCCGTCGCGATTCGCACGCAGGCCTCAATGAACCTCCAATGCATTCCTCTTCTGGCAATGGCGTTGTTGCTGCCGACTGTGAGTCCCGCCGCGGCCGAGACCATCGATATCGCAATCGGGCACCAGACTATGTGTACCGATACCTACACCGGCGGCATCGTGGTCAAGGAACTCAAGCTGCTCGAAAAACACCTGCCGCACACCGGCAAGTACGCCGACGCTACCTACAACATCTCCTGGGCCGACTATCCGTCGGGCGGCCCGATCACCAATCAGATGCTCGCCGGCAAACTCCATTTCGGCACCATGGGCGATTATCCGCTGATCGTGAATGGCGCGAAGTTTCAGGAGACCAAGAGCCTGCGCACGGTCCTGTTCACGGGCACCGGCTACAATCTCAAAGGAGCCGGCAACGCAATCGTCGTTCCGGTCGCTTCCAATTACTACAAGCTCGAGGACCTGACGGGGAAATCGATCTCGACGCCGGTCGGCAGCGCCTCCTGGGGCATGCTGGTCAAGGCTTTGCAGGTCAAAAAGATGCCGCTCGCAAGCATCGATCTCAAAAATCAGACGCCTCCCGTAGGCGCTAGCAATATCGCGACCAACAAGGTCGACGCCCACTCGGACTTCTGCCCATGGTCGGAGATCATGGAATTCCGCGGCACCGGCCGAAAGATCTATGACGGCAGCGAGCTCGCAATTCCCTATCTGCACGGCGTCGTCGTGCGACAGGACTTCGCCGAGAAATATCCGGAGGTGGTCGTCGCCTTCGTCAAGGCGGTCTACGACGCCGGCAAATGGATCGATGAGGATCCCATGCGGGCGACCGATCTGATGGAAAAGTGGACCGGTGTCGAGAAAGAGGTGCTCTACCTCTATTTCTCCAAGGGCGGCCATCTCACGCAGGATCCGACGCTCAAGAAGCAGTGGGTCGATACGCTCAAGGTCGATCATCAGGTCCTTGTAAACGACAACCTTGCCCCCGCCTTGGACTTCGACGCCTGGATCAAGGAGGACTATCTCAAGCGCGCCTACGCCGAGATGGGAATAGATTACGAAGCCGCAAAGGCCAAGGTCGTCGACACGCTCGTGACGAATGCCGGCCGGCCGAACGAAATCTGGCATGCGCGCGACGGCATTCTCTCCTATCCGACGCTGAAGGAGTTCCTCAAGGCGGTCGCGGAATTCCGCGCTACCGGCGCCAAGCTCAACGCGACCTATGTCTACGACCAGGCAACGGGGCTCAAGCTCTTCGGCAAGACGGCGTTCTTCGTCTACAAGCCCGACGGCGACTTCGCGACCTTCCTGCGCAAGGGTGAGGCCCAGGAATTCGCCGCAAAAGTCGGCGGCAAGGTCATCTCGTTCGAGGAGGCCGTCGCAAGCTCGGCGTCATGACAATCCGAAAGCAAGGCGCTCTCAGTCGTGAACGCGCACGCACACATTGCTCCGCAAGCGACAGTGAAAATGGCGGCCGTCGATGAGAGCGCCGACATCGCGATAACCGCGCCGGCGACGACCGCCGAAGCTGAAAGCTCGCGTTCGTCGCGGCCCGATGCGGGCGGGGAGCGATCAGAATGGATGGCCGGCCTCACACTGTCGGTTGCCCGTTGGGCAGTGCGGCTGTCGGCGCTGTTGGCCGGACTCGCTTGCTGGCACTACGCGAGCTCCACGGGGCTCACCTTATACGTTCGGTTCGAGCAAATTCCCGGTCCGCTCAAGGTCGGCGAAGCGCTGATCAACCAACTGCAGCACGTTGCGTTCTACTTGCACATCGGCGCTAGCCTGCGGCGCATCGCCATCAGTTATTCGCTGGCGGCCGGCATCGGGATTGCACTCGGTCTGCTGATGGGACGCTCGCGGTTCATCCGCGACCTCATCTTCCCCTATGTCGAGATTCTGCGTCCGATCCCGGGGGTCGCATGGATTCCGCTGGCCATCCTGCTCTGGCCGACCGAGGAAGGCTCGATCATCTACATCACCTTCCTCGGCGCGTTGTTCCCGATCATTCTGAACACCCTTCACGGCGTGGAGCAGACGCCAGAAGTGCTCGTTCGCGCGGCGCAGTCGCTCGGTGCCTCGCGCATGTGCATCTTCCGCCACGTCGTCCTGCCGGGAGCGCTACCGAGCATCTGCGCGGGTCTCGCGATCGGCATGGGCGTGTCTTGGTTCTCGTTGCTGGCAGGCGAAATCATCAGCGGACAATATGGCATCGGCTATTTCACCTGGAACGCCTATTCCATCATCAATCCCCCGGACATCATTGTCGGTATGCTGACCATCGGGCTGTTGGGCGCTGCGACCACGGCCCTGGTGCATCTGATCACACGTCCGGCGCTGGCTTGGCAGAGGAAGGCCAGATGAGCGCCCTCGTCGTCCTGCAGCGCGAGGTTCGCGCCAGCGCCCGGCTGTGGCTCCTGGCGGCGGTCGCCTTCTTCGCCGGCTTCCAGCTTCTGCAACTCGCGCTCTTGATTATGCGCTTCCAGGCGTTTCCCAATTATCTAGTCTTGCACGACTGGCCCGCCAACATCGCCAGGATCGTACGCATGACGCCGTCAGTCGCCGACATGATTGCGATCATGTTCGACGAATGGCTCGTCGAAGTCGGCTCGATAAACTATTCGTTCGGGCGCGGCATCGCCGAATGGAGTTTCGTGCTGATACCGGGCAAGGCCGTGATCGTGCTCGCGATTGCGGCACTCGTCGCCACCAACCTCGTGCTGCTGCGGGCAGCCTGGAAGACCTGCGGGGTCTTTGCCTGGCTCGGCTCAGCGGTTGCGACCGGCGCCGGGGCGCTCGTTGGCGGCGCGGCGGTGACCACCATCACCTGGGTCGTATGTTGCGCGGCGCCCACATGGGTCGTGGGTCTCGCCGTGATGGGCGTCGGGGTCACGACCGCACTCGCGTTGCAGCCCTTCGGG
>Ga0306926_10000585_pt1 | contig 34384 bp, 31 predicted proteins | sample flu12Cox44000178_FD_203759 | JGI IMG/M metagenome (GOLD analysis project Ga0306926, IMG submission 203759) | Lab enrichment of tropical soil microbial communities from Luquillo Experimental Forest, Puerto Rico - flux8day.12C.oxic.44.000.178 (v2)... | ecosystem: Environmental > Terrestrial >...
TGGTTACGGCATGGTCTGAGACAATGCGGACGCGGACTCCCCGTCGCGCGCACTCAGCGAGTTGGTGGGCCGTCTTCCAGCCGGTTTCGTCTGCCTGAATGTAGTACGTGGCGACGTCAACAGAGTGCCGAGCATTCTTCAACAGGTGCCCGCGCTCAACAAATGCGTCGCGGTTGTTGGTCAGGAGTTCAAAATGGTCATCGGGATGGAATTGTCCATAGAGCGACGGATCGGGTTCGTCCGCCGGCAATGAGTGCTGATCCCATGCTTCATAAACGTCTTTCCAAGATGGCTCACCCTTTCTGCGCAGCCATAGCGATGCGAGAATGGCGTAGCTGAGACCGTAAGCTTTGCTCCGGAGATCCGAGGCTGGCATCGCGGCTACAGGCGCAATCCGGGCTGCGCGAAGAACCCTCAGCAACGGGTGAATAACGTGTGCGCTCAGGGTGACATGGTCCACGGCTCAGCATCCCGTTCTTTTCCGATTCGCAACCATTTCTTCCTCTGCTGGGGAGAGCCGGTGGACGATCACACCTGTCTGCAACGGAACATAGACGCCCCGCCAATCTATACACTCTATAGGCGATACACTTCAACGCCTTCAGCTGAGAGGCGGTATAGATTATCGGTTTAAGCCTCGTAATGACGAACCAGGGAAGCACAACCTGAAGAATTGCAATAATGGACGTTTGGGGCCGGTCCCTCAGCTTCAGCTGAGGCAGCTCGTCAATCGGCTCGTCAGCGCGCTTTTACGTGCTCCAGGAAATGCAACATGTCGTTGGTGAATTGCGGTGGGTCCTGCAGAAACGAGAAATGGCTGACCCAGGGCTGGATCAGCAGACCTGCATTGGGGATGGCGTTCGCCATGAATTCGGTATTCTCGCGCTTGATCGCTTCGTCGTGATCTGCGTCGACGATCCAGACCGGCACGGTGATGCCGTGCAGTTGCTCGGCCGTGAAGTTAGGCTGGGTTTCCCACATCTTGCTAATCTGCGCGAAGAAGGATTTGTATTGGTCGGGCGTCGGTGACAAAGCCTCGTATTCCTTCTCGGCCCGCGCGATATAGGCGTTGAACACCAGGCTCTGGGCGATGTCGGCAAGCCCGCTCGGGTCGGAATTGGCGGCGAAGGCAAAGAGCTTTGCCAGCCGCTCGGGATGGTGAATGGCGATATCGAGACCGAGGATCGCCCCGTCGCTCCAGCCGAAGATCGCCGCCCGCGGCAATTTAAGGAAATCCATCAGAGCGAGAACGTCCGAAGCCATCAAATCATAGCCGTAAGGCCGGTCGTCGTGGGTACTGCGGCCGTGGCCGCGGCTGTCCATCACGACGACCCGATAACGACCGGTCAAGACCGGCACTTGGTGGCCCCAATAGTTCGAATTGGCGAGGCCGCCGTGCAGCAGGAGCACCGGCTCGCCACGGCCAAAACTCGCATACCAGATCCGGATGCCGTTGACCGGGGCATAGCCGCTCTGCGCCGGTTTCGGCAGGGTCGGCGTGGGCGGCAAGGTCTCCCACTGGGGTTCCGCACGCACTGGTTCAGTAGCCGCGCTTAGGCCAGTAAGGAGAAAAAACAGAAGGGCGAAACGTCGGATCAGCATGTCGAGGGTCAGTAGAGGAGGGCGGCCAGCACGGCGTCGAGCCGCTGGCGGCCGGCAGTGGTCGCGGCAAGGCGATCTCGGTCGAGGGTCAGGAACCCGCCCTCGATCAACGGCGCGAGATTGAGGCCGAACAGGGTCGCGATTCCCTGGCTGGCAGCCTTCTCCAGTTGCGTCCGCGACACTCCTTCGAGGAGGCGCAGTCCCATCATCAGCATTTCCTCGATGGCGGTCTCGCGGTCGATGGGCGTCGTCTCTTCGAGACCGGTGCCTGCCGTCTCGACTGCCGTGAGCCATCTCTCAGGTAGTCGATGCTGCCGGGTGGCGCATTTCGCGCCGCCGCGGGTTAGCCGGCCATGCGCGCCCGGACCGATCCCGACATAGTCCTGATAGCGCCAATAGGCGAGGTTGTGCCGGCATTCGGCGCCTGGCCGGGCGTGATTGGAGATCTCGTAAGCCGGCAGCCCGTGAGCGGCGAGGCGGTCCTGCGTCATCTCGAACAGTACGACCGCGATTTCCTCCTCGGGCAGCACGAGTTCGCCGAGCCGCACCGCGGTGGCGAAGGCGGTGCCGGACTCGATCGTCAGCTGGTAGAGCGAGAGGTGCTCGCCAGCGAGAGCCAGCGCTTCGTCGAGCTCGCGCTGCCAGGCCGCGATGCTCTGGCCCGGGCGGGCATAGATCAGATCGAACGAGAAGCGAGGAAAGATCTCGCGCGCATGCTCGATCGCGGCGATTGCCTCGTCACGGCCGTGGCGCCGGCCCAACAGGCGCAGCGCCGCTGGATCGAGCGCTTGCACTCCGAGCGACAGCCTGTTGACCCCGGCGGCCGCGAAAGCGCGAAAGCGGTCGGCTTCGGTGGAATTCGGGTTGGCTTCGAGGGTGACTTCGAGATCGGGTGCTACGGCCCAGTGCGAGCGCACCGCCTCGAGCAAAGCGGCGACGGTCCCGGGCGGCATCAAGGACGGCGTGCCGCCGCCGAAAAAGACCGAACCCACTTCACGTGCGGGTACGCGCCCCGCCTGGTAGTCGAGATCGGTGAGCAGCGCCCGGGTCCAGCGCCCGGCGTCCACGCTATCGCGGACATGGCTGTTGAAGTCGCAATAAGGACATTTCGACCGGCAGAAGGGCCAGTGGATGTAGACGGCGAGCGGTTCGGCTGCAAAACCCTCGCCCACCGTTCTCCGTTCGGCACCCTCTCTTGCAGTGCGGGAGAGGGGGGACCCAGCCCTGAGGGCTGGGTAGGTGAGGGGGTCAGCGGCCACGGAAACAGCGCTCGACGAGCTTCGCGAAAGCCCGCGCACGGTGGCTGATCTTGTGCTTTTCGGCGGGGTCCATCTCGCCGAAGGTCAGGGTACCGCCGAGCGGGACGAACATCGGGTCGTAGCCGAAGCCGTGATCACCCCGCGGCGGCCAAGTGAGCGTGCCTTGCACCTCGCCTCGGTACAGCTCGGTGTGGTGGTCGGGCCAGGCGAGGGCTAGAACGGCGACGAATATGGCACCGCGGTCCTTGTCACCGAGCTCGCGGTGAACCCGCTCCATCGCGATCCGGAAATCCTTGGCCAGACCGGCCCAGCGTGCTGAGTAAATCCCGGGAGAGCCGCCGAGTGCTGGGACGACAAGGCCGGAATCGTCGGCGAGCGCGGGTAGCCCGCTCACCTCGACTGCGGCCCTCGCCTTCAGCGCAGCATTCGCCTCGAAGGTGTCGCCGGTCTCCTCGGGCTCTGGAATACCGAGGGATGCCGCGGCGACGACTGCGACGTCGAAGGGCCCCAACAAAGCAGCGATCTCCTCGACCTTGCCTGAGTTGTGGCTCGCAATCACCAGCCGATCGCCGGCGAAATGTCGGGGCATCGGGTCAGTCGAGCCCGAGCGCCGTACGCTGGTGCCGGGTGAGCTCGCCGACGCCCATCCGCGCGAGCCGTAGCATCTCGGCGAAAAGCGCTTCGTCGAATGGGGCGCCTTCGGCGGTCGCCTGGATCTCGACGATCCCGCCCATGCCAGTGAGCACGAAATTCGCGTCGGTCATGGCTTGCGAATCCTCGGCATAATCGAGGTCGAGCACCGGGCGTTCGGCAACGATGCCGCAGGAGATTGCGGCGACGCTGTCGCGTAACGGCAAGGCAGTCAGCAGGCCGGCCGAAACCAGGCGTTGGAAGGCCTGGTGGAGCGCCACATAACTGCCGGTCACTGCAGCCGTACGGGTGCCGCCATCGGCTTGCAGCACGTCGCAGTCAATCTTGATCTGGCGCTCGCCGAGCCGGGTGAGATCGGTGACGGCGCGCAGACTGCGGCCGATCAGCCGCTGGATCTCCTGCGTGCGCCCGCTCTGCCGGCCGCGTGCCGCCTCGCGGTCGGTGCGGGTCAAGGTCGAACGCGGCAGCATCCCGTACTCTGCCGTGACCCATCCCTTGCCGGTATTGCGCAGGAACGGCGGAACGCGCTCTTCGACCGAGGCAGTGCACAGCACATGCGTGTCGCCGAATTTTGCGAGGCACGATCCTTCGGCAAATTTGGCGACGCCCGGCTCCAAGATGACCAGGCGCATTACATCCGGGGCGCGTCCCGAAGGTCGCATATTGTTCTCCGAGAGGGACTGCGTGTTATCGGCAAGGTGAGGAAAATTTCCTCGGCCCCGTAGCCCACCTGCCACGCGGCATTGATAATGTCATTCCGGGGCGGCCCAGGGGGCCGGGCCCGGAATCTATGAACACCGGCTTATTCAAAACTTTCACAGGCCCGTGTTCATAGGGTCCGGGTTCGCAGGCTGCGCCTGCGCCCCGGAATGACAATGGGTTACAAACGTCTCCCAGCCGTGCCGGCGCAGCGCACAGGCCGGACAATCGCCGCAGCCGTAACCCCAGGAATGGCGGTGCTGCCGGTCGCCCCGATAACAGCTGTGGGTTTCTTCGAGGATCAGCTCGACAAGAGCCTCCCCACCGAGCTCACGGGCAAGCGACCAGGTCGCGGCCTTATCACGCCACATCAGCGGCGTGTGGACGACAAAGCGGTGATCCATGCCCAGCGACAATGTCACCTGCAGCGCTTTCAGCGTGTCGTCGCGGCAATCCGGATAGCCGGAATAGTCGGTCTCGCACATGCCGCCGATCAGGTGCCGCGCACCCCGACGGTAGCCGATCGCGGCGGCAAAGGTGAAGAAGAGCAAATTGCGGCCAGGGACAAAGGTGTTTGGCAAGCCGCTTTGCTCGAACGCAATAGCGGTGTCGCGGGTCAGCGCAGTGTCGCTGACTTCCCCAAGGACACGGAGATCGACAATGTGATCCTCGCCGAGCTTGCCGCCCCAGTCCGGGAATTCGCGACGCAGCCGCTCGACGACCCCTGCTCGGCAATCGAGCTCGACCCGGTGGCGCTGAGCGTAATCGAAGCCGACCGTCTCGACCGCAGCAAAGTGCGCGAGCGCCCAGGCGAGGCAGGTCGTCGAATCCTGCCCCCCCGAAAAGAGGACCAGCGCCTTGTCGCCTATCTGATACGAGACATCGTTCACCCGACACGAGATAAAACTTTCGCGCGGCGCCATCAACGAAGTCGCTGGCGTCGGGCGGCAACCGCTGCCTCTCAGCGGCGGATCAGGGTGCCGAGGACACAGCCGACGGCGAAGGCGATCGCGAGGCTCGTCAGAGGATTGTGCTCCACTTGCTGCGAGACTGTGCTCACCGCTCTTTCGCCTTGATTGCGCAGCTCCGTCGCCATGTCACGGACGCGCCCTTGCGTGCCCTGTGCCCAATGCTCGCTGACCTGCGTCAAATCGCGCATCGCGGCGGCGGCTTGGTCGATTCTCGCCCGGAGCTTATCAATAGCGTCGGTCGCTTGGCGAAAGTTCAATGCGGTCCCGTTCCCTGCGCCGCCGTCCGAGCGATCCTCGCTTTGTTGCTTCTGCCCCAACATCGCTTTGTCCTCCTTATCACCATCGGTATAAACGCCCAGCACCGCGTTTTACTCCTCGACGGTGTCGGAGATGCTTTCATGAACGCCAATCCGTATCTCGTCCTCGGCGTGAGACCCTTCATCAATTGCTGCAGCGTGCGGACGATGCACGGCGGCAGCCTGATGCTGCCGCAGGTGCGCGACGCAATGGCCGAGGCGTCGCGCCATTTCGTCAATCTCGACGAGCTGATGGAGGCGGCGGGACAGCGCCTCGCCGAGCTGACCGGGGCGGAATGGGGCATCGTCACTTGCGGCAGTGCCGCCGCGGTGGCGCTGGGGACGGCGGCGTGCGTCGCCGGCAACGATCCGGTCAAGATGCTGCGCCTGCCTTTTACCGAGGGGATGGTCAACCACGTCGTCATTCCCAAGACCCAGCGCTTCGCCTACGACCAGGCGGTGCGGATGATCGGCTGCCACCTCGTCGAGATCGAGACGCGCGACGATCTTGACAGGGCGCTCGCTGAGCCGGTGGCGATGGTCGTGCTGCTCGGCAAGCAGGAGCACATAGGGCCGCTCCGGCTCGAGGAGATCGCGGCGGTCGTCAAGCCGCTCGGCATCCCGATCATGGTCGACGCCGCTTCCGAGCATCTCGAGCGGCCGAGCCCGTGGCTCGTGCGCGGGGCCGACCTCGTGGTCTACAGCGGCGGCAAGTTCCTGCGCGGCCCGCAGACCAGCGGGCTGCTGCTCGGCTCGAAGCCCTTGGTGCAGGCAGCCTGGTCCAATGCCTCGCCGCACCAGGCGCTAGGCCGGCCGATGAAGGTGTCGAAGGAGGACATCATCGGCGTGTTGACCGCGATCGAACACTGGTTCGAGGAGCGCGATCACGCGGGCGAGCGGCAGAAATGGCATGACGATCTGCAGGTCATCGCTGAGCGAATCGGCGCGCTGCACGGTGCCGGCGGCGAAATCATCGAACCGAGCGGTGTCGACCGGGTTCCGCGGCTGCGTGTCTATTGGGACCGCTGGCAATACCCGCTTGAAGGATTGGCGCTGCGCGAGCGTGTGCTCGATGGCGAGCCGCGCATCATGCTTGATGACAACTCGGCGGCGGAAAACTCGATCGAGATCGACCCGTTCCAATTGCAGCCAAGCGAAGCCGCGCAGGTCGGCGATGCGATCGCGGCGGTGCTGCGTGAAGCTAGTGGCGACGTGCCTGCGAAGGCGCGCCCGCCCGCAACGGAAATCGCCGGCAATTGGGAGTTGCGCATTGAATTCCTGCAAGGCTCGCGCATTCATTGGCTCAACATCGAGCAGCGAGGGCCTGAGCTCGCCGGCCATCAGCGCTCAGCCCATTTCGAGGGGCCAGTCAGCGGTTGGCTGAGTGGTGACGCGATCCAGCTCTCGTTCACCTCGCGCTTTGAAGGGAGCACGATCTGCTATTTCCTCGATGGCGAGGTGCGCGACGGAGGAATGAGTGGCTCGGCGGTGTTGGGCGCGGCCAGCGATGAACACCACGGCATCCTCAATCGCAGCCAATTTGGCGCCGGCCGCTGGCGGGCGAGCCGGGTAGGGTAGACGCGCCGTAGTGTCCCGGTTGTGCCTATGCCGCAACCGGCTGCTGCGTTTGCGGAACGAGTTCGCGCACCAGCCGGGTCAGCTCGTCCGGGTCGAAGCCATCCTTCATCAAGATCTCGTCAATCCCGGAATTGAGGCGCGCGCGATCCTCGGCGCTGAGATCGCGCGCGGTGATCACGATCACCGGAATGCGAGGCCCCGGCCGCTCGCGCAATGCTGCGACGAATTCAAATCCGTCCATTTCCGGCATCATCAGATCGAGGAGGATCAGGTCAGGCGGCTCGCTATCGAGCAACCCGAGCGCCAGGCGGCCGTTTTCCGCCTCGCTGACCACCCATTGCTGCGGCTCTAGCCAGGCCCGGATGCGTTGGCGTTGTGTTTCGTTGTCCTCCACCACCAGGATCCGGGCCGGACGAGTTCGGACCTGGTAGTGCTGAACCAACTCGATCAACCGATCCCCGTCGATCGGCTTGCTGAGATATCCAGCCGCTCCGAGAGCCATGCCACGACGCTGCTCATCGACGATCGAGGCAATGACAACCGGTATATCGGACAAGCTCGGATCCCCGCGAAGCGCAGCGAGAACCGTCCAGCCGTCGATCTCAGGCATCAGGATATCGAGGACTATCGCGAGCGGGCGTACCTTCTTCGCTTGGTTTAATCCTTCGGCACCCCCGGCCGCGGTGACTACGGCAAAACCTGCCTGGCGCAGATGGGATTCGACGAGCTCGCGCGCCGTCGCATCGTCGTCGATGACGAGGATATGATCGTGCGGCGGCGCAACGGCGGACAATTGTGTCTCGGACGATTGTGTGTGGGCGACCGCATCGGACTGGCCGACAGGCAAGCGGACCGTAAACGTCGATCCTTTGCCGAATTCGCTGTTTACAGTGACATCGCCACCCATTATTCGACACAGCCGCCGTGTGATGGCGAGCCCAAGGCCCGTCCCGCCGTACTGGCGTGCGGTGGTGGTCTCGGCTTGCGAGAATTCCGTGAACACCCTTCCCAATTGCTCGCTCGTCATCCCGATTCCGGTGTCGACGACGCGAAATTCGATCCAATCGCGACCCGCGGCGGCGATTCGCTCGACATAGAGCGACACATCTCCGGCTTTGGTAAATTTGCAGGTATTGCTCAGCAGGTTGAGAAGGATCTGCCGCAGCCGCATCTCATCCGTAATGATCGTCGGGAGATTGCGCGAGTATTCAACGGAGAGACGATTTTCGTTCCGCTCGGCGAGAGAGCGAGCGATCCCGGCAATCTCCTCGATGAGTTGCGGCAACACGATTTTTTCCGGGGTCAGGTCGAGCTTTCCTGCTTCGATTCGCGACAGGTCGAGGATTTGGTTGATCAAACCGAGAAGGTGCGCGCCTGCGCGGTTCACGCGGCGCAAGGGATCGAGGGCCTTCTCGGTGCCGAACCGCTCAGGGTGATCGATCATCAATTCGGTCAAGCCGATGATCGCGTTCAGCGGCGTGCGGAGCTCATGGCTCATATTCGCAAGGAATTCGGATTTATGTTGGCTCGCCACAGCTAACTGACGGCCTTGCTCCTCAATCGCCTGAAACAGCCGGGCATTCTGGATTGCCAGGACCGACTGCCGCGCGAAGTTCTGGATGAGATCCGTCGTCTCGCGTGGGAAACTGCCGGCCACTTTCCGGCCGACCGCTAGGGCACCGATAATATTGTCTTCGCGAAGTAGAGGCACGGCCAGGAGGCTGCGGAACCCCGCGCGCAGCATCATCTCGCGCAGCGGATGGTTCCGGGCGCTCCCAATATCGGCGATTTCGACAATCTGGCGCTCAGCTGCCGCAAGGCCGACAGTCGCTTCGCCCAGCGCCACCGGATGGGCGACAATCTGTCGTACGATCTCTTGATCGACTTGATACGAAGTCTCCAGTTTGAGGATTTGTCGCTCGGCGTCATAGGCGTAGAATGTCGCACCATCCGCCTTTGCGAGCCGCACCGCATGTGCTGCGATCGTACGCAGCACTGTCTGCAGGTCGAGCGTCGAGCTGACCGCTTGCCCGATCTCACCGAGCGCCTGTAACTGGTTGACCGCCTCGCGAAGCTCGTGCGTGCGCTCTTCGACCTTGCGTTCGAGGCCGCTATAAGAGTCCTGAAGTTGGCCGGCCATGCAGTTGAACTGATTGGCGAGAGCCTCGAGTTCGTCCCCGGTGCGAATCTCTATGCGGCTGGCCAGGTTGCCGCTGCCAATGCGGGCCGCGCCGGACTGCAGAATATGAATTGGCACGACCATGTGCCGGGCCAAGAATAGACTCGCCGCGATCGCCACGCCTAAACCGGTCAGCAACAGCACGCCGGTAAGTGCGGTGGAGGCGTAGATCGCCGCGAACGCTTCGCTGCGCGGAGACTGAACAAAGACGAGCCAGCCGAGTGACTCAACAACAGCATAGGCCGAAAGCACATGACGTCTATCGAGATCGCGGGACATCGCCACGCCGCGTTGCTGCTGGCTCGACATTGCTCGCGCAGCGAGCGCATCCTTTACTTGCGCCAGCACTGTCATGTCGGTCTTGCGCAGCACCAGTGCGGTGTCCGGATGAGCGATGAGTAGGCCCTGGCCGTCAACGACATAGGAATAGCCGGCCTTGCCGGCCTTGATACTGGCCACGACATCCCAGACAAATTTGAGGTTTACGTCGGCGATTGTTACTCCCGGATCACCTCCGACGCCGGCCACCGCGACCGTCATGAACGGCTCCGACTGCTTGCGGAAGTAGACCGGGCCGAAATAGACGTTGTGTGCCTTCACCTGTTTGTAGGCGGAAGTGTCGGAAAGATCGGCTCGGCTCCCGACCACATCGATCGACAGCTTGGAGAGACGGAGCTGCTCATGTCCCGTCCCGTCAACGTAGGCGACCTCGGTTATCGCTGGCACCTGCCGCAATAGGCTGACAAGTCGAGCTGTCGCTGCTCAATTCCGGCTGCGCCGGGCAACAGCGCAAGCTGCATCGTCCAGGCAATCTGGGACCGTTACTGTCTGACGAATTCACCGATGGCCCAGGCTGCGGCAATCGCCTTTTCTTGCTGGATCGCAAGCTGCGAGCGCTTGCTTTCCTCGTAGGAGAAGTAGATTTGGAGCCCTCCGCTGACGAGGAGCGCGCCGCCGACGACCGCCATCATCAGAAGGACGTATTTGCGGAAAAGTTTGCCCTGGCCGCTGCCCCGGCGAGTCTGAGCGCGCGAAAAAGTCGCTTTAAAAGCTCGCCATCCGCGATAGGGCGTGCCGAGCGTTTCGGGTGCTAGACCAGCGCCAAGGCCTTCCTCCTCCGGTCGAACGGCCGATCCAGTCATGGTTTGCCGCCGGTTCGCTACCCCCGATGGTATCGTCGATTTTAATTTCTTGTCGACAGGAACCTCCCTGCGCCTAGCATAACCCTCCATTTCCTTTCCCGGATATCGGCTATTTCCTGCCATTTAGATCAAATATATCAGTGGCTGCGCTCGCGGCCTAGCTCCTCAAGAATGACCCTCGGCGTCAAGGTTAACCGGCCGCGAATATGGGTGGTGGCACGAGCTAATCCCCACGCCGCTTGACGGGATTTTCGCGCAGGAGCAGTATCATTCTCGTCATCGTCAAATCTTTTGGCCCGAAATCTACCGAGGTGAGTAGGAATATTCTCGTTACGAGAAAGCCCTAGATTGGATCTGCAGGGAGCTCGCATGAAACTAACAATCCGGGCACTCACGGCCCTGACACTCGCTGTCCTCACTGCGCCGCTGCCAGCCGAGGCGCAACAGACAGGAGCGAGCAATGAGTCGGCGCGGGTTGGGATGTTATGGCCGGGCCCCACTCCGCCGCCGCCGCGAATGGGGGCAGTCGAACAAGGTCTGCGCGAGTCCGGCTACATTGAAGGCCAAAATCTCACTGTTGACCTCCGCTTCGCAGCTAAAGGGGCTACCACAATCCCCGACCTTGCTGCTCAGCTGGTCGGGCTCGAGCCGTCGGTTATCATGACTATCGGTGATCCGGCGACGCGCGCGGTTCAGCAAAAGACTAAGTCAGCCCCAATTGTCGCTCTGGCCGACGATCTAGTCGGCGTGGGGTTGGTTGACAATCTCGCCCGGCCGGGCGGGAATACAACCGGCGTTCAAATCCTGGCCCCAGAGTTGAGCGCAAAACGCTTGGAGCTGTTAAAGCAGCTCGTCCCCGGCCTATCCCGGGTGGCGGTCCTTGCAGATCCCGACAATAGCGGATCGCAGTTACCGCCATTGCGGGAAGCGGCGCAGTCGCTGGGCATCACATTGCAGATGCTCGAGGTGCGATCAAAGGATGACATCGAGAAGGCGATTACGGCGGCATCGAGTGAGCATGCCGGCGCCCTAAACGTGCTGGCGTCGCCAATGCTGTTCGCTCAAAGCAAATTGATTGTGGAACTGACGGCGAAATATAAACTTCCCGCCATCCATCAGTGGAGGGAGGCTGTCGAGGCCGGAGGTCTGATCTCGTACGGACCGGTTTTGGCAGAGATGTGGCGCCAAACCGCACTCCTGGTCGGCAGGGTGCTAAAAGGTCAAAAGCCAGCACAGTTGCCGGTTGAGGAACCAAGCCGCTACGAACTCGTCATCAATCTAAAGGCAGCGCAGGCGCTCGAGCTTCAGATCCCGGAGGCCATTCGCCTGCGCGCGGACGCCGTGATCCAATAACTAGGCCGGTGAGGCGAGCCACGTCGCGCGAGCCGTCAGAACCAGCGGGCCTTATCGACAAGGTTGCGCAGCGGCTGGCTGGCGAGAAAGCGCCGGCAATTGTCGAGGATGATGTCATAACGGCGCTCATCGAGATAAGGGCCATAACCTGCGGTATGCGGTGTCAACAGCACCCCGGGTGTGGTCCATAGCGGGTGATCCGCGGGCAGCGGTTCCTGCTCGAAGACATCGAGACCGGCGCCCGCGATCTCGCCGGCGCGCAATGCCTCGACCAAATCGTCGAGCCGGGTCGTCATGCCCCGCCCGATGTTGATAAAGAATGCGGTCTTCTTCATCTCCTGAAAGCGCGCCCGGCTCATGAAACCTTCCGTTTCGGGGGTGTGCGGCACGGTCAAGATGACAAAGTCAGCGGCGGGGAGTAGCGCATCGAGCTCGTCGCCGCGATGCAGCTCCGCAACGCCCGGCGGCGTGTCGCGCCGCCGCTCGTCGACGCCGATCACCCGCATGCCGAAGGCGGCGGCCAGCCGCGCGATTTCGCTGCCGATCCCGCCGACGCCGACGATCAGCACGGTCGCTTCGGGCAGATGAACGATTCCAGTATTTTGTGCTAGCTTCTTCCACTCGTGTCTTAGCTGTTGCGGAATGTAATGCTGCAGCCCACGGGCGAAGGCCAGGACAAAGGCCATCACATGCGCGCCGATGTGGTCGTTGTAGATTTCGCGAAAATTGGTGATCGCCACCGGATGCGCGATCAGCTCGGGATAGTAATAGCCGGCGGGAGGTGCGGCTTGCGGCGCTTGCAGCCAGCGCAGCCGCGTCGCTCGAGGCAAGAGGTCGGGCGGGATCGTGCCGAAGGCCGCGTCGGCATGGGCGATGACCTGGGCGGCGTGCGTATGGTTTTCCGCGACGACAACCTTGAGTTCGGGCAAGGCAGCGGCAAGGCGGGTGCCCCATTCGCGCGTCTTTTCTGTCTGTGGCGGCAACATCACGAATTCGGTAGGCAAGGCGGGATCCTCTCGGTTGGCACTGGTCACTCGGGCAAAGCTACCACGACCGGCGTGGAAAGACTCTCGTCAGACCAGTCTTGGACGCGCTAGGGTTTGAGATAACAGCAAAGAGGGACCGACCAATGGCGATCAGCACGACGGGAACCAACAGGAAAAAGCTGCTGCTGCCGACGACGATGGCAAAGGCAGGCTGGGCGATCGTCGAGGCCCGTGACGATGTCGAGGGCGTCCCCTTCGTGCCGACGGTGCCGAAATCCGAATTGCACCGGCTGTTGGAGGATGTCGCCGGGGTGGCACTCGGCGTGCAGCCGTTCAGCGACCCCGAGCTCGACGCCGCGCCCGAGCTCGAAGTCGTCTCGCGCATCGGCGTCGGCTACGACGCAGTCGACGTGCCGGCGCTGACCCGCCGCAAGATCCCGCTGATGATCGGCGGCACCGCCAATTCGGTCAGTGTCGCCGAGGCTGGGGTGTTCCTGATCATGTCGTTGGCGCGGCGCGGCGCGGCGATGGACACGCTGGTCAGGGAGGGCCGCTGGCATGACCGCTATAAGGAGATGCCAGTCGATCTCTACGGCAAGACCGTGCTGATCATCGGCTTTGGCAAGATCGGTACGCGCTCGGCCAAGCGCTTCGCGGCGATGGAGACGAATGTGCTGATCTACGACCCCTATATGTATTCCGAGACGATCCGCGGCATGGGCTACGAGCCGGTGCAAGACCTCGACGCCGCGGTGGCGCGGGCCGATTTCATCACGATCCATTGCCCGAAAACGCCCGAGACGGTCGGCCTCTTCGACGCCGCGCGGCTCGGGCATATGAAGCGCACCGCCTTCATCGTCAATACCGCGCGCGGCGGGATCATCGATGAGAAGGCGCTCTACGACGCGCTGAAGGCGAACCGCATCGCCGGCGCCGCGCTCGACGTCTTCGACCAGGAGCCGACACCGCAGGACAATCCGCTGCTGACTCTGCCGAACTTCATCGCCGCGCCGCATGTCGCCGGGGTCACTCGCGAGGCGGTCGACCGCATGGGCGTTGCCGCCGTCGAGAACATCCTTAGTGTCCTCGACGGCAAGCCGATCCGCGACAACGTCGTCAATAGGGAAGTGCTCGACTGAGACAAGGCTGAGGAGGTTGCTTCGCTTTGCTCGCAATGACGGCGTGAAGTTGTCATTGCGAGAAGCAGGGCGACGAAGCAATCTCCACCCAACCTTGACACCGGCCCGCCGAACTGGCGGGATCGGCCATCGTTGCGGAACGCGAGGAGGATTGCATGGCGCGGCCAAACGGAGTGCGGGAAGCCTGGCAGCAGGGCAGGGCGGTCATCAACAGCTGGTGCGGGATCCCGAGCAGCTTTTCGGCCGAGGTCATGGCCAGCATGGGCTGGGACTCGCTGGTCGTCGACATGCAGCACGGCATGATCGACTACCAGATGATGGTGACGATGTTGCAGGGAATCTCGACTACCAATGTGACGCCTCTGGTGCGGGTACCGTGGAACGACCCGGCGCACATCCAGAAGGCGCTCGACGCCGGCGCCTACGGCATCATCTGCCCGATGATCAACAACCGCGCCGAGGCCGAGAAGTTCGTCGGCTCATGCCGCTATGCGCCGCTCGGCTATCGCAGCTCGGGGCCGATCCGCGCCGCGCTCTATGGCGGGCCGGATTACCACGCCAAGGCCAACGACATCGTCGTCGCGTTTGGCATGATCGAGACGCAAGAGGCGCTTGACAACCTCGATGCGATCCTGTCGACGCCTGGGCTCGATGCGATCTACATCGGTCCCTCTGACCTCTCGATCTCGCTCGGCTACGCGCCGGGCGGCGACAAGCCCGACGAATGGATGATGGCGGCCCTGAAGAAGGTCCTCGACGGCTGCAAGCGGCACAAGGTCCAGCCCGGCATCCACTGCGGCGCGCCAGCCTATGCTAAGAAGATGATCGAGATGGGCTTCACCTTTGTCACCGTCGGCGGCGACAACCGCTTCATGACGATGGGGGGTCAGGCGGCGGTTGCCGAGATGAAGGATGCGCCAAGGCCCGGGAGCAGCTCCAGCCCGTACTGAGCGAAACTCCCTCTCCCCGCTCGCGGGAGAGGGAGGCTCTCACCCGCCCGCAGCGCCTTGGGCCTCGACGTAGAGCGTATAGATCGACTGGCTCGCAGCCATGAAGAGGCGGTTACGCTTGACGCCGCCAAAGCACAGATTGGCGCAGCGCTCGGGCAACAGGATGCGGCCGATCAGCTTGCCGTCGGGTGCGAAGACGGCGGCGCCATCCTCTCCCTCGCCGCCTGAAAAACCGGCCCACACATTGCCTTCGGTATCGCAGCGGATGCCGTCGGCGTAGCCGGGCGAGGCGTCGAAGAACACACGACCGTTGATGAGCTTGGTGCCGTCGTCGACGACGTCGTAGACATGCGTCGTCTTCACGCCGCCGGGCGTGTCCACGACATAGAGCCGGTTTTCGTCGGGCGAAAAGCAGAGACCGTTCGGCCGCTCCATGTCGCCCACCGCGATGGTGGTCTGCCCGGACCGCGCGTCGATCCGGTACACCCGGTAGGGGAGCTCGGGTGTCGCCTTGTGGCCGAGATAGTTGCCGCGGATGCCTGCGCCATTATCGCTGAACCAGATAGAGCCATCGGATTTGACGACGACGTCGTTGGGGCCAGTCAGTTTCTTGCCGTCAAAGGTGTCAGCGAGCACCGTGATCCTGCCGTCGTGCTCGGTGCGGGTCAGCCGCTGCGCATCCATCTCGCAGGTGATAAGACGCCCTTGACGATCCCTGGTATTTCCGTTCGCATAATGCGACGGCTTGCGGAAGAGGCTGACCGCACCCGTTTCCTCCTCCCATTTCATGATCCGGTCGTTCGGGATGTCGCTCCACAACAGGCAGCGCAGATCCCCAAACCACACTGGGCCCTCGGTGAACCGGCAACCATCGGCAATCCGCTCGACCGCAGCGTTGCCCAGCACCAGCGGCGCAAAGCGGGGATCGAGGATTTTAATGTTCGGGTCAGGATAGCGCACGATCCCCGGATCCGCCATTTGCCGTCTCCTTCGTCAGGAATTGGGTCCGCGTTCCATCGACACCGGCTGCCAGCGCTTGAGACCGCTATCCGCCAGCACCGAGGGGTTGACGCAGGACATCGGCCACTTGCCGCTCAGCGCCAGCGACAGTTCGAGCCCGACCCGGCGGCGGCGGGCCGGATCGAACCGCGCCGTTGCCGAGGCGACATGCGCGGTCAGGATCACATTGTCCATCTTCAAAAGCGGGTTGTTGCCGCCCGGCGGCTCCTGCTCGAGCACGTCGAGCCCGGCGCCGGCGATCATGCCGTCATCGAGCGCCTTGATCAGCGCCGCCTCATCGGTCGTCGGGCCGCGGCCGGTGCTGACATAAATCGCCGTCTTCTTCATCTGGCGGAAATGCTCTTCGCGGATTAGGCGATTGGCGCTCTCGGTCGCCGGCGTGTGCATCGAGATGATGTCGGCGCGCGCCAGTAGTTCAGCCAAGCTCACTGGCTCAACCCCGCGCTCGACCATGACGATCTCTTCAATATACGGGTCATAGGCGATGACGTGGAGGCCGAACGGCTTTGCCCGCTCGGCGACGGCCCGGGCAACGTGGCCAAAAGCGATAAGGCCCAGGGTCATGCCCCTCAGGCGCGGTATCTTGAGGAGCGCCGGCCGGCCCTCGGCCCAGCGACCTTCGCGGACCATTCTGTCCTGCTCGATCAGCCGGCGATGGGTGGCGAGGATCAAGGTCATCGCGTGGTCGGCGACTTCCTCGATGAAGGTATCAGGGCAATTGGTGACCGGGATGCCCTTTGCCGTCGCCGCATCGACATCGACCGAGTCGACGCCGACGCTGCCGAGCGAGATGATTTTACAGCGCTGCAGCCCGTCGATCATTTTCTTGGTAATCCGCCGTCCCTTCGCGTAGAGCGCGTCGGCGTCGCGCGCCGCGCTGACGAACTCGTCCTCAGACCCCGGCGGGATCTCGTAGACTTCGGCATCGATCGGTGTCAGCGCCTCCATCTCATACCCATAGTCGCCGCCGGCGACGGTAAAACTGGCGCCCGCCGGTGTCGCAATCCTGAATTTGGCCAAAACTCCCTCCCGCTTATCCGCAAACTCGCGGCCCGATCAGACCGTTGCCGGCGCGGGTTGTCAATCGCCGCGCGCCGGTTCGGGCGAGGCAGGCGTCAAGCGAAACAGCGATATAATCATCGTAATGACGAGCAGCACCGAGAGCCCTGCCATGATCCCTGCGAAGCGATCGATCCCGGGCAAGGGGGAAACGGGCGGGCCTTGACCCTGGATCATGCTCAGCAGAAATGCGAGCCCACCCTGCGTACCGACGTAGCTAACGCCGGTGCTGCCCGATTGGATCTGCGAGTTGAACCAGACCCCCGCCATCAGCAGCAACAGCCATAACGGGAAGTTGCTGCCGACCCAGTGCAAACCAAACAGGCCCAGCAATGCGCCGAGCGCGCAGCCGACGAGTCGATGAACGCCACGCTGTACGACCGTCCGGCCGTCTGGTTCGCGGATTGCGGTCGTCGGGATCGCCATTACCGCGACCGCTGTCACGGCCAGCGTGCTCGAGCCCAGCGGCGCCAGCCAATTCAGCAGCAGCGGCAATACCATTACCGTGAGCCCGCCACGGCAGGCGTGCAGTATCAGAGGCAAGTTCTCGCGCAGCCAGAGTTCGAACTGGCGCGCATGACGACGTGACCAGAAGCGCAACGGCAGGGCTGTGGACGAGCTTGCGATGGGAGTGCTGGGACTATCGGGGAGTGCGGGCAGCAAAAAGGTCACGAGCAGCGCAGCCGCGGTTCCGATCGTGACATCGGCAATGCGGTTGACTGCGATCGTGAATGCCGTCTGCGGCTGATCGAGCGCGATCAGCATCACGAGATTCCCGGTGATCGCCGCAATTAGCCAAGCGTAGCCGTGACGTGATTTCGCAAAGCCGAACAGGCCGACCGATGCCATCACAAAGAGGCAGAGACAAAATGGCAGCGGCTGATACGCGAACCATCCGAGGACGATTACTGCGATCGCCGCTCCAACGGTGCTGCCGGCAATGCGCATCACCCCTCGCGACAGCGCAGCCGCGAACGAAGATCGTGTGACCATCCAGGCAGAGACTGCTGCCCACCAGGGCTCGTCTGAATGCAGAATGAGCGCAGCGAGAGCGGCCAAAGCCACCGACAACGCCGCCGCGAGCGCGTCCGTGCCGCGTCGGCCGCCAGGTTCGAGCGAGCGCAATTCTGCGGTCAGGGCTCCGGCTATTTCGCGCAGCACGGTTGGATCTCCCGTGAAATCATTTGCGAGGTACCGCAGTTCCTTTCCTCGTCACACCGACCAATCCGGTGCCCGTCCCCAGAGGATTCAGGCCCGCAGCGGCCGTTGGCAAGCCGCCCTTACTGATCGCGCGCCCCCTGTTCCTCCTGTTTTATCAGGTCGAGATCAGGCGTCGCCAACTCCATTCAGTGATTTTGCGCCCGCTCACGGGCGCTCAACCCGGGAGGGTATAGTGCGATTATGGTAATTGCGTGGTTGACGATGGCGCGATGCCGCACGTCCAGCAAAGAGCTGTCGGAATTCGCTGCACTGCGGCAGTGCATGCCTCGAGACACGACTCCTCGCGCAATTTTCTTGGATCACGGTATACCTAGGGCGCTGCGCAAACTCAGTAGAAGATAAGGGTACGCGCGTCGGAGCCCATGTGCAGCACAATGTCCGGGTTTTGCTCCTGCAGTACCAAGGTCACCGGAAATCGCCGCTCGAGACGAATCCAGTCGGTCGTCGGCGCCACATAGGGCAAGAGTTTGCGCTCCCCCTGCTCGCGGCTGATCCCGCGCGCGATGCCTTGGATCGTAGCGCGGTGGAGATGCCAAGGGTAAGCGTCGAGCCAGATCCAGGCGGTATGGCCAACTTTCATATGACGGATCACGCTTTCCTTGTAATTGGCATAAATCCGCCACGCGTGGGCATCGACCAGACCGATCAGCGGCGCATTCTCTGCTGCTTGGTCGCCCACCCGCAGCGTGAGTTGGGTGATGGTGCCGTCGGTCGGGGCGAGCAGCTTTGTCTGATCGAGCTGCCATTGCAGATAGGCGATTTCGGCGTTGATCGTCGCGACTGTGGCCTGATGCAGAGCCAGCGTCTGCTGCGCCTTTGCGATCGCTGATTCGGCATCAGCCAAAGCTGCCTTTGCTTCCTGTTCCTTCGCGGTTAGGGTGTCGAGCCCCTGACGCGAGTAAAAGCCCGCGGCCGTGATTGGCGTCGCCCGCCGCACATTGTCGCTCGCCAGCCGCTCCTTCGCCGCGGCGTCGTCACGCTGCGCCTGCGTTGCGGCAATAACGTCACGATCGACCGCGAGCTGCGCCTCGGCCTCGGTCTTTTTCGCCTGCTTTTCGTTCAGCGCCAACTGGAAAGGCGTCGGATCGATTGTCGCCAGTAATTCGCCTTTTCTCACTGTCTGGTTGTCAACGATATTTACACTGACTATGCGGCCGCTGATGTAAGGCGCAACGCTGACAAAGTCGGAGGTGACATAGGCATCGTCGGTATACGCGAAGAAATAGCCGGATGCCCAATAGAGAAACAGCGCCAGCGCCATTGACGAAAGCACCAGCAGCACTCGCCGCCGGTATCTCCCGGCGCCGGCTGCCGCCGAGTCTGCGGCGGTCTCTGGTGCCGTCGCGGCAGATTCGCCTTCCGGAACCGGCACTGGCACGCTCGGCATCGGCGGCGGCGCCGTCTTGGCCCTCTCGGCCAAAGCTTCGGGACGATCCGCCCTTGGAACCTCCCGCAGCGATAAGGCTGTGTCGCGCTCCGGCATAGCTTCACTCACCTTCCCCGATCAATACCTCGGCGCGCGGCCGAAGGCGAAAGCTATATAAAGGTCTTGGGCCGCTGGTTGGTCGGATAGCGCGGGAGGTGGTCGGCAATCTCGAACCAGGTAATCTGGCTGTCGGTCCAGAGGTGCAGGGTGGGCTCGACCGCCTCGGGATCGTCGAGGCTGGCGATGCTGACATCGACGAGCCGTGGGTTGTCGGCGGCCCGCCACGTGAGCGGCGTGCCACAACTACCGCAGAAATGCCGGACGGCCTTGGCCGAGGAGCGGTAGGCGAGAGGGTTTCCCGCCGTCACCGCGAACGCGGCGAGCGGTACGGTGAGCCAGGCGATTACCGGTGCGCCATGCGCTCGTTGGCACATCCGACAATGGCAATAGAGCGCCTCGACGGGCGTGCCGGTAATACGGTAGCGTATCTCACCGCATAGGCAGCCGCCGGTAAAAATCTTCTCCACTATTACCTCCGCAAATCACGTCCCAGACAGGACCCTGCTCGATGACCCTCGACATCGTTGTGATCCAACCGCTCGTCGCGCTGATCGCGGGCGTACTGATTCTGCTTGTGCCCCGCCTCCTTAATTACGTCGTCGCGATTTACCTGATCGTGATCGGCATTATCGGCTTGTGGCCGCGCTTGTTATACCACGTTCCGCATTGAGATGGACGGGCGCTGAGGGGAGGGCAATCGTGACCCAGCCGGCCTTTCGATCCGCGACCCGACTTCCCGACGTGATTGGAATCCGCCAGATCGGGTCTCGCGGGTTGATCGAGCGAGCCTATCGCGTCTTTATCCCGCCGCCGAAGTGTGGCCGAACATGACGGATTTGATCATCCGGGGTGGCCGCGTCATCGACCCTGCCACTGCACGCGACGAGACGACCGATATCGCTTTTGCCGACGGCAAGGTGCAAGCGGTCGGCCCCGATCTTCCCGGCCGAGGGTCTGAAATCGTCGATGCCGGCGGGCTTCTTGTCGTACCCGGGCTGATCGACCTTCACACCCATGTCTATTGGGGCGGGACCTCGCTCGGGGTTGATGCGACAGCGGTCGCACGGCAGAGCGGAACCACGACGTTTGTCGATGCGGGGAGCGCCGGCCCCGGAAATTTCCACGGTTTTCGCCGCCATGTGATCGAGCCGTCGCCGCTGCGCATCATTCCTTTTCTCAACGTTTCTTTTCCCGGCATCTTCGCTTTTAGTGCCCCTGTGATGGTCGGTGAATGCGCCGATCTGCGGCTCATCGATGCGCGAGAATGCGTGCGGGTCATCGAGGCCAATCCAGACGTGATCGCCGGCGTCAAGGTGCGGGTCGGGCGTTCGGCGGGCGGCGCCTCAGGGGTTGCGCCGCTCGACATCGCCCTCGAGGTGGCGGAGGAAACCGGGCTTTCGGTCATGGCTCATCTCGACAACCCGCCGCCGAGCCGGCTCGAGGTGCTGTCGCGATTGCGACGCGGCGATATCCTGACGCATTGCTTCCGCCCATTCCCGAATGCGCCGGTGGTCGGCGACGGCCGGGTCCGCGAGGAGGTGATCGAAGCGCGCCAGCGCGGGGTCGTTTTCGACATCGGTCACGGCGGCGGCTCCTTTGGCTTTCGCACGGCCGAAGGAATGCTGGCATCGGGGTTTCTGCCTGACGTTATCAGCAGCGACGTCCACACCCTCAGCATCAACGGGCCGGCCTTTGATCAGCTCGTGACAATGTCGAAATTTTTGTGCCTCGGGATGGAGCTGGTCGAGGTCATCAAGGCGAGCACTCTGGCGCCTGCGGCGGCGCTCGGCCGCGAGGATCTGGGACGACTGGAAATCGGCGCGGTCGGCGATGCCACCCTACTCGAACTCGCCGAAGGGCAGTTCGACTATCGCGATGTCCTCGGCGAGACCCGCTCGGGGCGGTGGCGCTTCAAGGCCCGAGGGCTTGTCGTCGCGGGTCGCTGGTGGCACCAGCCGCAGGGATAAACTGGGACGGCGGCAGGTTCTCGCAGCTGCCTGTGAGGTGGTTCACACTCGATAGCCAAATCCCAGCGCAGATTTGCCGGACACGCAATCATGTGATCCGGGACACATGCCATGCCAACAGTGAGACGCTGGGGGAGCCTCAGCAAGATCATTTCAGGGATGCCTGGCTGCAGAGGCGGCTTGACGTTGATGCGGGATATCGTGGTCAGCACCTTGTGCGGGGGAACCGCAGGTCTCGTGATTGCGATCGTCGGGAACTCTTTTTGATCTCCTGCGGTTCGCTCATCCGGCTGTCTTGACTTTACCGCTCCTCGCCTTGATACCGGAGATGCCACGACCGTTCGATGGCGACAACTCCGGAAATAGGCAAGGGTGGGCCATCTCATGACAAACGACGGATCTTTTGTATATCTCGGCCTGGCCGGGGAAACCGGGCGCGGGCGGGTGGTGCATTCTGGTCTCTTCCGCCTCGCCGATGGCAGCTCGGAATGGGAGACAGTGCAGCGCGGCTTGCCCGAGGCGCCGGCGGTGCGCGCCTTGGCGGTGCACCCGCAAAGGCCCGACGTCCTCTACGCCGGCACGCAGTCCGGGCCCTATCGTAGCGACGACCGCGGCGACCACTGGGAAAAGGTCGACGTGCCCGATCACGGCTTGCCCGTGTGGTCGCTCCTGTTTCATCCGCATGATCCGGACGTGATGTTTATCGGCTACGAGAACTGCGAGATCTACCGCAGTGACGACGGAGGCGAACATTGGGCCCGATTGCCGGTCAGCGTGCGTTTTCCCGATATCACCACCGCGCCAGGCGCCAATCCCGCCAAGCGCGTGTTGATGCTGGACGCCAGCGCGAGCGAGCCGGAGCTCCTCTATGCGGCGATCGAGGTCGGCGGGACACTTCGTTCCACTGACGGCGGTGAGCACTGGGAGAACCTGAGCCACGGCCAATACGTGAACGACGATGCGGTCGACATGCACGGTGTTCTGGCGAGCCGCTGGCGGCCCGGCACGGTCTACGGCATCGGCCGCGCCGGAATGTTCCAGAGTGTCGACCGCGGCGATCATTGGCGGCACGTGCCGCTGGAGCCGCTCAACGCCAAGGGGCAAATCTACTGCCGCGACATTCGGGAAGTGCCAGGAACGCCGCGCAAGCTGTGGGTCGCGGCAGGCGGTGGTTTCCAGAGCGACGTCGGTGTGTTATTGCGCAGCGCCGACGGCGGCGACAGCTGGGCCCGGGTCGATATCGGCGTGCGGCCAGCGCACACGATGTTCGCTTTGGCCTTCGACGAGCGCCGGCCGGAGCGGATGTCCTGCGCCACCAACGGCGGCGAAGTCTATAGCAGCCTCGATGGCGGCGAGAGCTGGATCACCCTCCCGTCGCCTCCCGGAGGCACACAGGTCTATGCCTTAGCGCGCGGCTGAGCAGAGCGCTCGGTCGGGAGCGGCGCGGCGGGTGGATTTTCGAATCACCGAGGAGCAAAAGCGGCTGCAACAACGTTGCCGGAGTCTAGCAGCCGATTTTGCTACTCGGTCGGGAGATCACGACCGCGCGGCGACCCACCCGACCGAGAACTACGAGCGGTTGCGTGAGGAGGGGTTCTACGAACTGACCGTTCCCAAAGAATGGGGCGGCTCCGGTGTCGGTCTGCTCAGTCATACGCTTGCCTTCGAGGCATTGGCGCAGGGCTGCCCGTCTACTGCGCTCGCCTTCAATATGCATGCCTCCGTCGTGATGCCGGTGCTGGAAAGCGCCGAGGTCACGACCGATACAAAGCGGCGCATCGCTGAACTGGTGGTGCAGAAACGTAAGCTGATCGCTGGAAATTTCTCCGAGCCTGGGACGACCTCACTGATCGGAGGGCGGCCGCTGACCGCCCGCGCGCAGCGCGCCGATGGCGGCTACAGCATTACTGGCCGCAAGATGTTCGCCTCCATGCTCGAAGCGGCGGACTACTGCATGGTCATGGCTTATCCAGATGAGGCCAAAAGCCCCTCGGCTGGGATCATCTTGCTGGTGCCGCGGGCCGCAGAGGGCCGCAGCGTCAATGCAAACTGGGATACGCTGGGCATGCGCGCGACGCGTAGTGACTCGCTGATCCTGGACGAGTGCTGGGTCCCGGAAAGTGCGGTCGTCTTTCAAGCCGACGACATCGGGCCATTTCGGCATGATCATCTGAACTGGTTTTGGGGATCGTATACCGCGGTTTACCTGGGAGTGGCTGCCGCCGCATATGACGAGGTACGGCGGATGGTGCACGCGCGGCAGCCGCAAGGCTATGCGCAACCGCTGGCGTACCATCCCGATGTTCGCCGCCATGTGGCAAAGATGAGCGTCGACCTCGAAGCCGCCCGGCTCATGACGTACCACTCCGCGTGGCTCAGCGATACGCAGGGGCCGACCCCGGAAACGACGGCGGCACTTTACCGCGCCAAATACATGGTAGGCGAAGCCGTCACCCGGATCACCCGCACGGCGCTGACGCTCGGGGGCGCGCACGGCATCTTTAGGGGCTCACGCCTCGAGCAGCTCTTTCGCGACGGGGCGATTGCCCCGATTCAGCCGCCGCAGGCCGATTTTTGCCTGTGGAACATGAGCATCTTCGAGCTCGGCCTCGACCCAGAGGCGATCCTCCCGCCGCTCAAGCCAATCTAGGTCAGTTTTCGAGGGGATGGCCTCTCGGGCGCTCACACCAAGCCATAAAGCTTTGCGGCATTGTCGTGGGTGAGTTTCCGCCGCATCTCGGGGGAGAGGTCTCGCATCTGCCGCTCGATTGCGGCCTTCGAATTGGGCCAAACGCTGTCGGGGTGCGGGTAATCCGATGCCCAGAGCAGATGCCCCTCGCCGAAAAACGGAATCAGCGACATCGCCGCGTGATCCTCTTGGAAGGTCGCATAGATCTGACGTTTGAACAGCTCGGATGGCTTGGTTTCCAGCTGGCTGCCGCCCTTGTCCGCCCAGAACTCCTTGGCTTCCCATAGCCGCCAGTGCCGGTAGTCGAGTTCCTGGACGAGCCAAGGCAGCCAGCCTGTGCCAGCCTCGGCCATGACCATCTTCAGCATCGGGTGGCGCTCCAGAATGCCCCACGCAAACAGATCGACAAACGGCTCGAGGAAGTTGTTGAGGAACCCTTTGGTGTTCTCAAACACGCTGGCAGCCTTGCCGGCGGCGCGGCTGCCCGGTACCGGAAGAAACACGGTGATGTGCCATGACAGGATGATGCCGGTCTCTTCCAGCGCCTGCCACAGCGGCTCCCACACGGGGTCGTCGAGTTTCGGCTTGATTTGGGCGATCATCAGGTTGACCTGACGCACCCCGCCCTTGGCGGCGAGACGGCGCAATTCCTCGGTTGCGCCCTCGGGAGTTTCGGGCAGCATCGGCACGCCGATCAGCCGGTCGGGTGCGGCCGCGCAGAACTCCATCAGCCAGTCGTTGTAGACCCGGTAGCAAGCGACCCGCAGCACCGGGTCGTCGGTCGAGATCTGAAAGATCGGGCCAAAGATGACCTGGGTCTGGACCCCGTCGCGATCCATGTCCTCGAGCCGCAGCTCGGCGACGGCCGGGCGGCGCGCGCTCTGATCAAGGACGCCGCCGCGGTCGAAGGCGTTGTAGATCGGCTTCGGCCGCGCGAGCTGTTCGTTGCTGAGAGATTTGCCAACCCAGCTGCCCCACATCTTGCCGTCGCACACCCAGACCGCCTGACCATCGCGCTCTTCAATGTGCGGTGCCCGGTCGCGCAGCGCCGCGGGCAGCCGGGTCGTCCACAAATCCGCGGGCAATTGGCCGAGATCCATGTGGTCGTCGCACGAGATCAGCTCTGCGGTCACGATTTTCTCCTTACGCGAAGGGCGCCCCCGGCAGCATAGCGCTGCAGGGTCACAATCCCAAGCGGCGGCTACGGGGCTATTTCAAATCACGCCTTGGGCATCTAAGATCGGCTGATCGCCCGCCGTTGAACGATCTGGCTAAATTGGCGTGGGAGTTGCACGGGAGGACCCAAAATGGGATGGCTCGACGGACAAGTAGCGCTGGTCACAGGCGGCGGCTCGGGCATCGGGCGGGCGGTGGTTGCCCGCTTCATTGCTGAGGGGGCACGGGTCGGTGTTCTCGATCGCGTTCCTGCTCGCGCCGAAGAGCTGCGGGCGGAGTTCGGCCATGCTGTGGCCACGGTCACCGGCGATGTTACCCGGCTTGCCGACAATAAACGAGCTGTCGCGGAAACTGTGGGCGCTTTTGGCCGGCTCGACATTTTCGTTGGCAATGCGGGGGTGTTCGACAGTTACTTGTCCCTCACCGAATTTCCCGAAGAAAATCTTGCCGAGGCCTATGATGAACTCTTCGGAGTCAATGTCAAAGGATGCATCTTCGGCGCCAAGGCAGCATTGCCCGAGTTGATGAAGACCGAAGGGTCGATGGTCTTTACGGCGTCGGTGGCGGGCTCGAATTCGGGCGGCGGCGGGCCTCTCTACACCGCCTCGAAACACGCGGTCGTCGGATTGATCCGCCAGTTGGCGGTGGAATTGGGGCCGCGCATCCGGGTGAACGGCGTCGCGCCGGGCGGCACGATGACGGATCTCCGCGGCCTCTCGGTTCTTCGCCAGGATGACCGTTCCCACTTCGCCAATCCCGACACCGAGGAGCGGTTGCGGACTGGCAACCCGCTGCAGATTGCACTCGCCCCCGGCGATCTCGCGGGCGCCTATGTATTTCTGTCCTCCAGAACCAACGCCAGAGGCATCACTGGCACGATCCTGACCGTAGACGCCGGAGCAACCCTCCGCGTACCCCGCCGCAGCTGAACCAGAACTAACGAGGTATCGATGGCAATGAATATGAAGCAACTGGTCGACGCCGACAAAGGTCTGATCAGCCGCCGCATCTTCATCGAGCAGGGGATCTACGAAGAGGAGCAGGAGCGGATTTTCGCGCGCTGCTGGCTCTTTCTGTGCCACGACAGCCAGATCCCGGAGCCGGGCGATTTCTTCACGACCTATATGGGCGAGGACCCGGTGCTGGTGGTGCGCGACAGCGCCGGCCAAGTGCACGCGTTTCTCAATGTCTGCCGCCATCGCGGCAACCGGCTGTGCCGCGCCGATGCCGGTAATGCCGCGAGTTTCACTTGCGCCTATCACGGCTGGACTTACCGCAATGACGGTCGCCTCACTGGCGTGCCCTATCTCAAGGAAGCCTATCACGGCGAGTTGAACCGAGAGCACTGGGGCCTGACGTCAGTGGCGCAACTGGACAATTACAAGGGATTATATTTTGCCACCTTTGACCCAGAGGCGCCGCCGCTGCGCGAATATCTGGGGGAGATGACCTGGTATCTCGATACGTTTTTCGACCGCCGCGAAGGCGGCATCGAGGTCATCGGCGGCATGCACAAATGGGTCATGCCGTGCAACTGGAAATTCCCTGCCGAGAATTTTGGCGGCGATGGCTACCACACCTCATGGAGCCATCTCTCGGCCATCCAGACGGGGGCGGGCGGCGACTTTCGCGTCAAGCCGGATCCGAAAGGGGTGATGCTCTCCCCGGGCAATGGTCACTGCGTCATCGGGGTCGGTCCCGATATGGTCGCCGATCCGCCGGCGCCGGAAATCTTAGCTTACGAGGCGGAAATCGCCCCGGAAATGTCCAAGCGCCTCGGCCCGCGCCTGGGCCTCGTCAAGCCGATCGTCGGCACTCTCTTCCCCAATTTCTCGATGCTGCGGCCTACCTCGCGCACCTTTCGGGTTTGGCACCCGCGGGGCCCGGATAAGACCGAAGTCTGGGCCTGGGTCTTTGCCGACAAAGCCGCCCCCGCCGAGGTGAAGGAAGCCATCCGCCTGGCCGGCGTGCGGGTGTTCGGCCCGTCGGGCACCTTCGAGCAAGACGATATGGACAATTGGCAAGGGTGTACCCAAACGGGACGCGGGGTGGTAGCGCGGCGCGATTTCCTCAGCTACGAGATGGGCCTCGGACACGAACATTTTGACGAAGATCTGAAGGCCTGGGCCAGCGACTATCGCTACAGCGAAATCAATCACCGAGGTTTCTACCGGCACTGGGCCCGGCTAATGTCGTCCGACAGCTGGGCCGCAATCGGCGCAAAAAACTGAGGAGGGTCATGTGGGAGCAGATATTGGTGGTCTCGTCGATGCCGATCGCGGTCTGATCAGCCGTCGCATTTACATCGAGCAGGGGATCTACGAAGAGGAGCAGGAGCGGATTTTCGCCCGCTGCTGGCTCTTCCTGTGCCACGAGAGCCAGATCCCGGAGCCGGGCGACTTCTTCACGACCTATATGGGCGAGGACCCGGTGCTGGTGGTGCGCGACAGCGCGGGGACGGTCCGCGCGTTTCTGAATGTCTGCCGCCACCGCGGCAATCGCCTCTGCCGCGCCGATGCCGGCAATGCCGCGAGTTTCACTTGCGCTTATCACGGCTGGACTTACCGCAATGACGGTCGCCTCACTGGCGTGCCCTATCTCAAAGAAGCCTATCACAGCGAATTGGACCGGGAGCGCTGGGGCCTCACCCCAGTGGCGCAATTGGACAATTACAAAGGGCTATACTTTGCCACCTTTGATCCGCAGGCGCCGCCGTTGCGCGAGTATCTCGGTGAGATGACCTGGTATCTGGACAATTTCTTCGACCGCCGCGAGGGCGGCATCGAGGTCATCGGCGGCATGCACAAATGGGTCATGCCGTGTAATTGGAAATTCCCGGCTGAAAACTTCGGCGGCGATTCCTACCATGTGCAGTGGAGCCACTTTTCGGCGATCGAGACCGGTTTCAACTCGGGCGCCAGCGTCAAACCAGAGACTAAAGGCAGCTTGGTGTCACCTGGCAATGGCCACGTCTTGATCTGCTTCGGGCCGAACGATGTGTCCGACCCTCCGGTGCCCGAGATTCTGGAGTACGAGAAACAGATCCGTCCGGAGGTCGAGAAGCGCCTGGGCGCCCGATCGGCCGTGATCAACCCGATTGTCGGCACGATGTTCCCGAATTTCTCGATGCTGCGCGCGACCTCGCGCACCTTCCGGGTGTGGCAGCCGCGCGGCCCCGACAAGACCGAGGTATGGTCGTGGGTCTACACCGACAAGGCCGCCCCAGCGCACGTCAAGGAAGCCATCCGTTTGGCGGGAGTGCGCGGCTTCAGCCCGTCCGGCACTTTCGAGCAAGACGATATGGACAATTGGCAGGAGTGCACTCGCACCTGCCGCGGTGTCGTGTCCCGGCGGGCCTTCTTGAATACGCAGATGGGGCTCGGACACGAGCGGTTCGACGAGGGGCTCAACGCCTGGGCCAGCGATTTCCGGATGAGCGAGAGCAATCATCGCCAGTTCTACGGCCGCTGGGCTCAGCTGATGAAAGCCGAAAGCTGGTCCGACGTACCACGCAAGAATGGATGGGCAGGAGCGAACCATGGGTGACGAGATCGTCCGTGAGGTCGAGCAATTCCTCTACCGCGAAGCCCGGCTATTGGATGACCGGCGTTTTCACGAGTGGCTCGAGCTGTTTACCGACGACGTACGCTACTGGATGGGTGCCAGGACCAATCGTTACCCACGAACGAGCAAGGCAATCGCCATCCTCAGCCCCAACCGCTATGTCGAGGACGATCAGACGAGGGAAGACGAACTCGCCATCCTCGATGAGAACAAGGAGACGCTTGCCGGGCGCGTTGCCCGGCTCGATACGGGCATGGCCTGGGCGGAGGACCCGCCGTCACGCACCCGCCATATGCTCTCCAATATCGAGGTGGCGCCCGGCGATGCGGCCGCGGAGCTCAAGGTTTATTCCAATTTCATCGTCTACCGCAGCCGGGCTGAAAGCGAAGAGGACTTTTATGTCGGCGGGCGGCAAGACGTTCTGCGGAGGGTCGATGGCGCGTTGAAGATCGCCCGCCGCAAATTGACCCTCGACCAGAACGTACTGTCGGCGAAAAACGTCAGCATTTTCTTCTGAGATCCGCGATGTTCACTGAAGGCTTTGTCGAGGCCGACGGCTTCCGCATACGCTATATGGAGGCGGGGCAGGGGGCACCGCTGGTCCATCTGCATGGCGCCGGCGGATTGCGACTCACACCGGCGCATGATCTGCTGAGCCAGCAGTTTCGGGTCATTGCATTCGAAATGCCGGGGTTTGGGCAGTCGCCGGAGAACACCCGCACGCGCGATATGGCGCAGCTTGCATCGACGATGGCGCTGGCGGCCGACAAGCTCGGCCTCGAGAGCTTCAATCTGATGGGCACGTCTTTTGGCGGCAAGGCGGTATTGTGGCTGGCATTGCAGCAACCGCAGCGGGTGCTCGCGCTGGTGCTCGAAGCGCCCGCTGCGATCCGCCCCGAGGGCTCCCAGCCGCCTTCGGGCTCGCCCGAAGAGATGGCGCGTCGGCTTTACGCTCACCCCGAGCGGGTCGCCCCAATGCCGCCAGCCGATCCCGCCCTCCAGGCCAAGACCAGGACATTGGTGGCACGGCTGCGCGGACCCGATCGCGATGCGGATCTCGAGACCCGGCTGCGCACCCTCGCAACCCCGACATTGGTGCTATTCGGCACCCTTGATCAGGTCATTCCCTCTGCGATGGGACGCTTTTACAAGGAGCTGATCCCCAATTGCCACCTCGTCTTTGTTTACGACGCCGGGCATGCGATCAGCACCGAGCGGCCGGAGGCATTCACCGAAGTCGTGGCCGACTTCCTCGAGCGCCACGAGGCATTCATCATCAGCCGTACCGAGACGGTCATTCATCCCTGAGATTTTCAGCACCTAGAGATTCAACGCGAAGATCGCGCGCGGGCGGCGCACGCCGCGAAGGCTGTGGTGACCGAGAGGCTGCAGCCGGCCCGCGTCCGTGACCGCGGCGGCAAACTCAGCCGAGACCAGGACTTTGTGGCCCAAAGGTTCGCACAGGGTCTCGATGCGCGCCGCCTCGTTGACGGCGGGCCCGATCACCGTGAAATCGAGCCGATCGGCGGCGCCGACATTGCCGTACAACACTTCCCCGATATGGAGCGCGAGGTCGACCTCGGCGACCGGCCTCAACGCCTCGGCCCGCGCGCGATTGATCCGGTCCAGCGAGTCCATTGCCTCTCTCGCGGCATCCATCGCATGGCGGCATGTCTCTGCTTGCGTTTCCGCCGGCAGCGGGAAAATCGCGAGCATGCCGTCGCCCATAAATTTCAACACCTGCCCGCCGCGCGAACGCAGTGGGGCGGTCAGTGTCTCGAACACCTCATCGAGCAGATCGATGACCTTCAGCCCCGCGGTGCCGTCGGCGAGTTTCGTGAACCCCCGCATGTCGGCGAACCACAGCACGGCGCGGATGCTCTCGACGGAACCGCGCTCCACTGCTCCGGCATGGACCCTCCGCCCGGCATCGCCGCCGAGATAGGCTTCGAGGAGCCCCGAAGCGATCGTATGGCCGGCATGCGCCATAATCGCCAGCGACAGGGCCGGCAATACGGCCCGCAGCAAGGTCAGGTCATCCTCGCTGAAGCCCTCCCGGCGGTCGGTCGTAAAAGAATAGGCGATGCCGGTTCCGCGCGAGGCGTCGCCCTCCGGCCCGAAACGGACGATTTGGGCGAAATAGTCGGTGCCGCCCGCCCTGGCAAGCTCTTCGAGCAGCGGAAAGTCGAGGAGCGCCTCGGGTCCGCAGAGCCGCCGGCGGAGATGCCGCCAAGGATCGCCGCTTCCACCCTCGGCCCGTGCTTGGCCAACGAGATAGGCGAACGGACTCGTCAGCCAATCTTGACGATACTCGGTGCCGCGTTCGAATTGTGAAGGCTCGATCGCATTGAGGTCGCGACGCCAGAGATAGCTGTACCCGCCCCATTGCGGATGCAGCGTCCGCATCGCCGCCGAGGCGCGCCACAGCGGCAGGCCGCCGAGGACAAGGCGCTGGCAGAAGCCGTCCAACAGCTCGGCGGCGGCGGTGCCGAGCAATCCCTGTCGCACCGCCCAGACGTGCAGCTCGATGATGCGCTGCCCGAGCGGAGCGTCAAAGCTGATCGGCCGCGTCTCGGACATCGGCTAAGCGCGGCGCCGCGCGCCGGCCTTCTCCATCAGCTGTTCCAACACCTCATAAGGCTGCGCGCCGACGACACCGTAGCGGGCCGCCACGAAAGTCGGCACGCCGGTCACCCCCCATTGCCGCGATTTCGCCCAATCGGCGTCGACCGCGTCCTCGAAGCGGCGCTCGGCTAGGACTTGGTGTGCTTCCTCCGCCGGCAAACCGAGGGATTGCGCGATCTCGACCAAAATCTCGGGGTCGCCGATATTACGGGCATCGACGAAGTAAGCCTTGTAGAACGCGTCGTGGAGCGCCTCGCCGCCCGGCTGGGTGTCGGCCCATTTGCCGAGCTCCTGCGCCAGCCGGCTGTTGTAGGTATGAGTGCGCCGGCCATAAGGGAGCCCTTCGGCGTCCATCAGCCCCTTCATGCGGAGATACATCGCCTCGGGGTCGACATTGCGCCCGGCATACAGCTCCGCCATTGAGCGGCCCTCCGCCGGTGTTTCCGGGTGCAACGGGAAATGCACCAGGACAGTGTCGATTTCGAACGTCTGCTTCAGCTTTTCAATACGCACGGTACTGAGATAGCACCAGGGTCAGACGTAGTCGGTAAAGATCTCCAGCTTGACGTTATCCATTGATTTCACTTATGTTTTGTCAGATTTCGATCATTCCTCGGACGCTCAGGATAAGCCGTTCAAGGCTGTTTTGCTACCCGTTTGCTATCCGATAGCAATTTATCGATCCGCTGCGCTGCATCCTGATCCGCGCCGGGCAAAAGATGGGCATAGACGCTAAGCGTCATGCTTGCGCTGGCGTGACCCAAGCGGCTCGACACGGCCTTGATGTTTACCCCGGCATCGAGCAGCTGACTCGCATGAGTATGTCGAAGCTCATGCAGCTTGCCGAACGTTCGCCGGCACCATGCCGTCAATACGACCGGGTTGACAGGCCGGCCATCCTCGTGAGCCACAACGTGATGATCTCCGCTCAGCCTGGACCCGAGAGCAAACAAGCGCTCCGCCATCACGAGGCGATGCTGGTGTAGCTCGGTCACAAGGAAGGCAGGCATCGCGATCGTTCGGGTGCGCCCGCTTTTTGTTTTGCCTGTCTCAGTGCCGCGTCGCAGCGGTACGGTGGACTCGGTGACGGTGATGGTCGCGGCTTCGAGGTCGACGTCGCGCCATTTCAGCGCGGCAATTTCTCCGCGGCGGAGGCCACAGGCGACAGCGAGGACAACGGCCGGGCGATAGGTTCCGCTGATTTGATCCAGCAGCGCCGAGGTCGCGTCGCGATCGAGCACCTTGGCCTCGGGCGCCCTGCCGTTGGGCAGTCGGCGCCGCAGCGGCTCCATGGGATGCCGGCCGATCAATTCGAGCTCTAGCGAGCGTTGTAGCGCCGCATGGAGGGTTTTCCGCAGTAGGCCAAGGGTTGATCGAGCTAGGCCACCCTCACCTCTGTGACGCCCCCTGGTAGCCCATTCCGAGAACGCGGCCTGGATATGGGCCGGAGCCAGATCGCGCAATTTGATTTGTCCGAGTGCGGGCGTCAGGTAGAGCCTGACGGCATCCTCGTACCGCTCAAGTGTGATAGGGCGCACCTCTGCCGCGGTCAGTTCGAGCCACCGTTGTAACCAGTCGGCCACTAGCATTTTTGCGGGAGCTATCGCCGCGACGCCCCTGTCGTGTTCGGAAATTAGCTGCCGGAGGGCGCGTTGAGCGTCGGTTTTGCTGCCGCGCATTGTCTTAGTGAATGTTCGGCCGCTGCGTTTATAGCGCAGTTCGAAATGGCCGGGCGAGCGCTCGCGGATATGGCCTGGTTTACGCATGAGCCGCAGCCTCCCGCTTGTTGCGCCGGGACCAAGCTACGCGGCAACGGTCCGAGCAGAATTCTCGCCGAGCCGTGAACGTCGTGCCGGTTTCATTGGCGGCGCGCGGTCCTACCCGGAACCAGTTCGGGCACCCCGCGTTGCGGCACGGCCTGAACTGCCACTCTTTCGTGCTGGTGATGGCGTCCGCGGCCTGATGCTTTAGCGCGTCCTCGAGTTGTCTCGGGACAACCGCCAACTCAGGACCCTCGGCGGACCAGATGATGGTCTCGTACATCATCGGCAAGGCAAAGGGATCTCGATAGTCATTGAACAGCTCTGCGGCAGACCGGCGGTCACCATCCCGCAAATGCTGCGAAATCGTCCACAGTCTCTCGGCGACAATCTGGAAATGTTCGACCGGGGTTGCCGTGTCATGGAGCAATCCGAACTCACCGACGAATTGCAACACTCCTTCTCTGGTTCGACACGTCTCGGCAACGCGCAACCAAAGACCGGCATCTTCTAGCGGCCGGTAGTACCGCCACCGCGTCCCGCGCGGGACGACGTACTCCCAATCTCCCTGGCGTCCGTAGAAGTCGCGATGCCTGACCTCGATCGTGTACCCGTCCTGGTCGACCTTCCACTGGAATTTAAAAAGATCCGCGATCATTGCAGGTCCTAACTCGCTGACACGTGCATGTTACGGAAATACGTAAAAACATGCAATATAGATTTTCTTGCAGAACAGAGGACGTGATGGTACTTATCTATATGCAGTAGCCTTACGCAAGTGAGACACAACCAGCAGGCAGGCAAAATGACGAATCACGCGAAAGCGCACCTTGCCGCTCAGGCCGAAGCGGTTGGCTCACCTCATCCAGATGAATCCCGAAATACCTCGGAGACTCCCATTGCCGCCCTGATCGCGGCGCAGCCGCCGCCGAGCGGGCATCGAAACCAGTTCGGCACAATCAAGACGCTAAGTGTGCCGGAGGCCGGCCGCATCTATTTCGGCCTTTCCAGA
>Ga0306926_10000587_pt1 | contig 34358 bp, 36 predicted proteins | sample flu12Cox44000178_FD_203759 | JGI IMG/M metagenome (GOLD analysis project Ga0306926, IMG submission 203759) | Lab enrichment of tropical soil microbial communities from Luquillo Experimental Forest, Puerto Rico - flux8day.12C.oxic.44.000.178 (v2)... | ecosystem: Environmental > Terrestrial >...
GGCGTGCACGCGAGGACTAGAAGGGGCAGTCCGCCCCGTTGTTTACGTCGAATTTTTGGGATGGCGGCGCTGACGTGCAGATCATGCACTCCGGCCAAGGCGGTCCCTGAGTTCATTGCCTACGCCAAGGCCAATCCGGGGAAGCTCAACTTTGCATCGAGCGGCATCGGGTCCGGACCTCATCTGTCCGGCGAACTGTTCAAGATGATGGCAGGAGTTGATTTGACTGCCGTGCACTATCGCGGCGGTGGGCCCGCGCTCACCGACCTGCTTGCCGGGCAGGTGCAGATGATGTTTGCAGTCCCTCTCGCGTCGATCGAGTACATCAGACAGGGCACGTTGCGGCCATTGGCGGTGACCACCGCGACGCGCTGGGAGGCGCTGCCGGGCATTCCGACGATCGGGGAGTTTGTGCCGGGCTACGAGGCGAGCGCCTGGTTCGGCATCGGCGCGCCCAGGAACACACCGACTGAGATTGTCGATAAGCTCAACAAGGAGATCAATGCCGCGCTTGCCGATCCAAAGATGAAGGCTCGGGTTGACGACCTGGGCGGCGGAGTCTTTGCAACCTCGCCCGCGGATTTCGGGAAGCTCCTCGCCGAAGAAACCGAGAAATGGGGCAAAGTCGTCCGGGCGGCTGGCATCAAACCGGAATGATCCAGGCCGATATTCCATAACGTCCCGTTAAACGAATGGCGGCCGCTTCTGGCACTTCTCGGACCTCGCGAGATGTCCGACGTGAGTCCGCAAAGGGGGCCCATGCCAAAGCTCTAAAAAAACCATGATCGTGGAAGTCGCGATTGGTACCAGAAGCAGCGCTGGCGCAATCGCGCAAAGCATCAGTTCCGGGTTGAGCCGCTTTGCCGCCTGTGCCTTCAACGCGGAATCGTAACGGCAGCGACAGTCTGCGATCACGTTCGACCACATCGCGGCGACGTCAACAAATTCTGGCTCGGCGAATTACAATCGCTCTGCAAGTCTTGTCACGACCGCGATAAAAAGTTCCTCGAACAGCGCGGTTACCTTCCTGACGTGGGGCCCGATGGCTGGCCCCTCGATCCCAGACATCCAGTCTACCAGGCGGGATAGGGGCACCGGGGCCACCGTGGCCATTTCCCCGCTCGAAGCGCTTCCCAGGGCCGGGGGGCAGGTCAAAATTTTTCGAGGGTGCCAATTATCGCGGCGCTAGCTGCACTGGAAATAATTGTTGTTTGTAACTTTGATTTTGCGAAAAGAATTTTCTTTGTGTGCCGCGTTGTGCCCATGGCAAAACCGGCGCTATCTTCGCGCAACTCCAATTCATCTTGGCGCTAATGCCGGACGTCCTCGGTCAACCAAAACTCGGCAAGCACGGGGGCGTGCGTCCAGGCGCTGGCCGTCCGAAGAAGGGCGAAATTCGAGAACGGAAAAATCAAGGTGACAAAAAAGATAATGCTGTAACCTTGAATAGAGGCAATTCCGTCGACTACATCATCGCCCGACTTGAACGCGAGGGTCTCGTCCACTGGATCGAGGCAATCCGCATGCGCAGAATTTCCGCGTTTGCCGCCGCCGTAGAGTTAGGCTGGGTGAAGCGACCGCGAACTCTATCCGGGGAAAATTGTAACCAAGCCCGTCGGCGAGCATTCGATATCCGCGCGTTGATCGGCTGAAAAGGGCTGCACATGCCGCCGCTCAGCTTTACCTGGACGTGCTCGCCCGTGCAGCGCCAAAAAACACACCGGCATAGCGCGCATGGGTGCGCCTAAAAGCCCTAGTCAGTACAGGAGCATGTCATGAGGAAAGTGCTTCGGGGTTACGCCAAAGTCAAAGACGGCAATCTTATTCTTATCGGCACCATCCCCGTCCCTCATGGCAAGGATAAACCGTCGCCTGGAGAACGTGAAAACAAAAGACGTTTGGTCAGGCAAGGCGCAACGATCTTTAAGAAGGAAACGGGGTCGGGGCTTGCTTTGCTAAATTGAGATCCAATCCCTAGTGCTTCGCCGCGCCGGCTAAGACCTCAAACATGGCGAGCCCGATTTCCTCGCGGCTATGCACCTCGGCTGGGTTCCAACGCACCAGCGCATCGACGATGTCCGCGTTAAACAGCACCGGGGCGACGCCGATGCCAGCTCGATGCCGCGCCCGATGCCGCGCGTCGCGTCGGCGGCGGGCCTTACGGGAGCTCGGACGCTCAAGCATGATCACCCGGACGCCGCGGACGCATCCACCACGGCTCCTCCTGTGGTCGCTCCTGCCGTCGCCGTAGCCGGCTGGCGGCCACCCGTCGCCTACCCCGCGCCGAGGTCTTGCGCTTGGCGCCAACCCAGACGGAGCCGTAGCCCTTCCGTTTGGTACTCATCTGCTACCCTTCCGGGCTCGTCGTCGCCCACGCTTCTCTCACGCGGCGTCCCGCCGCGCTCGATCGCGCGAGGTCCGACGTCGCCTCCAAAGCGACACAAGCGACAACAAGCGACACAGCAAGAAACCCCCGTATTTCCTTTATTTGAGACACTTGTGTCACTTGTGTCATTTAAAAGAGAGAAGAAATATAAAATAGAGAGAGAGGATGGTGGGTGGAGCGCGAAACGCCCTCCCAAAAATTCTGTAGTAATAATTTGCCTGGTAAAAGCGTCACAAGCGACACAGCGTTTCTCTCTTTGTTTCCCAATCACTTAACCTCCAAAAAACTGTGTCGCTTGTGTTTTCGGGAAGCGACACACCCTTCCTCTTCTCTTCTTTTGGGCTACTCCTCCTCGGGCTCCGCCAGCCATTCAGTGAGTGTCTGGTCGCGCCAAACGGTGTCGGGAAAGCGCTTCAGCCACTCGGCTCGACATTCGGAAAGGGGCGGGAACGCCCAGCCACGCCGGCGCTGGGGACGCGCGGGCACGCATCTCCGTTTACTGAGGTGCCGTCCGAAGGCGGCGTCGCTCTTGTACTTGAGCCTCGGCGAGGATATGCGCGCTGCGTCGTAGAGCCCTTGCACTTTTCGGTGAGCCGGTGATCGCCTACCTTACCGTAGGGATCTTTCCTGGTGATTTTCATGACGTACTCGTTCGACACCGGGCAGCTTGGATCGCTCGGGTGAGCACCTGGGAGCACTCCAGTTTGTAGGAGCTCGAGCCACCACTCATCGAACGGGTCGAGGCTTTCCTCTTGCTGCTCGGCGAGCGCGGCGGTGCGCACAATTCGGCGTGGGTGCCAGTCGCCTAAGTCCATCTGCAGGAGATCGTAGAGCATTGCCTCATAGCCGCCGTCGCGCAGCTGCTTGTAGAGCGGCCCGAACCAAGCCTGGTCCTGGAGGTGGACGTCGGAGACGTTTCCCACAACAAAGCGCCGCTCATACTCGCCGGCCGGGACCACCCAGTCGTTGTTCGAGGCGAACATAACGTGCAGTCGGTTGGGCACCTCGAACCGCTTTCTGTGCTTGGGTTCAATGCTGATGGTGCTCTCGGTGATTTTACGTTTGAGCTCGCCCTCGGCTGTTCTGTCCTTCGGTCCGTAGGCTTCGTCGGCGAACACGAAGCAGCACTGTCGCAAGTGCTCGTTGAAGCGACCGGTGAATTGGTCGGGCGAAGTGAGATGCAGTCCGTGCTGCCCGAAAATCCTACAGAGTGCCTTGCCGAGCGTCCCCTTACCGGTACCACGCTTGCCAATGAATGCGGGTGCGACCTCGGGCTGCTGGTCGGGATGCTGGACCGACCACGCCTGCCACTTGATAGTGTAATCGAAGAGCGCCTCGTCGCCGGCGCACAGCACGATGCGGATATGTTCGCGCATCAAGCTCCAGTCGCCCGGCTTCGGTTTGACGCCCCAGCCGCGCCAAAGGTTGAGGCGTCCATCAATGATCTTGGCCCCGCCTGGTTCGAACGTCAGCCCACGGTACTGTCGCCGAAGATGGTGTTCGAGCCACCAGCTGCCGATGTCGATCCACTTTTTGCCGACCAAAATGCGCCGGTTAAGATAGAAATTGCGGAAGTCCGAGAAGGATAAAAATGTCGGCTCGAGATAGGTGTAGCGCTCGCCGCCTGCGCTGTGCTCCATGCGCTCGAAGCGTAACACTAGCGTCTTGCCGCCATCGATCACCACGGCATTCTGGTTGTTGAGCTCGGTGAGTATCCGCTCTTCTTTCTCCTCCTGCTGGACGGCAAGTTTCGCGCGCGCCTCCTCGACATGACGACGCGCAGTTATCTCAGCACCCTGCGGATGATCCCGACAGTGATCGCCGATCTTGTTGCCGGGGTCGAGAAGGATCGCGACGATCTCCTCATCGGTCTTGTCGCGACGAATGAGCTCGTTAATCGTCCACCACGTCGCGCGCGAACGATCATTGTTGAAGAGGCCCTGCTCGCCGTTCTTGACGATGTCGTCGAGGTTGAGCTTGCGCCGTTTAGGTTTCGGTTTCGGCTCCTTCTTCCTCCCTTTTTGGGCATCTACCTCAGCGACAATCTCTTCGCCGAGGTTGGTCGCACCGACGTCGGCCACCTGCTCGGGCGCGTCCGGCAAGCGATCCCCGGTGACAGTGATGAAAGCGTCGGCGCGTCGGAATGTCTCCAGCTTCATGCCGTTGAGGCCTAGCGGCTGGCGTCTATAGAGCTCCGGTCCATCATCCCTTGCGAGGATGCGAATGCCGCGCTTTGACGGGGTGATCTCCGTGTAGCTGGCCGCACGCTCGACGAGCTGGCGGGCGAATGGTGCGAGCTCGCCGCTCGTCGGATCGCGGACTTTGTCAAGGTCAAAGGCGAGAAGCTCGAGATTGAGAAGACAGATGCCGATGCCGTCGAAGCCGCCCTTCTCGTAAGCGGCAAGGGCCTCAGCGAACGTCACCCAGGTGTTGGGGTCTTTTGGGCTAGCGAGTTTGTTGTTCGGTTGGTACGGCGGCTTGGTGTAATCGCCGTTACCCTTTTTCTTCAGCTTCCATAACGTCCACACACGCTGATCAGCGAACTCCTGCAATGCTGCTGGTAGCCCGAGAAACGTATGCATTGTAATCCGCGGCTCCGCGAATTCTTGGCGCTTCGCATCGCCGGTAACGGCTCTTTCGAGCCGCCGTACGGCAATGCTGCGCAGGCACGCAACAGGAAGTCGGAGGCGGGGTCACTCCCGCATCCGGAGTTCGTGGAGATACGTGGCGGCTTTCCGAATGGTGTCGACAACGTCTTCGTTGTCATAGTCGACGAGGTCGGCAGCCGCTTGGTCGAGCCGCTCGACGAGATCGCGCAGCTCATGCTCGCGGACGAGGGCGAAGCGGTCGGTCACGACAGCTTCTCCTCTAACCCCCACGCCACGAACATGCGTATCAACTCCGCCACTGTGCTGCGCTCGCGCGCAGCCAGCGTGCAGAGCAGTTGAGCGTCGTCGTGGTCGAGGCGGATGATCTGATAGTGCCAACGCTCTTTGGCCAGACGGTACTGCCGCTTCCAGTCTCTCGTGCTGGTCAAGACGACACCGTCACCACGGAATTTCATCGTCGAGCGCAGCCTTGCCCGGCTTCGGGCCATCCCCAAGCTTGGGGACGTATGGGCGTACGCGAAGACCGCCGGTGCGAGTTTCACCGGTTTCTTTGTCCTCGTATCTCACGCTCGCATCGTAGAAGAGGGTGATCCACTTCCCGCGCCAACCATCGGTATCGTCGCCATACAGCGACGCGATGGTGATCGCATTCGCCTGGTTGAGCACGAGCGACTGCTCGCTGTTCTCAAACCGGACGATGTCTTTCATTTTCCCGTTGATCTCCTGATCGAGATCGACGTGAGAGATTTGCACGGTTAAATCGCCGTGCTCGACATCCGCGGCATTGATGAAAGACCGCCTGCCGTAACGCTGGCTTACGCTTGCCATATCGTTGTCTCCTTTGTTTGACGCGCACTTGCCTGCACCGGACGCGCTACGCGGTGACGCCTCGTACTTTCTGCACGCACGCTGCCCGTGCGGCAGCTTGGGTCCGAGGAAATTTGAATTCTTGAGACGGGCGCGCATCAGCCGCACAAACAACATGCAGTGACGCCTCGCGTAGTGACGGCAACCCGCACAGTGGCCATCACCGTGGAGGTCGACCCAGTCAATCATCCCCGGCGACGTCAGCCGCTGCATGCGGTCAAGGCGTTCGTTGCCGGTGCTAGTGAGTTGATTGGAGGAGCCGAGCATGTCGGCGCTCCTGAAATGCCCAAAAGGAGAAGGAGGAGAAAGCGCAGCGAGCTCGCACACGGACGGCGCGCGGCATCGGCTCGGCGAGGATGGCGTCGGGGGCTTGCGGGAGGGTTGGTTCTATTGTTTTACTGCACATCTCTCTGGGCTCCTTGGGCTTGGCGGCCTCGGCGGCACAGAAAACGAGAGCCCCGGTGTCACTTCCGGGGCTCTTGCATTACGCGGTGGTGGTTGCGACGGTCTCGGCCTCGCGCTCGGCGGCAGCCTTCTGCCGCTTCGCCATGGTTTCGGCTTCCCGCTCACGCCTCCAGTCGGCCTCTGCCTCCGGCGTAATAATGATCCGTTTATTGACTTCGATCTCGCGCGGCTGCTTTCCGTCGCGCTTCAGCTTGTAATATTCGCTTTCCGAGATCGCGTTGGATTCGCAGAAACTTGGGATTGTATGCGCGTCGCCGGGCTTGCGGCGTTTGCTATGAGCGCGGAACGCTGGGCGCTTCTTACGGAGCATGTTCGCCTCCTCAGGATGGATGAAACCCTGATGAGGCGGCAAATGGCGCTAAGCAGCGCGAAAGGGAAAATGGTGGATTGAAAATTTTTTTGGCGCGTCAATCCACCATGCAGAGTTCAAGTCCTACTGTCGCGTTTCCGTATCTCCGACAGTTTCCGTATCTCAGACAGCAGGTGCTCACGCTCCTTCTTATAGCGATCGATGGCGTCACGCACGGTCTCGGGGTCGGGCAACGCATCTTCCGGCATGACTTGGCGCATCGCTGTCAGCAGGCCCGTATGGGTCGCCGCCCTCTGGACGACGGCGGTAAGTTAGCTCTGCATGGAAATGGTTGAGCCACATTGTGCACAGCCAATAATACAGCATTTCGCGTTGCACGTTCCGGCGTCGGGCGTTAGCACGCTGCAGCGTGCGGGCGACGAGCAGCACGGCCTCCGTTCGCCGCCGTAACCCTTCAAGGCACCGGAGGTCCGGTTTGATCCGGATGGGGGGGTCGTCGAGGATGGCATTATCGGCGGGCGCGAACTGCGCCCGGTAATCCGCTTCGAACGCGGCGAAGTTTTTCAACATGCGCCTCGCCCGTTTGGCGGCCGCGGCTACACGCGCGCGATCATAGGTAAACCCCGGATAGTCATTGAACAGGATGGCCGACAACACCACGCGCGCCTCGGCGTCCGACGCATGTTTGGCGGCGGCGCAGATTTCAGCCCAGGCGGCGTCGGTAAGCGTCGCGCTCGACGCAGCTATTGCTGCGGTGTCCGAATCCTCGACCGCAGCTAGGGTGAGCGCGGCCATCAGGCGCGCCGCAGCGGGACAACGGCGGCGGTCGCGGGCGTCGTGTCGAGTAGAGCGGCGCGGACCAGACCATCGTAATGATGTTTGATGAACCTGCCGTAGTGCGCCTCGATCATGGCGACGCTGGTATCGTGCCAATCGGCAACCACCTTGATCGGCAGACCGCGCAGCAGCGCTCTCGCAATCGATGAATGTCTCAGGCCGTAAATGGTCGAGCCTACCGGCAGTTTGGCCGCACGTGCCGCCCGCTCGAATAGGCCGCTGTGGTCCGCGATTTTCGGTTGCCACGGTGCGCCATCGGCGCGCATGAGCAGCGGCGCACTGGCGGGGCGACCGGCGGCCGAGGCTTTGAGCCGAGCATGGAGCGCGGGCGTAACCGGGACCGGCGTGCGGTCGATCTTCCGGATCCCGCGCCCTTTGTGTGAGGTGGGCATCATCAGTCGATCACGTTCCAGATCAGCGACGACACACCGGGCCAATTGACTGCTACGCGCGCCGGTCTCGGCATGCGTCTGCACGTAGAGCCCAAAGCTTTCTGAGATGTCGTAGGCACCGCCGACGACCGCGAGCACTTGTGCGTCGCTAAGCACGGCAGCGCGCGCGGTCACGGTGTCACGCAGCGCTTCGAGCCCGACGCGCCACGCCTCGCGATTGGTGGCGACGCGGGGATCGAGCTTGGCCGCCAAATTGAAACTGGCAATCGCCGGTTTGAACACGCGGTTAATGGTGGCGGGCAGCATGCCGCGTTTTACGAGCGCGTCGCGCCAGTGGCGCAGTTGCTTGGCGGTGACCTGCGAGAGCGGTTGCGCCGACAGATGCGGCGGTAAGTGGGAGCGCACGAGGCGGGCGTTGTAGGGGTCGCGCCCGCGTGCCATCAGGTCGGTTTCATAGCTGGTGATCGCGTCGGCGATGGACGTCGGTTTCCCGGCGGCGGCGTTGGCGTCGCCACGGGCGAGCGCGCGCGCCCGGAGCGCCGCTTGCTCGTAATCGAGCACGGCCGAGCCATCGGCAGCTTGCTTGTCGTCGGCGTGGGCGAAGACCTTTTGCCATTGGCCGCCCTTGCCATCGCTGGCGATGACCAGCCACGCCCCGGTGCCGGACTGTGCGGCGCGATAGCCGAGATGGACGCCGGGCAGGAGCCGGACCTTGTAGGGTTTGCCGCGTGGGGCGAGCCGGGCGCGAGCGGTCGGGGTTTGCAGGTTGATCTTGGCCATGGTGCCTTCGGCTGAGTATCCAGCCGGTGTCCAGTATAGCTGTGGCTGGCTCTGACTGCATGTTGACTGCATGCAGCTATAAAGTAGCGGGAATGCCCGTCATTGCAAGGCCTTTCGATAGTCGCAAACAGCGCTAAACAGCGTCCCGATCCATAGGACAGCTTGCCCGGATTGGCCTTGGCGTAGGCGATCAACTCCGCAAGCCTGCGCACCGGCGGCGACGGATTGATCACGATCGAGGTCGAGCTGTAGGCAAAGACACAAACGGCGGAGAAATCCTTGACCGGATCGTAGGGCGGATTCGCCATGAGCGGCGTGACCAGAGCCTGAGTCGTCGTGCTGCCGAGCAGGATGCTGTAGCCGTCAGGCGGCGCATGCGCGACGTCGTTGGCTCCGATCTAGCCGCCGCCGCCGCCGCGGTTGTCGATGACAATCGTGCCGAGTTGCGGTTTGACCCGCTCCGCCCAGACACGGCCGATAATATCGTGCACGCCGGCCGGAACCGACGGGATGACCAGGCGCACCGGGCGGACGGGATAGCGATCCTGCGCGGACGGCGCCGATACCGATGCGCCCATGGCTGCCGCGAGCACTGCGAACACCAGCATGGCCGATCGTTTCACCGCGCTTCCCGTCTATCGTTGGTCTTGCCGCGCCCGGATGTTAGTGAATGCGGCCGGCGGTGCCAATGATCATCGCGCCGGCGGGAGTGGCGTTCTGCTTCGCTCAGAACTGATTGCACGAGCCGTCGGGCGGGCCGTCGCCGTATCGCTTATTCCGATCCTGCGATGCCCGCTTGCTGCACGACGTTGCCCCAGCGGACGGTCTCCGACTTGACGAAATCTTGCAATTCCTCGACCGATGAATTTTCAAACGGCAGCATGCCGAGCCTGACAATCTCGGTGTCGATTTCCGGCAGTGCCAGAATGGAGAGAAGTTCGGCATGGAGCTTGGCGACGATCTCGCGCGGCGTCTTGCCCGGCGCGACCATCATGTGCCATCCCGGCAACCCTCCAAACGCAGGTAGACCGGCCTCGGCGATCGGCGGAACGTTGGGAAGCGCGGGGACGCGAGTCCTGGTGGTGACGCCGAGAGGACGAACCTTGCCAGCCTGCAACATCCCAATGGCCGGCGGAATATCGCAGAACATCAGCGGAATGTGTCCGGCGACGACATCGTTCAAAGCCGGCGCGCTGCCCTTGTAGGGGACGTGCATCATCGCGATGCCGGCAGTGCTCATCAAGAGTTCGGCGTAGAGATGATGCGGCACCCCAGGTCCGACCGAGGCGAACGAGAGTTGCCCGGGCCTCTCCTTTGCGTATGCGATCAGCTCCATCAAAGAATGGACCGGAAGCGACGGATTGACGATCAATACGAACGGCACGCGAGCGAGCCCAGCGAGCGGAATGAAATCGGTTGCCGGGTCGTAGGGCAGCTTCTTGTAGAGCGTGACGTTGATCGCCATCGTGGAGCTAGGCGCCATGAACAACAGGTAGCCGTCGGGGGCGGCTTTGGCGACAGCGCTTGCCGCGATGATGGTGCCCGCGCCAGGCCGATTCTCGACCACGAACGACTTGCCGAGCCGTTGCTCCAGTCTCTGGCCGAGCATGCGGGCAATGATGTCCGTGCTCCCGCCCGGAGTGAAAGGCACGATGATGGTGACGGCGCGCGTCGGGTAGTCCTCTGCCCACGCCAGCGGCGAGACGAAAAGACCGGCGCCGGCGGCGCCGATCAGACGCAAGAATCGACGGCGCACAAGGTGAATGCGGGTTGCCGCTCTCAAATCCCGGCACGACGCCCAAGGGCGGGCGTTGGAGTTGGGTGCTGACGGCACCGAGCGAGTCCCTGCTTCTGGAATGCGTCTGTGCCTGCCGACGGCATTCACGCTGCCCGCTGCAATGAACGCGGGACCTCGGCACGTCCCGCTGGAAAAGGGCGGCTCGCGGGCAAGTTTACACCAATCGGATGCGTCTGCGGAGGGTCCCCAGCGACGGATTTTTCGATCGACGTGCAACCGTCGGCGGCTTTTGGCGGGGACCCGCGCTTGCTACACTTGAGCGGCGAAGAGCGGGGCGCCTCATCGCAGCGAAAGCAGGCCAAGGAGCCGATCGCGCAACCGATGTCCGATTCACGATCCGAGTTGACCGTGTCGCTCTGGCGCGGGGCGCAAGAGGGACGCTACGAGACCTACAAAGTTCCCTTGCGCGATAACCAAACCGTCCTCGACGTCGTGACGTTCGTGCAGCGTCACCTCGACCCGAGCCTCTCTTACCGCTTTGCCTGCCGCGTCGGCATGTGCGGCTCCTGCGCCATGACGGTCAACGGTCGCCCGCGTTGGACCTGTCGCACGCATGTCTCGAGCGTGGCCAAGAGCGGCCGCCTCAAGATCGGGCCGCTCGAGAATTTACCCGTCATCAAGGATTTGGCGACCGACATGCGTGCCTTCTTCGACAAGTGGCAGCGGGCGAAGGGCGCGTTCGTGCCGTCGCGCAGCCGCGGCGAGGATGTCGAGCGCATCAAGCCGGACAGCGCGGCGCGCATTGCCGCCGATGCCGCGATCGAGTGCATCAATTGCGGCATTTGCTACGCCGCCTGCGATACCGTGCGCTGGAACGGCGACTATCTGGGGCCGGCCGCGCTCAACCGCGCGTGGACGCTCGTGAACGACGTTCGCGACGGCGGAAATACCGAGCGTCTGCGCGCGGCCGCGGCTTCCGGCGGCTGCCACGCCTGCCACTCGCACCAATCCTGCCAGGAGCTTTGCCCGCAGCAACTCAATCCGACCGCCTCGATCGCAGGGCTCAAGCGCCGCACGCTATGGGCCTATCTCAGAGGCGAGGTATGAACGTTCGTCTCTATCTCTGGCAGCGACTCACCGCGGCGGTGATGGCGCCGTTGGTCCTCGTGCATGTCATCGTCATCTTTTATGCCACCCGCCAGGGAATGAGTGCCGCGGACATTCTCGCGCGCACGCGCGGCAGCGTCGCTTGGGCCTCGTTCTATGGCCTCTTCGTTGTTGCCGTGGCCGTTCACGCGGGCATCGGCATCCGCAACGTGCTGACGGAATGGTCGCCGCTCGAGGATCGCCCGGCCGCCATCTTGGCTAGTGCGTTCGCAGTGCTGCTGCTGATCCTCGGGGCGCGGGCGGTCGCCGCGGTGGTGCTGCCGTGACGGTCCGAGATTTGAGTCACCGCCAAGGCGTCCTTTGGATCGCGGCGCTGGTGCATCGGCTTTCCGGCCTGGCGCTCGCCATTTTCTTGCCCGCGCATTTCCTGACGCTCGGCCTGGCAATCCGTGGCGAAGCGCCGCTCGAGAGCTTTCTGCGCTGGAGCGATCAGCCGCTGGTGAAGCTTGGCGAAAGCGCGCTCGTCTTCCTGCTCATGGTGCATGTGCTGGGAGGGGTACGCTTGCTGGTGATCGAAAATCTTCCGTGGCGTGACGGGCAAAAAGAGCTTGCCACCATTGCCGCGGCCCTGTCGGCGGTGATCGCGCTCTTTCTGCTCGCGCGCATATTCTGATGCCTACATGACCCTCGAGCGTCGCAAGACCGATGTTTTGATTCTCGGCTCCGGCGGCGCCGGCCTCTTCGCGGCGCTGCATGCGCTCAAGGCCAATCCCGATCTCGACGTCACCATCGCGAGCAAGGGGCTGCTCGGCAAATGCGGCTGCACGCGCATGGTGCAGGGCGGCTACAACGTGGCGCTCAATCCCGGAGATTCGGTCGAGCGCCATTTCATGGACACCATCGAGGGCGGCAAATGGCTGCCGCATCAGGAACTCGCCTGGACGCTGGTCAGCACGGCGGTCGAGCGCGTGCGCGAGCTGGAGAACGAGATCGGCTGCTTCTTCGACCGTAATCCGGATGGCACGCTGCACGGCAAGGCCTTTGCCGGCCAGAGCTTCGACCGCACCGTGCACAAGGGCGATCTCACCGGCATCGAGATCATCAATCGGCTGATGGAGCAGGTCTGGGCGCGGCCGATCCATCGCCTGGAAGAGCACCGCGCGGTGGCGCTCATTCCGGCAACCGATGGCGCGCTTGCCGGCGTGCTGATGATCGATATCCGCACCGGCGCGTTCTGCTTCGTCGCGGCGCAGGCGGTGCTGCTGGCGACCGGCGGCGGACCGACCATGTACCGCTATCACACGCCGTCGGGCGACAAGAGCATGGACGGACTGGCGATGGCGTTGCGCGCGGGCCTGCCGCTGCGCGACATGGAGATGGTTCAATTTCATCCGACCGGGCTGCTCGCCGGGCCCGACACGCGCATGACCGGCACGGTGCTGGAGGAGGGCCTGCGCGGGGCAGGCGGCCATCTCCTCAACGGCGCGATGCACCGCTTCATGAGCGACTATGACGAGAAACTCGAGCGCGCCACGCGCGACGTCGTCAGTCGCGCCATTTATGCGGAGATGAAGGCGGGGCGCACCACGCCCCACGGTGGCGTATACATCAAGATGAGCCACCTCGGGCCGGCCAAGGTGGCGAAGGAGTTCAAGGGCATGGTCGACCGCTGCCGCGACTGCGGCTTCGATCTTGCCGGCGGTCTGGTCGAGGTGGTCCCGACCGCGCATTACTTCATGGGCGGCGTCATCTGTCGCGCCGACACCTCGACCGATTGGCCGGGGCTTTTCGTCGCCGGCGAAGACGCAAGCGGCATGCACGGCGCCAATCGGCTGGGCGGCAACGGCGTCGCCAACTCGACCGTATTCGGCGGCATTGCCGGCGACGTGATGCCGCGGTGGATCGCCGCCAATGGCGGCCATCGCGCGCCCGACGAACAGGTGCTGGATGCGGAGATCGAGCGTGCGCTTCATCCCTTCACGCGCAAGGGCGGCAACTTGAACGATCTGCGCGAGCGGCTCCTCGACACCATGTGGGACGATGTCGGCGTCGTGCGCGACCGCTCCGGGCTCGATCGCGGCATCGCGGCGCTCGATGCGATCGAGGCGGAACTTTTTGCCACGGGCCTTGCGGATAGCGACCGCGCCTTCAATCTGACCTGGCATGATTGGCTCAATCTGCGCTCGCTCGTCGAGGTCAGCCGGGTGATTGCGCTCGCGGCGCTAAAGCGCGAGAATTCGCGCGGCGCGCACTTTCGCTCCGATTTTCCGGAGCCCGGCGATTTGGCGAGTTCGCGCTTCACGGTCGCGCGGCAAACGGCCGGTGGCCTCGACATCACCGATGCGCCCGTCGAGTTCACCCACGTGCGGCCGGGCGAGACGCTGCTGGACAAGGTCGCGGCCGAGTAAGCGAGGCCTGCATGATTTCCCTATCGTCGATTCAACGCACGGCCGAAGACTTGATGGCCAAGGCGGCGATCGAGATTCCCGACGACTATCTCACGGGCTTGCGGCAATGCGCCGACACCGAGAAAGGCGATCTCTCCGCCTTCGTCATCAAGGCGATGCTGGAGAATTACGACGCGGCCAAGGAGGACCGCCGCGCGATGTGCGGCGACACCGGTTTGCCGCGCTGGTACGTCAAGATCGGCAACGAGGCGCGCATCGAGGGCGGGCCGGTGGCGCTGGAGGCGGCCTTGCGGCGCGCCACCGCGCGCGCGACCGCCAGCGTGCCGCTGCGTCCCAACCGCGTGCATCCGCTCTGGCGCACCGATCACAACAACAACGTGGGTATCGGCGCGCCCGAGATCGAATACGCGTTTCATCCCGATGCCGACTGGATCGATCTCATCACCGTGCACAAGGGCGGCCTGTTCGGCTCCGACTATCGCATGCTGTTTCCCGGCGACGGCATCGACGGCATCAAGCGGTTCTATCTCGACACGCTGATCGGCTTCGGCAAGCGCGGGCTCGCCTGCCAGCCGGCGATCATCGGCGTCGGGCTCGGCGGTTCGAAGGACACGAGCATGGTGCTGGGCAAGCAGGCCTCCTGCCTGCGCGTCGTCGGCTCGCGCAATCCGGACCCGAAGATCGCGGCGCTCGAGGAGGAGTTCAAACAGCTCGGCAACAGCATCGGCATGGGCGCCATGGGTTTCATGGGCTCCTCGATGGTGATCGATTGCCATATCGAGGTCGGCTATTGCCACACCGGCGGCATGCCCATGTCGGTGCACATGTTCTGCCTGTCCTCGCGCCGCGCCAGCGCACGGATTTTCGCCGACGGCCGCGTGCAATTCCGCACCGACCCGATGTGGTTCACCGACTACATGCGGCGCGCCACGGTGGAATGGGAGCGCCCCGCCGCCGAGGCGGCGGAGTAGGCCATGGCACGCCTCAACAGAGTCTGCCCGCAACTTCCGGCCGCCGACGTAAGTGAGGCCGCCAGGTGGTATCGTGACAAGCTCGGTTTCACGATCGACCGGTTCTATCCCGAGCACGGTTTTGCCATCGTCCGCCGCGACGACATCGAAATTCATTTTTGGACGTGCAAAGAGCGGCGCATTGCCGAGCACACGTCGGCCTATTTCAGGGTCGACGACATCGACGGTCTGCACGCAACTTTAGCCGGAGCGAATGATGGCGGCAGGCTCAGCGAGGTCGCGGACCGTGTGTGGGGCATGCGAGAATTCTATGTAACGGACCCGGATGGCAACCTGTTGAAGTTTGGCGTTCCGGCGTCGGCGACCGTAGAGTAACGACGATGGCGGAGCTGGAGACCGTCTATCTCACCCTTCCGGCGTCGACCGACGACCTGCGCAAGCTCAAGATCGGCACGGTCGCCTATTTGAGCGGCCGCGTTTTTACCGCGCGCGAGGGCGTCTACAAGCGCGCGATCGAAGACGGCGCCGGAATGCCCGCCGGCCGCGATGCGCTAGGGCTTGCCAATTTCCATTGCTCGCCGGCGGCGAGCGTCAACCCCGACGGCAGCTATACGGTCGGCGCGGTGACCGCGACCGCCTCGTTCCGCTTCGCGCAATGGCTCGACGGCTGGTTCAAGCTCTCCGGCTGCAACGTCATCATCGGCAAAGGCGGAATGACGTCCGAGATCTATCGCAGATCGTTCGTGCCCAACCGCGCGATCTATCTCACGACGGTCGGATACGGCACCGGCGCGCTGCTCGGCCGCGGCATCAAGCAGGTCGCGGGCGTCTATTGGCTCGAGGAATTGGGACTGGCGCAGGCGGTCTGGGTGCTCGACGTGGAGAAATTCGGGCCGTTCCTGGTCGAGAGCGATCTTGCCGGCAACAGCCTGTTCGAGCGGGAGAACGCCAAGATCGCCCCCGGATTGGAAAAGCTTTATGCCGGCACCAAGCCCGCCACGCTGCGCCGTTACGGCGAGACCGACGACAAGACCGAAGAAGTGATTTGAGGCTGCGTTGCGGTGCGCCGCCTGAGCTGCGCTCGATCGCGATGCCGGTACGGCGCTCGCCGCCGGCGCATGCGCGCAAGTCGGTATTTTCATTGTAAAGAACAATCGATTAGCAATGAGCTGCCGCCGGCCACGCGCGTAGCGAGTATGCCCGCATGAGCGAAGCGAGAGGCGGAGCACCCGGATTTCGCTTGCGCTCATCCGGGCTACGAACGGCCCTGCTTTCCTGTAAACAACAGGGGAAAACAGGGCTCGCGCTGCCCCTCAATGAGCGAGGCTGCGAATCTTCTACATCAGATGCGGATTGTAGTCAAGAGAAAAATTCATTATGTAGTCAAAAGGAAGACGATTTAATTGCCGCCGCCGGCCATTGCCCGCGGGCGGGAATGCTGGGACTTGGCGATCAATTCAGCCAGCAGATCACTCGACGACGTCGACTTTGACCTTCGCCACACCCTTGGCGGTGATGCCCAGGGTTTCGGCGGCCGAGGCGGAGACGTCGACCACGCGGCCGGCAACGAAGGGCCCGCGGTCGTTCACCCGAACCGTCACTGATTTGCCTGTGTTGACATCGGTGACGCGCAGCCGCGTGCCGAACGGCAAGGTGCGATGCGCCGCGGTCAATTCGCGCTTGTCGAACTTTTCGCCGCTCGCCGTGTGCGGATCATAGCTGTAGAAGCTCGCGACCCCGTAGGTCGCGCCGCCTTTGCTGGCGACGGCTTGTCGTTCAGCCTTGTGCTCCGCCGGCATCCGGTGCCGTGCGACCACTTTCCTGCTGGGTTCCAGCGCCGCCTGGCGGCTGGCGCCCGGCATCACCGGAGGCTGCTGCGCGCAGGCGGCAAGCATCGCCGCGGTCAGCGCGGCGAAAAAGAGCCGCAGCGTTCCCGGCACCGAAGGCTGGTATTTGGCGCCGATACCCGCGCACGAAGACGAGCTGATGGATGACACGTTCGCACTCCCCCACCGATGTCTCGCCGGTAATGGGAGGGGAAACCGTGGCCTGATCACGGCCAAAGCCACGGTTGGATCGAGAATTGGTTTTCATGTGGTTAATTTGTCACACCACCGCGGGGCGCGAATCAGCGCGCCAGAGCAGGCGATCCGGGAGCTGCGGCGGCGCCGCATGGTCCTTCGGGGATGCGGCCGCAGATTAATCGCGCATTAACGACTCAGAAGCGACGATCGCAGTCGCAACAGCGCATTTTTCGGGCAGATTCCGATGCTCACGAGCAGCAGGTATCTCATCAACGGCAGCCCGCGTTGCTGCATGTTCTGCGGCGAGCCATTCCGTCCCCGCGACGGCTACGTCGAATTTTGGCGCACCTCGGCCGGGCAGCACTTTTGCTCGGAGTTTTGCGCCGATGACGCCGAGGAAGCGCAGTTTCGCAAGCGCCGTGCGGCTCCGCCCGCGAGCGCCGCGCTGGTCACGGGCTCGACGCATCTCTGATTTGCCGACCGGTACGAGGCGCAACCAATTTCCCTGCGCCTCCTCATTTCATTGCGGTCTGTCGGGTTCATAACGTAGCGAGAACGGAAGACACCCTTCGTCGCCCGTCAGGGGCGGCGCCGTCCAGGGTTTGTGGGCAAATTTAGGCCAAACCGCATCGCTAATACTGGTGTCTGCTAGAGTGTACGAGGCGGGGGGCGGCCGCTCGGAATGGCGAGTCCTGCCGTTCTCGAACCGTGCAATGATGTGAGCTATGCGTTCCGCCCGCCAATCGGCAATCCGCCTGCTGCAGCTGATGATGGTTGCATCGGTGGTGTTGCCCCTCATGCTGTTCGCGTTCGCGGCCTGGCTGAACTACCACCACGAGCTCAGCGTCGCCGACGACCGCATCGAGCGTTCGCTCGATATCATTCATGAGCATACGCTCAAGGTCTTTCAAACCATCGAGCGCACGATCGCCGAGGTCAACGAGATCGTGCGCGGCATGCCGGACGAGGAGATCCGCCAAGAGCAGCCGCGGCTGCACGAGCGCATCAAGCGCATCGTCGATGTGCTGCCGCAGCTGCGCGCGATCTTTCTCATCGACCGCAACGGCCAGCCGATCCTTTCCAGCCAATTCGTGCAGGTGCCGGGCAACCTGCGCTCCCGTGAGCGCAGTTTTTTCAACGTGCACATCGACAGCGATGTCGGCATCTATGTCAGCGAAGTTGTGGAGCCGCGGCTCGCGGCTTTCGGCTCGCCGTTCTTCGTCCTTTCGCGGCGCCGTCCTTCCGAAGACGGCAGCTTCGATGGAGTGGTCGCGGTGGCGGTCGTGCCGCAATATTTCGAGGAATTCTATGCGCTCATCGGGCGCAGCCCAGGCGAGCTTTACGCCCTGATCCGCGCGGACGGCAAGCTTCTCGCCCGCTACCCGCAAGCGCCCGACCGCCTGCGCGCCGCCGGGCCGAGCCTGGAGGTTGCTCTCGCACAAGGGCAAGAGCGTGCGATCCGCACGGGCAGATCCCAGGTCGACGAGGTCGAACGGCGGGTCGGCTATCGCAAGCTCGAGGGCTTTCCCGTTTACGCCATCGCCGGCATCGCCACTTCGGCCATTTTAAGCGAATGGACCGCGACGATGGCAGGCCATCTCTACTTCGGCTTGCCCGCGACGCTGTTCATTTTGCTGATCCTGGCCATCGCGCTACGGCGCACGCGTCGACTCCACGACGAAGCCGAGCGCCGCGAGACCGCGGAGGCCGCGTTGCGGCAAGCCCAACGACTGGAAGCGATCGGACACTTGACCGGTGGCGTCGCCCACGACTTCAACAATCTATTGATGATCGTGAGCGGCAGCGCGGAGCGCCTGAGCCGCGATCTGACCTCGGAGAAGCACAAGCGTCTTCTCGACATGATCATGAACGCGACCAGTCGCGGAGAAAGTCTCACGCGGCAATTGCTTGCGTTCTCACGCCGGCAGATGCTGACCCCGGCGGTGATCGATCTCACGCAGCGGCTTCCCGGGCTCAGGGACATGCTCAGCCGCTCGCTGCGTGACGACATCGCAATCGAAGTCGTGGTTCCCGACGAGAGTTGCGCGGTCAAGGCGGATCCGAGCGAGCTCGAGCTCGCCATGCTCAATCTCGCGGTGAACGCCCGCGACGCCATGCCGAACGGCGGAACGCTGCGCATCACGGTCAAGCCGGTCACGCTCGAAGGCAAAGCGGTCGAAGAGGGATTGAGCGGCGACTTTGTCGCCGTCTGCGTCGAAGATACCGGCTCGGGAATCTCTCCCGACATCCTGCCGCACGTGTTCGAGCCGTTCTTCACCACCAAGGACGTCGGCAAAGGCACGGGACTCGGCCTGAGCCAAGTCTACGGCTTTGCCAAGCAGTCCGGCGGCACCGCGAGCGTGACCAGCACGGTCGGTCGCGGCACGGCGATCACGCTTTATCTGCCGCGCACGCAGGAACTGCCGGCGCCTTCGCTCGCGCGCATGGAGCCGGAGGCGGCGCCGCGGCGCGCCGGCACCGTGCTGGTGGTGGAAGACAGCCCCGAGGTCGCGGAAGTCGCCACCGCTTATTTCCAGCAGCTCGGTTACATGGTCAAACAGGTGGGCGGCGGGCACGAGGCGCTGGAGCTCATCGGCAACGATCCTAAGATCGACCTCGTCTTCTCCGACATCGTGATGCCCGGCGGCATGAATGGGCTCGATCTCGGGCATGCGATCCGGCAACGTTATCCCGCGATGCCGGTGCTGCTTGCGACCGGCTACAGCGACAGCGTGCGCGAAGCCGTCGCGCAGGGTTTCATCGTGCTGCAAAAGCCCTTCGCCCTCGCGGCGCTCGAGCAGGCGTTGCGCGAGGCGCGGACGCCGAGGGTCGAGCCTGCACCCGGAATAGCGGGGTAGGGCGCTACGCACAAATTGCGATTGGTCGGGAATCGCTGACTGATGCTCGTTGCATCTGTCACATGATGGCGAGTCTCGCTGCCTCCGAAACGCACGATGACCTCGAATTCGAGTGGGTCGCCTTCGCGGGTTCGCTTGACCTCGATCATCCGGCACCGTTCCGACACGTCCGGACTGGTCCTCGCCAATTTGATATTTCCTGCAGTCTGGCCCTGGCTGGCAGGATCGAATGCAATTAGATGAAATTGAAATTGGGCAAATTGAGGCGACCCACATGCCAACGACACTCGTCGTCAGCCAACAGCTCGCGCTCGTCGCCGCCGCGATTTTCACCGGGGCGGCAATCTACATCAATATCGCGGAGCAACCGGCGCGTCTTCAACTTGATCCTGGTGCCCTACTTACACAATGGAAGCCTAGCTATGCGCGTGGATTGGTCATGCAATCCTCGCTCGTGATCATGTCGGGTGCGCTAGGCGTGCTGGTCTATTTTGGTACGTGGGATTGGCGTTGGCTGCTTGGCGCGGTGCTGATCCTCGCCAACTGGCCCTACACGCTCGGCGTCGTTTTTCCGGTCAACAAGCGCCTGGAGGCAACGCCGCCGGGATCCGCGAACGCTGAGACACGCGGTCTGGTGGAGACCTGGGGCAAACTTCATGCAGTGCGTAGCGCGCTCGGGCTTGGCGCCACCCTGGTCTATCTCTGGGCGACGCTGAAGGCGTAGGGCGTTGCTCGCCATACTGGACGGAATAAATCTGAGCGATGCAAAATTTTTTTTGTGGCGATGTCACAATCGAGGGCCTCCGCTCGTCATGTCATCGGAACCCACGAAAGGAATGGTCCAATGACAGTCAAGGTCAATCTCCTCACCGCCGCCCCCGACGTCATGAAGGTCTGGACCGGCGCTTCGCTCGCGATCGACGCCAGCCTCGAGCCGAGCCTGATCGAGCTCGTGAAGATTCGTGCCTCGCAGATCAACGGCTGCGCCAACTGCATCAACATGCATGCGACCGAAGCCCGCAATCGGGGCGAGACCGAGCAGCGCATCTACCTGTTATCGGCCTGGCGCGAAGCGCCTTGCTACACCGAGCGGGAGCGGGCCGCGCTGGGCTGGACCGAGGCGCTGACGCGGCTCTCGGAAGGCCATACCCATGAAAACGCCTACGATGCGCTCAAGGCTCAGTTCAGCGACGAGGAACAGGTGAAGCTCACGCTCATGATCAACATCATCAATGGCTGGAACCGGCTCTCGGTTGGTTTCGGCACGTGGCTGGAACCTGCGGCCGCCAAGGCGGCGGCGAGAGCGGCGGCCTGATGGCGGAGCGAACCCTCCAGGGCGCAGCGGAGATCTTTGATCCGCTGCGTCCGCGCCTCATGCGCGTCGCCTATCGCATGCTCGGCTCGGTGTCGGACGCCGAAGACGTGGTGCAGGAGGCCTTCATCCGATGGATGGGGGTTGATCGCGAAGGGATCCGCGACCGCGAGGCATTCCTTCGCCGCGTGGTCACACGGCTTTGTCTCGATCAGCTTAAATCTGCAAAGAGCCAACGTGAAACGTATATCGGCCCCTGGCTTCCCGATCCGATCGTTGAGGACGAAGGAGGGGAAGACGTCACACTCCCGCTGATGCTGGCAATGGAGCGGCTCTCTCCGCTCGAACGCGCTGCCTTCCTGCTGCATGACGTGTTTGGATTGGGCTTTGACGAGGTAGCGGCCACCATCAAGCGTGATGCGGCGGCGTGTCGTCAACTCGCCGCGCGGGCACGCAAGCATGTGCGCGATGAACGGCCGCGGTTCAAGCTCGAAAAGCAGCGGGGGATCGAGCTCGCCAACGCCTTCTACACGGCATCACGTAGCGGCGACATGTCGGCACTGGGGGCAATGCTGGCTGCCGATGTCAGCATGCATGCCGACGGTGGCGGCAAGCGTCCTGCTTCGCCTGATCCGATCTTCGGCTTCGACGAGGTGATGAAGCTCCACGTCTATCTGGCCAAGCAATTCCAGACGCATCAGTCGAAACTCGTCCGCACAGGCTTCATCAATGGCTTGCCGGGTTTCGTGACCCTGGAGGCCGATGGCGAACTGCAGACGACGACACTCGACATCGAAGATGGCAGGATCAGCGCGATCTATGTGGTGCGCAATCCCGACAAGCTGAGGCATCTGCATTAGCTTTATGTGTGCGCACCGCCCGGCAGGCGTAGCGTCAACACCGAGCCCTTGCTGGTGATCATGCCGACGACGTCGGCCTTTTGAACAGCCACGGTGGCGTCATCGACAATCCGATGGTGACGGTCAGCATCGTCACTTGAGTTCGCCCTTGAGTGGTCCGGAAAAATCGCTTGCTCAAAGATACCTTCTGACGCGATGGCAATACTGTTCGTAAGCCCGGCCGTAATGTCCCTTCAGATATTCTTCTTCGCGTAAGACCTGACGGTGGACCAGCCACGTGGCGGCAACGAGATAAATCAGGGTGATCCAATTTGGAAATATCAAAAATTCGCCAATCAGGACCATCGCAAACGCGAGATAGATGGGATTGCGGCTAAAGGCGAAAATGCCGTCCACGATGAGCTTGTCAGGACGATCGGTGTCGATGCCGACCCGGAAGCTTTGCTTGAACGAAATCAGGCTCCACAACAGGATTAAGAGGCCCGCCAGGCAGAACAGCGCCCCTGTCCATGCCGCAGCCTCGGAATGGAAAAATTGATATGTGCTGACGTTAGGCCAACCGAACGCAGCGGCGAACAGGACATAGAAATAGAAGAGGGCAAAGGGCGGAATCAGGAAATCCGTGTTGTCGATGTTCCCGAACTTCATCGCTTAGATCCCTTGCCGTCTCAGCAGAAAGACCCGGCTCAAAACCATTGCCAGCAATAGAACGATTGTCAGTGCTCCGAGATATTTTGGCATCGGAAATCCCCGCTTCGATCACCTCGTCGGTGCGTGCGAGTACCCCGGGCGGCACGTCCGATCTTATTCTGTCACCGGCAAGCGTCGAGCTCGCTTCCTTTACAAAACTTTACTCGCGCGACACCGGCGAGAAAACGCCGCCCGCTACCTTACTGCCCTAGGCAAATGGAGCGCACCGTCGGCATCCCTCGCCCCGCCGCCGGTTCGAACCAGGGGGACGGGTGTCACGCCCATCCCCATTCTTCCAACTCCGTTCCGGCCACCCGTTCGCCCCCGCCGGCGTGGAGTTGGCGAGGGGTGGCGGGTGGCCTCGCCACCCCTCGCATGAGACCAAAGAAGGAGTTCAGCATGGTTGATCAGAGCAAATCTTCGAACCCGGACCAAGCGCCGAGCAACCGACGGAGTCGCCGCGGCATGTTCTTGCTGGCGCTAGTCGCCGTGGCTCTCTTGGCCGGCATCACCGGCAACTTGCTGTCCACGGCGTTCGGTCAAGGTGCCAGCTGGCCTCACATCGGCTGGCACCACGGCGGCCCTTTCGGCGGGCCGCTCTCCGCAGCGCAAATCGACGACCGCATCGACCGCATGACCAAACATATGGCAATCGAACTCGACGCGACCGCGGATCAACAGGTCAAGGTCGCAAACATCTTAAAGGCCGCCGTCGCTGATCTGCGGCCGCTGCACGAGAAAGCGCACGCCACCCGCACTCAGGCAATCACGCTCTTGACCGCGCCGACCATCGATCGTAGTGCAATCGAGCACCTGCGCGCCGAGAAGATCGGACTTGCGGAAACGGCGAGCAAACGCATCGCGCAGGCGCTGGCGGATGCCGCCGATGTGCTCAGCCCGGAACAGCGCCGGAAAGTCGCGGACTGGATGACTGCGGGGAGGCCGTGGTGGACGCGCTGGCATCGCGGTTGATGGACACCGTTTGATGGACAATCGTGGGTGAACGCGTCCTCTTGATCGAAGATGATTCCCGTCTTGCCGACATGGTATGTGAATATCTCGGCAAGGCGGGATTTCACGTCATTCATGCCGAGAATGGGACGCGCGGCCTCGCCCTGCACGGGCGAGAGGCGGTGGACGTCGTCATCCTCGACCTGATGTTGCCGGATATCGAGGGCCTGGACATTTGCCGGCAGATCCGTGCTCGGTCGGACAGTCCAATCCTGATGCTGACCGCCCGCGGCGACCCCATGGACCGCGTCGTCGGACTCGAAATGGGGGCCGACGATTATCTGCCGAAGCCATTCGAGCCCCGCGAGCTTCTGGCGCGGCTGCGCGCAATCCTGCGCCGAGGCAGGGCAGGCCCCAAGCCCGACGTGCTGCGTTATGGGCGACTCGAGATCGACCGCGGCGCCCACGAGGTGCGCGTCGATGGCACGCCGCGTCCTCTCACCGGCTATCAATTTGCCTTGCTGCTGGCGCTCGCTGAGCAGGCAGGTCGCGTCATGTCGCGCGACGCGCTGATGGACGCGGTCAAGGGTCAGCAGTTCGAAGCGTTCGACCGCTCAATTGACGTGCACGTCTCGCGCATCCGCGCTGCGATCGAGGACGATGCCAAAAAGCCGCGGCGTGTGATCACGATCCGCGGCACGGGCTACGTGTTCGCCAAAGCCCAGGACTGAAGCGTCGCTCTGCAGCGATCCCGCATCCACAGGAAGCCTCGGATGAGACGGCTTTATCTCCAAGTCTACCTCACCATCGTGGCAAGCCTCGTTCTGGTTGTGCTCACGGCCGGTCTGCTTTGGCACTTCATCGCGGGCGTTGGTCCATTCGGGCAGCAATTCGAGGTCGCCGGCGAAGTCATCGCTGAGCTTGTCCCCCCGGCGAATGCGCCTGCGCAGGCGCAGCAGCAGGCGATCGAGCGGTTGGCGGAGCGTCTGGGCGCGGATTTGGCGCTATTCAGCTCCACCAACGAGACCTTGGCCGCTGCTGGTCGGCCGCTTCCCCCTCCCAGTCGCAACGGTCGGAGCGGAGGGTGGATGCGGACCGCCGCTGGGCCCGCTGTTTCGATACCGCTTCCGGATGGCCGTCGGCTGGTTGCTCGCCTGCCGCCACGCCAGCGCCCCAGCGGGGTCATGCTCGCGGCCTTCCTCGGCGCAATCGCCCTAGTGGTCGCGCTGGGCGCCCGCCCAGTCGTGCGACGGCTCACGGGACGGCTCGAGCGATTGCAACGCGGCGTCGAGTCGCTGGGGGCCGGCGATCTCACGGCGCGCGTCAAGGTCGAGGGGCGTGACGAAGTTGCACGTTTGGCGCAGAGCTTCAATCAAGCCGCAACTCGGATCGAAAGCCTGGTCAACGCGCATAAGATGCTGCTCGCCAATGCATCCCACGAGCTGAGAACACCGCTGGCGCGGATCAGGCTCGGGCTCGAGCTGGTTGCAGCACATCCCGAACGCAAAGCGGAGCTCGAGAGAGATATCGCCGAACTCGACCACCTCGTAGATGAGATCCTGCTTGTCAGCCGCCTCGACGCCACCGAGCAGTTGGATATTAGTGAGGACGTCGACCTGGCGGCACTGACGGCTGAGGAATGCGCGCGATACGACGACTGCGCCCTCGAAGCAAAGCCGGTCATGGTACGCGGGGATCCGATGCTGCTGCGTCGAATGATCCGCAACCTGATCGAAAATGCGAAACTCCATGGCAGGCCGCCCATCGAGGTGACCGTCGCGAAGCAGGATGATCGAGCCGTGCTCAACGTGCTCGACCATGGACCCGTGATCGGGGAAGAAGCGCGCGAGAGGCTGTTTTCGCCCTTCTACCGCGTTCCAGGCAGATTCGGCGCGAGAGGCACTGGGCTCGGCCTCGCCTTGGTCAGGCAGATTGCACGCCGCCACGGCGGGGACGTCGCCTATAATCCTGAGCGGGGAAGCTCGTTCACCGTGACATTGCCAGTCAGTACCTAGGACAGTCAGCGGCGAATCCTGCGCGAGCTCAGCCTTCCCGGCGATGGTGGATGGATCTGTGCCCTTATTACCTGCCACGTAATCGACAGACGGCATCCAATCGAACATTTTCATCGGGTGAGCCGACGCGTCTGTCCGCGTCAGGAACGTGACACGGCAAGCCGCAATATGCCGCGTGTCCGAAGACAGAGGAGACGAACCGTGTCCGCTACAAACGATGTCACCATGCGTCGAACCGTTTTCGCCACTGCGACAGGAGCGGCCGGCACGCTTCTGATGTCGCCCGCAAGCGCCGATGGCGAGTCGCCGAAGCCGCGGGGTCCGTACCGGATCGAGGACTGGGGGAAGACCTGGATGAACCCAAACAAGGCGCGGGTGTTGGCCAGGGTGCCTGCGATTGCCATGCCGGACATCGCCGGATATTGGCCGCAGACCACGCGTCCAGTCCGCGGGCCGCAGGAGTATGCCAAGCGCATCATCGATCTGCTCGACTTCATTCCCGACTTCCGCGCCGAGCCGATGGAGCATGCGACGAACGGGGACGTCATGTTCGTTCGCTGGATCGCCAGAGGCACGGGCCCGAAAGGGCCGTTCGAAGCGGTCGGCGTGGATCGACTGATCGTTCCCAACGGCTACGTTGCCGAGAACCTTATCCTTTCGGATCATCCGATCTTCGCGGATTTCGCAAGATACGTGGGCGATTTCCGCGGCGCCTAGCGATCGGCCGATCGGCGATTCGAGCGCTCACAACGCGGGGATTCGGGGGCGCTACAGCCAGCGCCGTACGCGCGAGCGGTAGCCGCGGTAGGCATCGCCGAACTTGCGCTCGAGATAGGATTCCTCGCGGGCCACCACGCCGTAGCGGATGACCGGCGCGAAAGGCACCAGCATCATCAGCAGCCACAGGTTGTCGAACACGATGGCCAAGCCGATCAGACCCACGAACATGCCGAGATAGATGGGGTTGCGCGTGAAGCGGTACGGTCCGATCTCGACGATGGTGGTGGTCGGCAGATTGGTGGGGACGTTCGAACCGGCCCTGGTGATAGTAACGATGGCCCACGCGAGCAGCGCCAGCGCAAGGGCGAATACCATCGCTCCCAGCCAGCCTGCAGGTACCGCAGCCGGAACGAACGGCAAGGGCATGAGCCAGTTGAGCGCAAGCCCCGCAAGCACCGCGACCGCCCACGCGATCGGCGGCCGGATAACGACATTCGCGGTATCTGTCGTATGAGCCATGGCAGGGCTTTGAATCGTGTGGCCCCTTTTCGATGTGCGGGATTCCGTGCCGCACGATGCGCCATCATCCACTCGCGCGCTGGGTAGATCACCGGCACACTGTAACGTAGATCGCCTTGCTGTGGTAAATGCGCCACACCGCCGGACAATCTTGCCGCTCCCGGAGAGATGTCCCAGTCGCGGCGCAATCACAACGTTGGATGTAATTGAGTGGGCCGTTGGGGGGAAGCATGTCAGCTCCATCTTCCACCAGATACCGCTTCAATGCCGGCAATACGCGCCGCGCTCGGCTCAGGATTGAACCGGCGGCGATGATGACCGGGATCGTAGTTCTTGCACACGCTGCTTTAATCGGTAATGCGATAGCAGCGACGGAGTATGCCGTTGACGGATTAGCCGTCGGAACACAACTGAATTTGGGTAGCAAGTCCTATCGAGAATATAAATGTAATCCGAGCGACCAATTTGCGGGGCTTATCTGGTGCCAGAAAACACGGACTGAGAAAGAACGACGCGGATCTTACATCGAAGCCTATTCACTCTTACACTCGAAGAACGGAAACCTTTCATACATCAATCGTTCTCAAGAACCGGCATTTTTAAATCCAAGCGAAGCTGAACTCAATATACAGCGCTATTCGCGCAAGCTTGGTGAATCGGCACGCATACTGAAGATGCCACATCGAAGTGGCCTTCCAGATGGAGTCATCGCGGTTTGGGGTAAGGTTACGCTGGTGCCGCTGGACCAAGAGAGCATCAAAATCTTAGCAGAGGGAAAGAGCCCCCGAAAAGGATTTCTGATTGATTATCTCCGCGACTTTACACGCTCGGCGAAGCAGGGCTTACCGATCTACCGCATCGACGGCGGTCCCGGATTTATTTGGGCGGCCAGTTTCGATCGGAAAGGACGCGGGACTCTCCGATCGGCCGCAGTGGACGTATCGGGATTTGCCCTGCCTCCTGATTCAGTACCGGTTGCCGAGATCGCAGTACCGACAGATCAGGAACGGTTGCCGCCTCCGGCAGCGGTCGTTGCAACTGCCGCACCGACAGCTCAGGAACAGTTGCCGCCTCTGGCAGCGGTCGTTGCAACTGCCGCACCGACGGCTCAGGAACGGTTGCCGCCTCCGGCAACGGTCGTTGCAACTGCCGCACCGGCAGCTCGGGAAGCGTTGCCGCCTCCGGCGGCGGTCGTTGCAGCTGCCGCACCGACAGCTCACGAAGAGTCGTCGTCCGAGTTCAATCAGAAAATTGAAAAGCTGCAGGCAGACTTAGCGATTTCCAGCGCCAAAGTTGCCGAACTCGAACGAGCCAAATCCGTTGCGGAACGAGCACTCGAGGAGGCGGAGCAGTGGAGGCTGGATGCTGAAAACGCCAAGCAAAAAGTTGAACAAGCAAAAATCTCAGAAAAAATGACCTCTGATGCAGTGATCGCCCAATTACGAGCGCATAAGGCCGCGACAGGCGTTAAGGTTAGTCGGTGGGAGATTGCTCTCTACGGGGCAGTTGGCGGTGTACTCTTCTTCCTAACAGCTTCCGCGATTGAGTTTTTGATAAGACGACGTAACGTCTCGAAAAAACCGGTTGAGAAACCGCCGGCGGAACCGAGCAAAGCGAGGGCGCAATCGCAAAATCCCCGAGCGCGGCTTGAACCGATTGCTATTTCTAAAACTGCGTTTGAACGTGATTTGGAAGCGGAGGTCGCCGCCATAAACGCGGTGAAAGCCACGCTGTGCTCAGGACAGAGCGTCGTTACCCCAGCGTCCAGCCAAGTTTAATATCCTGGCCTCCCCTGCATATGCGCTTTTAGGGTTGAAGCGGACATGTGAATGTCCGCTTTTGATCCGAAAGCGGACAAACAGCAGACGTCTTGGGTATGTCCGCTTTGTGCCAAGAGCGGACTCGTGCACTGCAGCAAATCGATGCGCTATTCGATCAGCTCGTCCGGTTTATCTGCGTATCGTCTGCAACGGTGCGCTTGGTTTCCATGCCGCACCCCGCGCACGCGTAGCGAATATCCACAAGGCGCTCCTCAACCGGCGTGCGTTCTTTTGCTTCCATCCACTGATTGCAGCCGGGACATAGAACGACAGGAGGATCATCCACTCGATCCTGCATAACTTAAGCCCCACGCAGTTGCAGTGACCGATTAAATGAATTTCCTCTGCGTCGTTATCGTGGCTCAATGCGTGCCGAATCCTTGGGCTCTTCATGCCGCAGGTGCTCGGCCTTGTCAGGAGCGACCTTCGGGCAGGGATTTCTTCAAGCGCTGTGGTGCTATTGCAACAGTCGCAAGATTTTTGCACAGCGCCACATTGCGGGGCGGATCGCTTGGTCGGATGGCAACGTATTCAACGCAGGGGGCTTATCATGACGAGCGGCGGACTAATATCGAGTGACCAAAGGACGACTATCAAAACAGCCTTTGCCGCAAAGGATGTCCGCACGCTTGTTGCCAGCCACCTTGGCGTTAGCATCGGTAGTGTTACGGATGAAGCGCACTTCACTGATGATTTAGGCGCCGATTGGCTCGACCGTCTGGAGTTGATGATAGCGGTCGAAAATCAATTCGCCGGCGTGGAAATCACAGACGGCGATGTAGATCGGATAGAAGTTGTCGCCGATCTGATCCGCCACATTGAAACCATAGATGGCGAGAGCCGATCAGGGGCCACTCCAGCGATTAGCACCTCGTTCAGGTCGCGTTTACTGCGCGCAATGGAGCCAACCAAGGAGCAAGAAGGCCGCGAGAAGGTAGGCTTCATTTTTTCGAGACTTGGAGGCGGCGCGATGCGTACCCTTATGGGTTGGTGCCCTGAGACCCGACTAGGGATCGATCTTCAGCTTTACGTCGACGACGCGACCTTGGCTCGCATCTGGTCCAACCCGGTGCGGTTTAAATGTTCGCACTGCGGGGTTAAACATGAGACAAAGGTGGAGCGGCTTGCGTCGAGGCCACTCTCGCTCGAACCTCCTCAAACGAAACGTTTGAGGGATGAGCAGTTGGCGAGGCTATTGGCACGAATAGGCTAATGAGCTGGGAACGCGCAGCAGATTTTAAGCTGCAGCTCCCGGGCACCTGAAATCCGGAGATTGGGCGGCCTTCGGCACGGAGCCGCTCGCTCAATCGCGATCCGGCGCGCGAACCTTTCACCGTCAAGCGGCGGGTTGGCTAACTGAGCCGCGCAGGCCGCGAGAGGATCTCGAATAAACAAATTCAAACATTTCGTCCTACGCTCCAGTGCCCTCGACTTCCGGTCACTCATCTAGCGAGCAGACAGCTGTTCAGGGTATATTCATCAGATGGCTGAGACCTTTAAGTGCCCCCACTGTAGCGCTGTCTACGATGTTAAGTACGGGGAAACCGCCTCCCAAGAGAAGCATGCGGCGGACTGTCAGGTTTGCGGAAGACAGATGAGCTCGACGCACGGCTCGAGCATTCCGCGCTACGAACTCATCAAGATGCCGGACGGCACAAATGTTTGACTGAGCCGCGGGAGCCTCGCAAGCGCAGCCTTACGCTGTGCGATTGGTTGGGTGGTCCTGCTGCGGCTGAGCCGATCTCCTGGTTGCCTGTATGGCTTGCATCTCCTCCATAGGCAGGCGGCCATCTTTGTTGCTGTCCAAACCAAATCCCGCCGAGGGCACAGGAGCCAGGGCTTACCGATCTACCGCATTGACGGCGGTCCCGGATTTATTTGGGCGGCCAGTTTCGATCAGAAAGGACGCGGGACTCTCCGATTGGCCGCAGTAGATGTATCGGGATTTAATATCCTGGCCTCCTCTTGCGATACGGTCTTGGGCCGTTGGAGAAATCCCGATCGTCGACGATCTCGTAGAGTGCCCGGTGAGTCGTCGCTTCAATCACAGCTTCGATGCGCTCGTGGCGTGAGGCTTCAGCGGCCGCAAACCGCACCAAGGACAGCCTCCAAAGTCTCAGCATCGGCGTCGATGTTGATCGAAGATGCTCCCCATTAGCGCCGTCGGAGTACCACCTTACTGACATGGTATCGATGGCTGCCGCGGCAAGCTGGGCGGTTAGCCGCCAGCCTGTTCCGCGGCCATTTGAACCATTTGCCTGCTGGTCCGACTAATGAAGCGGGAACAGGGAGGCGTGCCATGCATCCAAGGCGATATTGGCTCGACTATGATCCGGTAGCACTAGCTGTGCTGGTGATCGGGATTGGCGCCATTGAACTGCTCGCATTGAGCATTTGACCCTGCCGCCGTTGTACGAAGCGAAGCTGCGGGGCCGGATACCGCAATCGCGGCCGATCACCGATCAGACTTTCCTTCAGCTCCGCCCTTTTTAGGAGGCCCGTGGCGATCAAATATCGCCAGGCATACCGTCCGTAGGCGCGTCGCAATTGGCAGCGGAACTCGTCGGGCAGTCGCTGAACGTTACATGAGAGGATTCGGTATGGTTACACGGTTGGCAGTGATCGTTTTGACCTTGCTCGCAGCCGGCTCGGCGTGGGCAGAAAGCCTGACCCCCGACGCGGCGCGGCGCTTCGTAGCCGGCAAGCTTTTCGCGTTCAACTGTTTCGACGGCTCGCGCGGCGCCGGCAGCATCTATGGTGACGGCTCGGTCATCGGCACCATTCAGTTCCGCGGCGTGGGACCAGAACGCACTCTATCGCTGCCGGCGGGAACGCTCAGGGTCAGAGGCGAGGCAGTTTGCGCGTCGCTGCGGGGCATGCCGTTCGAGCCTTGCTTCCATATCGAGAAGACCGATGACCGCAGCTTCCGCGGCTCGCTTTCAGGGTTGGGCTTCGCTTATTGCGACTTCACCCGTCCCGACATCACATCGCCTACTGTGCGTAGCAGCGCCTTGCGGTGAGCAGCGATCCGAGCCGCGCTGTCCCCGCAGCATCGGCGCTTCGGTCTCCCAATCGAGAAAACACGACAGAGACCCGTCACGTCGCTAATGCGCGTCCACGCGGGTGAGAGCACCAGCATCAGTGGCCGGGGAGAATGGCGGTACATCCGCTCCGATCCATGGTCTTGGCTATCTCTTCAGCGCGCTCAGGCGTGAGGGGCTGATCGCCGACGAGCTTTTGCTGCAACTGGCGACATTCCTGGGCTCGCTTGACTTGTTTCTCGAATTGACTGTCCCGCGAACTCTCACAACCTATCAGGTTCTGTGTGGCGGCAAGCAGGGCACAGATGGTCCCGAGCTTTCGCGCATGCATTCCAGTACCCAGCATCCACGGGACAAACGGCGGGAAGCCTCAGCACATGGCGCCATCGGGTCTCGAGTCACGATGTCTGCGGGGAATGGCAGTGTTTGCCACTTCCGCGTTTGGCGCCCGCCAACTTATTTGCTGTCGGTCACGCTCTGCAGCAAGCGCTCGAGGGTGTCGAGCCGGAATGGCTTCGCCAGTATCGGGCGGTCGCGATAGAGCTCTGGCAGGCCATGACGGCACCGATCGCGGCTCGATAATATCCGAGCGCGGCGATGTCGCTGCGCCGAGACCAAGGGAGCCGGAAAATGGCGAGACGAGAGATCCTCGACCGGATTCAGAAATATGTCGATCCATTCCGCATCACGAAGGGTAAAGGTTTCCGCCTGAAGGGCTTCGACCCCAGAGACACTTGCGGTCTCCAGCTGGGCAAGGGCGAGGCAGCCGAGCTGCTTACGCGGGGCACACAATGGCTCGCAGAAGAGCAGGACATGCTTTACGCCCAAGACCGCTGGTCGCTGTTGCTCATGTTCCAGGCAATGGACGCCGCCGGCAAGGATGGGACGATCAAGCACGTCATGTCAGGCGTCAATCCTCAGGGATGTCAGGTGTTCTCCTTCAAACAGCCCTCGCGCGAAGACCTCGATCACGACTTCATGTGGCGGCACGTCAAATGCCTGCCCGAACGCGGCCGCATCGGGATCTTCAACCGCTCGTACTATGAGGAGGTCCTGGTCGTGCGCGTCCACCCGGACATTCTCAAACGTCAAAGGCTGCCCCCGGGGAAAGTCAGCAAGCGAATCTGGAATGAGCGCCTCGCTGATATCGCTCAATTCGAGGACTACCTTACTCGACAGGGAACAATCATCCTCAAATTCTTCCTGCATGTGTCGCGTGAGGAGCAGAAGAAACGCTTCATGGACCGCCTCGACAAGCCGACGAAGCACTGGAAATTCTCAGCTGCCGACGTGCACGAACGAGAGTTCTGGGGCGATTACATGCATGCGTTCGAGGATGCGATAAAGGCCACCGCATCAAAGCACGCGCCGTGGTTCGTGGTGCCAGCCGACAACAAATGGTTCACTCGACTTCTCGTCGCCGCGGCAATCGTGGAAGCCGTGGAGAAACTCGACCTCACATACCCGACAATCGACGCCGCAAAAAAGAAGGAACTTGCAGCCGCACGCGCGGCGCTTACCCGTAAGGCGTAATTGGATAACTTCATCGGCATGCGGACGCGTCAAGCCTGGCGCGTCGCCGAGTTATCCCTGAAAGGCGCGGCGGCTTGCGCCCCCGCTTCCACGGCCGTCACTGCTCTGCGTAGAGACCCTGACGAGCGAATGATCAGCTTCTCCGCTTCCACCACCAGGAAAAACACCAATCCGGCTAGGAAAAGCCAGGGCCATACCCAGAGCGGGATCGCCTCGTTGTCAAACAGGCGCTGCAGCGGTGGCGCATAAGTAAACAGAAGCTGCAGGACTATCACCGCGACGATGCCGAGCGGCAAATACTTATTGCCGAGATGTGCCGTGAAGGACACCGAGCTGTCGAGCAGATAGCGGCTGTTGAGCAGATAAAACACCTGGCCGATCGTGATCATGTTGACCGCGACGGTGCGGGCGAGCTGGTCCGAGGCGCCCTGCGACTTCATCCAGAAGAACGCCCATAACGTGACGGCGAGCAGGTCCAAGCCGACGAAGATGACGCGCCAGATCCCGAAGCCGGTCAGGATCGGCCGGTCGACCGCGCGCGGGGGCCGGTCCATCACGTCGAGCTCATGCGGCTCGAACGAGATGACGAGGCCCAACGCGACGGAGGTCACCATGTTGACCCAAAGCACTTGAGGCGCCGTGATCGGCATGGTGAAGCCGATGAAGATCGCCACCATGATAACCAGCGCCTGCGCGACGTTGGTCGGCAGCATGAAGAGAATGGCCTTTTCGATGTTGTTGTAGACGGTGCGCCCTTCCTTCACCGCGGCCGTGATGGAGGCGAAGTTGTCGTCGGCGAGAATCATTCCGGCCGCTTCCTTGGTGACCTCGGTGCCTTTGATCCCCATGGCGACGCCTATGTCGGCCTTCTTCAAGGCGGGCGCGTCGTTCACGCCATCGCCCGTCATGGCCACGATCTGCCTATTGGCCTGGATCGCCTTCACCAGACGGAGCTTGTGCTCGGGGCTCGCGCGCGCGAACACATCGACGTTGCGCACCTTCTCCTGCAGAGCCGCCTCATTCATCTCCTCGATCTCGGCGCCGGTAATCGCCGTCTTTCCGTCGCCGATGCCGAGCATCTTGGCGATCGCCGCCGCAGTGATCTTGTGATCGCCCGTGATCATGGTGACGCGAATGCCGCCGCC
>Ga0306926_10000588_pt1 | contig 34354 bp, 29 predicted proteins | sample flu12Cox44000178_FD_203759 | JGI IMG/M metagenome (GOLD analysis project Ga0306926, IMG submission 203759) | Lab enrichment of tropical soil microbial communities from Luquillo Experimental Forest, Puerto Rico - flux8day.12C.oxic.44.000.178 (v2)... | ecosystem: Environmental > Terrestrial >...
GCGATACGCCTCATCCAGCAACTGCATGACCTCGACGCGGAGCACGTTCACGTGGCCGTACGAGGTGAACTTCAGGTTGTTCCGCAGGTCCAGGCCGGCCCGGCGGACCACGGCGATGCTGCCGAAACTGGGGTCGTAGGCGCGTTCCCGCATCACGTCCGAGATCCGCTTGTCCCGCCAGAACAGCGCCACCTGGTTGGCGAAATGGGCGAACAGGGGGTGGAAGTCGCTGTTCGCGCGGGATCCGGTCGGCACCGGGGAGCGGCCGTAGCCGAACGCACGCCGGTAGGCGGCCAGCCGGTCCCGTCCGGTGTATCGCAGCACCTCACGCCGGTCGAACTGGTACAGCGCGTAGGCGCCGGAGCCGCTGGACAGGTAGACGGCGCCCGCACGGAAGAGTTCCTGCAGCTTGCGCACGGCGCGGAAGACGCCGATCTTCTCGTGCTGGTAGATGTAGTACAGGTCGCCCATGGCCACCAGGCGCTCGGACGAGACTGTTTCGTCGTAGGGCGTGATCGCCTGCGGAATCCTGGTCTTGCCCAGGGCGTCGGAGGCCTCCGGCCCGACACCGACCAGTTGGGCGAGCCCCTTGTCCGGCGGTGGCGGTATCGCCATATCCGCGTCCACGGCCTTTTGCAGCAGGTCGTCGATCTGCTTGACCAGGACGTCTGCGAGCTGCGGGTCGGACACGAGCCGCGACGACAGCCGGTCGGCGACCGTCTCTTCCAGCGCCGCGACCCGGTCGAGGAAGGCCTGGTACTCCTGCTCCGTCGCCATCGTGGATCTCCTCCGTCAGGAAGCTGACTTTTCGCGGGTCAGATCTGGAACAGGTTGCTGTGCGACCCGTCCTCGTTGGTGACCGCCACCGACCACGTCACCCCGCCGCTGCCGGGCACCGTCCTGGGATTGCGGAAGGTGGCGAGGATGACGTTCGGCGGGGACACCCTGATGCCCCTCGTGTGGATCTCGGGGAGGTCTTCGCGATCTTGGGCGATCAGGACCGCCGAGGCACCGGCGCGGAAGTTAGCGCCGAGTATGTCGACCTGGATCGCCGCTGGCCTCCCTGGCAGATTCTCCAGCGTCGGCAGCGGCTGCCCTGAACGCGACGCCGATCGGGCGAGTCCGGCTTCGAAGACCAGCGCGGCCTCGATCACCGGCGGTGCGTCGCGGCGCACCGAGCTGGCCAGATCCGTCGCCTCGTTGAGCTGGTCGACGAGCACCTGCAGGGCGCGGTCCACGCGGGGAGTCCGCATGCCTTGCGGCAGCCCGCCCCCGTGGCGGGCAGCGCGCCGCGTTTCCCGGATGAGGTCGCGGAGCCTGCGCAGCACCGGCGCGAAGGCGAACACCCCGTCCTTCCCGGCATCCTGGATGATGCGCGGCCCTTCGTCCCGGCTGGCCCGGTCCACCCAGTCCAGCAGGTCGGACAGCAGCAGCGTCTCCTCGCCCGGGAATTTCAGCTCGATCACCTGCCGCTGCGCGGCGTCCACGAACACAGAGTCCAGGGCGAAGTTGAGATCGGCAACCGACTCGCATACCGCCTCCAGGCTGCGGGACAGCCAGATCAGGACCGTCCCGAAGGAGGCTCTCGGGTCCAGTGGCGCGAGCAGGCCGCGGTCGGTGCTCCAGCTCGCCTGGAGCGACAGGACCTGCTCGACGACGATGCGGAAGTTGGTGACGATACGTTCCTCGTCGACCGTGTCGATCTCGTCGACGGTCAGGCCGAAGCGCTCCCGCAGGGTGCCCAGGTTGCCCTGAACCACATCCGGGTTCAGGTTCCTCGACCCGGTCCTTTCCCCGGTCAGCAGCTCGAACAGCTGGTCCACCCGCTGGATACGGGGGCCGCCCTGCAGCGCGAGCTCGCTCACGAGCTCCTGAAGCTCGGTGGTGATGACGGTCCGTATCGCCTCGAGGTCCTGGGGCGGGAACAGTGCCGGGTTGAGGGGCGTCAGACCGGCCAGCAGCGGCAGTATCTGGTCGAGGGCGCTCTTCGCTCGGGCGTAGATGCTCGCCTGCGCCCCGGTCAGCGCCCCCATATCGGCCTGCACCGCGTAGCCGCGCTGCTGCCAGGTCCATTCGGTGTGGCCCTCCACCTCGCGCAGCTTGAAGGCACCGGTCAGAGCGGCCTGGAAGCCGCTGACGTCGGCGCCCGGCCGCCAGCCGAGGACGTCCCGGACGACCTGGCCGACGACCTGGCCGTAATCGCCGGTTCCCCGCCCTCCGCCGCCGGGGGCCGGGGCCGGCGGCCCGATGGTGCTGATCTCCTCGGTGAGCACCGGGTACGCGGCCAGGTCGGTGAAGGCCTCGCCCTCGCCCGCGAGGTCGGTCTGGACCTGAACGTCCTTGTGGGTGCGGGAGTGGACCTCGACCCGCTCCCTGATGGCGACGTTCCCACCCTCCGGGAATTGCGACAGGAAATACTCGCCCGAATTCTCGAGGCCAAAGACGAATTGGCCCTGATCGTCGGCGATGGCGGTGCCGAACTGCGTCTGCCCGGAGTCGTAGATGACGATCATGGCGCCGGGCACCGGGCTGCCCTGCTCGTTGAGCGCACGCCCGAAGATCGCGTTCTTGTACAGGAGCTTGACGACGTTCTCCTTTGGTGCCAGCCGTGCGGGCTGGTCCTCGGCGGGCGGCTCGAGCGGTATGACTCCGAGCGCGAGCCCCTGGTCCGGCACGCTGATGGTCAGGCTGACGCCGGCGCGAACGTTCTGGTCGAATTCCCCGTTGTGGGCGGTGATGTCAAACGGGGCTCCGTCGCCAGAGATCAGGAGCGTGACGTCCTGTGTGACCTGCTTGCCATCCTCGGTCTCGACCCGGCCGCGGATCGTGGCCTGGGCGAGCAGGAAGGCGACCGGGATCTCTGCGTGAACGCCATGCGAAAGGTATATGTCCGGCGGGGCCGAGGCAAGCGTGAGATCCCGGCTCGCCGGCCCGGCCGGTGGCAGAACGCTGATCCCGTATGTGCCCTGGGCCAGGGCTGGGAACGTGACCTCCGTGTCGCCCTTCTCAAGCTCCTTCGTCGCCACGGGGCGCCCGTTGAGTTCGAGGGTGACCGTGGCGCCTTCCAGGGGGGCGAGCCCGGAGGGCTGGGTGACGACCGGCTTGACCGAGAGCAGGATTTCCGGGGCGTAGCCGATCTCAACCGGCTGGGGATCCTTGGCCTTGCGCACCCAGGTCGTGAGGCTGCCCTTCGCCGGCACAACGCTCGTCCCGGTCCCGGATATGGTGCCGCGCCCGAACCTGAAGGTCCTGCGGCCGAGCGGCGCTACCGCGTCGACGTGGCCCTTCCAGTCCGAGATAAAACTGCCGAGGACGCTGCCATCGTCGGCGAGGACCTCCACGGTGGCATCGGGCACGACACCTGAGCCTGTTTGCGGGTCGTGGTAGGCCAGCTGGAGCGGCACATGCTGGCTGTCCGCCGGCGGGACGAGGACGATGTGCTTCGGGTCTCCCGTGGCCGAGATGTCCAGTTCGTCGGTTGCAAGCGTCCACCCAGCGGGCAGGCCGCCGGGGATCTCTATTCTGCGAGCGCCAGCGGGCACGGAGGCAATGCTGGTGCGGCCTTCGTCATCGGTCGGATCGAGATCGATGGGGGCCGCCCTGCCCGCCTTGGCCTTAAGACGGAGCGCCATGGCCTCCGCGCCTGGCCACGTGGGCAGCGGCGGCTCGCCCTTGAAATCGTCGTGGGGGCAGAAGACGACCTTGACCTGGGGATCAGGCATCGTGGCTATCCTTCCTCTCAAGGTCAGTGCCCGTCGCCGGACACGCAGTTTCGGTTGGTGATGTCGGCGAGTTCCTGCCAGTAGCCGAGCAGCGCGGGCTGCACATCTGTCCAGAGCGCTATCTGGCAGGCCTGGATACAACGGCTGATTTCCCGTACCCACGCACCCACCTCGCGGCCACGCTCCCGGCCCAGCGCCGCAAGGTCGTTTTGCATCTCTGGTGCGGCAAGCTGGCGGACCAGTACCGCGCCCAGCAACGCGACGTGGCGCTGACAGTGGGCGACCTCCTGCGGGGTGGCCGTCTGCGGCGGGGCCATGTTGGCCGTCTGCTCCAGGCCTAGTGCCGCCGCAGCCTGCTCCGCCTCGGCGGCGACATCCAGCGCGGCATCGTGCACGACCGTGACCAGGTGCACCTGGCAGTTGCGTGGCTGGTCTTCGACGGCGGTCAGGACCAGCTCGCGTACAAGCTCGCGGAGCCGTTGAGCGGAAGCTTGCACCTCGCTCAACGCGGACTGGACGGTCACGATCATCGCCTTGCCAGTTCTGTGTAGAAGTTCTTGGTGATCACGCCGGGGCGGGCCAGCTTGTGGTCGAGCGCGAACCGGGCGGAGCCGATCAGCAACCGGGCCGGGATGATGCCGGGGTCGGTGCCGGCCGCGAGCCGTTCGGCGGCCTCGAGCGTCATCTGGTGTTCCTTGGCCCCGAACTTGATGGTGTTGGCCAGGCTGCGCTTACCGAGCGGGGCGAAGTCGCGGAAACACAGCGCATCCACGACGGCGGGGTAGGCACGGCTGAACGTGTCCACCATGGCCCGGGGCAACGTCCCGGACCGCGGGTCCGGGTAGATCTTCGACCAGAGCGAGTCGTAGCGGTCCGCCTCCTGCGCGAATCCGAGCCTGCGCAGCAGTTCGGTCGAGAGGAACACGCGGAACCACGGCGTGGGATGAGGGCCGCGCGGGTTGTACGAGACAACCGTCCGTGGGGCCCGGCCGACCACGTCGAGCAGCGAGCCGACGACCGCGGGACCGCCGAGCAGCACTGCGCTCAGATCGGCGAAGATCTCCCTGTTCCAGCGGACCCACACCTGGACCACCGCGGGCGGGCAGTCCTCCTCCAGCAGGCGCCTGCCCAGGGCCACCGGTACCGCCTTGTTCAGCCCGAGGTCGCTTTGCAGGTTGTGGCTGACCTCGTGCAGCACCGCGCCGAGGGTCCACGGGTTGACCAGCCGGTGATAGGGCAGCTGGACCAGGGGGAACGGGTTGATCTGGCGGCCCAGGCGCCGTAGCGGGATGCCACGGCGGAACGTCGCGGGCGAGAAGCCCGTTCGCGCGTAACAGAACGGCGGGGGAGCGGGCAGCGGCTTCGGCTCGCCGACCCCCAGGTAGGCAGCCTGGTAGCAGGAGAGCGCGATGCGGTCGCAGGACAGCAGCCAGTCCGCGAACATGGTCTGTCGCTGACCGAACAATTCGAAGTAGAAGTCCCATATTCGCTCGATGGCCCGTACCCAGTTGTGCGCCCTTTCCTTGGAGGTGACGAGCGCCTGGAGCCGCGCAGTGCTCGGCTGTGCGATCGCCTTGGCCGCATCGCCGCGCACCTGCTCGCTGACCGCGAGCAGTTCCTGCCGGAGCCGCGCGAGCATCGCGTTCACCGCTTGCAGATGCCCCTCGCTGGGCGCGGCCGGGCCGGTGCCGAACTCCTTGGCCCGGAAGGGGCGCAGCGCGGCGGCGTGCCGCGTCACGCTGATGCCCTGCGACTGGATCCATGGCCTCCTGATCTCGCCGGTGGTGCGCCGGACCAAGGGGGCCTGCGCCCGGGCGGTACCCGGATCGGGGGTGCGGGACAGGGCAGCTGCCCCGGTGGATGTGGCCATCGTGATCGCGCGCCCGCTAGTAACGGTAGGCGCCTGGTGGCGGCTGGCTGCCCCGCCAGGCCGGCACCGGAACCCAGGCGATGGACAGGCCCGCCGGAAGGCGCCGCTGGCGCGGGTAGCCGCGGCGGCGGGCCCGCTGAGCCGGGACACGCCGGACCGGGGCCCCGGTCCGCACCGGCGTACCGTACCTCACCGGCGTGCCATCGCTGACCGTCGTCCCGTACCTGACCGGGGTCCCGTACCTGACCTGTGGCGCCCCGTACCTGACCCGCGTGGGAGCGCCGTACCTGACCCGCGTGGGAGCGCCGTAGGTGACCTGCTGGGGAGCAAGCGCGCGTACCGTAGCCGCGCTTCCGCTCGGAGCACCCCGCCACCACTGGCCGTTGCGGGTCGCGTGGTGATATCTGCGGTCCAGCGCCCGGGCGTGGCGGACGACACGGTGGCGCGTCCGGGGATCGCGCAGGACGGCCGCGGTCTGCCCGGCCAGGGTCCGGATCGCCCGGCGGGGGGTGATGTGACGGCCGTGGGCGACCTGCCGCGCCAGACTGCGGGTGGTGCGGGCGGCGATGGTCGGTATCGTCTGGACGAGCGACCGGGTGGACGGCTTGCCGCGCAGCGTGTGCGTGACCTTGGACAGGCCGCGAACGAGGTGCGGGGTGGCCCGTGCGACGTGCGGCGCCGCGTGCTTGACCAGCCCTGCCGCGAGCGGAACGAGGGCCCCGACGAATGCCTCGGCCTCGGCTTCGGTCTCCGCCTCCGCGGCGGCATGGCCGAGGTGCTCCATCATCGCGTCCGGGTACACGCGGCGAAGCGGGTTGGCCATCGCCTCGCCCTCGTCCTCGTACTCGCCCTCCCATTCGTCCTCGAGCTCGTACTCGTCCTCGTACTCGCCTTCCCATTCGTCCTCGTACTCGCCCTCGCCCTCGCCGAGGAGTCCGCTGATGCCTTTGATGACGCCGCCGAGGTCGAAGTCTTCGCCCTCATATTCGTCTTCGAGTTCGTCCTCGTACTCGCCGAGTGCGCTGTGCTGCGCGGTGCTCACGGTCATGACGTCCTGTCCTTCCTCGCGTGGCGGGCGTCAGCGATAGCTGTAGGCGCGGCGGCGCTGCGGACGCCGGTGCGGATGCCGGTGCGGGCGCCGGGCGTAGCGGGGCGATGCCGTGGTGCGCCGCACGGTGCGCGTTGCCCGTGCGTTGCGCGTGAGCGCGGCGGCAGTGCGCCGGGGGCTGCCGAGCACGCCACGCGTCCGGCGGCTCATCACCTGAGCGGCCACGCGGCGGTTGACCGGGCGGCCGGCGGCCGCGCGCCTGGACAGGTCGCGTGCCGTGCCCCTGACGATGGACGGCACCGCAGCGACGGCAGGCCGCGTTCTGCGCCGCCGCCGCAGGATGCGGGTGAGCACGCACGACGCGCGCACCAGGTGGGGCAGCAGGCGGCGCAGCTCGGCGCGGTCCCGGGCGGACAGCACGGTCACGGTGGCCGCGCCAATCATGGCCTCGGCCTCGGCCTCGGACTCGGCCCCGGCGGCTACCGCGGCCATCAGCTCGGCCATCGCCTCGGCCTCGCCCATCGAGTGCGATGCCTCGTACTCGCCCTCTTCCTCGCCCTCGTACTCGCCCTCGCCGAGGAGGCCGCTGATGCCGCTGACGATGCTGCCGAGGTCGAAGTCTTCGCCCTCTTCCTCGCCCTCGTACTCGTCCTCGTACTCGTCTTCGAACTCGCCCTCGCCGAGCGCGCTCACCGCCTTGCTGGCCAGCGCGCCACCCAGCGGCCCGCCCAGGGCCGTGCCCACCATGGGCGCGGCGATCCTGGCTACCTGCTTGAGCAGCGGCGCGTTCTTCCGGACGAAGCGGGCGATGTTGCCGAAGAACTCCTCCGACTCGTCCTCGTACTCGCCCTCGCCGAGGAGGCCGCTGATGCCGCTGACGATGCTGCCGAGGTCGAAGTCTTCGCCCTCTTCCTCGCCCTCGTACTCGTCCTCGTACTCGTCTTCGAACTCGGACTCGCCGAGGAGTCCGCTGATGCCTTTGATGACGCCGCCGAGGTCGAAGTCCTCGCCCTCTTCCTCGCCTTCGTACTCGCCCTCGCCCTCGAACTCGTCCTCGAACTCGGACTCGAACTCGGACTCAAACTCGGTCTCGCGTAGTGGCATGATTGGCTCCCCTCGCGGGTTCGGACAAGATGCACCATGCGCGACGGAGGAGCCCCGGCACCAGTCACATAAGTGGGCGAGCACAGTCAGGCGAGCCAGGACGAGCGTCGCTCGAATGTGTTACGTGCCGATCCGCGAACGGCTTGCTACACAGGCAATATGTGGAGAGCCGGCCATTGCTCAGTGCTCTCAGCTGCATCGCCCACATCACCGGTGCCCTCCCACACCACGACCGCAACACAAATCGGTCAGCCAGACGTATTACCCGCCTTGGCTAACGCCTCCTGACTAACAAGACGAGAAGGTGGCATGCCGTCGCTCCCAGGGGAGGAGGCCCGACGGTGGTGAACTCAGTCCACGACGGACCGGAGGCGCCCGAGGCCCTGTCCGTCGAGATCGAGGCAGCGTTGCGGTCGCTGGCCGACAAGCTCCACGCCCTGATGCGAGAACCGGGGCAGCATGCCACCGGCCCCCCGGGGGAGCACGCCACCGGCCCCCCCGGGCAGTACGGTTCGGGCCTCCCGGGACAGCACGGCACCGCCGCTCTGGGGCAGCATGCCGCCGGCGTCAGCGGGGGCGACACCGTCCTGTTCGACGTGGAAATTGGCGAGGTGCGGCTGCTTGCGCTGCGGCAAGGGCAGCCATCTCCGATGTCGCTGCTGAGCCCGCGCGAGCAGGAGATCGCCCGGATGGTGGCCCAGGGCTACCCGAACAAGACGATCGCGTCGGTTCTTGAGATCAGTTCGTGGACCGTGGCCTCGCACCTGCGCCGGATCTTCGTGAAGCTGCAGATTTCGTCGCGCGCCGCGATGGCAACCTGCCTGCTGGGTACCGAATTCAATGGGTTGCCCACGTTGCTCGACAACGTCCTTGACGAGGACATCACCTCGCAGCTGCCGCCTCAAGGCGGTGGGACCTCCGCCGGCCCGGTTAAGCTCGGCGCGTGACAGCCGGACGACGGCCCCTGTTCTGCGACACCGCCCTGGCTGAGCGCATCGAGCGGGCAGAGGCGCAGCTCATCGCCGAGGCCGGTGAGGCCGCCGCGCACCGGCGCCGGGCAGACACGGCAGGCTTCGTGATCCCCGTTTGCGGCGGTGTGGCGACCTTTGCCGAAGAGGGCTCACCGTTCAACAAGGTGGCAGGGCTCGGCTTCGCCGGCGTCCCGGGCGCGGCCGCCCTCGATGAAATCGAGCAGGCCTTTGCCGCGTGTGGCGCCCCGGTGCAGGTCGAGCTTGCTCACCTGGCCGATCCCGCCATCGGTGTCCTATTGACCGGATGGGGCTACCGGCTCACCTCCTTCGAAAACGTGCTCGGCCGGTCTCTTACCGGCGAGCCCGAGTGGGCCGCGGCGCCGGGGGTCGAGGTCCGGCAAATCGGGGCGGACGAGTTCGAGTCCTGGTTCGACGTTGTGACAGATGGGTTCGCTCACCCGGACACATCGGGGGTGCCCTCCCACGAAGAGTTTCCGCGCGAGGTCATCGCGAGAGCCGAGCGCGATTTCGCGGTCGGCATGACGCGCTACATCGCGCTCCATGACGGCATGATCGCCGGAGGTGCCCGCCTCCGCACGACCGAGGGCATCGCGCAACTCACCGGCGCGGCAACCGCGCCCGCCCACCGCCGCCGGGGTGTGCAGACTGCGCTGCTGTCGGCCAGGCTCGCCGACGCCGCAGCCGCCGGCTGCGACATCGCGGTTGTCACCACGCAGCCCGGGTCCAAGTCCCAGCAGAACGTGCAGCGGCAGGGCTTCGACCTGCTCTATACCCGCGCCGTCCTGGTCAAACAGCCCTGAGCCGCCCTGGTCAAACAGGCCTGAGCCGCGGCGCGCCCACCCAGGGCGCGCATCAGGGCGGCGAAGCGGTGTCGAAGTACCTCGGGTTGGCGACGGCGAGCCTGGCGGCGACACTGTCGGCGAGGCTGGCGGTAACACCGTCGGCGAGGCCGGCCTCGGGCGGGATCGTGCCGAGCTCAACTTCACGAGCCACGATGCCCAGGATGTTGGCGGCGACACGGGCGTGGAAGGCGAGCTGCCCGGTGGTGGCCGGCATGACCTGGCCGGTGAGGAACTCCCGGACGGCCTCGAGCAGTTCGCTCGCCGTGGGCCGGCCGTGCGGGGCCGGGGCCGGCCGCGCGGCGCCCGTGACGCGCGGATGGCGAGCGGCGGCCCGCGCGGCGGCATCCGGGTCGAGCAGCAGCAGCAGGTCCCATTCCTGCTCGCAGACCCGGCGCCCGACCGCTGCCAGTTCCACGGACCGGTGCGCGCCGGACAGGTGAGCCTCCGCCTGCGCCATGCAGATGACCCCCCAGCGCAGCGTGCCGAATATCTCCCACCAGCGCAGTTCGTCTGCGGTGATATCGGCTCCTCCGGCGGCTCGGTAGGCGGCCAGGAGTTCGTCTTGGCTGCCCAGCCCGGCGGCCACCGCGGCGCCGCCGAAGCGCCACGCCTTGACGCAGAACCAGCCGAGGTCCTCGGCGGGATTGCCGGCGTGGACGCGTTCCCAGTCGATGACGGCGAGCAAGGACTCCGGGCCGACGATGAGGTTGCCGAGCCGCAGATCACCGTGCACGATCACCGGTTTGCGAACCAGCGGCGGGTCGGCCTCCAGCGCGCGCAGTGCCAGCTCGAACACCGGGCTGACCTGCTCAAAGGCGCCGAGCTCGGCGCGCAGGCTGGCAAGCGGGTCCGGCGCGGGCAGATACCCGGGGACGTCGAGCGCGTGCAGGCCGGCCGCGAACTCGCCGACCTCGCGCACCAGCACCTGCCGCGCCTGACGGTAGGCGGCGTCGCGCAGGATGCGGCGGGCGATCGTCTCGCCCGTGACGCGGCGCATGATCAGGCCCGCGGTACCCCATAGGCCGGGCTCGTCGTTGCTCAGCAGCACCTCCGGCACGGCGAGCCCGGCGGCCCGGGCCTGGCCGATCACGCGGGCTTCCCGGCTCATCGCTCCCGGCTCGCTGGGCCGCCCCGGCGGGTCGCGCCGCAGCACTAGCTCGGCGCGGGAACCGCCGGTGCCCACCGCGTCGAAGGACCAGGTTTCCCGGGACGCGCCGCCGGACAGCCGGGTCAGGTCCTCGATAGCGACCGGGCCGAGGACGTCGCGCAGCGCGGCGGCCAGCCCCTCGCGCAGCGCGCCGGCGGGGTCGTGGTCGTCCATCAGTCCGCCGCCACGCCCTTCGGCGCGCGCTGGTGCATGTAACCGAACATGTACCCGGCCACCCGGCGCATCTGAATCTCCTCCGAGCCCTCGGTGATCCGGTAACGGCGGTGGTGGCGGTAGATGTGCTCGAACGGCCTATGCCTGGAGTAGCCAAGCCCGCCGTGCACCTGCATCGCCCGGTCCGCGGCCTCGCAGCACAGCCGGTTCGCCCAGTAGTTGCACATGGACACCTTGTCGGAGGCGGAGAAGGGGCCCTGGGTGTCCATCAGCCAGGCGGTCTTATGGATCAGCGCGCGCAGCATCTCGCACTGGGTCTGCAGTTCCACCAGCGGGAACTGGATCGCCTGGTTGGCGGCCAGCGGTCTGCCGAACGGCTTGCGCTCACGCGCGTAGGCCACCGACTCGTTGACGCAGTACTGGGCCGCCCCGAGGCTGGAGGCGGCCTGCCGGATCCGGTTCTCGTTGAAGAAGTGCTGCACCACCTGCAGCCCGCGGCCCACGCCGCCGAACACCGCGCTGTCGGGTACCCGGATGTCCCGCAGCGTGATGTGGGCGTGATCTGTCGGCATGTTGAACGTCCAGAGAAACTCCTCGACCGTGAAACCGGGGGAGTCCACGGGGGTGAGGAACGCCGTGATCCCTTCCGCATCGCCGGGGTTACCGCCGGTGCGGGCGAAGATGAGGTCATGCGAGGCGGCGTGCACGCCGGTGTTCCACGTCTTCTCCCCGTTGATCAGCCAGCCCTCCCCGTCCCGCCCGGCCGTGGTCTCCATGTACGTCGCGTCCGAGCCGTGCGCGGGCTCGGTGATCCCGAACGCGAAACCCTTCCGTCCCGCCGCCAGTTCCTCGGTCCACTCCGCCCGCTGCTCCGGCGTCCCGTAGTGCAGCATCAGCAGCAGGCCGACGTTGTTGCCGACGATCGCGTGCTCGTTCTGCAGATCGCAATGCAGGCCGAGGCCCTTGCTCGCGAGGTGCTCGCGGATCACCGCCATGCCCAGGTTGGTGCCGTCCCTGCCGCCATACTCGGCGGGAAACGCGTACCGGTAATGCCCGGCAGCATCCGCCCGGCGCACCGCCTCGGCCAGCAGCGCCTCCCATTCCCGGCTGGGCAGGCCGCCCCGGTCCCAGTCCGTGCGCGCGTCTTCGCGCCGGTGGTCGAAGAACCGGACGTTGTCGCCCTGCCGCTCCAGCGGGCGGATCTCGGTGTCGATGAACTCATCGAGTTCCACGAGGTAGGCGGCTAGATCGGCCGGGATATCGAAGTTCACGTCTGCCCTACCCTTCGCCACGCCCCGCACAGGCAAACTACGCCCAGCGCGCGGCTGTCTGCTCTTAACGCAACGCCCGGTTATCCCGCCTTGGGCCGGGCGCGCAGGTGGGCGCGTTCGCCCTGCCTGCCGAACAGGCTGAGGAACTCGACGGCTTCGCCGTCGGCGCTGCCGAACCAGTGCGGCAGCCGGGTGTCGAACTCGGCCGCTTCGCCGGGTGCGAGCACCAGGTCCCGGTCGCCGAGGACGAGCCTGAGCCGCCCGTTAAGGACGTACACCCATTCGTAGCCCTCGTGGACCTTCAGGTCGGGCTCGGTGCGGCCGCCGGCCGCGATGATGAGCTTGTACGCCTGGATGCCACCGGGCCGCCTGGTCAGCGGCAGCATGGTCATGCCGTTGCGGGTGACCGGGCGCAGGTGCACGCGCGGATCCCCGGTCGGCGGGGCGCCAACAAGCTCGTCAAGCGTGACGCCGTACGCCTTGGCCAGCGGCAGCAGTAGCTCGAGGGTCGGCCGGCGGTCGCCGGATTCCAGCCGGGACAAGGTGCTCACCGAGATACCGGTTTCCCGCGACAGCCCCGCGAGCGTGGTGTCGCGCTCCTGCCGCAGCGCGCGCAGCCGGGGCCCGACCGTGGCGAGAGCCTGATCGAGGTCGCTGTCGTCCATGCCCTTAGTTTGCCAGATTGGCAACAGAATTTGCCAGAGGGCCGGGCTGGCCCGCACAGTCGTCACGGAGGTGGCCACGATGGAAGATCAGCTAATGGATGGCTATGACGTGGTGGTGGTCGGCGGCGGTGCCGCGGGCCTGAGCGGTGCGCTGATGCTGGCCAGGTCGCGGCGTTCGGTGGTGGTCATCGACGCGGGCACGCCGCGCAACGCCCCGGCCGAGGGTGTGCACGGGCTGCTGGCCCGCGATGGGATGCCGCCCGCCGAGTTGCTGGACCGCGGCCGGGCCGAGGTCCGCGGCTACGGCGGCCAGGTGGTGGCCGGGCAGGTCACCTCGGCAAAGCACGACGGCGACGGGTTCGCGGTGACGCTGGGCGACGGCCGGGTGGTCCGTGCGCGCCGGCTGCTCGTCGCCACCGGCCTGGCCGATGAACTCCCCGGCGTCCCCGGGCTGCGCGACCGGTGGGGCAGGGACGTGGTGCACTGCCCGTACTGCCACGGCTGGGAGGTCCGTGACCGGGCCATCGGCGTGCTGGCCAGCGGCCCGACAGCGGTGCACCTGGCGCTGCTGTTCCGGCAGCTCAGCCCCGATGTCGTACTGTTCTCGCACACGATGCCGCCGCAGGGCGGCGAGGACGCGCGCCTGCTGGCCGCGCGTGGCATCCGCGTGGTGCCGGGGGAGGTGGCGTCGCTGGAGATCACCGGCGACCGCCTCACCGGGGTGCGGCTGACCGATGGCACGGTCGTGGCCCGTCAGGTGCTCGCGGTCGCGTCCCGCATGGTGGCACGCGCCGGGTTCCTGGCCGAACTCGGCCTGCAGCCCACGGTCCACCCCCGCGGCGTGGGCGAGTACATCCCCGCCGATCCAATGGGATTGACCGCGGTGCCCGGGGTGTGGGTCGCGGGCAACGTCACCGACCTGTCCGCTCAGGTCGGCGGGGCCGCCGCGGCGGGAGCCCTCGCCGGGGCCGCGATCAACCTGGACCTGGTTACCGAAGAGGCACGGGAGGCAGCTGCTGCCCGCGCCGAGCCGTCCTCGTCCGCACCACGCGGGCGGTGACCGCCGGTGGCGGCGGCGCCGGCTCCTTCGCGGCCGCATCGGGCCGCAGTTCGTAGTACGCGGTCTGGCGTCTGGTCACCCGGCCGGCCAGGGATCTGGCGAACTCCCGCCAGGCCGGGCGCGTCCGGGCCAGCCGCTCGGCGGCCTGGCCGGCTTCCGCACCGGCCAGCAGCCGCGCCGTCGCGTTGATCCTCGGCCCGAAGCTGGCCATGCCCAGCGGGGTGCTTCGCACCACCTGGACCCAGTCGGTGCGCCGGAGACGCTTGGCGGTGCCCGACGCGGCCCACACCCCGAAGTAGGCACGGTCTCCGTCGACTGTCACCCGCACCGGGACCGCCAGCGTCGTCCCGTCCTGTTTGAACGTGGTGAGCAGCAGGTATTTGGCAGATTCAAGCGTTACGAATCTGCCGACCTGATCGGTTTCGTGGCCGGAACTGTCAGTCGTGGACGGGCGGGATGACACATCTCCTCCTTGATCGCCGGATACCGCCAGCTAAGGCATCCGGCGTGGAGAGGGGAGGCCGGCGAGGTGCAACACGTATGGAGAACGGCCCGGGACTCATCCGGCCGCCGCGGCGGCGGCGGCGTGCTCGGCGTCGTAGGCGTAGATCCAGTCGTTGTGGCTGAGCGGGTCCTCGCCCGCGAACTCGGCGTCTCTGACCCGTTGTTCGGGCCCGTCGGGCAGATGATGGTGGCCGATCCGGCCCCGGCTGGCCTCCTGCACCAGGCTGGCCCGCGGCATCCGCAGCCGCTCATAGCGGGCCAGCGCCGCGGGCGGGTCCCACTCCCCGGTGGTGAGGCAGACGGCCAGGGCGGCCGCGTCCTCGATGGCCTGCCCCGCCCCCTGGGCGTAGAACGGCAGCATCGGGTGCGCGGCGTCACCAAGCAGAGCGACCCGGCCATTCACCCACCGCGGCAGCGGCGCGTGGTCGCGCACCGCCCAGCGCCCCACGTAGTCGGCCGCCGCGATCAGCTCACCCACCCGCGGGTCCCAGCCAGCGAACTCGGCGGCAAAGTCCGCTACCTCGCCCACCGCCGACCAGGACTCCACCTCGCCCGGGCCGGCCGGGCTGAACGCCACGACGTTCACCAGCCGTCCCGCGCTGACCGGATAGTGCACCAGGTGATGGCGGTGCCCGAGCCACAACGTCTGCACCGGCCGCCGCGCGATCGCCGGGGCCGCCTCGGCCGGGACCATCGACCGCCAGGCACACAGGCCCGACTCGCGCGGCGGGCTCGCCGTGGTGACATGCTCGCGCAGCACCGAATGGATCCCGTCGGCGGCCACCACCACGTCGGCGCGCACCGGGCCGCCGGAGTTGAACGTCAGCGTGACCGCGTCGGCGTCCTGGGTCGCGCCCGTGCAGTGGCGCCCGACCTCGATCGCCTCCCGCGGGACGGCCGAGCGCAGCACCTCCAGCAGGTCGGTGCGGTGCATCGTCCAGGTGTGCTCCCCGTACCGGCGGGTGCACACCTCCCCGAGTTGCTGGGCGAACAGCACCGAGCCGTCGGCCCAGCGGCGGAACTCCCAGCCGCTCTCCAGCGCTACACCGGTCCGTTCCAGCCCGGATTCCGACGGCAGCCGCCGCAGGAGCCGGGCCGCGTTCGGCGCCACCACCAGGCCCGCGCCCAGCTCGCTGAGCGCCGGCGCCTGTTCGTAGACAGTCGCCGGTAGCCCGGCCCGGTGCAGGAACGCGGCGGCGGCCAGGCCACCGATGCCCCCGCCGACCACCGCAATGCGGGTCAGAGCGGCTCCCCCGGAGACGGGGAGCCCGCCAGCCAGCGGGCGCCCTCATCGTAGAGCCGTGTGACGGCCTCGCCGGTCAGCCCGGGCAGCCCCGTTTTCACCGTGAACCCGTTCTTGGCCTGGAGGTAGCCGAGGTGCCGGTAGCCGACGGGGAACCTGGCCAGCAACCCGGGATCAAGGCTGAGCGTGGCCGCCGGGTCCACGACATCGAGGCGGTCCTTCTCATAGATCGGCTGGCGGCGGACGATCTTCCACTGCCCTTCGTGCTTGGCGCAGAAGTCGTAGAAGCGGCCCATGCACACCACGTCGACCGCGACGCCGTCGACCGCGGCCCGCTGGTTGATCGTCATCTTGGTCTGCGCGATCGCCCGGTCCCCGGCGACGTCGACAGTGTGGCCTCCCAGGAAGTGCAGGATGCTAACGCCTCGGTCGAACCCCTCGCGGCTGACCGTGATGAAGTCCCGCGCTGGCCCCTGGAACCAGGTGGCGGTCATCCAGCCCTCGGTGGGGTGCCATACGGTGGCGAACCGTTCCCAGTCCCCGGCGTCCCGCCACAGCGCCCAGTTCTCCACGAGCTCGCGGATGGCGAACCTGTCCGCATCAACTGCCATGCAGGCTCCCTTTTCGTGGCCGGGACCGTGACTCCATAGGCGGGGCGCGGGGTCGAGGCTAGCTTGGGCGGGCGGCGGGGCGAGGCTACTTGGGCGGGGCGGCGGGGTCGAGGTTAGCTTGGGCGGGGCGGCGGGGGTAGAGGCTAACAGCGCGCGCCCATCCAACAGCTTCAGGAGTTGAGATAGGCGAGAACGGCGAGAACGCGGCGATTGTCGCTTTCCGAGGGTGGCAGGTCAAGCTTGGCGAAGATGGACGTGCAGTGTTTGCTGATGGCTTTTTCCGAGACGAACAGGCGCTGCGCGATCGCATTGTTGGAGCGCCCCTCCGCCATCAGCGCGAGCACATCGCGCTCCCGCTCGGTCAGCCGGGCAAGTGGTGCGTCGCTGGAGCGCCGGACCAGAAGCGTCGCGACGACCTCCGGATCCATGACCGTGCCGCCGCCGGCCACCGTGTGGAGCACGTCAACGAACTGGTTATCGGTGAACACCCGGTCCTTGAGCAGGTAACCGACCCCGCCGGCCCGGTCGGCGAGCAGTTCGCGGGCATACAGCTGCTCGACGTACTGCGACAGCACAAGGACCGGCAGCCCGGGCACCTGCCGCCTCGCCTCCAGGGCCGCACGCAGTCCCTCGTCGGTGAAGCCCGGCGGGAGCCGGACGTCGACGATCGCCACATCGGGCCGCTCCCTGATCAGGGCCTGCACCAGCGCTGGCCCGTCGCCGACCGCCGCGGCGATGACACATCCGTGCGCTTGCAGCAGCCGGGCGATGCCCTCCCTCAGGAGGAACAGGTCTTCGGCGATGACAACGCGCACGGCACCTCGATCGCGACGATGGTGGGCCCACCAGGCGGGCTGCTCACTGCCAGGATGCCGTCGAATGTACTCATCCTGCGCTCCACGCCGAGTAGCCCGGTGCCGAGTGCCGGGTCGGCGCCGCCCCGGCCGTCGTCGGTGACCTCGATTCGCAGCATCCCGGCGCGGTACTCGATCAGGATGTCCACGTGCCGGGCCGCGGCGTGCTTGATGACGTTGGCCAGCGCCTCGGCGACCGCGAAGTAGGCGGCTGATTCCAGCGGTGCCGGGGGCCGGCCCGCCAACCGAACATCCACCTCGGCCGGTACCGGCGAACCCAGGGCCAGCGCCCGGACGGCGTCGCCCAGCCCCCGGTCGGCGAGCACCGGCGGGTGGATGCCCCGTACCAGGGCACGCAGTTCGGCCAGTGCCAGTGCCGAGTTCTCCCTGGACTCGGTGACCAGCGCGAGGGCAGCCGCCGGGTTGCTGGTGAAAAGCTGCTCGGCCGAGCGCAGGTTGATGCCGAGCGCAATCAGGCGCGCCTGTGCCCCGTCGTGCAGATCCCGCTCGACCCGGCGCAGTTCGGCGGCCGCGCCGTCCACCGCCGCGCCACGGGCCTCGGCCAGCCGGGCTACCCGGCTGGTCAGTGCGGCGTTGCGCTGCACCAGGCCCGCATGCACGCCGATCGTGCGCGGCACCAGCCACACGCCGAAACCCAGGATCAGCGCGCTTATCGCCACGTCCAGGACCACTCCGGACCCGCTACCGGTCAGGAACAGATCGGACACGGGGTTCTGGTTGATGATGCCCCAGCCACGCCAGAACGGAGTCCCGGTCGGGGTGAAGAACGCAAGCACCATCCACGAGGTGAGCAGGCTGGCGTAGATCCCCAGGCCGATCACCCCGACCGCGGCGAGGTCCGCGGCCACGGCCGGGACCAGCAGCACCGCCGCCGCCGCGAGCGCCGCGCCGGCACCCCACGGGACGGCCCAGGGGTAAATGCTGGCCACCAGAAGGACCACGGGAACGAGCAGAACGCCCCAGCCCGCGCGGCGCAACAAGCCCGGGAGCGGCAGCGAGGTCACGACCCTGTTCATGCGGCTTATCGTGGTTCACTCGGGCGGGCCTGCACAATGGGCGTGTTCCCCGTCGGCTGGTAGGTGGTCCTCCCGGCCCGCGGGGTAGGTAAACGCCCACTATGGATCCGGGGCGGGAGGCACCGTGGCGAACGTGGTGATCACCGGCGGGGCCGGCTTCCTCGGTGCCCGCCTTGCCCGGGAACTGCTGACCGCTGGCTCGATCGCGGTGGACGGCGGCGACGCAAGGCCGCTGTCCAGGATGACGCTCATCGATCAGTCGGCGCCACCCGCCGACCTGGCCGCCGACGAGCGGGTTGCCACGGTCCGCGGTGACCTTGGCGACCTGCTTGACCCCGGCCGCGGTGGGCCGGGCACGCTGGCCGGGACGGATATGATCTTCCACCTCGCGGCCGCGGTCAGCGGGGAATGCGAAGCCGACTTCGACCTTGGCCTGCGGGCGAACCTGCGCGCCACCGAGGCGCTGCTCGCGTCGTGCCGCGCGCTGGGGACGAACCCGGTCGTGGTGTTCTCCAGTTCTCTGGCCGTATTCGGCGACTCCGGCGACCATCCGCTCCCGCTGGTGGTGGACGACCAGACTCTGCCGAACCCGCAGTCCAGTTACGGCGTGCAGAAGGTCATCGGGGAGCAGTTGCTGGCCGACTACACCCGCAAGGGATTCCTGCGCGGGCGCGCCGTTCGGCTGGCCACGGTCAGCGTACGGCCCGGCAGGCCCAATGGCGCCGCGTCGGGCTTCCTTTCCGGCATCATCCGCGAGCCGCTCGCCGGTCACCGCGCCGTCTGCCCGGTGGATGCGGCGACCGAGGTCGCGCTCATCTCACCGGGGCGGGCCGTCATGGGGCTGTTGTGCGCCGCGGCCTCGCCGCAGCAGTCCTGGGGCGGCCGTAGCGCGGTCACCCTGCCCGCCCTCACCGTGACCGTCGCGGACATGGTCGCCACGCTGGAGCAGGCCGCCGGCCCCGAAGCGAGCGGGCTGATCGACTGGGTGCCCGATCCGGTCGTGATCAGGCTGATGTCAAGCTGGCCCGCCCGGATCCGGGCGGGCCGGGCGGAACGGCTTGGCCTGACCCAGGACCCGAGTATCGGCTCGATCGTGGGCAGGTACCTCGCCGAGACCCGCGGCTGACGGTCCGGGTACCGACGCGGAACGGGAGGCGAACATGGCAACCACTGGCGTGGCCGTGGTGACCGGGGCGGGCTCCGGCCTTGGCCGGTGCATCGCGCAGGCACTGCTGGCGGCCGGCTGGCAGGTCGCGATCGCCGGGCGGCGCGAGGACGCGCTGCGGGAGACGCTGGCCTCCGCCGCGGCGGGCGGAGCCCCGGCCGCGGGCCCGGACGGGGCCGGGCTGGCCGTTCCCACCGATGTCACCGTGCCTGAATCGGTCGCGGCGCTGTTCGAGGCCGTGCACGAGCGCTGGCAGCGGGTGGATCTGCTGGTCAACAACGCCGGCATGTTCGGCCCGCCGGGCGCGGTCGACGAGATCTCCGGGGAGCAGTGGCGGCAGGCCGTGGACACCAACCTGACCGGCGCCTTCCTATGCGCCCACCATGCGGTCACGATGATGAAGGCCCAGGACCCCCGCGGCGGCCGGATCATCAACAACGGCTCGATATCCGCGCACGTCCCCCGGCCGCACAGCGCCGCCTACACCGCCACCAAGCACGCGATAACCGGCCTGACCAAGTCCATCTCCCTGGACGGCCGTGCGTTCGACATCGCGTGCGGGCAGATCGACATCGGCAACGCCGCCACGGACATGACCGCGCGGATGAGCCAGGGGATGCCGCAGGCCGACGGTTCGCTGGCCCCCGAGCCCACCTTCGACGCCGAGCACGTCGCCGACGCGGTGCTCTACATGGCGAGCCTGCCCCTGGACGCGAACGTGCAGTTCCTGACGATCACCGCCACGAAGATGCCCTTCATCGGCCGGGGCTGACCACGCCAGTAGCGGCGGCTTAGGCCACCACGTCCGTCAGGGCAAGCTGGCCAATACGACCTTGCGTTCTGGCCGGTGCGCTCCCATCCCCGGGTGACTCCTAGAAGGCTTGGGCCACGCGGTGAACCCCGGGGATCCGGGGGTCGCTGGCGCTGTCGATGACGTCCGCCCGGCCGCCCTTGGCCACGGCGTTGAAGAAGATCGAGCCGAGCGAGAGCTTGCCGGCCGAGGCCAGGCTGACGATGTACTCGCAGTAGGCGTTCCACCAGGGCAGCGTCATCGGGGTGAAGATCAGGTTGCCCGCCGACCAGTCCCACTCGGCGATCCCGGCGGGTATGCCGATGGCATCGGCCTGCCCGATGAGGGTGTCGATGCGCGACCCGCCGCGGAACGATGTGGCGTAGAAATCCATCCAAAGTTCGTCGGGCGAAGGATTGGACGGGAAATAGGCCTCCGCGCGCGGCAGCGCCTTGAAACCGCAGCCACAGTTATAGGCAAGGACCGCGCCCGCGTCCTTGACGACCGGCGCATAGAAGCTCCAATACGCGAACCATTCTGCCGCGGTCTTGAATGCCTTGTCGTTGGCTTCCGAATAGAGCACCACCCGGTAGGGGATACCCGAGCTGTTCATCATGGTCAGCCACTTGGCGATCAGGGCCTGCTCGGACGCCACCATGTTCCTGGACGGCTCGATCGACACCAGGAACTCACAGCCCGTCTTGGCCAGCTGTGTCATCTTCAGCGGCGGATGCGGCGGGAACTCGCCATGGCTCATGTAGACCTTCTGGAGCGTCGTGGCCATCGGCAGCCCGACCAAACCGTCGAAGGTGTTCGCGGCGTCGAGATAGTTCTTGCCCCCGTAGCTGGCCAGATCGACGGTCGCGCCTACCAGCGGCGCGGTGGCGGCGCGGCGCCTGGCCGGGTGGCTGGCGTGCCTCGCCGGGATGGCCGCTGACGCTGGCAGGGCGGTGACGGCGACGATGCCTGCCGCGCCACCGAGAAATTCGCGCCGGGATAGCCCTTGCACTGGCTCCCTCTCCCTCCGGGTCCTCATCTCTGCTCCCATTGCCGCTAGCCCTGGCTCACGGCGAACACCTGGGCGTTGAGCTTGACGTTCAAGTACGTGCCCGCGGCGTTGCACAGCCCGCCGCCCGGGGCGCACGACACCGACTGGGCAGCGGCCTGCCCGCCGCCGTTGAGCGCGGCGGTGCCGGGGATTTCCTCCGCGCTGCCCCAGTTCCCGGCCGACTGGTCGGCCACGAAGGCCTGCTGTGCGCCGGAGGAGTCGGTGTAGGACCCGCTGGCGCTGCAGTCGCCGGGGGCGCCGCATGACACCGAGTCGGTCATGGCACCGGGGGCGTGCTGGTCCAGGGCCGCGCTGCCGGGGATCTCCTTGGCGCTGCCCCAGGTTCCGCCCGACTCACTGACCACGAACGCCTGCGTGTCGAAGGCGGCGTCCATGTAGAAACCGCCCGCGCTGCAGTTGCCCGCCGTGGCACACGACACCGAGTTGACCTGGGCGAGCCCCCGCTTGTTGAGCACCGCACTGCCCGGGACCAGGTGTGCCGTGCCCCAGGTTCCATTTGTCTCGTCGATGACGAACGCCTGGGTGAGCGGTGCGGCGGTGGTGTAGGAGCCCCCGGCGCTGCAGTTGCCCGCCGACGGGCAGGACATCGAGTTGACCGTGGCGTACCCGCCGCCGTTGAGGGCCGCGGTGCCGGGGACCTCCTTCGCCTTCCCCCAGGTGCCACCGGTCTCGTTGACCACGAACGCCTGGACCGTGGCGATGCCGTCGACGGTCTTGGATGCGTACTGCCCACCTGCGCTGCAGTTGCTGGGTGCGCCGCACGACATCGAGTCGACCCGTGCGGACCCGCCGGCGTTGAGCGCCCCGGTGCCGGGGATCTCCTTGGCGCTGCCCCAGGTGCCGTTGGTCTGCGTCACGACGAAGGCCTGCTCGTGGCCGGAGGCGTCGCTGTAGTACCCGCCGGCGCTGCAGTCGCCCGGCGCGGCGCACGACACCGAAAGGATCACCGAGCCGGGGCCACCGACGTTGAGTGCCGCGGACCCGGGGACCTCCTGCGCGCTGCCCCACGTTCCGCTGGTTTCGGTGACGACCAGCGGCTGCTGGTGACCCGAGGAGGCATCGGTGTAGTACCCGCCGGCGCTGCAATCGCCCGGCGCGGGGCACGACACGGAATTGATGTTCGCGTTGCCCCCGGTGTTGAGCGTCGCGGTGCCGGGCACCTGCTCCGCCATCCGCCAGATGTTCGCGGTCTTGTTGACCACGAAGGCCTGGACGATCGGGGCGGTGCTGGAGAACCCCGAGGTGTAGGACCCGCCCGCGCCGCAGTTGGTCGCGCTGGCGCACGACACCGTGCCGATCGTGGCGTGCCCGCCGTGGTTGAGGCGGTTGCTGCCGGGGATCTCCGCCGCCGTGCCCCAGGTGCCGCCCTGCGCCGCCGCACTGGCGGAGGTATCGGCAGCGGCGGGCGCGAGGCTCCCAGCCGCGGCGCCAGCGCCGGTCAGGAGCGCCGTGCCGAGCACGGCCGCGGCGGTCATCACGACAGGGCGCCATCTCATGGATTCACCTTCCTTGATCTCCGCCCTTACCTGCTGCGTCGGCTCTCCACGGACTCCCTGCGGGCGTCCTGGCCGCATCAGTTGCTCCCAGAATCGTCAAAGCCGGGGCGCATCCTCATTACGGTTCAATGAATCAAAAAAGAAGCCTTATTTAACGCTTGGCATTGTAACGTCCCGATCTTTGGGAGGCAGGGAAACGCCCACTCTGCGATATCGCTGCAGGAAATAGCAAAATTTCCGCGCCGCTATTGGCTCAGTAGCGGCCTGGGCCTACGGCCGGAGAGGCCCCCACGCGGCAAGGCCCCGCGAGGCTTCCCTGGGACCGTCCGGCGAGCTTCAAGCCCGGCACGCGGGCATCGCCTGGAGCGTGCCTAGTGAGCGTGGCCGCCGATGAGGCTGCCGATGGTATACGTCACCGCGATCGCCAGGCCGCCGAGGGCGAACTGGCGCAGACCCGAGTGGATCATGGACCTGCCGGTAAGCCTTCCGACAGCCGCGCCGCCGGTGACCAGGGCTACTGCTGTGACCACTAGGGTCGCGGCCAGCACCGGGAAGCCCAGCAGGTAGGGGAGCAGCGGTATCAAGGCGCCGAAGGAGAACGCCAGCAAGGACGCTATGCCGGCCAGCACGGGTGAGGGTAGCTCGCTTGGGTCGACGCCAAGTTCCTCACGCGTGTGAACCCGCAGGGCGGTGCCCGGGTCCTGGGATACGGCGGCGGCCATCCGGGCCGCGGTCTCGGGGTCGGCGCCGTAGTTACGGAAATAGCCGGCAAGCTCGTCCTGTTCGGCGGCGGGGAACCGGGCGAGCATCTGACGTTCGAGGGCCACCTCGGCGTGGACTAGCTCGTTCTGGTTCGTGACCGAGATGTATTCGCCGGTGCCCATCGAGAACGCACCCGCGACCAGCGCCGCCACTCCGGTGAGCACGGTCGTGTGTACCGAGACGCCGCCACCTCCGAGGCCGGCGATCAGCGAAGAATTGGTCACCAAGCCATCGACCGCGCCGAACACGGTAGGCCGCAACCAGCCGCCAGACACATCTCGGTGCCCGTGCGACCACCCTGCCCTCAGAGCCGCCGCCCCGGTCGCCTGGGAGGGCTCCCGGGGCTGGTCAGTACTCACCTCACGATTATCGCCTGGCGATTGCTGCGCACGATCGCGTCGGACCATGGCCACCGGACTCGGCAGCCTTCGCCGGTAACGCACCGGGCGGCAGCACGTTGCCGTGAGCGGGGTGTGCCGGACGGCGGCTGGACGTCCGTCAGCAGGTTCTTGTGCCAGACGAGGACCCTGGTCCCGCCAACGAGGTAGACGTGCGCGGGGGCACCGAAGACATGACGGATTGCGGAGCCGGGCGCGGCCTGCACCATGAACGTCGCGTCGTGCAGCCTGGCGTCATAGGCGGACGCCTGCGCCTCCCACCGGACCGGGTAGGCGCGGCCGTCGCGGAACGCCACCACGACCATATGGACCCGGTCTCTCGCGTCCAGGGTCAGGGCGTTGCCGGTCCCGTACCCGCCCAGGCCGTAGTCCAGATGATGCGCCAGCAGCCAGTGGACCAGGCGCACGTCCCGCGACGGCGCGGCCGGTGCCGACATGGCGGTCGCGAGGCTCAGCACATAGCCGGCCAGGACGGCGGCCGCCACCGGCGCCAGTTTGCCGGACAACAGGGACCTACCCGCCATCCGCCCGGCCAGCGCGGCGGACAGCGGCAGCACGGCGCTGAAGTCCCTGGCCGAGTACAGCAGGGTGCCCGGGGTGAGGAAGATGTACGCGACCAGGTTGATCAGCACCGCGGCCAGGAGCAACTGGTCGACGAGGCCCAGCCGGGGCAGCCGCCAGAGCGCGGCACCCACTCCCCAGATCGCCAGGCCGAGACCGGCCAGGTGCAGCAGCCCCAGGCCGTCGCTGAGCAACGTGTGGCTTCCAGTGGTCACGCCGAACAGCAGCGCAGCCCCCTGGGGGATGACCTTGACGTGCATGACTACCCGTGACCATGGCACCAGCCCGGCCCTGACCGGCCGGACCGTGAACCCGCCGCCGGCGGTGATGATGGCGAGGATTGCCCTGGACAGCCCCACGGCGGCGGCGGCAGCCCCGGCAAGCCACAGTTCCAGCCAGCGGGACCGCAGCGGCTGGCGGCGGGCCACGCAGGCCCCGGCGCGTACCCCGCAAACCACAAGCAGCGGCAGCACCGCCGTGACCACCAGGATCTGGTCTGCCACCAGCGCGCCCGTCAGGATGATTCCGGTCAGGACCGGCACCCACCAGCGCGCCGGTGCCAGGTCGAGCAGCAGCAGCACGGCAAGCACCGGCACCGTGGAGCCGAAATGATCGGGGGAGAGCATGAGTACCTGCACCCCGGCCACCTGCGGCGCCAGCATGATGCCGCCAGCCACCAGCATCCGGGCCACCCCGTCCCGGCCAGACGCGCGCCCTTTGGCCAGCCAGGCCGCACCGGCTAGCACCAGCGTGTACGTGAGCGCCGCCGATACATGCACCACGGCCGGGGTGAGGCCGCGCACGGTCTCGACGAGCATGTACTCGGGCAGTTCGGTCGTGTAGAACGTGACGTCCGACAGCCACCAGCCCCGCAGCAGCCAGTTTCCATGCAGCATGCTCCATGCCTGCAGGGCGTTGCCCGCGCCGTCGGAGGTGACCGGCACCTTCCCCGAGATCGTGACGTAGCAGAGGAAGAGCCCGGCCGCCACGACCACCAGCCCTGCGGCGGTCAGAACCTGGCGGCGCCATGGGTCCGGCCCGCCCGCAGCTCCCGGCGCCGCGGGCCCGCCGGGGTCAGGTGGGTCCGGCGCGGTGTGGGCGGCCACGGGTGAACCCGCCCGGGCAGGCGAGCCGCGATGATCTGGCGTCGTCATCGTTTGTCCGGGCCTCCCCATCAACCCAGGCGATCGGCGCATCGCGCCTAATGGAGGAAACGTCTTTCGCCCGCAGGCAGTGCCCGGTTCCACGGCGGCTGTCGTCAGAGCGCCCGCTGCGGAGGTCCCACCACCCCGGTGCCGTAGCGCTCAGCCGCGAGTCTAGGACGAATGCACCGGATGGAGGTGGACAGACCGCGGGACTGGCGGCAAGATCATGGGGCTGGCATGGCGAAATCATGGCCGATCGTTGGGGGAGTCATGGCGCAGCTACCGTTCAGGACCGCGACCGAGCTGGCGGCCGCGCTCCGGGCCAAGCAGATCTCCAGTATCGAGCTGCTCGACTGCTACCTGGGCAGGATCGAGGAGCTCAACCCGGGCCTGGGCGCGGTGGTGACGCTCGATGCGGACCGGGCGCGCCGGGAGGCGGCCGAGGCCGACCGCCGTCTCGCCCGCGCTGCGGAGGCAGGGCCGCTGCACGGCTTGCCGGTGACGGTCAAGGACTGCCTGGAGACCGCCGGCCTGCGCACCACCTGCGGGGCGCCGGAACTCGCCGGCTATGTGCCTGAGCGTGACGCCGAGGCGGTGGGGCGGCTGCGCAGCGCCGGGGCGATCGTCATGGGCAAGACCAACCTGCCGGCGTGGGCGTCGGACTGCCAGTCCTACAACGAGCTGTTCGGGACCACCAACAACCCCTGGGATGCTGCGCGGACCCCCGGCGGCTCCTCGGGCGGTGCGGCGGCCGCGGTGGCGGCCGGGCTGTCCGCCCTGGAGCTGGGCAGTGACCTTGGCGGGTCGTTGCGGATCCCGGCGGCCTGGTGCGGGGTATATACGCTCAAGCCCTCGTTCGGCATCGTCCCGGTGGACGGCCATATTCCGCCGCCACCAGGAATGCCGGCCGAAGTCGACATCGGCGTGGTCGGGCCACTGGCCCGTAGTGCCGCCGACCTGGATCTGTGCCTGGCGGTGCTGGCAGGCCCGGACCCGGTGGAGGCGGCCGCCTGGCGGCTGGAACTGCCCGCGGCGCCCGCCCGCGACGTCGGCGAGTGGCGGGTGGCGGTCTGGCCGGAGGAGCCGGGCTGGCCGGTCGACCGCCCGGTGGCGCAGCGTCTCAGGGCGGCGGTGGATGCGCTGGCGGCGGCCGGGATGTGCGTGGAAGAGGCGCGGCCGGTGGATCTCGACGAGTCGCTCGACGTGGCCCAGCGGCTGATCCAGGGCGGGATCGCCGGAGTCCTGCCGGACGCCGACTATGCCGCGCTGGCTGGCCGGGCGGCCGGGCTCGATCCGGCGGACCAGTCGCCGCCCGCCCGGTTCGCCCGCAACATCGCCCAGTCCGCGCGCGATGCGTCCCGGGCCAGGCAGCAGCAGTACCGGCTGCGTGCCGCATGGGCGCGGTTCTTCACCCGGTACGACGTCCTGCTGTGCCCCGCGATGCGCACCACGGCCATCCCCCATGATCACAGCCCTGACGTCGACGCACGGATGATCACCGTCAACGGCGGGCAGGTCCCCTACGCCGACCAGTTCGCCTGGGTGCAGGCGGTCGGTGCCGCCTACCTGCCCGCCGTCGTCGCCCCGGCAGGGATCGGCGCCGACGGACTGCCGGTGGGCATTCAGATCGTCGGGCCCTACCTGCGCGACCGGGTGACGATCGCCTTCGCCGAGGCCCTGGCCGGGCTCATCGGCGGATTCACCCCGCCGCCGGCCTACGCCGGCTCCATTGCCACGAAGGACCTTTGAACACGCATTACGCCGGCCGGGGCCGTCGTATTGCATGAGAAGAGAGTGACCACCGGGGAGCAGCAGCGCATTCTTGAGCGAGCGTTACGTTATCCTCGGTCGCATGGCAAGGCCGCGGCGATTCGACCCCGATGAGGTGGTCGATCGCTCGATGCGTGAGTTCTGGGAGCGTGGCTACCGCGACACGTCCGTGGACGACCTGGTCGAAGCGACGGGTGTGCAGCCAGGCAGCCTGTACAACGCGTTCCCGGGCGGCAAGCGCGCACTGTTCCTGAGGGCGCTTGACCGGTACTCGAAGCTGGTGGTGCCGCAGAAACTGGGGGCGCTGGAGGAGCCGGGCGCGGGGCTGGAGGAGTTGCGCGGGTACTTCGACGGCCTGGTCGAGGACCTGACGACCCGTGAGGGCCGGATGGGGTGCCTGATGGTCAACTCGACGATCGAGCTTGCGGCGGAGGACTCCGAGGTCGGGGCGATCGTCCGCAACCACATGCAGCGCCTGGAGCGAAACGCGGAGCGGGCGCTGCACAACGCCCGGCGCCGGGGCGAGGTCGGAGAGCACGTGGATCCGCACGCGAAGGCGGTCCAGTTGATGGCGACCGGCATGGGGCTGATGGTCGTCGGCAAGACCGGTCCCGACCGCAAGGTGCTCGAGACGATCGTCGAGTCCGCCTTCGCCGGCCTGAACTGAGCCCCCTGGGATCCACCCGCCCCGGGGAACCGTGCGCTCGGGGAGCCGTGCACCGGGGAACCCTGCGCTCGGGGGGCGTGCACCGGGGAACCCTGCGCCCGAGCTTCGCCCACACACCCGGTTGACACGGTCCGATGGGTCCGTTAGGTTTTTGAGCGATCGTTCGTTTATTGCCCCGGAAGGGCGCTGGCGGCCCATGGGCCGCCTCTCTTCGGCGGCAGTTTTTGAACGATCGCTAAATAATATGCATGTGGCGGCCGGTTGAGAGGAAGCCAGGATGCGCGCGATTGTGATCACCCAGCCCGGTGGCCCCGAGGTACTGCAGATCCAGGAGGTTCCCGACCCGGTCCCCGGCGAGGGGGAGGTCCTGATCCGGGTCAGGGCGTTCGGCGTCAACCATGCCGAGACCCACATGCGCAAGGGCGAGTGGCCGGAGGCAACGCCGATCAGCGGCATCGAGGCCGTCGGCACGGTCATGACGGACCCCTCCGGCGCGCTGGCCGAGGGCACCAGGGTCCTGACGATCATGGGCGGCCTCGGCCGCACCCGCAATGGCAGCTACGCCGAGTACACCGTCGCCCCGGCGGCCAACGTGGCCACGGTCGAGACCTCGCTCGACTGGGCGGATCTGGCCGCGATCCCGGAGAGCTACGCCACCGCCTGGCTCGCCCTGCACGGCAACCTCGAACTCGAGGCGGGGCAGTCGCTCCTGGTCAGGGGCGCGACCTCCGCGCTCGGCCAGGCAGCGGTCAACGTCGCCAGCGGCCTCGGCGCCCGGGTGATCGCGACCACCCGGCGCGCGGACCGTGCCGGGCTGCTGCGCTCGCTGGGCGCCGACGGAGTCGTCATCGAGACCGGCGCCATCGCCGGCGAGGTTCGCGGCCTGGTGCCCGGCGGCGCCGACCGGGTGCTTGACTTGGTCGGGAACAGCGTCCTGCGGGACTCGCTGCATGCCGCCGCGGCCGGGGGCCGGGTGTGCCAGGCCGGGTTCCTGGGCGGGCTTGGCCCGGTCGCGGACTTCCTGCCGGCCTTCGACATGCCCAGCGGCGTGCAGTTCAGCTTCTTCGGGAGTTTCGAGGTGGGCACCGGGCCCTACCCGATCTCGGCGATCCCGTTCCAGGAGATCGTCGCCAAGGCCGAGGCGGGCGTCTACCAGGCAAAGCCCGCGCGGGTGTTCGCCTTCGAGGAGATCGCCGAGGCGCACCAACTGATGGAGGCAGGCCAGGCCGGCGGCAAACTGGTCGTCACCGGAGCCTGAACGCCTCGTAGGGGGCGCTTCATCGCGCCCCCCACGGCTTGGTCGCCGTTGCCAGGACGGCGGAGATGTCGTCCACGGAATCCAGCTTTCCTTCGGCGGTGGCCATGATCAATTCGTAGGCCTCGCCGTTGGTCAGGGTGAGGCGGCGGCCGTTGACGCCATAGAAGGCGATGGTCGCGGCGAGAGCGAGCCGTTTGTTGCCGTCGATGAGGGCATGGTTTCTGGCCAGCGAGTGGAGCAGGGCCGCGGCCTTGGCGTCAAGACTCGGATAGGCGTCCGAGCCGAAGGCGGTGGCTTGTGGGCGGGCAAGGGCGGATTCCAGCAAGCCGTAGTCTCGGACGGCGGGCTCGCTGCCCAGGGCGCGCGCGGCGACGTGCAGCAACTCAGGCAGCGTCAGGTAGATCACTGCGCTAGCCGCTCCAGCGCCTCCGCGTACCTGGGCAGTTCCTCGTCCAGCACTTGATCGAGCAATTCGGCGCGGCTGTGGCTTTCTACGTATTCGCGGATCGCCTGGCGGACCACCTCCTGCATGGACCGTCGTTCGAGGTCGGCCCGCCGGCGCAATACCTCGGCCTCCGCGTTGGTCAGCCGCAACGTCATCGCCATAGGGTCATGGTATCACCACTGATACCACGGCTCCTGCCTGCGGCGTATGCCGCCGCGTCACAGCGTCATGGGCATGACCATGTCCTTCTTATGTGGGCATCGCGTGGGCTTCGCGTGTGGTGGTCCTGCCTTCCGTTGGCCAGAGTCGAGACAGCCGTGCTGGCCAGGTCCTCCTGGCGGGCAGCGGTGGCATCCGAATCGCTTTTCGCAACCAGGTTGAGAAAGGAACGGGGAAATGGGACAGCAAGACGGGGCCTTCACTTTCACCATGGCAAGCGCACCCGTGGCCGGCCCGGGCGTCGGGGGGTCGGAGCTTCAGCGCAGAGCAGGTACCAGCGGAGCGGCGGGCAGCCGGGGCTGACCGGTGCCCGGGTGGCCTGGGGGGCTGCGCGTTCCTCGGTTCAGTTCGCGCAGCCCGTCAGGCTCACCGGCCTGGGGTCACGACGTGAAGATGTCTTCGGGCAGGAAGGCGGACACCAGCATGTTGGGTACGTCCACAACCTGGCTGATCTTGAGGTCCACCGCGACGCTGCAGATGGCGTAGGCCTGCTGGCGCGTCCAGCCCCGTTCGGTGAGATGGTCGATCATGTTCAGCAGCGCGTTGCGGGCGGCCAGGGTGACGTCCTCGGACTGGTTGACGCCATCCTTGGTGACCGAGATGCCGGTCGTGGCGTAGAACCGGCGCGGCGCGGCGTACTCGGGTGGCAGGTAGTAGTCCTGCCTGGTGAACCGCAGGTCGCGGATGTTGTTGCGGGCCGCTTCGCCCTTGTGCACGGTGAAGCGCACGTGCAGGGTGGCGCTCATTTCGATGGCGGTGCCGCAGGTTTCGCAGTCGCCCTGGGCGAAGTGGGCATCACCGGCCGAGAACAGCCCGCCCGGGGTATCCACCGGGATGAGCAGGCGCGCGCCCTTGCCGAGTTGCTTGATGTCGACGTTGCCCGCCTGCTCGCGCGGCGGCACCGTGCGCAGCCCCTCCGCGGCCAGGCGCGGGTCGCTGGGCACGGCCCCCGCCGGGGACGGCGGCAGCACGGCGCCGCCGCGGTCCAGCAGGGCCTGCTCGCGGGCGGTCGTGGCGGCCAGCAGTTCGTGGCCGGGTGGCAGGCCGATGGTTCCCATGAACGGCGAGCCGGGAATGCGGATCCCGGGCAGGCCGGCGGACGTGGCCCAGCCGTCGGTCATGTCCCAGTTCACCTTGAACGGCTCGGGGAAGTCGTCACGCAAGAACCCGAACCCGGGCACCTGCACCGTGTACCCGTAACTGTCCGGCTCGATCTCGGTGATCTCCACCTCGAGCAGGTCACCCGGCTCGGCTCCCTCGACGTACACCGGGCCGGTCAGCGGGTGCACCACGTCGAGGTTGGGTGCGGCCACGGTGTCCAGCGAGGCATCCGGGGTCATCTGCCCGTCAAAGGCGTCCCTTGTTTCGAGGATGACTTCGTCGCCCGGCTCGCAGCGGACCACCGGTGGAATATCCGGGTGCCAGCGGTTGTGGCCGGTGCCGGGTTCCTCGGCCAGCGTCTTGCTGCGGTCGATGCGTATCTCGTGGACAGCCATCTCGCCTCCTCGTCGGACCGTCAGTGCAACGGCAACCTCGCCAGTGCTTAAGATCCCCGGCGGCGCGATCACGAACCCGATCTTCCTCCGATACCGGACAGGTCATGACTCCAGGTGGCCGGTCAGGCGGGGGAGGCCGTCACCTCTATCAAGCTGATGGCGCCTCCTGTCGCGGCGGCCGCGAGTTAGCTGCCGATGGGGCGGGCCGCTGCGGCGCCTTCCAGCATGGTCTCGGCCACGATGTTGAAGGCGAGAACCCAGGCCTCGCGCATCGGGGCGTCGAACTCGTCGCCCAGGACGGCCGCGATCGCGGCGATGAGAGAATCGCCGACGGTCTGGTAGTCCGAAGCCCGCACGCCATAACCGACGTGCCGGGCGCCGAGGGCGCGGGTATGGGTGAGCAGTTCGCCGAGCCGGGGCATGGCCTGCACGATCTCGGTGAGCTTCTGGGCGAACTTGACCCGCTGTTCGGCCATGTCAGAGGGGAACAAGGACCGCAGAGCCGGGTCCCGCTGGAACATCTCCTGGTAGAACCGGACCGTCAGGGCCGGCAGATCCGGGCCGAGGCGCTCGAACGACGACTGCACCAAGGTGATCTGCTCCGGCGTCATGTTGTGCTCCCGAGTGCTTGGGCCAGGCCGGCGCGGCTGGTGACACCGAGCTTGGCGTAGGCGTGCTGCAGATGGTTGTTCACCGTCCGCACCGACAGGTAGAGGCGTTCTGCGATGTCCTTGCTGGCCATGCCGGTGACAGCGAGCAGCACGACCTCCCGCTCCCGGCCGGAGAGCGGGTCCGCCGCGGCGGCATTGACCGTGGCGAGGTGGAACAGCCCGGGGGTGTTGGCGCCTTCGCAGGCAGCGGCGAGCGCGGTGGAGCGGCGCAGAGCCGCGGTGGCCGCCCGCTGGTCTCCGGCGCGGCCGAATGCCTCGGCCGCGCCACCGGCGGCTTCGGCCGCGAGCAGCATTGCGCCAAGGGATTCGAAGTTGTCGGCGGCACTACTGAGTTCCGCGCCGTCGCGCGCTCGGTCGGCGGCGGCATGCCGGGCGCGGGCGGACACCAGCGGCGAGTCGCACGCGCTGGCCAGCTCGCTGAGGCGGGCGGAAACGTCCTCGCCGCTGGTGCGCATCAGGTCGTGCAGGAGCCACGACTCGGTGACCCGGTGGCCGGTCGCAGCCGCCTCCGCCGCCGCGGTGCGGAACGCCTCGACCGCCTCAGCGGGCCGCCGCGCCGCGCTGGCAGCCCACGCATCGGCGAGGTGCTGCTCTGGCCCGAGGAAGCCAAACCACGGTACGGCCGCACGCTCCCGCAGTGCCTGCGCGGCGGCGTCCGGCTCACCGAGCATGGCATGCGCCAAGGCCAGGCCCGACAGGGCCACGCACCGCGAGCCGGCGAAGCGGCTGGACTGAGCCAGTCCGGTCGCCTCGGCGTAGAAGCGGCGGGCGGTCGCCACCCGGCCCTGCAGGAGGGCCACCCGCCCGTGATTCACCGCGAACCAGATCTGAGCGATGGGCACCCGCTGGGACGCGACGATCTCGGCGCCGACCGTGGCCAGCTCCTCGGCCTCGGCGAGCCGGCCCGCCTCGGTCAGGGCGAACACCTGGTTGACGACGTGCATGGCCGGGTGCGCGATGGCCGGCTCGTCGCCGAGCGCGACGTGGTCGGCGTGGCCGGCCCGCGCGAGAGCCAGCGCTTCGCCCGTCCGTCCCGCCGACGCCAGGGAGACCGCCCCGGCGATCGCCCGCACCACACGGGTTCGCTGGTCGCCGCCGGTGGCACGCCCGAGCACCGCCAGGGCTCGATCGGGCTGCCCGGAGAACGTCAATACCGAGGCCTCGTCGGCCACGAGTTCCTCCACGAGCGGCGCTGAGGTGACCACGGCCCGGGCGGCGGCGTTGATGGCCAGCGCTCTTTCGGGCTGGCACAAGCCCCATTGGGCGTTCTTGGCCCGGGTGACCGCCAGCCGAAGGGCAATGTGCTCGCTGCTGGGCAACTCCTGCCCCCGGGCGAGCACCCGCTCGGAAGCGTCGAAGGCCCCGAGTTCGTACAGCGCCTCGCCGAGCAGCAGCGCGCCCACCGCATCCAGGTCCTCGCTGGGCACCGCCTCCATCAGGCGCCGCACCATCCGGAAATCATGCGCGTAACGCGCCAGGTGGGCGCCGCGGACCAGGACGGCCGGATCGGGCTGCCCCCCGGCGTCCAGCCGCCACACCACGGTTCGCAGCTCCGTCGCGCCGTGGCCGGAGCTGGCGGCTTCCAGCCGCTCCGCCTGGGCCAGCAGCACCGTCCGGACGCGCAGCTTCGGCATGGCGGCGCGGACCACCTTGGCATGCAGCGGGTGGGCCAGGCGCACCTGCCCCTCGGCCACCGCGATCGTCACCAGCCCGGAACCTTCCAGCGACTCCAGCACCCCGGCGGGGGCGGCCGTCTCCAGGTAGCCGAGCTCCACCGGCTGGCACAGGGCGAGCAGTTCCACCACCGAGCGGGCCTCGTCCGGCAGGCTCCCGATCCGCTGCTCGACCAGGTCGAGCAGCCGGCCCGTGGCCGGCAATGTCTTCTCCAGATGCCACACGCCGGAGCGCTCGACCAGCGCGCCCGATTCCAGGGCACCCAGGACCAGCTCATGCACGTAGAGCGGATTGCCCCGGGAGGATTCCCAGAACTCCTGCCCTGCACCGGCCTCGATCGGGCCACCGAGCGCCAGGTGCAGGAGGGTATCGACATGGGCGCGACTCAGGTCATGCAGGTCGATCCGCTGGAGCCGGCCATCCCGCCACAGATCGGTCAGCAGGTCAGGAACCGGCTCGCCGGTGCGCACCGTGGCGATCAGGAAGATCGCCCGCTGCGCGGTCAGATACCCGAGCAGCGCCAGCGAGGCGACATCGAGCAGCGCTATGTCGTCAGCCACGATCATCAGGCGGCGGCCACGATGGCGCTCGTGTAGTGCCCGGCGGGTCTGTTCGAACAGCGCC
>Ga0306926_10000589_pt1 | contig 34352 bp, 29 predicted proteins | sample flu12Cox44000178_FD_203759 | JGI IMG/M metagenome (GOLD analysis project Ga0306926, IMG submission 203759) | Lab enrichment of tropical soil microbial communities from Luquillo Experimental Forest, Puerto Rico - flux8day.12C.oxic.44.000.178 (v2)... | ecosystem: Environmental > Terrestrial >...
CCATAGCGCGATCGCGGTATCCGACACCGACCAGAGTGTCGCTTTCTATCGGGACCGGCTCGGCCTGCGCATCGCCGGCACGAGCGATAACTGGGGTATCGAACAGGAAGGCCTGTCGGCGGTACCCGGCGCCCATGTCCGCATCACCACGTTGCGCGCCAGCAGCGGCCCGGGGGTCGAGCTATTGCACTATCTGATGCCCACCGACGGTCGACCGGTGCCGGCCGATACCACCGCCGATGACCTGTGGGCCGAGGAGATCGTTCTGCGTGCCGCGCATGCGGCGCATTCCGGGGAATGGCGGCGCGATCCGGACGGTCATGCCCTCGGCCTCATAGCCGATCGCGGGGAGGCCGCGAGGTGACCTCTGCCAGAGCGGCTCGGCAACCGCGCCGCGTGATGACGCTACCGGCCGGCCAGTGCAGCACACGGACGCGGCTCGCGCGCCTCGCCATCGGCTGGGTATTTTTTGCCAACGGCGCGGCACTCGGCAGCTGGGTTCCGCATATCCCCGATGCCAAGCATGCGCTCGGTCTTACCGATGGTTTGCTCGGGCTGGCGCTGCTCGGCATGGCCGCCGGCTCGTTGCTGGGACTGCCGTTGAGCGGCGCATTGACCGCCCGCTTTGGCAGCCGGAAAACCACGACCGCGGCAATCCTCGCGATGCTGCTGGCAACGCCGCTGCCGATCCTGGCGCCAAGTCCGCCCTTGTTCGCAATCGCGCTTGGGTTGCTCGGAATGGCGAACGGCGCGGTCGACGTGGCGATGAACACGCACGCCATTGCCGTCCAGGACAGGTACGGCCGGGCCATCATGTCGGGTTTTCACGGGATGTTCAGCATCGGCGGTCTCGCCGGCGCTGCCGCCGCAGCGCTGGCAATGAGCGCCGTCGTCGGTCCTGCTTCGCATCTGCTGGCCAGCATTGCCGTCCTGCTGTTGCCGACCTTCGCGGCCACAGCATTGCTGCTGCCGACGACATCGCGGACGGCACGAAGGGACTTTCGACTGCCACGAGGTCCGCTCATCGCCCTTGGGATGCTCGTGCTGTGCAGCCTGATGGCCGAAGGCGCAATCGGCGATTGGTCGACCGTCTATCTGCGGGACGACTTGGCAGCCGACGCCAGCTTTGCTGCACTCGGCTTCGCAGCGTTCTCGCTTGCCATGGCCGCCGGCCGTTTTCTCGGCGATCGTATGGTGCGGCGCTGGGGCGGCCCGGGTGTTCTCGCTGCAGGATCAGGGATCGCCGCCCTAACGCTCGCCGCGGGGCTCTGGCTCGCCAACCCGATCGCAGCGCTGATCGGCTTTGCCGCGGCCGGCCTTGGGCTCGCAAACGCCGTGCCGATCCTGTTCAGCACAGCGGGCAAGATCCCCGGCGCCTTACCAGAGCTCGCGATTGCTGCCGTATCGACGGCCGGATACTGCGGATTTCTGTTGGGTCCGCCGGTCATCGGGATCATCGCCGATCGCTTCACGCTCGGCGCCGGTTTGGCCGTGGTCGCGTTCGCCCTCGCAATCATCGCGCTAGGCGGTGCAAGCCTGGCATCCGGAGGAAGACGATGGATGGCATTATCGACCGTTTGGAAATAATTCGGGACGACAAGTCTGCGACTGGCTCGTCCCGGCCCCATGTCGTCATCATCGGTGCCGGTTTCGGCGGCCTTTTTGCTGCGATGCAGCTGGCTCGTGTCGCCGCCGACGTGACCGTCATCGATCGCCGCAACCATCACTTGTTCCAGCCGCTCCTCTACCAGGCCAGAAGTAACGAAACGCCCGGATTTCACGCATAAGCGGACAAACCACGAACTCAGGCGGGCTTGCGAGCGGTATCGGGCGCGTTCCTCAGCGGGAGGGAATCCGTCACGGTTTTCCCTGGCCGCTCGCTCGGCGCGATCGTGCCCCAGGGGGTGGTGTAAGAGCGGCGGGTTCGCGCTCTCCGGCGGGTTTGGCCGGTTTCGTCAGGCTGCCGCGGCGGGCAGCTTGACGAAGGGATCATCGCTCAACGGTGCGATGGTTTCCAGTGTCATGTAGCGAGCCCGCTGGACCGCCCATTCATCGTTCTGCTCGAGCAGGATGGCGCCGATCAAGCGGGTAATGGCGTCCTCATTGGGGAAGATCCCGACAACTTCGAGGCGCAGCGCGAAGCGGTCCGGGGCTTCGCCGAGCGCGAAGGGCTCGAGCTCGTCGGCCTCGAGGCCGACGATATGCGCTTTGTCGAGACCGAGAGCGGCAAGGGCCGCGACGCGCTCAGCCTGCGGCCGAAATTGAAGGCCGCCCTCGAAGAGGCCCGGCACCGCGGCGGTCCGGTCGTCGTTGCCAAACTCGACCGGTTGAGCCGCGACGTCGCCTTTGTCAGCGGCCTGATGGCGGAGAAGGTCCCCTTCCTCGTCGCCGAGCTCGGCAGCGACGTCGAAGTTTTATGCTGCACATCTATGCCGCCGTCGCGGAAAAGGAGCGCCGGCTGATCAGCGAGCGCACCCGGGCAGGCCTGGCCCGCCTGAAAGCCCTCGGCGTCAAGCTCGGCAACCCGAACGCGCCCGCCGCCGCCGTGCTCGCCCGTGCCTCGCTACAGGCAAAGGCTGACCGCGACGCTGAGCGGATATGGGACCACCTCGCGGGAATCGTCGCTCGCGGCATCGCAACCGACCGCGGCATTGCCGACGAACTGAACAAGCTCGGGATTCCGTCTCCGCGCGGCGGCGAGGCCAAGTGGTACGGCGCCAGCGTCGCCAATCTGCGGCGGCGGCTTGCAGCCCGCGAGTAAAGGTCTCCTGGGGGACTGGCCATTGCACCTTTGCGGCTGCCGCTTACAAACCTGGCGCGCCCAAGTTGGCCGGGGAGGCGCGTGACCAGGCGGACACCCGGCTTTGCTCGCGCCTTCGCCGTCCCCGCTTCCGCCGCCGTTCATCGTCTCGCCGCGCCGCCACGGCACGACCGTGGCCGACATTGACAAAGCTTCGTAGTGCGCGGACTCTCGTGACCCGCCATGGCCTGCACGTTCTCAAGCGTACCGCCGGCCTCTAGGTAGGCCGTGATGCCGGTCGCACGAAACACGTGGCAGCCGAGCTTGATCTTAAAGCCGGCCTCGGCGGTACGCCGACGCACCATGCGATAGGCGTCGACGCGGTTCATCGTTTTGTCGGTAAGCACGCCCGTTTTGCCGACCGCGGAGCGGAAGAGGGGGATCTTGCCGTCCTCCCGGATCCCGGCGGCGGCGAGATATTCGTCGATGAAGGCCTCCAGCTTGTGGTGCGCCGGCATCTCATGGCGCTTGCCCCCTTTCTCGTGGAGGCGCAGCCACCAGCGCTTGCCGGCGGGGTAGTAGTCCTCGACCTTCATCGCAACGACGGCCCCGATCCGCGCGAAGCTGTAGATCATGACACCGATCAGTGCGCGATCACGCAGGCCGACGAGGGTCGAAACGTCGATGCTTTCAAGCAGACGCCGGGCCTGGTCCTCGGTCAGCACCGGCGTCGTGTTCCCCGCGGGCGCGGGGATGAACCGAACGGCGCGGGCGTCGAGATCTTGTCGAGTACGTGTTTCCGGCGCCCGCAGGGATGATCGATACCGAGCCATTTGCCATCGGCTGCGCGGCCGACCCTCACAGCACATCCTTGAGCGGGTGATTGTGCCGCAGCTCGTCGAGCTCGACATATTCCTCGAGGCTTTTGAGCGAGGCGTGGCCGGAGAACTGCTTGAGCCGGGCGATGTGGACGCCTTGCGCTACCCCACTCGAAATCGCTCCACGCCGGAGGCTGTGGCCGGCGAAGGCCGCCGCATCAAAGCCGGCGAGGCCGATCCAGTTCTTGACAATCAGCGCGATCGAATCGGTGTCGATCGGACTGGTACCAAGCCGGTAGCGGTCGGCTACCGGCTTTCTCCTGGTACTCCTTGGAATACGTGGCGGCGGCAGGCGCCAGATCCGCCGGAACAACGGACCCGTAGTGATCGCTGCGGCGCTGAGCCAGGCGTCGAGCGCGCTGACCGGACACAGTTCGGTATGCCCGATAGGGAGCCACAGCTTCGTGCCGCGGGCGTCCTGGTCGTTCTTGCGCCACGGCAGGAAGAGTTCGATGCCGTCTGCGTGACGGGTGACGTGCTCGAGCGTCAGCCCTGCGATTTCGCTCGGCCGCAACGCCGCGGCGAAGCCAACCAGCAGCAAGGCGCGGTCGCGCAATCCAGGTAACGTCTCGGGGATCGCCTGGACCGCGGGGAGCAAGCGATCGAGCACCAGCGCTATCTTCTTGTTGAGCGGCCGGCGGTGCGCCCGCCTGATGCCGGCAAAGGTCGTCGACACCACCGCGGCCGCGGTCGGCGGCGGGTGGCCCGCCAGCAGGTGCAGGTAGCGGATCGCCGCGTGGCGTAGGCGCAACGTGTTGACCGCGAGATCGGCGCGCGCCTCGGCGGCGAGAAACGCCGCGACGGTCTCGGGAGCCGCCGGTAATGCGGTCCGGCCGTGGACCGCGCACCAGTCGGTGAAGCGGGCGACCGCGGTACGGTAGGCGCGGCGGGTGTTTTCCGAACGCGAGGCGCGGCGGTAGTGTGCGGCGGCGTCGGCGGCGTCGCCAAAACTCGCGACCGGTGCCGGCAATTCGACGATCGTTTCGAGGTCGAACCAGTGGCGCACGTCCTCGGCCGCCGCGCCGGCCAGGAAGGGCACGGAAAATTTCTCCGCGCCGGCAGCCGGCTCGGGCAAGATGGCCGGCATGAGCGTATCGTCGGGCGGCACCACCGGGGCTCCGACTCAGGTGGAGAAGAACGCGGTGGGGGTCGCACTGCCAGGCACGGAGCACCGCACGCGTCGCCGCGGCAGAGATTCGCCGAGAAAGCCATCGCCGCCCGGCCGGATCGCACCGCTGCGCATGCCGCCCCCCTCCCCTGCCCGTTCGGACGCGCGGCTCGCGGCGCCCCCTACCCGATCCCTGGTTCCTGATACCCGATTTCTGGTATTCGGGACAAGGGCGGTTATCCTGATAACGCGATTTAAATTAGGTTTATTTCAGGTTATAGAATAGTCATATAATATATCATGCATTCAAGCTCAAACTTATATTAAAGAGTTCTTTCCCTCCGAAGAGATGACCTGCTGGCCTGTGAGCCCGCGGGTCGGAAAGGTCAAGAACAACGACCCGAGCCTGATCGAGCCGACTGCTGCCTAGGGCGGTAACGATACCGGAAAGAGCCGCCAACAGCGCAACGGCACAGGGATAGGGTGCCGACACATCCGCGCGATCCACCTCATGGACTTTTTGTGACACGGCGACAAAACAGGGCCTAAGGGGGCAGCCCGAATTCGGGCTCGCGTTCAGCCTCTTCCACCGCGAGCGAAGACAAGGAGACACCCAGGAGCCGAACGCCTTTCGCGACGGGAAAGAGAGGTTCGAGGAGGGCGCTGCCGAGTTGTTCGAGTTCGCTTTGCGTTCTGATCTGCATCTGACTGGTGCGGCTTCGCGTGATCTGCCGGAAGTTGGCGAATTTGACCTTGAGCGTGACTGTGCGGCCGCGAGTACCGGAGCCCTCGCAGTATCGCCACACTTTGTCGACGATCTCTCGAAGCGCATCACGCGCGGCCTCGTAAGTGAAGAGATCGGCGGAGAACGTGTTCTCGGCGCCGACGGATTTTCGTATCCGATCGGCGCGGACGGGCCGCTCGTCGACGCCGCGCGCAACCCAGTAATAGTAAGAGCCCGCTTTGCCGAGATGTTGCTGCAGGAAGGCCAAGGTCTGCGCCCTGAGGTCGAGCCCGGTCTTGATCCCAAGTCGCTGCATTTTGGCAGCCGTCGCAGGCCCGACGCCGTGAAGCTTCCTGACCGGCAGGGTCACGACGAATTCCGGCCCCATTTTGGGAGTGATGACGAAGAGCCCATCCGGCTTGCGGTGATCCGAGGCGAGTTTGGCGAGGAACTTGTTGTAGGAGACGCCGGCCGAGGCCGTGAGCTCGGTTTCGGCGCGGATTCTTGCCCGGATTTCTTCCGCGATCTGTGTCGCCGAGTTGATGCGCTCGAGGTTTTCGGTGACATCGAGATATGCCTCGTCGAGTGACAATGGCTCGATGATCGGCGTGTATGCGGCGAAGATCTCCCGGATCTGCAGAGAGATCGCCTTGTAGGCGTCGAACCTCGGCTTTACGAAGATCAACTCGGGACATTTTCGCTTGGCTGTGATCGACGGCATCGCGGAATGCACGCCGAACTTGCGTGCTTCGTAACTTGCGGCCGCAACAACACCTCGTTCGCGCGATCCACCGACCGCGACGGGCTTCCCGCGCAGCTTCGGATTGTCACGCTGTTCGACAGATGCGTAGAACGCATCCATGTCGATATGAATGATTTTGCGCGCGCTGCCGGCCTCGGCCACGGATCTTTCCGCGCTCCCTTCGGTCCCCATTTGAGCCCTCCCGATCGCCGGTCGGCGAGGATGCGGTCCTGATGACACCACGTGTCGTGGGATAGGTAATTGATGGCGTCGGCCGACGCCACCAGCTAACCTCAGCCGCCAGATTAGGGAATACCAAGGGAGAGTGGCATGCATTTCGGCGGAGCGATGTTCTTTACCGATTATTCGATGTCGGCGATGGAGCTGGCACGTACGCTCGAGGAGCGCGGTTTCGAGTCGGTGTGGGCGCCTGAGCACTCGCATATCCCGCTGTCGCGCAAGACGCCATTCCCGGGAGGGGGCGATCTGCCCAAACAGTACTACGACGCGATGGACCCGTTCGTGGTGCTGGCCGCGGCCAGCCAAGTTACCAAGACCATCAAACTCGGCACCGGCGTGCTGCTGGTGCAGCAGCGCGACGCGATCCAGACCGCCAAGCTGGTCGCCTCGATCGACCAGGTGAGCCAGGGACGGTTCCTGTTTGGCGTCGGCGGAGGCTGGAACCAAGATGAAATGGAGAACCACGGCACCGTCTATGCGAGCCGCTTCAAGCGGATGCGCGAATCCATCGAGGCGATGAAGGAAATCTGGACGAAAGCCGAGGCCGAATACCATGGCGAGTTCGTCCATTTCGATCCTGTGATCGCCGGGCCCAAACCGGTGCAGAAACCGCATCCGCCGATCCATGTCGGCGGCGCTTTCCCGCATGGCGCGCGGCGCGCGATCCGCTATGGCGATGGTTGGATTCCAACGGCTCGTGGCGATATCGTCGAGGTGCTGCCGAGATTCCGCGAAATGGCGAACGAAGCCGGCCGCGATCCGGATTCCATCGAGATTACCTCGTTCGGCCTCGGCGAGGATCTTGACCGGGTGAAGCGTCTCAACGAGATGGGCGTGACCCGCGTAGTGCCAATGTTCCCGCCCGAGAAGGCGGACACGGTGCTGCCGATCGTGGATCGGTGGACGAAAATCATGCGGCAGGTCAACGGATAGATCTGACCGACGTCGATCTGCGGATGCGGGTGAGTCGTGCCTGGAGACAAGGCGCGACCGCTCGCGGGACCGCGGCGCGCCGAGGTAACGGCGCTTCCCAGTTGGGTCAAACCGCAACTCACCAAACTGGTCGAAGAGCCCCCGGAAGGGCCCGAATGGCTGCACGAAATCAAGTTCGACGGCTACCGGATGCATGCCCGGCTGGACCGGGGGGGTGAGCCTGCTGACCCGCACCGGACTCGACTGGACGCATAAATACCCGGCGATCGCTGCGGCGGTCGCATCGCTCCCGGCGCGACAGGCCTATCTCGATGGGGAGCTGTCCGGCCTGATGGCACGACCTCTCGTTCAGCCTGATCCAGAACGCATCGGATACGGGCAGCGGCGATGCTCTCGTCTTTTTCCTGTTCGATCTCCTCCACCTCCATGGCGAAGCCATCGGCGCGAAAGCGCTCAAACAACGGAAGGAGCGCCCTCGCTCGCTGCTGTCGGCCGCGACGGCCCCGCTTCCATTCAGCGATCACCAGATCGGGCGCGGGCGGGCTTTCTACGACCACGCTTGCGCCCTGAAGCTGGAAGGGATCGTCTCGAAGCGAATCGAGGCGCCCTATGCCCCAGGCAATCGCGGCCTGTAGCTCAAGGTCAAATGCCTGAACCGCGAGGAGTTCGTGGTGGTGGGCTGGACCGATCCCGAAGGCGCCCGGCCCTGGCTCGGGGCGCTGCTGCTCGCCTACTACGATCCGGATGGCCGGCTGGTCTATGCCGGCCGCGCCCGGCACCGGTATCGACCATGCCGAGCTTGAACGCCTGTGGCGCCGTCTGCAACCGTTGGCGACGCCCGACATGCCGCTCGATGTCCCGCCGCCGCGCGACAGTCGATTTGGCGCGGCGCTCGTCTTGAGCCGCGTCCATTGGGTGCGGCCCGAACTCGTCGCCGAAGTCAAGTATCTGACGTGGACGGAGGATAATCTGCTCCGTCAGGTCGTCTACGAAGGCCTCCGCGAGGACAAGCCGGCGGCCGAGGTCCACCGTTCCGTGCCGCACCCGAAGCACATCGCGTCGACAAGGTCGACCGTTTCGTCGAAACGGCCTCGGTCCAGGTGATCGGCGGCTCCGCCCTTGTGGCGATGATGTTCAGGCCGTTATGGAGACGTAACCCAGATAGAGGTCGCCTCGACGACTACGAGTTCATTAAGCGCGATGGCTTCCCTGCGTACCGCCGATGTTACCCGATTGTCACCCAGGCGTTGTTTTGGCCGGCTGATTCCGCAGCAAATCTAATTCGTCATCCGATCGGGCATGGGGTGTTGCCCAGCATCCTGGGCGCCTCCTGCATGAGCTGATTATTGCTGACACGGCGCTGACAATTTCGGCACAAATTTTGCCAGACTTCGCTAATATTGACATAAGCATTTGATTTATTTGTGCGGACGGCGGGACTCGAACCCGCACTCCCTTGCGAGAAGCAGATTTTAAGTCTGCTGCGTCTACCTTTTCGCCACGTCCGCTGTGGTCGACCCGCTCGCCCCACGTCCGTGTCAGGGCCGCAGCAGCCCGCTGATTGCTTGCACCTCGCGCAAGACGGGATAGGCAATCGCGCTGGCGCGCTCCACCCCGCGGCCGAGCACCCGATCAATATACCCGGGATCCGCCATCAGCCGGCCCATCTCTCTGCCGATGCGGCCCAGCACCTCGACCGCAAGCTCCGACAGCGCCTCTTTGAAGTACGAGAAGTTTCGGCCGGCAAAGCGGGCGAGCGCTTCCTCGCGCGTCATCCCGGAGAGAGCGGCGTAGATGCCCATCAGATTGTCGGCTTCGGGGCGGCGCTCTAGCTCGGCCAGCGTCTCCGACAGCGGTTCGGGGTCGGTCTTGGCCCGGCGGACCTTCAGCGCAATCGCATCGGCGTCGTCGGTCATGTTGATCCGCGAATAATCCGAGCTGTCCGATTTCGACATCTTCTTGGTGCCGTCGCGCAGGCTCATCACCCGTGTCGCCGAGCCGAAGATCTGCGGCTCGGGCAACGGGAAGAAATCACACTCGTAGCGGCGGTTGAAGGCACCGGCAATGTCGCGCGCGAGTTCGAGATGCTGCTTCTGGTCTTCGCCGACCGGAACGTGCGTCGCCTTGTACACGAGGATGTCCGCCGCCATCAGGACGGGATAGGCGTAAAGGCCAAGGCCGGCCATTTCGCGGTTCTTCCCCGCCGTCCTTTCCTTGAATTGCGTCATGCGGTTGAGCCAGCCCAGCGGAGTCAGGCAGGCGAGCAGCCAGGCAAGCTCGACATGCGCGGAAATCATGCTCTGGTTGAAGATGATGCAGCGCTCGGGGTTGATCCCGGCGGCGATGTAGGCGGCCGTCACCTCGCGCGTCGAGGCGCGCAATTCGGCGGGGTCCTGCGGCTGGGTCAGCGCATGCAAGTCGACGATGCAGAAGATGCACTCGTAGTCGTTCTGCAACGCGACCCAGTTGCGGATCGCACCGAGGTAATTTCCGAGATGCAGGTTGCCGGTTGGCTGGATGCCGGAGAAAATGCGGTTCATCGGACCTCGCGAATGCGCGGCGCTGGCCGCGCTGTTACCGCCACAGCCAGGCGCCGGTCAAGCCGGTTGGCGGCGCAACCGTCCCAAGAGATCGCGCCAATCGGCGATCCCGAAGGCGAGCGCCAGTGCTGCGAAGGTGGCGAGCCCAGCGCCGACCAGCACGGCAAGCGCGCCCACTTGCAACATGGCGTGACCCGCGAACATCGGCGCAAGCGCGATCCGCATCGCCGCCAGGACCACCCCCATGGCGAGCGCCGCAGCGCCGACCCGCGGCAGGTTGCGCCGCGCCCGCCGGTCAAACCCGAAATGCCGGCGCCGGATCAGGAGTGCGAGCAAGACGAGCGCGTTGAGCCAGCCGGCGACGGTCGTTGCGAGGGCGATCCCGACATGCGCCAGAAACTGCATCAGAACGAGCGTCAGACACAAATTGACCGCCATCGCCGCGACCGCGACCTTGACCGGGGTCGCCGTGTCGTGGCGGGCGAAGAAGGCGGGCGCCAGCACCTTGATCAGCACAAAAGCGGGGAGGCCCGCCGCATAGGCCGCCAGCGCCGCAGCGGTCGCCGCGGTATCGGTCGAGCCGAAGGCGCCGCGTTCAAACAACGCCGATAGGATCGGCGTCGCGAGAACCCCGAGCGCGATCGCCGCAGGTAGAGTCAGCAACACTGCCAGCTCGATTCCGCGATTTTGCGTCGCTACCGCGTCGGAAAGATGCCCGAGCCGGACCTGGCGCGACAGCGACGGGAGAATGGCGGTGCCGACGGCGATGCCGACGACCCCGAGCGGCAGCTGATTCAGCCGGTCGGCATAGTAGAGATAAGAGACCGAGCCGCTGGGCAAGAGGGAGGCTAGTGCCGTCGAAATCAAGAGATTGAGCTGCGTGACGCCGGCCCCGATCGTGCCCGGAGCCATCACCGCCAAGGTGCGGCGCACGCCTTGCGTCAGCCGTGGAATGGGCAGTCGGAGCGCGAGCCCGGCCCGGCTGCACGCAACCAACAGCCATAGGAATTGCGCGAAGCCGGCTGCGCTGACCGCCCAAGCGAGGGCACGCCCATCACGCCAGCCGAACTGCCGCATCAGCAACAGCGCTGCGATCATGAACAAGTTCAGCAGGATCGGGGTTGCGGCGGCGGCGGCGAAGCGCTCGACCGAGTTCAGCACCCCGCCCTGAAGCGCGACCAGCGCGATGAACAAGAGGTAGGGAAAGGTGATCCGGGCGAGATCGACCGCGAGCTCGAACTTCTCGGGCTCCCGGCGGAAGCCTGGCGCAATCACGTCAATGACCGTGGGCATGAAGATCTCGGCGAGGAGGACAAAGCCGAGTAGTGCGGCGAGCAGTACAGCGAGCGCATCCTCGGCGAAGATTCGCGCCGGCTCCTTGCCATGCTCGGCCATGGTTCCGGCGAAGAGCGGGACGAAGGCGGCGCTGAAGGCGCCCTCGGCAAACAAACTGCGGAACAGGTTCGGCAGGCGCTGGGCCACGAAGAACGCATCGGCCACCGGCCCCGCGCCGAGAATGGCTGCCGTCAGGACGTCGCGGATGAAGCCGAATATTCGGCTTATCGCGGTGTAGGAACCGACCGTAGCGACCGAACGCAGCAATGCCATGCCCGGCGGGTGTAGAGGAAATTGGCGGCCGAGAAAACGCCATTCGTGCGCTTGGGAAAAGCGGCCGGCCCTTGCTCTATCCGAGACTTGCGCACGGAGCGACCTGCACCTTGAGTTTTCCCGGGCGATCGGTAACCGTTGCGTCCCCAGGAGCACGGAGGCAGAAGATGGCCAGGACCAAGATGGGCGTCGTCGGATGCGGCGGCCGGATGGGCAGGATGCTGGTCGCCGAGATCGTGGCGAGCGAAGGGTGTGCGCTCGCCGGCGGCTGTGCCAAGCCGGGCAGCGGCTACATCAATCAAGACATCGGCGAACTCGCCGGAGTCGGGCGGCTCGGCATCTCGGTCGGCGACAACGCCGAGAAGCTGATCCGGGACAGCGATGTCGTGATTGAATTCACGACACCCGGCGCGACCGCCACTCATGCCGCACAGGCCGCTGGATTAGGAAGGGCGATGGTGATCGGCACGACCGGCCTTTCGGTGGAGGAAGGTGACGGGGTGCGACAGGCGGCGCGGAGAGTCCCAATTGTCTGGGCACCCAACATGAGCCTCGGGATCAATTTGCTGCTGGGTCTTGTTGAAGACGTCGCCAGCCGGCTGGGCCCGGACTGGGACGTCGAAATCATGGAGATGCACCATCGCGGCAAGGTCGACGCCCCCTCGGGAACCGCACTCGCACTTGGCAGTGCGGTCGCGGCGGGCCGTGAGGTGGAGTTCGAGGGCGTGAAACAGCGCGCGCGAGACGGCATCACCGGCCCTCGCCGTATTGGCGACATTGGCTTTGCTGCATTGCGCGGTGGTGATGCGGTCGGCGACCACCATGTGGTCTTTGCCGGAGCCGGCGAGCGGCTCGAGCTGATCCACCGAGCGACCAGCCGATCCATCTACGCGAAAGGTGCGGTTCAGGCGGCCCGCTGGGTCGTCGGTCGGCCACCGGGGCTCTACGGCTTGAAGGAGGTACTTGGTCTCTAATGCGTCGTTTTGCCCGCGGGATTGAGCGTATCTCGCCAGCGTTTGAGCGCCTCGCGGATCGACGCCGCGAGCTCGCGTCGGACAGCGGGCGTCACGATGTCGCCGATCACCAGGCTGCGGCCATGTGAGGCGACGAGCAGCCGGTTCCACTCATCGCCGCGCTCTTCGAGGATCACGCGCAGCCAGAAGGGCTGGAACCGCCATATCCGGCGCTCGCCCCGCACGTCGACCCGCTCGACCGTGAAGGCATCGCCGGCAAGCCGGATCGTCTCGCTGCGGCGGGCGCTGCGATAATTGAGACGGAAGGCGATATAGACGAGGGCGACGTCGAGCCCAAAGAACCCCATCACCGGCCACGCGCCGATCGAGACGAACCCGATGCCGACCGCGAGGCTGATCAGACCGAGGATCAGCAACAGCAGGTGAAAGCCGTGCGGGGGCAGGCTGCGATGCGGCAACAACACGCGCTCGAAAGGCAGGCCGCCGAACGGCGCCGCAGCGGCGGCATTACCGAGGTTGCGGTTCATTACGCCCTATACATAAGGGCGGAAGCGACGTTCCGTAAAGCAGTCGCACAGGGCGTCGCGAGGTTTGTGGTCGGGTACAGTCCCCTCTACACTCGGACGCCGATGCGCGCCTTCTCCAAACGAGCGGTCAAAGAGTTTTATCGGCGGCTGGCCGCGACGCGGCCGATCCCGCAGACCGAGCTCGAATTCATCAATCCATTTACCCTGCTCGTTGCCGTCGTGCTGTCGGCGCAGGCGACCGACACCGGCGTCAACAAGGCGACCCCCGCGCTCTTCGCCCTCGCCGACACCCCGAAGAAGATGCTGGCGCTCGGTGAGGAGCGGCTGGTGGAGCTAATCCGCACGATCGGGCTCTTCCGCACCAAGGCGAGAAACCTGATGGCACTGAGCCGGATCTTAGTTGAGCAACATGATGGCGAAGTTCCACGCGACCGGGCGGCCTTGGAGGCGCTCCCCGGCGTTGGGCGCAAGACCGCGAACGTGGTGTTGAATGTCGCCTTCGGCGAGCCCACGATCGCGGTCGACACGCACATCTTCCGGGTCGCCAATCGGACGGGTCTCGCGCCGGGCAAGACGCCGCTCGCGGTCGAGCTCGCGCTCGAAGCGTGCACGCCCGTCGAATACAAGCGCTATGCGCATCATTGGCTGATTCTGCACGGGCGATATGTGTGCAAGGCCCGCAAGCCCGAATGTCCGGACTGCGTCGTGGCCGGACTCTGCCGTTATGGCGCAAAGACGGGCCCGGCCGAGGTGATCGCGGCGCGCTCGGGCATCGGCGAATCAAACGCGCCGACCGATCCGCCCGCCCGCCGCACGCGCATGCCGGCAAATCAGAGAAAATAAGGGGAAACTTGGCTCTCCCGCCGCAACCGCCGCCGCGGGCGGCGAGTAAATCCCGGGTCAGCTCGCGACGCGTGCGGTCGCCACGTCGACCAGAATCTCGCCGGGCTCCGATGACGGCTGGGCCTGGATGTCGCCCGAAATCTGACCGCCGCACTCGATCTCGATCTGGCCATAGCGAATCGTCCCTGAGACACGCCCGCTTGCCTTGATCAACAGCCGCTTGCGGACGACGAGATTCCCCTCGAAGCGGCCGCGAATCTCGGCGTCCTCGATCGAAGCGGAACCCTTGAACAGGCCGCTTTCGGCGATATCGATATCGCGGCAATTCGTCAGGTTGGCCTCGACACTGCCTTCGACGATCACCTTGTCGCAGGAGGTGATCTCGCCCGAGAGGGTGATCTCGCGGCCGACGATCAGCTTGCGCATGTCGGCATCGCTGCGTCGCGGCTGACCCACCGGTTCGCCCGGTCGGCGCGGCGCCTCGGGGGTCCGAGCCGCGTCAGCGGAGCGCACCAAATCGGGTGCGCGCGGCGGCATCGCCGGGGCCTTGAGAGGAGCACTCGCACCCGGCCCGAGCGGGCGGGCGGGCTTCATCGGAATGCCCAAATCGTCAGACGCATCTGCCATTTTGCGGTCCTCTGCCTCGGTTTTCTTCCGACTAAACATGGATTGGACACCGATCGACATTGTTGAGGGGAGAAATTACACCGCAGGCCGGGTCAAGGGATGCGGCTCGATGCGCGGGAGCGCTTCGAAGACATGCAGCATGAACGCCGTAGCGATCACCGGCGCCACGAGGTTGACGAGCGGCAGGGCGAATAAGGCTGCAATCACCACCCCCCCGAGGAAAACGCGAAGACCAAAACGGTTGCGCGCCGCCCTGGTCGCCGCGGCATCGAGCCGTCTAAGCGCGACCACCTCGAAATACTCCCGACCGAGAAGATATCCGTTCAGCGCCAGGAAGAGAAACAGATTTATCCCGGGGAGCAGTAGATACACCGGAAGTGCCAGCAGGTTGAGCAGCAATGTCAGCGCCGTCAGACGGAGCATCATCCCCAGGGTTTCAAGAATCGGCTGCCGGCGCGGCGGGCTGCATCCGGGATAGTCGAGCGCCTCAACCGCTGCGGCGATGCGTTCGAGGAAGAAGCACATAATCAGCGTTACCACCGCCGGGAAGAAAAGCCAGCTCAGCGCCAGCACGGCTAGTCCGCCCATCAGGTCGGCGAGCCAATTGAGCGGTCGCCAGTCGAAGAATGCGATGTTGTAAAGAACGCCGGCGACGGCGAGCCATAGTAGCGCGAAAGTCAGAATCGCCACGGCGAGGCCCAGCGCAACGATCCGCCGCAGCGGTGGCGTGGAGAGCGCGTACAAGGCGCGACAAAGCGCGGTGAGCATCGCCGGAGCTTGTAACCCAACGATGCGCACGGGCCAACTCGGTCGGCCGAAGATCCCGGTTCCTCGAACAGTAAACGGCCGGGCTTACGAGAGTTTCAACTCGCCCAAATAGGCGTGGCGGATCAGCTCGTTTTCGCGGAGCTCGGCAGCCCGGCCGCTGAGCACCACCTGGCCGGTCTGCAGGACATAGGCGCGGTCGGCGACCTGCAATGCCATATTGGCGTTCTGCTCGACCATGAAGATCGTGACACCCTGCCGGTTGATCGTCCGGATGATCTCGAAGACCTGCTCGACATAGGCGGGCGAGAGGCCCATCGAGGGCTCGTCCATGCACAGGAGCTTGGGTCGCGCCATCAAGGCGCGGCCGATCGCGACCATCTGCTGCTCGCCGCCGGACAACGTGCCGGCGATCTGGCGCAGCCGCTCTTCGACCCGGGGAAAGAGAGCGAAGACGCGCGCGAGGTCCTCAGCGAACTCGGGTCCGCGCGGCCGCGTATAGGCTCCCATCTCGAGGTTCTCGTACACCGTCATGCGCGGGAAGAGCCGTCGCGCCTCGAGCACCGGAGCGATGCCGCGCCGCACTCGCTCGCCAGTGCTGACCCTTGCTAGCGACTTTCCCTCGTAGAGAATGTCGCCTGAAGTCGGGCGAATGCTCCCCATGACCGCCTTCATCGTCGTCGACTTGCCTGATGCGTTGCCACCCAACAGGCAGACGATCTCGCCTGCCGCAATCCGGTAGTCGACCGATTTCAGGACGTGAAGGTCGCCGTAATGGGTATCGACGGCACGAAATTCGAGCATTTCAGACAAAGGCCGCGCTGCGGCCGAGATATGCGCGGATCACCTCTTCATCACGCCGCACGGTCGCTGGCGGTCCTTCCGCGATCTTCTCGCCGTGGTCGAGGACAACAACCTTGTCAGCCAGCATCGCGACGACGTCGAGTTTGTGCTCGATCAACAGGATCGTCAGGCCATGTTTATTCAAACTCCCGATCTGGTCGGCGAGCTCCAACGTCTCGGACGGGTTCATCCCGGCCGTCGGCTCGTCGAGCAGCAAGAGCTTGGGCTGCGCTGCGAGCGCGCGGGCGATCTCGGTGCGCCGCCGGTTGGCATAGGAGAGGCTCGCTGCCGGGTGGTCGGCGCGCGGCAATAACCGATTACCGAAGAGCGACAGGATCTGGAGTGCCCGCTCGCGCGCGGCCGCTTCCTCGCCGCGGCTCGCCGGCAGCCGCAGCACAGCGCCGACGGGGCCCGTGGCGAGTCGCGCGTGCATGCCGATCATGACATTCTCGAGAACGCTGAGATTTGGGAACAGGCGGATGTTCTGAAAGGTGCGAGCGATGCCGCGTTCCAGCACCTGATGTGGCCGCAGCCGGGTGATCTCCTCGCCGGCAAAGTTGATGGTGCCCTGATCGATCGAGACAAGCCCGGTGATCGCGTTGAACAAGGTCGACTTGCCCGAGCCATTGGGCCCGATCACGGCGATGACCGAGTGCGCGGGAACGCCCAATTCGACAGAGTGCAAGGCGACGAGGCCGCCAAACCGCACGCTCAGATCGGCGATTTGGAAAAGAGGGCCCTCACCTTGACCCTCCCCCGCAAGCGGGGGAGGGAACGGCAGGGGGTTGCCGGGTGCGATTCGCACCGTCTGCTCGTCGAGGCTCAGGGTCCGTGTCCGCCGGGCGGCCGGGACCAGCCCCTGACGGCGATAGAGCATCATCAGCACCAGGATCAGGCCGAAGATCAACTCGATCGACGAGGCGAGCTCGACACGCTGCAGCCAATCGACGCCGACGAGACGGCCGAGTGCGTGCAGCCATCCCGAGAGGTCTTCGAGAAACCAGGATTGCAGGATCTGCAGGATCAATGCGCCGACAACGACCCCCCAGACGCTGCCGATGCCGCCGAACACGACCATGACGAGGATCATGACCGAGACCGGAAACATGAATATCTCCGGGGTCGCCGTCTGCAATTTGGCGACGTAGAAGGTGCCGGTGGCACCGGCGAATGCGGCGCCGATCGCAAAGGCGAGGAGCTTGTAGCGAACGCGATCGACGCCCATCGCCATGGCGGCGACCTCGTCCTCGCGGATCGCCATCCAGGCGCGGCCAATCCGCGAATCCTTGAGACGCTGGCTCGTCAGGATCAAGAACGCGACGAGGGCCACGCCGACATAGTAATAGGGTGTGGCGTCGATCCCGAAGTCGAAACCAAAGAACTGGGGTGCGGCGACGCCGTTGAGACCCATCGCCCCGTTAGTCACCGAGGGAATGTTACGCGCGACGATCGGTACGATCTCGCCAAACCCCAGGGTCACGATCGCCAGGTAGTCGCCCTTGAGCCGCAGGGTCGGGGCGCCGAACAGCACCCCGAAAAAGGCGGCGACCGCCGCGGCGATCGGCAGCATCAGCCAGAACGAGACCTGGAAGTGGACGACGTCGCCGCCTGCCGCATGAAAGCGAGTGACGAGGTCAAGCCATTGGAAAGGCTCCCAGAAGCCAGTCCACGCCGGCTGCAATTGCCACGAGCTCGCGACGCCGTAGGTATAGGCGCCGATGGCGAAAAACGCGGCATAGCCGAGGTCGAGCAATCCGGCAAAGCCGACGACGATATTGAGGCCGAGCGCCAAGGCGGCGAAGGCCAGGGCGTTGGCCGCCGAATCGATGTCGGCGTCGTTATGGTTGACCAGTGGAAACAATAGCGCCGCCGCGGTAATGCCCAAGACGGCCAGGCGGGCGCGGGCACGTGGAGAGACCCGCAAGAACGGACGCGCCCGGCTGAATGCGTAGCCGCGGGTCGCTTTCGGGACCCCGACTCCCGCCATATCAGGATTTGGTTGGGGCGGCGCGGCCGAAAAGGCCGGTCGGGACGAAGACGAGAACCAGTATCAGAATCGAAAAGATGATCACGTCGGTCCAGCGCACGGCGATTAGCTGGCCGCCCAGGCTCTCGATCAATCCGATCAGGACGCCGCCAACCATGGCACCCGGCACGCTGCCGATGCCGCCCAGCACGGCCGCGGTAAAAGCCCGCAGGCCGGCCGTATAGCCGATGATGAAGCTCGTGTAGTTGTAATAGAGGCCGAAGATCAGCGCGGCGGCCCCGGCCAGAGCCGATCCGAGGAAGAACGCCGTGACGATGACCCGGTCGACATCGACCCCCATCATTCGGGCGGCCTCGGAATCTTGCGCGGTCGCGCGCATCGCCTTGCCGAGGCGGGTCCGGTTGACGAAGAGGTTGAGCGCCATCATCAGCACGATGGTCACACCCCATATCAACACGGTCTTCAACTCGAGCGTGACCTCGCCGAATTGCCAGCGCACCACCGGCAGCGGGTTCGGGTAATTCTCCGACCCCGCCCCGACAGTCAGTAGGATGATGTTGAACAGGATGTAGGAGACGCCAATCGTCGTGATCATCGCGGCGGTGCCGGGGACGCTGCGCAACGGCCGCAATGAAAGACGCTCGATCGCGACCCCGAGCACGCCGCCGGCGAGCATCGTTGCAGCGAAGGCGAAGACCAATGCCCCGGCCAGCGCCAACCCGGTCAGCACCTGTTCTTGGCCTGAGATGCCGAGCAGTTGGAGCGCCCACATCCCGACAAACGAACTAACCATGAAGACGTTGAAATGCGCGAAGTTGATCAGCTCGAGGATGCCGTAAACCAAGGTGAAGCCGAGCGCCAACAGTGCGTACATCGCACCCAGGCTCAGTCCGTTGATCACCTGTTGGAGCAACACCCCGTAGCCGGACACCGCGGGCGCCCCGCGGTTCACGAGCTCTGCGGTGCCACCCCGAGATACTTGTACTGGTGCAGGACGTCGTCGGGCGGATACTTGTCGTCCTTGACGATGCGGAACACGCTGATCACCCGGTTCTGCAAGTCGCCGTTGTCGTCGAAGGCGACTTCGCCCTGGATCGTCTTGACGCGGGCCGTCTGCATGGCGTCCCGGATCGCCTCGCGTGTAACCTCCTTGCCGGAGGCCGCGACGCGCTTGATCGCATCGAGAATGACCAGTGCGGCATCATAGGCGGTGATCGAGTAATTCTCCGGCTGCTGCCCGTACTTCTTGGCGAAGCGGTCGATCACCGGCGCCGCCTCGGGGTTTTCGAGAATGTTTGGCGCTGCGATCGTCGCGTACCACCCCTCGGCCGCGGGGAAGCCGGCGCCGCGCAATATCTCTGCACCGTAAAGACCGTCGCCGCCACCCTTGATCATCTTGGGGAGGATGTCGGAGGCCTGCTTGACGACCTTCACCCCGGCCTGCGCCACGCCGCCGTAATAAAGGGCATCAGGATTGAGCGATTTTATCTTGGTGAGCGTGGTCGAGTAGTCGGTCTCCTTGGGATTGAGCTGGTCGCGGCCGAGCACCTTGATGCCGCGTTTTTCGGCCTGCGCCTGAAAGGTGTCGGCGATTCCGACCCCGTAGGCGCCGCTGTCGTCGAGCACGTAGACCGATTTGACCTTGAGCACGTCGGCGTAATAGTTGGCCATGTTCGGGCCCTGGAAGGCGTCGGTGGTCACGGTGCGGAAGTAGATCGGCTTGCCTTTGGGACGATATTGCCCGGCGAATTTCGGGTCGGTGATGTCTGGGTTGGTCGAGCTCGGGGTGATCGTCGCGAGATCGCCTTGGCTCAAAATCGGCGACATCGCCTTGCCGGAACCGCTCATTTGCGGACCGATCGCCGCGACAACACCCTTGTCGGCGACCATTTTGCGGGCATTGGTCGCCGCCTGAGCCGGATCGTACTGCCCGGCCGTGGCGGTACCGTCGTCAAGCAGGAGGACCTCGATCTTGTAACCGCCGACCCCGCCCTGCGCGTTGGCTTCGTCGATTGCCAGCAAGGCGCCGTCCTTGATCAATTCGGCGTCGTGCGCGTCGGCCCCGGTAAACGGCAGATTTATGCCGACTTTGACCGTCTTGTCGGCAGCAGCGGCCCATCGGGCGTGCGTCGCTAGAGCGCCGACGAGTGCGGTCGTCGACAATTGGATGATCAGAGACCGGCGTGACAGCATGAGTTTCCCCTCCCTACGCTAAGCCTTTGCCCGTGCTACGCTCGCAAATGTCGTGCCGAACCCGGCAGGACCGAGCAACACTAACCGATCTTGCGCCGCGGATCAGCTTTCTACACGGGCCATCTTCGCCTCGCGGGCGGCGATCGCCGCTTCGCGCTCGAGCAGCAATCGGGCGCGCTCGACGACCGGCACGTCGATCATCTTGCCGTCGACGGTGACGGCAGCGACACCCTCGGCGAGCGCTTTGTCATAGGCCGCAACGACGCGGCGCGCATGATCGAGCTCCTGCGCACTCGCCCGGAACTCCTCGTTCAGGATCGGCACTTGGCTTGGATGGATGACCGAGGCGCCGATAAAGCCAAACCGGCGAGAGCGGCGGATTGTATGGCGAAAGCCGTCGAGATCATGGAACTCGGCAATCGAGCCAATAAAGCCCAACGGCATGATGCCGGCGGCTCGGGCGGCGAACACGGCCATCTGCTTCGGCATCGACAATGCCTCGGCGTCCGGCGCGATGCCGGCCGAGGTGGCGAAATCCTCGGCGCCGAGGTTCAGCGCGCAGAGCCGCGGGTGGGCGCGGGCGATCTCGGCGATACGGAAAAAGGCCGCCGCGGTCTCGACCATCGCGATCAGCCGCGTCGTCCCCGGCGCCACGCCGCGCTCGGCTTCGACCTCGTCGACGATTTCTGCGATCAGGCGCACATGCTCGGCGCTGTCGGTCTTCGGGAGAGCCAGCGCCAGCACGCGCGACCCAACGGCTGCCTCGATGTCGCGCACGGCAAGGCGCAATGGCCGGTTGACGCGGACAACGACATCGGCGCCGCCGCGCGAGACGATCTCGGCCGCCTCGGGCACCAGGGTGCGCGCCCGTTCTTTCTCCGAGGCAGCCACGCTGTCTTCGAGGTCGAGGATGATCGCGTCGGCGCCGCGTCTCGCGGCACCATCGACAAAGCGCTTGGCGGTGACCGGTACGAACAAGAGCGAGCGCCAGACCGGCAACGCCGCGGTGGTCACCGCACGTCTCCGGCGAGGCCGATGACGCCGTCGCGCGCGAGCCTGTCGATCTCGGCACGGTCGAGCCCGAGCCTTCCCAGCACTTCGGCAGTGTGCTCGCCCAAGGCCGGAGCCGGCCTGCGCAATCGGCCCGGCGTCGCCGAGAGGCGGGGGATCACATTGTGCATCGGCAGTTGTTCGATTTGCGTGTCGGGTAGGTCGACCAGGATCTCGCGGGCGATCACATGCGGGTCGGCCATGAACTGGTCGATGTCGTAAACCAGGGCGGCAGTGACCTCGGCGTGGGCAAAGACTTCCATGTTTTCGGCGAGGGTGCGCGCACCGATGAACTCGACGATCGGCGCCTCGCACGCCGCGGCATTGCGCACCCGGTCGGTATTCGTGCGAAACCGCGGGTCGGTCGGCATGTCCTCGCGGCCGATCGCACGAAACAGCCGCTCGGCCATCGCCTGGATCGAGGCGGAAATGCCGATGTAGCGCCCGTCCTTGGTGCGGAAGACGTTGCGCGGCGATGTCGTCTCCGACCGGCTGCCGGTGCGCTCCCTCACCTCCCCGGTCAGCCGGTAGATCGCCGCCTCGGTGGCGATGAACGAGAACAGCGGGTCGAGCAACGGCAGGTCGATGACCTGACCATGCCCGCCTTTGGTCTCGACCTCGCGCAGCGCCACCAGCACCGCCATAGCGCCGTATAGGCCCGCGACCATGTCGGCGAGGGCCGTCGGCGGCAATGCTGGCTCGCGGTCGCGAAAGCCGATGCGCGCGGCATAGCCAGACATGCTTTCGACCAATGTGCCAAAGCCCGGACGGTCGCGGTAAGGCCCATCCTGCCCCCACCCGGAGACTCTGACGATGACGAGGCCCGGGTTCCGCGAGTGCAGGATGCCGGGGCCGAAACCCATTGCCTCCAGAGTCCCGGGACGGAAATTCTCGATCAGCACTCGGGCCGTCGCCGCGAGGTCGAGCAGCAGCTCGCGCCCACGCGGCTCTCTGAGGCTCAATGCTACGCTCTTCTTGTTGCGTGAATAGACCTTCCAGTGGACGCTGACACCGTCGGTCTGCCAGGCGCGCAGTGGGTCGCCCTTTTTCGGGTCCTCGATCTTGATCACCTCGGCACCGAAATCGGCGAGCTGCAGGCTGACAATATTCCCCGACACGAGCCGCGACATGTCGATGACCCGCACCCCGTCGAGCGGACACGCTGCCCCGGGGTCGAAGGATTTCGCGGGGATGCTCATCGGTGCCCCGCTACGGCTTCTCGGCGGCCGGTGGGGTCACGGTGCGGCGCGGCGCGATCGGGGCCTCGCCGATGCTCGCGAGATTGATCGTCGGCATCGGCGTGTCGAGCTGCTTCAGCACCGCGTTGGCGAGCGCATTGTAGTCCCCGAAATTGCGGCGCAACCAATGGCGCCACATGGGCATGCCGCCGCTGGCGTGGTTCTCGAAGGCCGACTCGCGGGCGTCGAGCGCCGAGGAGACATGGTCCCAGGCGAGCTGCAACAGGGCCGCGCGCTGCCGCGCGGTATACCCGCCGCCGCCAAACGACTCCTCGAGCCCCTCGGCCATCTCGGGTGCCGCGAGATCGCGGTCGGTCGGGGCAACGACCAGCGAGGAGCCAGGCAGGATCCGCAGGATCTCCGACATCCGCTGGCGCGCCTTGATGAGGGCGATGCCGCCGCCAGCGAGATGGGTGTGCCGCGGGAAACAATAGCCGGCCGGGGTGTATTCGGGGTCGCGCTCGGCTGCGACGAGGCAGCTGCGCACGGTCTGCACCGGGATGACGAGGTCGACCAGGTACTCGATCGTCGCCTCGTGCTCTTTGAGACCCATGGCATGGGTCAAGGCGAGCCCGAGACCCAAGGTGAACTCGGCCTTGGCCAGCCAGCCGTAGAGGTGGTGCCAGCGCAGCCAGCGCGGGATCGCCTCGGGTGAGGGATCGACGAAGAAGACGCGCTCCCACGGGACGAACACGTCGTCGAGCCACATCTGTCCGTCGAGCTCGTCATAGCGGCTGCTGAGCGGCGAGGCGAACGGGTTCGGGTCACGCACCGCGATCATGCGGCACAAGGTGGTGACCCCGGGCGCATTGACCGGCACGATAAACCCGATCAGCCGCCCGCCGATTTCGAGGCGCGACAGCGCACCGACATAGACGTCCTCGACATAGGCCGGGCTCGTATGCATGCCGAGCTTGCCGCGGATCACCACCCCGGCACCGGTCTCGCGGACGAGCTTTAGCGAGACCCGCTCCTTCGGGTCGGGGTTGAGGCGCTGGCCGATGATCGGGGCGCCGCCGCAAAAGGTCAGAAAGCGGCCGGCGCGGGCGATCCCCTCGCGATAAGCCATCGCCTCGGCGACCTGATGGTCAGGGGCACCGGCCGCCTGCGCAGCGGTCAGCACGCCGAGCTGGATCAGATTGCCGTAGGCCGGAGTGTGGGTGATGTTGCCGGCGCTCAGGAACGTCGTCTTGGCAAAGGACCGGCCCATCCCGAGCAGATCCTCTGAGCTTTTCGGCAACACATAGGCCCACGGCACCCGCTCGCCGGCGGCATCCGCCGGCGCCAGCAGCAGCTCCTGCCACTCGGGGTCGAGGTGACGGTCATACCAGAGGGCGTACTCGTCGACCATCGCCTGCGTCGCGGGGTGGGTGGTCACGTCTTCGACCCACCCTTCGCCCATGACCCAGACCCGCCGTCCGTCGCGCAGCGCCTCGCGATATTCGCGGCCTGTTCTCATGGCGCCTGTCCTATCGCCCGTCCCCGCTCCCCTGCTGGATGCGGGATAACAGGCTGAATTATCGTTTGCGCCTTGAAATTTGCCCCGATCATCCTAGATAAACTCAGTTCTATCAGATACTTAATGTACCGCCCATAGCTCGAACGAACAGGGGGCCGAAACGGCCTTGCAGGGGGCGGAATCGGGCTATCAGGGGAGAAACAGGGTGGAACTCTCAGCATAGCTGTTTGAGCGGGACGGGTTGGCCGCACCCATCGGCCATGAGAGAACCTCCCTTGGGTCGAATCGCCGCGGCCCGACGCCGCTTCGCACAACGTCTCATCGCGGCACCAAACCGTCAACCGGGAGGTCTGATCATGGCGCAGGAAACCGTCCGGCTCGCCGAATACGCCGCCGCTCTGCGGTATCAAGACCTGCCCGCCGAGGTCGTGCGGCGGGCGAAGGAGTGCATCGCCGACACGGTGGCGGCGGCGATCTGCGGCAGCGCCTTGCCGTGGAGCCGGATCGTCATCCGCTACGCCAAGCGCACCGGGCCCGCCGGCAAGAGCTATATCCTCGGCAGCGGCGGTGCCGCGGTCCAGGCGAACGCCGCGGCACTGGCCAACGGGGCGCTCGCCCATGCCTTCGAGCTAGACAGCCTAACGCGCCCGGGGGCCGGGGCTCATCCCGGCGCCACCGTATTGCCGCCCGCACTCGCGGTGGCCCAGGAGGTCGGTTCGAGCGGTCGGGACTTGACCGCCGCCTTCGTCGCCGGCAACGAGGTGATGATCCGGATCGGGCGCGCGACCGGACACACCAACGAGGCACGCGGCTTTCACGCGCCCGGTACGACCGGCCCCTTCGGTGCCGCGGTCGCGGCCGGGCATCTCCTCGGGCTCGGTCCCGCGGCCATGACCAACGCCCTCGGCATCGCCGGATCATTGTGCGGCGGATTGCTCGAATTTGCCCGCGGCGACGGCGGCATGGTCAAGCGCTTGCACCTTGGGCGGGCCTCGGAGGCGGGTGTCCTTGCCGCGAGCCTCGCGGCCGACGGTTTCGAGGGTCCGCGCACCGTGCTCGAAGGCGAGTTCGGGTTCCTCAAGGTGTTCTGCACGAAATGGGACGAGGCCGAATTGACCCGCGGCCTCGGCGAGGCGTTTGTCGTCTCTTCCACGGTGCTGAAGCGCTATGCGTGCCACGCCACAGCACACGCCGCGGTCAGAGCGGTACGCGATCTGCAGGCCGAGCACGGCTTCAAGGGCGAGGAGGTCGAGGCGATCACCGTCACCGGCGCGGAGCGCATGGTCGAGCGCCACAACATCCTGGAGCCCGCCGATCTGATGCTGGCGCAATACAGCATTCCGTTCTGTGTGGCGCTGGCGCTCCACCGCGAGGCGCGCGACCCCGAATCTTTCGACGAGGTCGCACTCCGCGACCCCCAGGTCCGCGCCCTCTGCCGCCGCGTCCGGCTGGTACCGGAGCCAAGCGGGGAACACGCCGGGATGGCGAGCACGGTGACGATCGCGCTCGCCGATGGGCGCCGCCTCGAAGGCCGCGCCGAAGGCGGGATGCTCGAACCGGGCGAACTCGAGGACAAATTCCGCCGTTTGACCCGCCGAGCGCTTGGCGAGGGTGGTGCGGCGGCACTCTTCGAGCGGTTGCAGCGCCTCGAGAACGAGCCGGACCTTGGGTGGCTCGGCGCTGGGCCGTAGCGTTGGATGTAGCACTGCACACCGCACAGGTCCCGACGGGACTGGAAAGCGCTTAGGCGCTCCTCGAGATCGCCGGGGGTGTGCGAGGGCGCAGGTCGCGCGCTCGCCAGTGTCGCTCTTGTCCCGAAGCCGAGATCGACGCAGACCGTGATAAACGGCGAGGCCGGTGGTTTTCGGCCATTCGCTCCGGCGCCGAAATCGGCGGGCAGAACCGATGGCAGAGCCGCAAAGTCCCTATGCGGCACGCGGCAGCTGTGCCAGTCGGGCCTTCAGCAGATCGAAATCGACCGGCTTGGTGAGGAATTCGCAGGCGCCGAGTTCCCCGGCGCGACGGCGGCGTTGGTCGTCACCGTACGCCGTCACCATCATCACCGGCAGATCGGACCAGCGTCGCTTGATCTCGGCGAGCAAATCCAATCCGTCCATCTCGGGCATGTTGATGTCGGAGAGGATCACGATCAACGTCGGCTCTATCCCCTCGGTCAGCAGGTTCAGCGCCTCGTCGCCCGAGCTGGCGAAATGCATCACATAGGTGCCCTGGCGCGCTTCGCGACGAAACTGCTGACGGAACAGCTCGGCGACATCGGTCTCATCATCGACAACCAAAATGCTGACGCTCATGTGCTCTTCCCCGCTGCCTGAGCGTTGCGCGGCAGTCTGATCGTGAATTCGGTGAATTCGCCGGGGCGGCTCGCGACCTCGATCGAGCCGCCATGTTGTTGTGTGACGATGTCCCAGCTGATCGAGAGCCCAAGACCCGTCCCTTCTCCGGTCGGCTTGGTCGTGAAGAACGGCTGAAACAGCTGGTCTCTGATTTCCGGCGCGATACCGGTACCGTTGTCGCGCACCCGGACCTCGACCGCCTCTCCCAGATCGCGGGTCGACACCTGCAGCGTCGGACGATGGCCGGCCTCGCCGTTGCCGCGTGCGCGCTTGGTGGCGGCGTAGAAGCCGTTGCCGATGAGGTTCAGAAACACGCGGGTCATCTCCTGCGGTGCCAGCTCGATCGGTGCGACGGCGGGGTCGAGATCGCGTTCCAAGGTGATGTTGAAGCTCGCATCCTGGGCGCGGGCGCCGTGATAGGCGAGGTTGAGCGCCTCGTCGACGAGGGTGTTGAGATCGACCTCGCGGCGCTCGCCCGACACCCCGCGCGAGTGCTCCAGCATGCTCTTGACGATGCCGTCGGCGCGCCGGCCGTGCTCGGCGATCTTTTCGAGATTGCCGGTCAACATGCCGACGATCTCGTCGATTTCGGCGCGGGTGTCTTTGTCGAGTGTGGCGATGCCGGGATCGGCGGTTTCCTTCAGCTCGTCGAGCAATTCGACCGAAAGCCCGGCAAAGTTGTTGACGAAGTTGAGCGGGTTCTTGATCTCGTGGGCGATGCCGGCGGTCAATTGCCCGAGCGAGGCCATCTTCTCGGACTGGATCAGCCGGTCCTGGGCGCGGCGCAGATCGGCGAGTGCGGCTTCGGCCGCGTCGCGGGCGGCGCGGATCTCGGCCTCGGCGCGTTTCCGCTCGGTAATGTCGCTGTAGATGATGACGACCCCGCCGCCCGGCACCGGGTTCGCTCGTATCTCGATGACGCGGCCGTCGGGACGCGTGCGCTCGGTCGAATATTGTGTGCCGGCCGCTTCGAGGAGCCGGCGCACTTCGCCTTCGACATCGACCTCTCCGTACTCGCCATGGGTTGCGAGGTGGCGAATGTAGTCGGCAAGGCTCGGCCGCGCGGCCAGGAACGTGTCGGTCAGATCGAGAATCTGCTGGAAATTGCGGTTCCATGCCGCGAGCCGCAACTCGGCGTCAAACATGGCCACACCGTCGCCCATATTGTCGAAGGTCACGCGCAGCTCGGCCTGACGCCGGCGGATTTCTTCCAGCAGCCGGGCATTGTCCATCGCTATCACCGCCTGGGCCGCAAAGTTTTCCAGGAACGCGATTTCCTTGGCGCTGAACGGCCGCACCTCGCTGCGGCCGCAGGTGATCAGGCCGAGCAGCGCCCCGTCTTTACGCAGCGCCAATGAGAGATTGCTGCGCAAACCGCGCTCGGCGGCTGCACGCGCGTCCAGCTCGTCGATCAGGCGCATATCGGCAATGTGGACAAAGGGGGCCCCGGCGAGCAGCGGCTCCAAATGCGGGGTCTGGCGAACGCTGAACCCGCGGCGCCGCTGTTCTGCCCAGTCCTGCGGGAGGCCCTGCATCGCGACACCCGAGAAGGTCTCGCCGTCGAACAGATACAACGCGCCGCGCGTCGCGCCGCAGTGCGTGCGCGCCTTTTCCAATATCGCCTCGAAGACCGGCTGCAGCTCACCAGGCGAGGAATTGATGACCTGCAATACCTCGGCCGTCGCGGTCTGCTGCTCCAGCGACTCGCGCAGTTCCGTCAACAGGCGCGCGTTCTCGATCGCGATGACCGCCTGGTCGGCAAAGGTGCGCACAAGCTCGATCTGCCGTTCGGTGAACGGCTCGACACGCCGACGGGCCAGGGTGAGCGTGCCGACCGCCGAACCCTCACGCAGCAACGGCACGCCGAGCACAGTCCGTAATTTGCCGAGCGTCGCCGCTTCGGGGAGGCGATAGTCGGGATCCGTCGTGATGTCCGGGATGTGCACGACCTCACCGGCCAGGGCGACCCGGCCGCCCACCGTTTCGCTACCCGGCGCAAAAGTCTGGCCCCGAAGGAAGGAGTCAAAGGCCGGGTCGAGCGAACGCGTGGCAAGACAGCGGAACACGTCGCCCTCGCGGATCGACAGCGCGGCCTGATCGGCGCCGCAGAGCCGCTGCCCGGTCTCGACCAATGTGTCGAGCACCGGCTGCAGATCAAAAGTCGAGCGGCTGATGACCTTGAGCACGTCGCTCGTCGCGGTCTGGTATTCGAGCGATTCTTCGAGATCGCTGGTGCATCGCGTAGTTCAGTAAGAAGCCGCGCGTTCTCGATCGCGATGACCGCTTGGTCGGCGAAGGTGCGCACCAGTTCAATCTGCCGATTGGTGAACGGCTCAACCCGTTTCCGCGCGAGATTGATCGTACCGAGCACGGTCTCCTCGCGCAGCAGCGGCACTCCAAGGGCGGTACGTAGCCCGGCCGTCATAGTCTCGGGATGTGCATAGTCCGGATCAGCGCCGATGTCCGCGATATGCACGACCCCGCCTTCGAGCGCCACCCGCCCGACGAGGCTGTCGCGACCAGGCGCAATGGTTTGCTGGCGCAGGATCGCCCAATACTCGGGTTCCACTGCACTGAACGTACTCGCCACATGGCGGTAGACCTCGCCCTCGCGTATCGTGATAGTTGCGGTATCGGCGCCGCAAAGCCGGGCGGCCGTCTCCATTACTGTGTCCAGCACCGGTTGCACATCGGCGGTCGAGCGGCTGATGACCTTCAGAACATCGCTGGTCGCGGTCTGGTATTCGAGCGATTCTTCGAGGTCGCGCGTGCGGGCCTGCAATTCGCCGAGGAGCCGCGCGTTCTCGATCGCGATCACCGCCTGGTCGGCAAAGGTGCGCACCAGTTCGATCTGTCGCTCGGTGAACGGCTCGACCCGTTTCCGCGCGAGATTGATCGTGCCGAGCACGGCCCCCTCGCGCAGCAGCGGCACCCCAAGGACGGTGCGTCGTCCGGCCGCCACGACCTCGGGCACCGCGAAGTCCGGCTCGGCGCGGACGTCCGCGACATGCACGACCTTGCCTTCGAGCGCCACCCGCCCTTGAATGCTGTTGCGACCTGAGACAATTGTTCGCTGGCGCAAGGCCGCCCAATACTCGGGCTCCGCTGCGCTGAACGAACTCGCCACCGGGCGGTAGGTCTCGCCCTCGCGTATTGAGATCACTGCGGAATCGGCGCCGCAAAGCCGGGCGGCCGTTTCGGCCACCGTGTCCAGCACCGGTTGCACATCGGCGGTCGAGCGGCTGATGACGTTGAGCACGTCGCTGGTCGCGGTCTGGTATTCGAGCGATTCTTCGAGGTCGCGCGTGCGGGACTGCAACTCGCCGAGCAGCCGCGCATTCTCCATCGCGATGACCGCTTGGTCGGCAAAGGTGCGCACCAATTCAATCTGCCGTTCGGTGAACGGCTCGACCCGTTTCCGGGCGAGATTGATCGTGCCGAGCACGGCCCCCTCGCGCAGGAGGGGCACCCCAAGTCCGGTGCGTACCCCGGCCTCCACGGCCTCGGGCCTCGCGTGGTCAGGGTCAGCGCGGATGTCCGGGACATGCGCGACCCTGCCTTCGAGCAGCACCCGGCTGGCCATGCTGTCGCGGCCGGGGAGAACGGTTCGCTGGCGCAAGGCGTCCCAATACTCGGGCTCTGCTCCGTACTGGGCCACATAGCGGTAGACCTCGCCCTCGCGTATCGTGATCGACGCGAGATCGGCGCCGCAAAGCCGGGCGGCGGTTTCGACCACTGTGTCCAGCACCGGTTGCACATCGGCGGTCGAGCGGCTGATGACGTTGAGCACATCGCTCGTCGCGGTCTGGTATTCGAGCGATTCTTCGAGATCGCGGGTGCGGGCCTGCAATTCGCCGAGCAGCCGCGCATTCTCCATCGCGATGACCGCCTGATCGGCGAAGGTGCGCACCAGTTCGATCTGCCGCTCGGTATACGGCTCGACCCGCTTCCGGTTAAGCGTCATAACGCCGATTGGCTCGTTGTCGCGCAGCAGCGGCACCGCGAGCATGGTGCGTCGCCCCGCCGCCACAGTCCGGGGCACCGCGAAGGTCGGGTCGGCGGCGACATCGGCAACATGCACGACCTTGCCTTCGAGCGCCGCACGCCCGACCACGGTGTCGCGACCAGGGACAATGGTTCCCTGGCACAGTTGCGCCCAAAACTCGGGCTCCGCTGCACTGTACGAGCTCGACACCGGGCGGTAGACCTCGCCCTCGCGTATTGAGATCGATGCGGCATCGGCGCCGCAAAGCCGGGCGGCGGTTTCGACCAACGTGTCCAGCACTGGTTGCAGATCGGAGGTCGAGCGGCTGATGACCTTGAGCACGTCGCTGGTCGCGGTCTGGTATTCGAGCGATTCTTCGAGGTCGCGCGTGCGGGCCTGCAATTCGGCGAAGAGCCGCGCGTTCTCGATCGCGATGACCGCCTGCGCCGCAAAGTTCTCGACGAGCGCGATTTCTCTGTCGCTGAACGGCCGAATTTCAAGGCGGATAGCAGCGATCAGGCCGAGCAACGCATTGTCTTTGCGCAGCGGCACGAAAAGACCGGTCCGTGCGCCGTAAGGATTGCCGATTTCGGCCAAATCGGGGACGTGGGCTAACCGAGCGCCGTCGAGCAACGCCTTGAGGTGCGGGAAATCCGACGGCAAGAACCCCTGCCGCGCCCGGTCGGCAAGCTCCTGCGGTCGGGTGTTTATCGCCACGACGCGGAACCTTTCGCCGTCATAAAGGCTCAGATTACCGTGAGCGGCTCCACAGAGGATGCGCGCCTTTTCAAGTATCGCGTCGAACACAGGACCGCGGTCGCCGGGTGAGGAATTGATTACCTGCAATATCTCGGCGGTCGCGGTCTCCCGCTCGAGCGCCTCGTCACGCTCGGCGGTCAATACCGCGATCCGCGCTTCGAGTTCGGCATAGGAAGGCGGTGGCGGGGGGACGGGGGTCTTCCCGACGGCGGTACGCGGGCTGCGGCTCATCGGCGAGCCTCCTCTCCGCTGGCGGCCCGCGGCAGTCTGATCGTGAACTCGGTGAACTCGCCGGGTTCACTGTCGACCTCGATTACGCCGCCGTGTTGTTGCGTGACGATGTCCCAGCTGATCGAGAGCCCGAGCCCCGTCCCTTCACCGGTCGGCTTGGTCGTGAAGAACGGCTGAAAGAGCTGGTCCCGGATTTCCGGCGCGATGCCGGTGCCGTTGTCGCGCACCCGGACCTCGACCGCCTCGCCCAGATCGCGGGTCGACACCTGGAGGGTCGGGCGCCAGCCGGCCTCGCCGTTGCCGCGTGCCCGCTTGGTGGCGGCATAGAAGCCGTTGCCGAACAGGTTCAGAAACACGCGGGTCATCTCCTGCGGTGCCAGCTCGATCGGTGCGACCCCGGGGTCGAGATCGCGTTCCAGGGTGATGTTGAAGCTCGCATCCTGGGCGCGCGCGCCGTGATAGGCGAGGTTGAGCGCCTCGTCGACGAGGGTATTGAGATCGACCTCGCGGCGCTCGCCCGACACGCCGCGCGAGTGCTCCAGCATGCTCTTGACGATGCCGTCGGCGCGCCTGCCGTGCTCGGCGATCTTTTCGAGATTGCCGGTCAGCATCCCGACGATCTCGTCGACATCGGCGCGCTCGTCTTCGGCCAGCCCGGCGATCGCCGGTGCCGCGGTCTCCTTCAGCTCGTCGAGCAATTCGACCGAGAGGCCGGCAAAGTTGTTGACGAAGTTGAGCGGGTTCTTGATCTCGTGGGCGATGCCGGCGGTCAGCTGGCCGAGCGAGGCCATCTTCTCCGACTGGATCAGCCGGTCCTGGGCGCGGCGCAGATCAGCGAGCGCCGCCTCGGCGGCGGTGCGCGCCCGGCGCGCCTCCTCGCCGCGCGCCATCAGTTCCTGAAACAGTCGCGCATTCTCGATGGCGAGCACGGCCTGGCCGGCAAAGGTTTGCAATAAGGTCGGGATGCTCGGTGCAAAGCCGCCAGCCGTGCGCCGGCGGATCACCAGCCCGCCAACGACCTTGTCCTCGCGCAACAGCGGCACCGCCAGAACCGCATGGATGCCTTCCAGCAATCCTCCGCGGCCGGTGCCGGTGAGCGTCGGATCTTGCTGCACGTCGTCGACATGCACCGGTGCGCGCTCGACCGCGGCGCGGCCGAGATGCGTCTCGCCCAGCCCGACCCTGCGTTCGCGCAGCCCCGCCACCCGCTCGGCGCTCATGCCAAAGGCGGATTTGGGAACAAAGACTTTCTCGGTCTCGTCGAATTCGTAGATGGTACCTTCATCGGCCTGCGAGAGCTGCGCCGCGCGGCTGATGATCGTGGCGAGCACGGTGTCGAGGTCGAGCGAGGAATTTACCGCGCGCAGCACCTCTTCGAGCGCCTGCAGTTCGGCGACCGATCGGGTCAGCTCGCCGGTGCGGGCCTGCAATTCACCGAGCAGCCGCGCATTCTCGATCGCGATGACCGCCTGGTCGGCAAAGGTGCGCACCAACTCGATCTGTGGCGCTGAAAATGGCGCGACATGCCGGCGCGACACGGTAATGGCACCCAGCGGAGCGCCGCGGTGCAGCATCGGCACTGACAGCACGGTGCCGAACAGGCTGAGGGTGGCGCGCGGATATTCAGGATCGGCGCCGGGATCGGGGATGTGCACGATTTCGCGCGTCAATATCGCCCGCGCCGTTGCACTCGCGCGGCTCGGAGGCAGAGGAAAAACGCTGCGCAAGGCGTCGAGCTCGGCGGGGGTCAAGCCCGCCAGGGTGCCAAGATGGATCAGCGACCCGTCGAACCGGTAGACGACGCCGATCGCGGCGCCGCTCAAGGCGGTGGCACGGGCGGCGATCGCGTCGAGTGTCGGTTGTAGATCGCCCGGCGAATTGGAGATGATGTGGAGGATTTCGGCAGTGGCGATCTGCTTTTCCAACGCCTCACGCGCTTCGGCGGCAAGGCGCGCGTTTTCCGCCGAGACCGCCTCCAGCTGTTCCGCGCTGGCGCGCTGCGCGGCGGCCGCCTGGTCGCGCTGGGTTCGGAGGGCCCGCACCTCGTCCCGCAACCGCGCAGTCTCGGCGGCGAAATCCGCCTTGCGAAGACGCGGCGCCGGGGATTGCTTCATTCGACCCCCTTGTCGGCACGGCCGGCCGACGGGGTGGCCCGGCGCGGACCCCCGTCCTTCGAGTAGATGGCCCTGCTGCCCCGCAAGGCTCAGCCGCGGATATCCGGCCGCAAGGCCGAAAACGGGCTTATGTCATAGGGCGTTTTGCCGTTTATCGCCAAATCGGAAAGAATCCGCCCCACCAGCGGCGTAAACTTAAACCAGCTGCCCGAATCCAACGCGAAAATCGCGATGTTCTTGTACCCAGGCAGCAGATCGATAACCGGCCGCTGATCGCGCGACATGACGTAATTACAGGTTTCTGCATGTTGCGGCTCGGCGGCGACGCCGATGAACCGGGTTCGAACAAAGTTCGACAGCGCCCGGAGTATCACCGGATCGGGATGGGGCTGTAGTTCCGACGGGCTCTTGAACTTCCAGTTGGTGAAGTCGGCAGCTGTTTTGATCATGCCCGGATGCTCGTCCATGGGCGGAAAGCCGTAAAAGGAGTCGTTTGTCCCGTTAATGGTCCCGAAGTCATAGTAGTACGGGTAAGTATATTGCGCGGTGTCGGCGGCGAAATAAGCCAATGTCATTTGCCAAATTTCGAGGTTGAACTTGATATCGACGACGCCGAGGGTAAGCAGCAGGTCGTTGACCCAGCCACCGGCACAGATCACCAATTTCGGCGCGATATAGGTGTTTCCTGCCGCCTGGACGGTAAAGCTTTGGGCCCCCGGAGGTGCCGGATCGATCGTCGCACGCGCCCTGTCGATCAGCCGCGCGCCGTTCGACAGGGCGAGATCGTTGAACGCCTGCAGTGAATTCTGCACCAGGATTTCTGCGGAATTGGCTTGCGTGAGGCACACATAACTGTTCGGCACGACGTTCAAGACAGGATAAAGCTGGCG
>Ga0306926_10000590_pt1 | contig 34330 bp, 36 predicted proteins | sample flu12Cox44000178_FD_203759 | JGI IMG/M metagenome (GOLD analysis project Ga0306926, IMG submission 203759) | Lab enrichment of tropical soil microbial communities from Luquillo Experimental Forest, Puerto Rico - flux8day.12C.oxic.44.000.178 (v2)... | ecosystem: Environmental > Terrestrial >...
GTGTGCAAGGAATTTGCGAGATAGCTGCAACTCCCTCCGCTCATCCCCGCGAAAGCGGGGATCCAGGGTCACGGACTCCGACGCGGCAGATGGATTCCCGCTTGCGCGGGAATGAGCGGCCGAGAGGCTTCTGCTCCGCCCTCAATTCAGCGCAAACACGAACAGATAGCTCGAGCTCTCCAGCTTATCGAACTTCACCGGATGCAGGTGACGGCCGCTCGATTGCACGGCGAGATATTGCTTCGGGCCAATCGCGTAGGTCACCGGCGCGCCCTTGAGCGGCGTACCCACGTTGAAGCGCCAGAGCTCCTCCAGCGTCTCGTCGTGATACGCGACCACCCAGCCGTCCTGCAGCGCGGTGAACACCACGCCACCGGCGGTGACCAGCGCGCCCGAGCGGATCTCGATGTCGGTGATCGCCTTGGCCAGCACTTTGTTATTGACGGTGTCGTAGGCGGTGACCGAGCCGTAATAGAGGTCGCTGGTGTAGGTCCGCTTCTCGAATTTCTGCCGGTCGAGGCCGCCCTCCGGCGACTTGAATGCAGCGGCGGCGCCGTTCTGTGTGAAGCAGCCTTCGATGCCGACGCCATAGGCGATCCGTTTGACCGGATTATAGGCGACCGGCTGGTGGGCGACGCCGCCATGCCAAGTCGGGCACGCCCGCTTCATGCCGTCGCCACGCAACGCGCGCGTCTCGGGGACGTAGGTCTGCACGTCGAGCTTAGGATCGTATTCGATCGGCTTTCCAGTCTTCGGATCGAGGCCCTTGGTCCAGTTCAAATCATTCACGTATTGGCCGCCCTTGATGAAGCTGCCATTGGTGCGATCGAGCGTGTAGAAGAAGCCGTTGCGCGCGAAGTGGCCGACCACTTTGCGCGGCTCGCCGTTGACGATCGAGTCGTAAAGCAGGTGGATGCCGTTCTCGTCATAATCCCAGGACTCGTTGGGCGTGTACTGGTAGTACCAGACGAGCTTGCCAGTCTCGATGTCGAGGGCGACCGCCGTATTGGTGTAGAGATTGTCGCCGGGCCGCGATTGCGGGTCATATTGCGGAACCGGATTGCCCGTGCCCCAGATCGTGAGTTTCGACGCCGGGTCGTAGGATCCGGTCTGCCAGAGTCCGCCGCCGCCGGTCTTCCACGCATTGGTCTTGTCTTTCCAGGTCTCGCTACCCGGCTCGCCCGGCCTGGGCACCGCGTACCAGCGCCACAACTCGTTGCCGGTCTTGGCATCGAGCGCGGCCAACCAGCCGCGCGTGCCGGCGTCGCCCGCGCCATTGGCGACCAGAACCTTGCCTTCAGCCGTTATCGGAGCGCTGAAAAATCGTTCCTTGGTGCCGAACTCGTCGGCCTTGGCGATCTGCTTGTCCCAGACGATCTCGCCTGAGTCGCGATTGATCGCGATGACACGGCCGTCGGGCAGGTTGGCAATGACGAGATCGTCCCACAGTGCGATGCCGCGCGTACGCGAGACATTGCCTTCATGGCGGACTCCGGAATCGCTGATCCAAACGAACTCGCCTTTGTTCGGGTTGCGCGCGTCGATCTTGTAGACCGTGCCCCAGCCGTCGGTAGTGTACATGAAGCCGTTGTCGATGAGCGGATTGACTTCGTTTTCCGGGCCGTTCTGGCCGATATCCTGCATGCCGCCAAGCGCGAGCGCCCACACCATGTGCAGATTCTTCACGTTCTCGCGGTTGATCTGGGCGAGCTTGGAATAGCGCATCGAGCCATAGTCGCCGTTCATCATCAGCCAATTCTGCGGCTCGTTTTGCGCGTTGAGCAGCCGGTCGCGGTTGACCGTCATCTTGTATTCGGCGGCAAGACCCGCTCCGGCGAGCACGGTGCCCGAAGCAATGACGATTACCGCGATGCGCAGACGGTTGCCGATATGTTGCATGATATGATCTCCCCAGGGCACGCTTCTTGGTCTTGCTGCGCGCTTTCGCGATGACCAGAAAGGCGCGGGGGCAAAGCTTATATGCGGCGGGCTCGGCGAGCAATGTGCCGGCGGCCGCGCCGCGAATTGTGCCCTTCCCGGGCAGAGGAAAGCACATGAATGGCATGGTTATGGTCCCAGCATATCGCCGTGCTCGAGTGGCAGTCGTCGCTGCATTCGCGTTGACGCTGATCCTGCCGGCTCGTGCCGCAGATTCCCAAAGCTGTCGCGACCTCGAGCGCCGCTTCGATCTGATGAAGGCCGATGCCACGTCGATGCAACTCAGTCTTGCTTTGTTTGCCGTGGCTGACGCCGGATGCCTGCCACTGGCGCGGCGCCTAATCGAAGCAGGCGCTTCGCTCGAGGCACGCGATCGCCTTGGCGCGATGGTCCTTGCGCGCGCGGCGCGCGCCGGCCACACGGCGCTGGTCGAGTTTTTTCTTGCGAACGGGGCGCCGACCGACGCCCGCAATCTCGCCGGTGCGACCGCGCTCTACGCAGCGAGCGAGAACGAACGGCCGGCGACCGTCGCCCCGCTCTTGGCAAAAGGCGCCGACCCGAATCTGTCGGGCCGGTCGGGTGTGACGCCGCTCGCCGCGGCGGCGTTCAAAGGCAACGATCGCATCGTCGAGCAACTCATCGCGCGCGGTGCCGATCCCGATGTCGTGGATGGCACCGGAAAAGCCGGGATCACCTACGCGGCCGCACGCGGCTTTGCGCAGATTGTACGGCGACTGCTGGACGCCGGCGTGGATGCCCGCCGCGCCTACGGCAATGAGTTGACAGCGCTGATGTGGGCTGCCGGCCATGAAGACGGCGTCGGGTCGCGCGCGGCGATCGAGGTCGTTGAGCTGTTGCTTGGCGCAGGGGCGGCGATCGACGCGCTCGACAACCGCGGCCGCTCCGCGCTCATGATCGCGGCCGAGCGCGGCGACGCGGCGGTCGTGGAATTCTTATTGAGCCGCGGGGCCGATCGCTCAATCGCCGACAACAGCGGCAAACACGCATTCGATCTGGCTGCAAATGAGGACGTGCGCGAGAAGCTCAGGACAAAATGAGGGCAGGCACTCGGCGGATCATTGGCCTCCGAGATACTGCAGTCCTGCCATGTATTCCGCCAGCGCCGCGATATCCTGCTCTGAAGTCGCAAGCATCAGATCGGTCATGCCGGGATTGTTGCCGCGAACGCGGTTGCGGAAGTCCATCATGGTTTGATGGAGATACTCGGCGGTCTGGCCAGCCAGGCGCGGCTGGGTTCCTTCGCCTTGGTATGCGCCTTGATGGCAGCCGGTGCATCCGACCGAAACGTTTGCTTGTACCGCCCGCGCCGCCACCTCCGGCGGTGCCGACTGCTGTTGCAGGTCGGGCCAGCGCTTCTGTGAGAAATAGAGCGCCAGCGCCATCATGTCGTCGCGCTCCAGGGACTGGGCGAGCGGTGACATGATGTCGTTCTTGCGCGCGCCGCTCTTGTAATCGCGCAGCTCCAAATAGAGATAGCCCTGGTATTGGCCCCAGATCACCGGCGTGCCCTTCTGCTGGGGAATGCCGTTCTCCCCGTGACAGGCGGCGCAAAGCTGCGCCTTCTCCTCGACCGACTGCGCCCAGCAAGGAGGGACCAAGGCTGCCGCAAACGTGAATGCCAGCGCCCACGCGCAACTCTTCCGCTCATTCCCGCGCAAGCGGGAATCCAGAATCGAAGAGCCGCCCGTGTGTCCCTGGGTCCCCGCTCGCGCGGGGACGAGCGGATAATTCATGAGTTCGGCAAGCGGCGGCTTCTACTCCAACGTGAACGCGATGATCGCGTTGCCACGCTTGCTGTCGATCTGCACGTTTCCGCCGGCGCCGACCACGATGTACTGCTTGCCGCCCGCCATATACGAGGACGGCGGCGCGTTGACGCCGGCGCCAGCGTTGAATGTCCACAGCACGTTGCCGTTGCGCCCGTCGTAAGCGCGGAAACGGCCGTTGGCCTCACCGGTGAATACCACGCCGCCGGCGGTGGCGAGGATGCCGCCGATCATCGGCTGCGGCGTCTTCACCTTCCATCGGATCTTGCCGGTATTGTAGTCGACCGCGACGATGTAGCCCGCCTGCTCCTCGCCCGGGATCACCTTGAACGCGCCGCCGAGCCAGAGCTTGCCGTTCGGATAAGGTGAGCTTTGCACCTGATAGGTCATCGGCTGGTGCAGATTGATGGCGTAGCTCACTCCGAGCTGTGGGTTGACCGCGATCGGCGACCACTCCACGCCGCCGTTGGCGCCGGGCAGCATGCGCGCGCCCTGCGGCGTCGGCAGGGTCCACATGTTCTCTTGCGGCACCATCGTCTCGGAGAAGCGGATCAGGCTGCAGTCCTTGCGGTCATGGACGTAGACGTGGCCGGTCTTGCCGGCGTGGATCACGCCCGACACCAGCTGTCCGCTGTTGTTGCGCACGTCGACCAAGACCGGCGGACTGACCGAATCGAGATCCCACACGTCGTGAGCGATGTATTGGAAATGGCAGACGTATTTGCCGGTATCGAGATCGAGTGACACCAGCGAGTCCGTGTAGAGATTGTCGCCGGGGCGAAGCGATCCGTCGAGATCAGGCGAGGGATTGCCGACCACGAAATAAATGCGGTTGGTCGCGAGATCGACCGCCGGATTCTGCCAGACGCCGCCGCCCAGCGTTTTGTAGGGATCGCCGGTCTTGGCGAGCTGGTCCTTCTCCGCCTGGATGTTGCGCTTCATGTCGCGGCCGGTGGCATCCTTCTCGGCCCACACGCCGACCGAATTCTCCGGGATCGTGTCGAAGTTCCAGAGCAGTTTGCCGTCCTTGGCGTCGTAGGCGCGCACGAAGCCGCGGATGCCGTATTCGCCGCCATTCGTCCCGATGAGGACTTTGCCTTTGACCACGGTCGGCGCCATGGTCTCGCTGTAGCCGAGCTCGGGATCGGCAATGTCGGTCTGCCAGACCTTGCTGCCGGTCTTGGCATCGAGCGCGACCAGCTTGGAGTCGAGCGTGGCGAGATAGACCTTGTCCTCGTAGACCGCGACGCCCCGATTGTTCGGACCGCAGCAATAGGTCGTGATCGGTCCCAGCGGCTGCTTGTAATACCAGAGCTGCTCACCGGTCTGCGCGTTGAGCGCATACACCTGGCTGAACGACGTCGTCACATACATCACGCCATTGACGACGATCGGCGAGGTCTCCAGCGATTCTTTGACGTCGGTCTGGAAGATCCAGGCCGGCCGCAGGCGCCGCACGTTTGACGCGTTGATCTGCGTCGCCGGGTGATAGCGCTTCTGCGTGTAGTCGCCGTTGGTGTGCAGGAAATTGTTGGCATCGGCGGCCGCGCGACTGAGCATGTCCTGGGTGACGTTGCCCGGCGCGACGCTCGCGGCGGCTGCCGGCGGCCGTTGACCTCGCTTGCTCTGCTGTGCCGTTGCGCTGGTCAACGACATCGCTAGAGCGAAGGCAGCTGCGCTCGCCAAGATCATTCGGATCGTGGTCATGACTCCCTCCCGGCAATGTTCGCTTTGTGACAGAGCGTGACCAGCGCTACGAGCGCTGTCAAGGGTCGCCCGCGATTAGGTTGTCCGAAGCGTCTGCTGGACCAACCCAGCGATATCGCCACGGTGCCTGCGAAAATAATGCTTGAACCAATAGGTAAATCGGTCCGGCGTACGCTTCATCCGCTGCGCGATCTCCTCGCAAGACATCAGAGCGATTTCAGAAACCTCAGCGGGATCGGGCCGCGGGTTTGCCGTGAGTCGCCCGAAATAGACATAGACGAATTCGTTCTCGTGCATGCCATCGTCGAGATCAGCCTGGTAGCGCGCGAAGAAGCCGAACGAAAGCGCGCTCGTGATACCGAGCTCCTCGTTGAGGCGCCGGCGTGCCGCTGTGATCGTTCGCTCGCCCAATTGCGGGTGGCCGCAGCAGGAATTCGCCCATAGCCCGCCCGAATGATATTTTTGCGGACTTCGCCGCTGGATAACGATGCGTCCGCGCGGATCGATGATGAAGATGGAAAAAGCGCGGTGCAGCAAGCCGGCGCGATGCACGGCCGTTTTTGCCGCCGAGCCGATGGCACGGTTGCGCTCGTCGACCAGGATCAGCCGATCCTCGCGCCGCGCCTTCACGGCTTCCCGTCTCGCCGCAAATCCTTCACGCGCACCGCCTTGCCTTGCGAGCGCGGAATCTCGCCGGGCGCTTTGAGCGCGATCTCGCAGGTCACGCCGGCCATGGCCTTGATGTGCGCTCTTACTTCGCCCGCTGTCTTGGCGCGAAATCCGTCATCGGCCGGCAAGCTGCCGTCGAGCTCCACTTCCACCGTCATCGCATCCATCGGCCCCACGCGGGTGAGCACAATCTGGTAGTGCGGCGCGAGGCCGGGAAAGCCCACGAGCGACGCCTCGATCTGCGATGGATAGACGTTGACCCCGCGGATGATCAGCATGTCGTCGCTGCGCCCGGTCACGCGCATCATCCGGCGATGGGTGCGCCCGCAGCGGCACGGCTCGTCGATCAACCGCGTGATGTCGCGGGTGCGATAGCGCAGCATTGGCAGCGCTTCCTTGGTAAGCGTGGTGAGCACGAGCTCGCCCACGTCGCCGGGGCGTAGAATCTCCAGCGTCTCAGGATCGATGATCTCGGCGTAGAAATGGTCCTCCCACACATGCAACCCGCTCTGCGCCTCGTGGCACTCGCTGGCGACGCCCGGTCCGATGATCTCGGAGAGGCCGTAGATATCCATGGCCTTGATGCCCAATTTTGCCTCGATCTCTCCGCGCATCGCCTCGCTCCAGGGCTCCGCGCCAAAGCAACCGTAGCGCAGCGGCAGCGAACGCAAGTCAACACCCATGCCGTGCGCGACCTCGGCGATGTTGAGCGCGTAGGACGGCGTGGCGCCCAAAATCTTCGCGCCGAAATCGCAGATCAGCGCCACCTGCCGCTCAGTGGCGCCGCCCGAGACGGGAACCGTGGTCAAGCCGAGTCGCTCAGCGCCATAGTGGAAACCCAGGCCGCCGGTGAACAGCCCGTATCCATATGCGTTGTGGAAGATATCGCCGGGCTGCGCTCCCATGCAGGCGAGCGAGCGTGCCATCAGGTCCGACCAGCGATCGAGATCTGTACAGGTGTAGCCGACCACAGTCGGCTTGCCCGTGGTGCCGGATGAGGCATGCAGCCGCAGCACCTGTTCGCGCGGCACCGCGAACAGGCCGAACGGGAAATTGTCGCGCAGATCGGCTTTGGTGGTGAAGGGAAGGCGGGCGATGTCGGCGAGCGTTTTTATCCGCTCGCGGCTGACGCCGGCGGCATCGAGCTTGCGGCGGACATGCGGCACTTTGCTGTAGGCGCGTTCGACCGTCGCTTGCAGCCGCTGAAGCTGCAGCGCCGCGAGCTCGCCGCGCGACAGGGTCTCCGCCGCGTGTTGGAACATGAACGATTCCCGGTCGGATTCCGGCATGGATGCTCAGCCCGACCGCGCCGCGAACCGCGCGGCCTTGGCTTTGAGGCGCTCGAATGTCTTCGCCTTTTCCACGACGAAGCGCGTGTGGGTGCCACGGCCGACATCCTCAAGCTCGTCCTTCACCGTGGCCTCGAAGAACACCTTGCGCCCCTCCACGGCGGCGACCCGCACGGCAACTTCTACGGTCATACCCATGAGCGTCGGCGCGAGATGCTTGACCGCGACCTCCATGCCCACGGAATCTTCGCCGGGATCGGCATGTTCGATGATGAGCTCCCGGCAGGTATGCTCGATGTCCAGGACCATGGACGGCGTTGCATAGGTGCGCGCTTCCTCGCCCATGAACCCAATCGTGCGCTCGCGGTTGACCTGAATGCGGTTGACGCGGGACACGCCCGGGCGAAGACTTGGCTTCATGAGGATGCTCCTCGAAACGCTATAGCGGGAAATGGCCTAAGGCGGGACGTGCCGCCGGAATTCAATTCGCTTGCGGCGAAATGTGCAACCCATGAGCGCTCATCAGCAGCGAAAGCCTTCGCATGACGAAGCCGGCGCCAGGAGCGCCGCGACGTCCGTACGTGAGGCCGATGCATCCGTCGTGAAATGCCTCACCGCCGCCGGGCTGCCAGCCAGCGAGGTACAGGATTGGCTCCATGCAGAGCCAGGCGAGCCCACCGATTTAACCACCGACCGCGCCCGGTTTGCGAGCTATTGGCAAAAGACGGCGCGCCTGATGGCGCGGCTCCCAGTCAAGCCCAAGCGCAACGAAGCGGACCAGAAAGCGGCTTCGACCATCCAGGCTCAGGCACGCAGCGCACGGGTCCGCTTCCTGCGCGAGCATTGTGAGAGCGTCTACGACGCGGTGACGGTGACGCGCTCGCGCTTCGTGCGCGTCGAGGATTTGGTCATACGTGTCGCGGGGTTCGTCCCGGGCTTGGTTCCGACAGCCCAGGAGATCGCCGCCGAGGATGGTCTGCTGCAACGGGACAAGGATGGTCTGGAAATCGATCAAGGCTTGTTCCTGTCCGCGGTGCTCGGCGATGAGCGCTGCGGACGTCACCTCTGCCAGGCCATGCTGTTGCGGCGCCAGGATGCCGAGGCGCTGCTGCCGCAGTTCGCGCGCGATGGACGCGTGGAGCTCGCCGGCGCGTCGGTTCACCGGCATGGCAAGGCCGCAGTGGTGACCCAGAACAATCCCCGCTTCCTAAATGCCGAGGACCAGACCACGCTCGATGCCGCCGAAATTTGCGTGGATCTGGCGCTGCTCGACCCTTCGAGCGAGATCTGCGTGATGCGGGGCGGCGCCGTCGAACATCCGAAATACCGGGGACGGCGCGTGTTCGGCGCCGGCATCAATCTCACCCATCTCTATCACGGCCGAATTCCGTTCGTTTGGTATCTGCAGCGCGATCTGGGCTACGTGAACAAGATCTATCGCGGGCTCGCTTGCGCCGACGATGCGCCGCCTGACGAATTCGGCGGCCGAACCATTGAGAAGCCGTGGATTGCCGCGATCGAATGCTTTGCTATCGGCGGGCACTGCCAAGCCTTGCTGGTGATGGATTACATTCTGGCGGAACGCAACGCATTCATGACATTGCCGGCGCGCAAGGAGGGCATCATTCCGGGAGCGGCGAACATGCGCATGCCCCGCTTTGTCGGCGATCGCATCACGCGTCAGGCAATCCAGTACGAGCGTCGCCTCGAATGCGACAGCCCGGAAGGCCGGCTGATTTGCGATGAGATCGTCGAGCCCGGTGCGATGGACGCGGCACTCGAGCGCGTCGTCGCCGGGCTGACCAGTTCCGGCGTGGTCAGCGCGGCCGGGAACCGGCGCGCCATCCGAGTGGCGCAGGAACCCTTCGACATGTTCCGCTCGTACTTCGCCGTCTACGCGCGCGAACAAGCCTTTTGCCACTTCAGCCCGGCGCTGATCGCCAATTTGGAGCGCTACTGGAACGCGCAGGCGCGCAAGCCTTGATGTCGCTGCCGCCGCGCCGCGCATTGGCGCGTGCAGCAAAATGCTCTATCCAAATGGAACGAACCGAGGCGCCGTTTGGAACGGCTGCCGGGGCGGATCCCGCTGCGATTTGCCCGATTTCGAGCGAATGGACCGCTGCACCCGCCGAGACAAAGGAGGCATGAGCCATGCAGGAGGCATTGCGTAAGGAAAAGCCCGCGACGAGCGAGGGGCATGCCTTCGACCTGCGCGCCGCGCTGGACTGGCTGCGCGGGCAGGGCGACCTCATCGAGACCGAAAAGCCGGTCGATCCCGACCTCGAAATTACCGGCCTGCAGAAGCACATGGACGGCGGCTGCCCGGTCTTGTTCAACAACGTGAAGGGCAAGCCGCATCACCGTGTCGTCACCAACCTGTTCGGCGACATCAAAGTGATCAACAAGATGTTCGGCTGGAAGGACGACGCCGAGCGGGTTAAGAAACTCGCCTATGCGCTCCGCCATCCGCTCAAGGTGGCGGAGATCGAGCAGAGCGCGGCGCCGTGCCAGGAGCACGTGATCGAACGGCCGAACGACGTGAACGAGCACGTCGTGGCGATCCGTCACACCACCTACGAGCCCGAGCTTACCGTCGGTTCCGCGATCCGCTGCGTCACCGGCCAGGAATTCGATGGCGGCTCCGACCTCGGCTACAACCGCATGAATTTCCGTTGGGGCAACGTCGGCACGTTCCAGATCTCACCCGGGTCGCACATGTGGCAGGTGGTGAACAAATACTACAAGTCGAAGGAGCCGGTGCCGATCACCATGTGCTTCGGCGTGCCGCCCGCTTGCACGCTGCTCGCCGGCGCTGGCTTCGACTATGCGGTGCTGCCGATGGGCTGCGACGAGATCGGCATCGCCGGCGCGGTGCAAGGCGCGCCGATCCGGCTGGTCAAGGCGCGCACGGTCAAGGCCATGGCGCTCGCGGATTCGGAGCTGGTGCTGGAAGGTTATGTCGATCCGCGCGATCGCCGCTTCGAGACCAAGGAATCGGAGGAAGCCGGCGTGCAGGGCCGCTTCCATTTCCATCCGGAATGGGCGGGCTACATGGGCAAGGCCTACAAGGCGCCGACCTTCCACGTGACCGGCATCACGATGCGCGATCCCAAGACCAAGCCGATCATCTTCGCGCTCGGCGTGCACACCCTCGACGACCACAACATCGACACCACGGTGCGCGAGGCGGCGATCTACGAGCTGTGCGAACGGCTGCAGCCCGGCATCGTGCAGAACGTGGTGATTCCGTACTGCATGACCGACTGGGGCGGCTGCATCATCCAGGTGAAAAAGCGCCACCAGATCGATGAGGGCTGGCAGCGCAACTTCCTGGCTGCGGCGCTGTCCTGCTCCCAGGGCATGCGGCTCGCGATCGCCGTGAGCGAGGACGTCGATCCCTACTCGATGGACGACGTGATGTGGTGTCTCACCACGCGCGTCAATCCGCAGACCGATATCTTGAACCCGATTCCGGGCGGCCGAGGCCAGACCTTCATGCCGGCCGAGCGTATGACCGCCGGCGCGAAGCAGTGGACCGCGTCGAACACCCAATTCGAAGGCGGCATGGGCATCGATGCCACGGTACCGTTCGGCTACGAGAGCGATTTTCTGCGGCCGGTCTATCCGGTCGACCGGGTCAAGCCCGAGGATTTTTTCACCAAGAAGGACATCGAGAACGCCCGCTCGCGCATGCTGGGTTGGGTGCACTCGTTGTCGCGAACTGGCCGGTAAGCCGGACGACGGAGGATGGACGACGAAGTAAGCCGACCGAGAGGACCTCAGGAATTTCTTTCCTGATGATCCTGCTTATCCGTCGTCTGTCGCCCGTTTTCGGTTCTCCACCTTTCCACCAGCGCCTTGCGGTCGAGCTTGCCGCGCTCGCTCCTCGGCAGCTGTTTGCTCAGAAGAATCTGTTTCGGCGCTTTGAAGGCCGGGAGCACGCTCCGGCAGTAATGCAGGATATCATCGGCGCCGACGCTCGCGCCCGGTCGCAGGACGACGTAGCTCACCACCTCCTCGCCGTAGATGCGGTCCGGCACACCAACGGTCGCGACTTCTGCCACTTCGGGGCGCTGCATCAGCAAGCTGTCGATCTCGAGCGGCGAGATGTTGACGCCGCCGCGGATGATCAATTCCTTCTCGCGTCCGGTCAGCTGGAGAAAGCCGTCCGCATCGAGAAAGCCGAGGTCGCCGGTCTTCATCCGTCCGCGGCTGTTGACCTGGATGGTTCCATCCTCGGCCAAGTAGCGGTAGCTGTTGTCCTCGAAGCCGCCGACTTCAACCGATCCCGTTTCTCCCGCGGGCAGCGGTTCTCCCTCGCGGCTCATGATGCGAAGCTTGAGATATGGCATCGGCTTGCCGACCGTACCCAGGCGTCGGTCTTCGCCAGGATTGCCCGCGATCCAGCCGATCTCGCTGCAGCCGTAGCCCTGGCTGAGGCGGATGCCGAAGCGCTGCTCGAAGCGCTGCCATTCCTCCAGCAAGAGGGGCGCCGAGCTGGACGTGACGAAACGCAGCATCGGGACGTCGGCCGCGCATGTTTTTTCATCACCGTTGAGCAGCATGTTGACGGTGGTCGGATTGCCCGCCGCGATCGTCGCGCGATATTCCTTGATGTGCTCGAAATAGCGGCTGCGGGAAAATTTTCGGCCCAGAATCAGCGTCGCCCCGCGATAGAGCGGCGCCAGCGCGCTGAGCACCTGAGCCGAGCACCAATTGTAGGAACGAAAATCGTAGATGCGATCGTTCTCCCCGATGCCGAACCTGTTCGCGGTCGCCACCGCGTTGCAAAGCAGCTCGCGGAACGTCAGCACGGCGCCCTTGGGGCGGTCGCTCGTGCCCGAAGTAAAGAAAATGACCGCATCACTTTGTTCGGGTGTAGCCGGCAAGCTGATGCCGTCCGCCTCACAGCGATCGACGGCGGCATAAAAACCGCCACGCCTGAGATTGTCCGAGCTTCCGAGCGGCAGAGAGGGTAGCCGCGTCGCGGTCACGACGTCGTCGAGATCAAGACCCTCCTCGAACAGCACGAGGCGCGGATTGATCGCTGGAAGAATGCGTTCGAGATGATTGCGGTTCATCTCGACGTGAATGGTGCAGATGGTCGCTCCATATGCCATCACGCCGAAATAACAGGCGAGATGCTCGATGGAATTATCGGCGAGAAGCGCCACCCGGTCATTGGCGCCAATGCCACGCTCACGCAGATGGGCGGCAATGCGGCCGGTGAGCTGGTGCAGCTGACCATAGCTGAGTGTGCGGCCGTCTTCGACTGATACGATGCTTGGCTTGTCGGGATCCCGCCGCGCGGCCCACTCGATCCAAGCCCTGAGCAGCTTTGGGTTTGCCTCCGACGCTTCCATGACCCGCTATCGTCCCGCGAAGCGCTCCCCGGCAAGGTACCAGCTTAGCATATTCGGACGCATCGATCGCAGTGAAACGGGCCCGCGCGGGATCCGCACGGGTGTGGTAGGGATCGGATTGCTATAAAGTGACGTCTCGTAGCGAAGCGTGCTCTCGCACGCGCAAACCGGCCGAGGACATTGTGGCGCAGCAAACCGAGCAGCCCGACCCCATGAGCACTCCGATCGGTGCCCCCGCGCGCGGCGCTGACGGCGGGCGCTCGAATATCGAGCCGCGGCTGCCTTACGATGATTTGCGCCAGTGGCTCGACGAGGCGCGCCGGCTCGGCGAGGTCAAGGAGGTCAGCGGCCTCAACTGGCAACGGGACATCGGAATGGTCGCCGGCGTGGCGCTGCATGATGACGACGCGCCTTGCTTCGTCTTCGACCAGATACCCGGCACGATCGAGGGCAGCCGCGTCTTGATCAATTTTTTCGGCGGCAAGCGCAAGAACATGACCCTGGGCTTCCCGACCGATCTGTCCAAGATCGAATTGAGCGAAGGCTTTCGCACCAATTTTATGGGACCGATGACGCGCGTTCCGCCCAAATACGTCACTGATGGTCCGATCTTCGAGAACGTGATGAAGGGCGACAACGTCGACGTGACCCGCTTTCCCGCGCCGAAATGGCACGAGCCGGACGGCGGCCGTTATATCGGCACCGGCAGCTTCAATGTTACTCGCGACCCGGACGAGGGCTGGATCAATTGCGGCACCTATCGGGTGATGATCCACGACGCCAAGACCGCAGGTTTTTACATCTCACCCGGCAAGCATGGCCGCCAAATGCGCGACAAGTATCAGGCGCGCAATGAGCCGATGCCGGTGGCTGTCGTCTGCGGCGGCGATCCCATGACCTTTCTGATGGCCTGCAGCGAGGTGCCGTACGGCGTGAGCGAGTACGAGATCGTGGGCGGCGTGCGCGGAAAGCCGGTGGAGGTGATCAAGGCGCCCGTCACCGGTTTGCCGATTCCCGCCAATGCAGAGATCGTGATCGAAGGGTTCGTCGCACCTGGCAACGAGCGCGTCGAGGGGCCGTTCGGCGAATGGACCGGCTATTACGCGAGCGACTTGCGACCCGAGCCGGTGCTCGACGTCGAGGCGATCTACTATCGTGACGATCCGATCCTGCTGGGATGCGCGCCGCAGCGTCCGCCGGACGAGATTTGTCGCTACCGCGCGGTGGTGCGTTCGGCGCTGCTGCGCGAGAGCATCGAGAAGGCCGGCGTGCCGGGTGTAACCGCAGCGTGGGCGCACGAGGTCGGCAATGCGCGATTGCTGCTCGCAGTCGCGATCCAGCAGCGCTATCCCGGCCATGCCAAGCAGGCCGGACACATCGCCGCCATGTGCCACGTGGGCGCCTACTGCGGACGATACGTCATCGTGGTCGACGACGACATCGACGTCTCGAATTTGCAGGAGACGATCTGGGCCCTGCTCACGCGCTCGGATCCGGCCAGCTCGATCGACATCATCCGCAACGCCTGGTCGACGCCGCTCGATCCGCGCATCGACCCGGAGCGCAAGGCGGTGGGCGATTACACCAACAGCCGGGCGATCATCGACGCCTGCCGGCCGTGGCATTGGCGCGACGAATTCCCCCGCGTCAACGTGCCGACCGCGGAGGAGCGCCGCATTGCCCAGGAGAAGTTCGGCCACCTGTTCAAGGATTGATCGCTGCAGGACCGCGCCTTAACGCTTCCGGCTGCTCCTACTTGCAACGAAACGGCTTTCATGCGCATTGATGGCACGTTGAGGAGAACCTGAATGCGGCGCCTCATCATCGGCATCACCGGCTCGACCGGCGCCATTTTCGGCGTGCGGATGCTCGAGGCGCTCAAGGGCAGCGACATCGAGTCCCACCTCATCATCAGCAAGTGGGCGCAACGCACGCTTGAGCATGAGACCCGCTACACCGTCGAGCAGGTGCGGGGGCTCGCCACCATCGTTCACAGCCCGGGCGATATGGGCGCATCGATCTCGTCCGGCTCGTTCAAAACCGAGGGCATGGCGGTGATGCCCTGCTCGGTGCGCACGCTGGGCGCCATCGCCAACGGCTATGGCGAGCACCTCGTGCACCGTGCCGCCGACGTTGTGCTCAAGGAACGCCGGCGTCTGGTTCTGCTGGTGCGGGAAACGCCGCTGTCGGAGGTGCACCTCGAGAACATGCTCAAGCTGGCGCGCATGGGAGTCTCGATCGTGCCGCCCATGCCGGCCTTCTATAACCACCCGCAGACGGTGGACGACATCGTCAATCATATCGTGGCGCGCGTGCTCGACCAGTTCGACATTCCGGCACCGTTCGCCAAACGCTGGGACGGCCATCTGCACACCGCCACGAGGATCGCGACCGTGGCGAGCCCGACGGCGAAAAGCGGAACGTGACGTATTGCTGCCGTAGCCTGCATTGAGCGAAGCGAAATGCGGGGGCAGCCTTGGGGCTTCCCGGCTTCGCTTCGTTCAATCCGGGCTATCGGCCGAGAATGGAGGACCATGTCATGGCCAAGTTCACCTACGACCATATCCATTTGCGCAGCCCCAACCCGGAGGCGACCGCCCAATATTACGAACGCATGTTCGGTGCCGAGGTGATCCGCACGATCCAGCAGGGCAAGCCGCGCATCGATCTCAAGCTCGGCGGCGCTAACATCTTCATCGCGCCGGTGACTGCCGGGGATGGTGTGAACCCGCCGCCGACCACCCCATATCAAGGGCTCGACCATTTCGGGCTGACTGTCAGCGGCATCGATGCGGTGGTCGCCGAGCTCAAGGCCAAAGGCGCGGAATTTACCCGCGAGCCGACGACGGTGCGGCCGGGCGTGCGCGTGGCCTTTTTGCGCGCTCCGGAGGGCGTGTCGATAGAGCTGCTCGAGCGCAACGCCGTTTGAGCGCGGCGGGCATCGCGACGGAGGCCAACATGGAGGAAAAGCGGTTCGCGGTAACCCGCACCGACGAGGAATGGCGGCGCCTGCTCACGCCCGAGCAATACGATATCATGCGCAGGCACGGCACCGAGCGGCCTGGCAGTTGCGCACTCAATTATGAGAAGCGCCCTGGCACGTTCGAATGCGCCGGTTGCGGTCAGCCGCTGTTCGTATCGCGCACGAAATTCGAAAGTGGAACCGGATGGCCGAGCTTCAACGATCCGGTTCCCGGCGCGGTCGAGACCTCGGTGGATAGCAGCTATGGGATGACCCGCACCGAAGTGCATTGCAGCCGCTGCGGCAGCCATCTCGGCCATGTTTTCAAAGATGGCCCGCCGCCTACCCATCTGCGCTATTGCATCAACGGCGTGGCTATGAATTTCCGGCCGCAGTGACAACCCGGCCGCCCCCGCTGGAGAGACCGCGATGACGCGACCGTTCGAAGGCATCCGGGTAATCGACGTCACCCATGTTCTGGCCGGACCGTTCGCCACCTACCAGTTGGCGGTGCTGGGCGCGGACGTGATCAAGGTCGAGCATCCCGACGAGCCGGACCAAAGCCGCAGCAACGGCACCGACAAGGCCCTCAACCGCGCCAACATGGGCACCTCGTTTCTGACCCAGGCATCGAACAAGCGCTCGATCACCCTCGATCTCAAGCGGGAGGCGGATCGCACTATCCTCAAGAAGCTCGTCGCCACAGCTGATGTCTTCGTGGAAAACTACCGGCCCGGCGCTTTCGAGGCGCTCGGGCTCGGCTACGAGGCGCTTTCCGCGATCAATCCGCGGCTGATCTATGCCTCGTTCTCGGCGTTCGGCCAGGGCGGACCGCGCCGCGAGCAAACCGCCTACGATCACGTGATCCAGGCCACCTCCGGCATCATGGCGATGACCGGGACTGAGGACGTTCATCCGATCAAATTCGGCTCGCCCGCCATCGATTACGCCACCGGCATGACCGGTGCCTTCGCGCTGGCGTCCGCCTTGTTCCAGCGTGCGCGCACCGGACGCGGCCAGCGCATCGACATGGCGATGCTGGACGTGGCGATGATCCTGATGAGCTCGCACCTCACCGGCTATCTGCGCAACGGCGCGCATCCGAAGCCGCACGGCAATCGCCACCCGCATGCGACGAACAGCGCCTACCCCACCAAGGACGGCCTGTTGATGCTGGGCGCCAGCAATTTGCGCCAGCAACGCCGGTTGTGGACGGTTCTCGGCCGCCCTGACATGATCAAGCGCAGCAACGAGGAGCGCGAGGCGGATCGTGATCGAGAAGCGGCGGTGCTGTCGGAGATCCTGCTAAGCCGCAGCGCCGCGGAATGGGAGGATTTCCTGCAGGCGCGCCATGTGCCGGCGGCACGGGTGCGCACAATGGGAGAGGCGCTCGCCGATCCGCAGGTTGCGACGCGCGGTGTGATTCACCGGCACGAGGGCACCGCGGCGTTGGACGGGAGTTTCGGCGTGCCGCTCGCGGCCTTTACCTTTGCCCATGGCGGGCCGCGCATCGATACCGCGCCGCCGACGCTCGGCCAACACGATGCGGAGGTTTTCGCCGAGCTTGGCTTGGCGGATACGCGGTTCGCGACACCGGTGATTGCCACGAGCGACGCGCATTAGTCCGTCCGCTCATTCCCGCGCAAGCGGGAATCCAGGCCTGGGTCCCCGCTTTCGCGGGGACGAGCGGAAATCTTATCGGGATCAATGCCCGCGCGGTGCGGTATAGGCGGCGCGCACCTTGTCCAGCAGGCCGGGCGACAGGTTTCCGACTTCCGCCACGAGTTTCTGCAGCTCTTCGCCGGTGATCGGATGGACGGCGAGGCCCGTCCGCTCCACGTCCGCCAAAAATTCTTCGTCCTTCATTGTGGCATCGAACGCGCGGCGTAACGCGGCCAGGCGGTCCGCGGGAACGCCGGGCGTGGTGAAAAACGCGGTACCCACTTCGGCTGCATTCATGATCGCGCGCAGCACTTGCCGTTCCTCGTCGTTGCGCGCGAGATCGACCGCCGTGGGAATGTCGGGCAACTCCGGATGTCGCGTCAGCGCGAATTGTACGAGGATCGACACGTCCTTGTCGCGAATCCAGTTCGGATGCGCCACCTTGAGCGCCGTCCACGACGTCGAGTGGCCCTCCACCTCGCCGCGCTCCACCGCGAGCATGGCTTCGTTCGAGCCTTTGTAACCCATGACCAGCTTGAACTTCGTTCCGAACACGTTGTTGGTCACCGTCGGATAGATCGAGACAGTCGATCCGGCGCCGGTCGCCGAAAGCGTGGATTCGATCTTCTGCGCGTCAGCGAACGTCTTCACCGGCGATGTCTTCGACATGAACACCATGTTGACGAGCGAATCGACCCGGCTGATCCAGCTGAGCTCGGCGGTGCGAAAGCGGACACCCTGCGTGCCGAGTTTCTCATCCAGCGCGATGGTGGGCGCGCCGATGCCGATCACGGTCCCGTCCTTGGGGGAAACGTTGAAAATGGTGTTGACGGCGACGAAGCTGCCGGCGCCGGGCAAATTCTTCGGCACCACGTAAGGTGTGCCGGGAATATGTTTGCCGAGATGACGGCTGACCAGGCGACCCCAGGTATCGTTGCTGCCGCCCGGCGGATATCCGATCACGAAGTCGATGGTCTTGCCGCGATAGAACGCTTCCGGCGTTTGCGCCGCTGCCGGCGTGTTTGCGCCCAGAAGTGCCGCCAAGAGGAACGGCAAAGCTCTATGCAAGCAAATCTGCATGTTGCTCTCTTGCTCGTGTCACTTAGTTCTTAACGCCGCGGCTGGATTGGCGTGCCGCGCTTGCGATTGTAGCGATGGATTTGCACTTTCTCCCACACTGCGTTCGCGTGATAGGGATCGCTGCGCGTGAAGGCGTCCGCGGCCGCGCGGTCCTTGGCATCGATCACGAAAACACTGCCTATCGGGGTCTCGCCGTCGTCGGCGAGGAGCGTGCCCGCAGTCACAACATCCACGTCGTATCGTTCGGCCTGGTCGAGATGAATCCGGTGCGCGCGGTAGAACTTTGCCCGCGTCGGCATCCCGTCCTTCTTGTCTGTGGCGTGGATCACGAACAGCATCGGCAAAATCTCGAAAGCGCGTGAGCCTATCTGTCTGTTTTCTCTACGGCAATGCGGCGAAGCGTAGCTCGCGTGCGGCAGGATCCGGCACCAAGGTCATACTTCGATAAACACTTTCCCGTCCTCGACCACCGTTCGATACGTCTTCACCGGGACCATGCAAGGGGGCGACACGACCTCGCCGGTTTTGATGTTGAACTGCCCGTTGTGAAAATTGCACTCGACCACGTCGCCCTCGATGTAGCCTTCCGAGAGCGAGCCCGGGCCATGCGTGCAGGCGTCGTCCGTCACCAAGAATTCCCCGTCGACGTTGAATACGGCCAGAGCGAGATCGCCGCGCTCGACCTTGATCGCGGCGCCAACCTCCACGTCCGAGGTGTTGCACAATTCCATCCTGGTCGACATCGCGCTCAGTCCTGATTTGCGTAGGTCACGCCGGTGTCGCCTGCAATTCGATCTGCCGCGGAGTCTTGGCTAACAGCAGCAGCGCCGCGATCATGGCCGCCGGATCGGCGCGGCCTTTGCCGGCGATGTGATGGCCGCTCCCATGCGCCACCGAGGAGAACAGGATCGGGGTGCCGATGGTCAGCGCGGCAGTCGCATTCGGCGCGAGCAGTTTGGCCGCGATGTGCCCGTGGTCGTGCAGCATGACAACGAACGCGTCGAAGCCGCGCAGGTGAAACATGGTATCGGCCGCAAACGGCCCCTCCACGTTCATGCCTTGCGCGATCGCCTCCTCGATTGCCGGCCTGATGATGTCGCGCTCTTCGCTGCCGAACAGGCCGCCCTCGCCGGCATGCGGGTTGAGCCCGCCGACCGCGATCCGTGGTGCCTCGATTCCGAGCTTTCGCAGCGCGCGATCGGTGGCACGGATCGTGCCAAGCACCTTATCGGGTGTGAGCATGGCGATTGCCTGCCGCACGCTCTGGTGCAGCGTCGCATGCGTGATCCTCATGCCGCCAAGGCACAACATTAAATACACGTCGTTCGGGTCGGTTCCGGTCTCGCGCGCTAGGAACGACGGATAGCCGTCGAAGGGAATGCCGGCGAGGGCGATGGACGTCTCGTTCTGTGGCGCAGCGACCACGGCATCGACGCTGCCCGCGAGCGCGCATTTGATCGCAGCGGCGGCAAAAGCAAGCGATGCGCGCCCGCTTGCGGCGCTCGTGGTCCCGAACGGGAGCGAAGCGAGGTCCGGCTGGCCGCAGTCGAGCACGTTGATCGCGGCGCGTGCCCAGACCGCATCCGCCACGCGCCGGATCGTGCGGAGCTCGATATTCATGCCGCAAGCTCGGGCGTGGCGCTCGATGACGCCCGCATCGCCCACCATGACCGGATCGCAGGCGTCGCGCACCCTCGCGTCGAGCGCCGCCTTGATGCTGATCTCCGATCCGATGCCCGCCGGATCGCCCGCAGCGACGGCGATTCTCGGTTTGTCGCGAGACATCATGCGCGTCGGACCGCGTCTTATTCCCAGGGCATCAGCGAGGCGTGGATCACGTCCGGGACGCCTTGGCCGCCGACCGATCGAATCGCGAGGTCCACGTCCTTGAGCCCGAACCGATGCGTGGTGACCTTTTCCAGCGGAAAACGGTGTGAGGCGAGCTGCGCCAACGCCAGTTCGCAGGCTTTGAAGCTGTGGCCGCGCGCGCTCTTGATGGTGATGAATTTCACCGTGACCTTGCCGATCGGGAAGTTCGGGAAGTCCGCCATTTCACCCTGCACCACGATGGTCCCGCCCTTGCGCTTGAGCGCCTCCACCCCGAGCAGCACTGGGATCGTGCCGGCACCGGCGGTGCAATCGAGCGCCACATCCACACCTTTACCGCCGGTGATCTCCAGAATGCGCGCGAGCGGATCCTCCTTTTCGACGTCGATCACGTAGTCGGCGCCCAATTCCTTGGCGACCTGCATGCGCGCGCGGTCCTTGGATGTGCCGGTCACGATGATGAGCGAGGCGCCGGCCTGTTTGCAGATCACGGTCTGGGACAGGCCTTGCTGGCCGGGGCCCTGAATGAGTACCTTCGAGTCGTAACCGACGCCGCCGTCGAACAGCGACCACTCAACGCCGTTCGCCATCGGAGTCACGAGCCCGGCCAGCTCCGGCGTGACGCCCTTCGGCACATGGTGCACCACCGCGTTCCACGGCAAATAGACGTACTGGGCAAAGCCGCCCCACAGATGCGGCGCCTTTTCCGCCGAGGTGTAGCCGTAGCGGATCGCGTCGGGATTGTTGCGCCAGTCAGTGTTCTCGCAGTGGCGATACTGGCCGAGATGGCACCACTCGCATTTGCCGCAGGCGACGTAGTGTTCCACGAAAACGAGGTCGCCTTCCTTGAAGCCCTTGCGCCTGGTGAACTCGCGGCCGGCCTTCGCGATCGTCCCGATATTCTCATGCCCCATGATCACGGGGCTTTTGGTCGGCGGGCTTTTGTAGAGCTTGACGTCGGTTCCGCAAATGCCGGCCACCTCCATCTTCATCAGCGCGGCGTCCTCTGGGATGTCCGGCATGGGAAATTCGCGCAGCTCGGTCTTGCTCGGGCCGGTTCGAACCGCCGCCAGCACTTTTTCCACCACGGAGAACCTCTTCGTTGTTGCGATAGGGCGGGCACTCTACCGATATAATGTAGGCCGGGTCGAGCGCTTCGCGAGAGCCGGTGCGTGCCGTGCTTGCAAGGCGGATGCTCGCGAAGCGGCGAACCGAGCTATGGGTCAACGGACGTGCTCAACGCATTCAGCAGGGACTTCGAACATCAAGCCGCGCTCGAGCGCGTGAAGGCGTGGACGCGGGCGCGCTTCAACCTTCCGGCACAAGCCACGGTCCTGGTCTCCGAGATTTCCTGTGCGCTGCCCGGCTGCCCGCCGCTGCACACGGTCGTCGCGTTCTGGTCGGAGGACGGGCAGCGGTATCAGCTCAAGCTGTTCAAGCCGGTCGCTCAGGTGATCGCGGATGATCTTCCGCCCGGCTGGATGAGGCGCGCTCTGGTTGCGCTCGACGGCATGGGTGACGAGTGCTGTTGACATTGCGCGACTTGCCGAAGCGCGCGCGAATGCCTACCCTAAACGTTAGACGGAATTTTTCAGTGCGCGGACCGCTACGATGCTCAGAAAAGAACAGAACGATGTATTGACGCAGAGCGGGCCGGGCACGCCGATGGGCCGCCTGTTTCGCAGCTACTGGCTGCCGGCACTGCTGACTGACGAGTTGCCGGAGAATGATTGCCCACCGGTGCGGGTGAAGATCCTTTCGGAACGACTGCTCGCGTTTCGCGACAGCGACGGAAAATACGGATTGATCGACGAATTTTGCGCCCATCGCGGCGTGTCGCTGTGGTTCGGCCGCAACGAGGAATCCGGTATTCGCTGCTCCTATCACGGCTGGAAGTACGACGTGACGGGCCAGTGCGTCGATGTTCCCTCGGAGCCGCGCGAGAGCGGTTTCTGCCAGAAGATCAAGCTGAAATCCTATCCGTTGGTGAAGCGCGGGCCGGTGCTGTGGACCTATATGGGTCCGCCGGAGCAACAGCCACCGCTGCCGGAATGGGAATTCGCCACCGTTCCCGCCGAGCAAACCTTCATCTCCAAGCGCCTACAGGAGTGCAACTGGTTGCAGGCCATGGAGGGCGGCATCGATTCCAGCCACGTGTCGTTCTTGCATCGCGGCGACTTGGGCTCCGATCCGCTGTTCAAGGGCGCCAAGGGCAATGAATACAACCTCGCCGACATGCAGCCCGTTTTCGAGGTCGTGGAGCAGCCCGGCGGCCTCTATATCGGCGCGCGGCGCAACGCCGAGAACGGCAAGTACTACTGGCGCATCACGCCGTGGGTCATGCCGTGCTTTACCATGATCCCGCCGCGCGGCGATCATCCGGTCCACGGGCACTTCTGGATTCCGATCGACGACGAGAATTGCTGGGCTTGGAGCTACGACTTTCACCCGGTGCGCGCGCTCACCCGGCGCGAGGTCGATGCCATGCGCGACGGCGCCGGCGTGCATTGCAAATACGTGCTGGGCACGTACCGGCCGCTCGCCAACAAGGACAACGATTATCTGATCGACCGCGCGGCACAGAAGGCGGGCAAGACTTTCAGTGGCGTAGCCGGCTTCGCCATCCAGGACGCGTCGCTGCAGGAAAGCATGGGACCGATCTGCGATCGCGCCAAGGAGAACCTGGTCTCGACCGACAACGGCATCATCATGGCGCGGCATCGCCTGATGCGCGCCGCCAAGGCGCTGGTCGAGAAAGGCATCACCCCGCCCGGCGTCGATCCCGCGCATCATCGGGTGCGCTCGGCTTCAGTAGTGCTGTCGCCAGATCAGGCGTTCAAGGACGCCGCTAAAGAGGCGCTTACTGCGCGGCCGGGCGTGGCACAGACGACGGTGTGATTCAGAGATGAGATGTCAGATGACAGAGCACAGAGAACGGACAACAGGTGAATTTGCGTTTGATCTCTAATCTGCGATTTCCGATCTCCGATCTCTGACGTCTGGCATCTGAGTCATGCCTGAACTCAAGCTCAAGACGGTCACTCGCACCCAAGGCAACAACCGGGCGCTCAAGGACGGCACCGTCAAGCCCGAGGACTTCGCCTTCGATTTCATCGAGGTCGATCCTCTGATCGCCGCGTTCCGCCGCATGGTGCGCGGCAGCGAGTTCGACATCTGCGAGATGGCGATCACGACCTATATCTGCGCCAGGGCGCACGGCAAACCCATGACCGCGGTGCCCGTGTTCCTGGTGCGCGCCTTCCATCACGGCGCTATTCTCGTCAACACCAAAGCGGGAATCCGCACGCCCAAAGACCTCGAAGGCAAGAAGGTGGGCGTCAATCGCGGCTATACCGTCACAACCGGCGTGTGGGCGCGCAGCATCCTCCAGGAGGAACATGGAGTCGATCTGAGCCAGATCACGTGGGTGCTGTCCGGCGACGAGCACGTCGCCGAGTACCGCGCGCCGGCCAATGTCGTTCCGATCGAACCGGGCAAGAAGATGGGCGACATGCTCGCTTCGGGCGAGCTCGTCGCCGCCATCGGCATCGAGACCGACTCGCCTGACGTCAAACCGCTTATTCCCAATGCCTTGGAAGCAGGTCTCTCGGCGCTGCGCCAGCGCGGTCATTACCCCATCAACCATACCGTGGTAATCCGGGACGATTTGATCGCCGCGCATCCGAGCCTTGCGGCTGACGTATTCGCGGCGTTTGTCGAAGCCAAACGCCGCTACCTTGAAGAGCTCAAGGCCGGGCGGATCGCCAAGCCGAGCGAGGTGGACACGGTGCACCGGCGCGTAATGGAAATCACCGGCGATCCACTGCCTTACGGGATTGCGCCGAGCCGCATGGTGCTCGAGGAGCTAATAAGCCACGCCGTCACCCAAGGCATCATCGCCGATCGCGTCCGGCCCGAGGACTTGTTCGTCCCCAGCACACGCGCTTTGGTCGGATAAAACCGAGGCTATAAATGAGGCGTTCCATGCTTCGCATCCTGCAACTGAGCACCCTGCTCATCGCGCTCGGCAATTCGGCTGCATGGGGAGCAGAAAAGCTGGCGCAAAACGTTGTCACGCCACTCCCGGCGCCGGCACCGCAATTGCTCCCGCAGACTGCGGCCACGACGGCGTGTCTGACCACCTGCGACACGGTGGCAATGAACTGCCAGAATTCCTGTGTGGTGGTCGGACCGGTCGCCACTCCCAATCCGGCGGGAACGGCGCCGTGCAACCTCAACTGCACCACGCAGCAACTGGTTTGCAAGCAAGCGTGCAATCGGGGGCCGTGATCGGTTCGGCGACCAGAACGGGCCGCGTGCCGACGACGGGGGGCTCGCACCATGGCCGACTTCGTTTCAACGCATCGGCTGACCGAAGAGGCCAGCCTGAAAATGCTCGCGGGCGGCGTAGCCAAAGCCAATGAGCTCGGCTGCAAGGTCAGCCTCGCGGTTGCGGACCAGAGTTGCCGGCTGGTGGCGTTCCTGATGATGGACGGTGCGCGGCACTTCTCCATCATCACGACGCAGCGCAAGGCGATCACCTCTGCCTCGCAGCGCTTGCCGACCGGTTACGCGCCCGAGGAAAATGCGCTGAGCATGACGGTCCGCATGGGCGATTTCACCAATGTGCCGGGCGGCTTCCCGATCACGTTGGCGGGCGAGGTGATCGGCGCGGTCGCGGCCGGCGGCGCGAGTATCGAGCAGGACGTGACGGTGGCGAAGGCGGCGCTCGCGGCGCTCGACATTGCGAGCACGTAGGCTGATCCAATAGGCTGCTCGTTGACGCGCGCAAAGAAATGGCCCCGGCAGATGCCGGGGCCATCGTTAGCCTCTCAGTCGGAAGGCTTAGTCACAGGTGCGGTGGGTTCGATAGATCACCCGGCCGCTCTCCGTCACGATGCGCTCTCGCACCGTGCGGCAGTCGCCGCCATAGGCGTAATGGTCACGCCAGCCGTAACGCGGCCCGACCCCGAACCCGAACGGACCGACCTGTACGCCGGCCCAGCCCGGGTTGCTGTAATAGACCTGAGCGGAGGCCGGAACCGCCGCGAACAGCGCACCAGCAGCTGCAGCGGCAACCAGGAGTTTCCTCATTTCGTCCTCCATTTACTGTCGTCCCCAATAACCAACGCGTCAGGCGGGCTGGTGTTGCGGTTTTAGAAAAAATGTAACCCACTGGAACCATTGCCTTTTCACGACAAGGGCATGCCCGGGCGGTGCTCCGACGTGAAACGGCGCCCGAACCGACGAAGCGCAAATTCCCGGCCCGACAGCGCGCCCATTTCGGTCAGGACTGTTTGATCGAAAAGCCTTTCACGTAATCGTCGGCTTGCTCCACCACGATTGGCGGCTATTTGAGCTGGATGGCGGGCGCGATCGCTGAGCCGATCTCCCTACGATTCTCCGCCTTCGCAGCAACGCGATTCCGTCCACGAAGGCGCGCAGCTCGCGGCAGCTGACTTTCGGTAGCCGCCGAGGAGGCGATCGAAAAGTGCTCCTGCCGCGGATGAGCGAAGCGAAATCCGCGGCTGCTTGCTTTTTCACCAGCGGCAATTCGATAATCTCCTATCCCTGCACCGGCACGCCTCTGCATGCAGTTTGATCTCCCGAGACGCCGCGAATTGATCGCGCTCATCGGCTCAGCCGCAGCGCTGCCGCTCGTTGTGCACGCGCTGACCATTCCCGACTGGTTGCTGGCGATTGCCGACGAGGTGATCGAGTGATGCCTGCTGGATTGATTCGGCAAGGTTGCATTGCCCTCCTCGTCGGGGTTGCGCTGTTTGCCGGCGCGAGCCTCGCCCAGGACGCCGGCTATCCCAGCCGGTCGGTCCGCATCATCGTGCCCTATCCGGCCGGCGGGCCGACCGATCTCATTGCCCGACTGGCTGCCCAGATGCTCACGGAATCGCTCGGCCAGGACTTCGTCGTGGAGAATGTGACCGGGGCAAGCGGCGTGCGCGGCGCGCTGATGGTCGCTGCCGCGCCCGGCGATGGCTACACATTGATGGTAACGACCAGCGATCTCGCGATCGCCCCCGCGGTGTCGAGCAAAGTCGGTTACGATCCGCTCAAGAGTTTCGCGCCGATCAGCATCGTGTCGCGCTCGCCCTCGGCGCTTCTGCTACATCCGTCGGTACCGGCGAAAACCGTGCAGGAATTTGTCACGCTGGCGCGCGCGGAGCCGGCAAAATACAGCTACGCGTCGATGAGCCTCGGACAAAACCTGCTCAACACGGAACGGTTGTTTCGTCTCACCTTGAAGCTGCCTGTCGTGCGCATCCCGTTTCCCGGGGCGGCACCGATTCTCAGCTCGACGGCGGCCGGCCACACCCTCGTCGCCTTCATTGGGCTCCCACCGGCAGCTCCGTTCATCAAGGAAGGGACCCTGCGTGCCTTGGCGGTGACCAGCCACGAGCGCTCACCCATCGCCCCGGACGTGCCGACCATGGCGGAGAGCGGCCTCGCGGGGCAAGAAAGCGAGCTGATGATCGGCCTCGTGGCGCCGGCCCGCACGCCGCCGTCGATCGTGGAGCTTTTGGCGCGCCGCATGGCGGAGTTCGTCGCTCGCTCGCAAACGCAGGAACGCCTCGCCGCGGTCGGATTCACTCCCGTCGGCAGCACGCCTGCGGAATTTGCCGCGCAGATCAAATCCGACGTCGATCGCGCGGCGGCAGTTGTTCGCGACGCGGGGATCAAGATCGATTGAGCCTTCGCCACCCATTCAGCGACCGAGACAAAGTTCCCACGCGTCACCCGCGGTTTCGCCGGCATTCGGTCGTTGCACTCAGCTCGCTCGTGGCAAAGAACTTGCTTGTTGCCGTGGCAAAGGCCGATCAGGAGATCGCGATGAAGTATGTTGCATGGCTACTCGTGTCCGCCGGCATCGCATGCGCGCCCGGCACGCTGCCGGCGCAAGAGGCATGGCCGGCGCGACCGATCACCTTCCTCGTCCCCTATGGCCCGGGCGGATATACCGACCTGGTTGCGCGGCTCGCGGCGCGCTACGTCGAAAGCGCGCTCGGCAAGCCGGTGATCGTGGACCATCGCGTGGGCGCCGGCGGCATTGTCGGGACGCAAGCGGTCGTGAACGCGCCGCCGGACGGCACCACCTTTTGCGTGTGCAGCATCGGCGCCATTTCCATCGCGCCCTTCGACCCGAGCCAAAAGGTGAGCTACGACCCCGAGGCCGACCTCGCGCCGGTCGGCGTCGTCAGCTCGATCGCGCAGCTGGTCATCGTCAAGAAGGACCTGCCGGTAAAATCGATGGCCGAGTTCGTGTCATACGCCAAGGCCAATCCCGACAGGCTCAATTATGGCTCGAGCGGCGCCGGCGGGCTGACTCACTACTCGGTCGAGCTGTTCAAGGCGCGCACCGGCATCGCGGCGGTGCACGTCCCGTTCAAGGGCGGCGGCCAATCGACGACCGCGGTGATTGCCGGCGACGTCGATTTCGCATTCGCCAACATGACCGACGGGTTGCCGCAGGTACAGGCTGGCGCAGTGCGCGGGCTCGCGGTGACGTCGCACAAGCGCAGTCCCTACGTCCCCGACCTTCCCACAGTGGACGAGACGGTGCTGCCCGGTTTTGTCGTGGAGACCTGGAACGGCATCATGGCTCCGGCCAAGACGCCGGAGCCGATCGTGCGGCGGCTGTCGGAGATCCTGATCAAGATGGCCGACGATGCGGAGGTAAAGGAAGCGATGCGCCGGGCCGGTGCCGACACGGTCAAGACCACGCCAGCAGAATACCGCGCGCAGATTGCGCAGGAGATCGCGCAGTGGAAACCGCTGATCGCCGAAATCGCGTGGAAGAAATGATGGCGGTGTGAAGCGTCATGCCCGGGCTCGGCACCGCGAGTCGGGTTTACCCGACTTGCCGCGCTTCTTTGATTTGCGGAACTCGGGCGAGCCCGAGTTCCGCGGGCATCCATCAAATAAAGCACTTGAGTTGAAGAGGATGGATTGCCGTGTCAGGTCGGCAATGACGATGCACGCGCCTCTCGTGAACTGCGCTTCGAGCGTGAAGTGCTGACAGACCGGGTAATCAAAGCGTGATAACCTGCCCGCCGTCGCCATCACTGAAATCGAGGAGGTGATGATGATCATTCTGCGAATTATTTGTGCACTCGCGGTTGCGGCCGCCTTGATCACGACATCCGCGGCACAGGCGCCGCGCTCGCCTTGGCCGCCGGGCGACGAGATCGGGATGGCCAATACGCTCGGGCCGCAGACCTGGCAGCGCTGCGCAACCTATCTCGCCGATCCTAGGGCGAAGTCCTACGAGCTCTCATACTTGCGCTCGAACACCATGCCGCAATCGCCGTTCGGCGTGCCGCTGCGGGAAAGATATCGACCGACCGTCGGAATTCCGGGCACGCGGCACGCCTTCAACGGCGAGGAGACCGTGAGCGGGGAGGCCGGAGCGCAGGGCACGCAAATGGATGCGATCGGCCATTTCGCCGTGCTGCCCCAGGCATGGGACGGCAAGGGTGAATTCCCTGCCGACAAGGCACAGTACTACGGCGGCTACACGCAAGCCGACGTAAAGCCTGTCCCGGATTCCCCCCTGCAGAAGCTCGGCATCGAGAAAGTGCCGCCGATCATTACGAGCGCGGTGCTGCTTGACGCCAAGAGCCATCTCGGCCGGGGCAGCGCGATGCAGCCGGGCCAAGTCGTCACTGCGGCCGACATCGAGGCGATGCTGAAGGCGCAGGCGTTAGACAAACGCGGCCTCATGCCCGGCGATGTGCTCTACATCTACACGGGCTGGGGCGATAATTGGAAAGACCCCGATACCGAGAAGTTCTACTACACCAAAGGTCCCGGCCTCGCTTACGACGCGGCTCGCTATATCGCAGAGAAGCAGGTCGTGTTGCTCGCGCTCGACAATCCGTTCACCGATCCGGTGGCTGAAGGCTTCTTGCAAGGCAAGGCTCCGCCGCCCGCGGGCGCACCGGAAGGTCTGCCATTTGCGATCCATCACACGAATCTGGCGGAATCGGGTATCTATCAGATCCAGAACGCCAATCTCGGAGCGCTTGCTCGTGACAAGGTGTGGGTGTCGTGCACCATCATCTTGCCGCTGCGCGCACAGGGAGATGCCGGCTCGCCGGTCAGGCCGGTTGCGATCGGTGCGCCGGCACAGTAAGCTGGCGCGTCTGTTCCGCTTCTGAGTTGGGGCCGCTGGGTGAAACCGCGCCCAACGGCCCGCGCGCCGCTTACTTCTGTGCGCTTACCATCGCGAAAGAAGCACCTTGCGGGTCGCGCGCTTGCACGATCCACGCGCCGCCGGGCACTTCGGTTGGGCCGTGTAGAACCTGCGCGCCGCGGGCCTGCGCGCGATCAGCCGCTTGTGCGACGCTCTCCACGGCAATGTAGTAGTTCCAGGCGGGCGCCGGCACTTGTGCGCAGGCCTGCATCATGCCCCCGCACGGTGCGCCACCGGCGGCGAAGGTCTGATAGGTGCCCATCGCGCCCATGTCGATGGCGCGGTCCTTGGTCCAGCCGAACAGCCGCGCGTAGAAAGCGAACTCGCGATCGAGATCGCCGGCGTATAGTTCGTGCCAGCCCATGTGACCTGGCATCATCGGCGCGACCGGCTTCGGCTCCTCGTTGGTGTTCGGCTTGAACAGCAGGAACACGGCCCCGCCGGGATCGGCGGCGACAGCAAAGCGGCCGACGCTCGGGATGTCCTCGGGGGCACGCTTGATGGCGCCACCTGCTGCTTCGACGCGCGCGGCATCGGTGTCGACGTCGTCGCTCGCGATGTAACCGGACCAGCACGGCTTGGCGCCCGCGGCACACAACGGCTCCGGGATCGCCATCAGTCCCGCAACCATTGCCGGCCCCTTGCTGAACACCGTGTAGGTGCCGTTGTCCGGCATGACGTGTTCCTGCGCGTCCCAGCCGATTACGTCGCGGTAGAACGCCGTCGCCGCCTTCGTATCGCTCGTCATCACGTCGTACCAGATGAACTTTCCGCGTGGTGTCGTCATTGTCATCACTCCTCTTTGCTGCCGGGACGATGAAACAGTTGCAGGAGATAGCGTCGCAGGTGCGCGAGACATTCCCGCGCAACTTCGGGGCCGCCTTTCGATTTGGCGAGCACAAACGCGCCCTGCAGCACCGCTTGCGTGTAGAGCGCGAGGCTTTCCGCGCTCCATTCTGCCGTGGGCGCGTAGCGCGCTTTGGCCGCGGCGATGTCTTTCGCCAGCTCGGCGGCGTGCGTGCCGATATAGGCGTCACACGCGCGGCGGATTGCGGGATGCGTTTGGTAAGCCTCCTGCACCATGGTGCCGAGAAGGCAAGTGAATTCGGGGATCGGTCCGGCGAGGATTGCGGTGCGGAACTCGATGTAACCGAGCGCACGATCCAACGGATCGGCGAGCTCGCGGTACGGCGCGGCGCCGAAAAGTCGTTCCGCCATTTCCGAGAAATGCGCGGCTGCGGCAACCGCGAGATCTTCCTTGCTCTTGAAGTGATAGAAGAACGCGCCCTTGGTCAGCCCCGCCTCGCTGCAGATGTCGTCAACCGTGGTCGCCGAGTAGCCTTGCGCGCGGATGACGTGCATCGCCGCATCGAGCAGGCGGGTGCGAGAATCGGACTCAGCCTTAGCGGGAAGCGTAGCTGCGCTCATGCTCTTCAATACCAACCAGTTGGTATAAACGCAAGAAATATTATTTTTATGCCAGTCCAGAGACTTAGCCTGAGCGCAGCTCGGGCGGGGCGAGCGAAATCCGGGATCTTGGAAGTACGACTCCCGGATCCCGCCCCCGCCTCACGCGTGCTTCACCGCTGCTGTCAGTTCGCGCGCGGGAATGCGTACGGACTCATCTCATCGGCGGTGCGGCCGAGCGGGTCCCAGTTCTGCCAACCGCTCCAGACGCGCTCGCCCACCGCCTGCGCCTGGGACCGCAACGCGGCGAAATCGATGCCGGAAATGCGGCCGTTCTCCATCCGCACCACGCCGTCGACGATGACGGTGTGAACGTCGTTGCCAATGCCGCAATCGACGAGGCTCTTGATCGGATCGCGCACCGGCCCGAACCGCAGCGTGTCGCCGCCGGATAGATCGATGATGGTGATGTCCGCCTTGGCGCCGGGCGCAAGCCGCCCGATATCGTCGCGGCCGACCGTGTGGGCGCCGCCCAGGGTCGCCGCTTCGAACACCTCGGCGGCGGTGGCGGCCTTGAGATTGCGGCTCGCCACCTTGCCGAAATAGGAAGCGTTGCGCATCTGCAGGATCATGTCGCGCGGATAGGTGTCGGTGCCGAGCGCGATGTTCACGCCCGCCTTGCGGTAAGTTTCCCAATTGTCGAGAAAGCGTCCGCGCCGCGCGATGTTCACCGGACAGTGCGAGATCGAGCAGCGGTGCGTACCCATGATCTCCAGGTCATGGGAATCGGAATAATTCATCAAAGGATTGTCGCAGGTGAAGTTGCCGTGCCCGATATTGAGCTTCTCGGACATGAGGTCGACCTCACGCAGCAATTCCACCGAGGTCATCTGGTGCTCGCGGATGATGTCGAACACCTCGTGAATGTTGTAGGCGGCATGAATCGCGACCGGCAGGTCGCGCTCCTTCGCGGCGGCGGCGGCCTTGCGCATCAAGCCGACGCTGCAGGTCTCGATCTCGCGCGGCACCAGAATGCCGCGCACGCGATCGCCGTGGTGGCCCTGATGGCGATCGATGAAGTTTAGCGCTAGGTCGAATTCGCGCTCGCCCGCGGCTTCGTCCAGCACGCGCATGAGCTTGCCGCCGGCGCCGCCGACCCAGCGGCCGCTATCGAAGCCGGGGCCGAGATAGGCGCGGATGCCAAGGTCGCCAACGACCTGAAGCAGCGCTTCCTGCACGCGCAATTGGCTGCCAAACTCGACGAACGTCGTGATGCCGTTGCGCAGCAGCTCGGCGATCGTGAAGCGGGCATTGAGCATAAGCTCTTCGGCGACGGCCTTGTCGTCGGGGCGGGCGTAGCGCGGATCGCCCCCGACGCGGGTGCCCTCGCGCGGGACGCTGATCTCGAGAAACGGCTGACCGAAGTAGTCCCCGCGTCCGATGTCGGAGATCAGCCGGTGCGAGGCGCGGTGGCCGGAATGGACATGGGTGTCGATGAATCCCGGCGCCACCAGCTTGTCGTGCGCATCGATCTCCCGGTCGACCGTGCCGGGAAAGCGCTCACCGACGAACAGCACGGTGTTGCCTTCGTAGACCAGCTCCGCATTGCGCCAGAGCGTGTGATGGCCTCCGGCATGGCCGACCAGCCAGCCGCAGCTGATGCGCGTGCGCATGGAAATTCCTCGCCGATTGCAGAACGATCGCTGTAGCACGCTCGGGAGGCGGAGCGGCTATCTCTTTTTGTCTTTCACGTCGAGCGCGGCGACGAGCGGCCCGGGTATGGCCCGTTCCGCCAGTTCGGTGAGCCGATCTTCGTAGCGCCGGATCAGGTAGCCGCAGGTGAAAAAGCCAGCCAGCGCGAGCGCAAACACGAACGGAGCCAGCGCGTGGTGGACCTGCAGCAGCACCTTGCCGAAGACATAGCCGCCGCCGCCGAACACCGTGGCCCAGACCACGCCGCCGGTAGCGTTGGCAATGAGAAATGTACGCCACGGCATTCGGTTCAGTCCGGCAAGGAACGCCGCCAATATGCGCAGCAACGCGACGAAGCGGCCAAGGAACACGACCTTGGCGCCGTGCCGCAGGAACAGATATTGTCCGAGCTTGATGCGGCGCTCGAACATGCCGATACGCTCGCCGTAGCGCAGGAGCAGCGCATAGCCGTAGCGCGATCCGAGCCCATATCCGATGTTGTCGCCGACGATCGCGCCAAACGCCGCGACCGCGATGACCACCCAGATGTTGAAGCTTGGCTCGGTGGCGGCATAAATCGCGGCGAGAACGAGGATCGTCTCGCCAGGCAAAGGCAGTCCTACGCTTTCCAGCCCCACGATCAGGGCGACGATCCAGTAGCCGTGGGTACCCACGAGCTGCTGCAGGTGTTCGAGCATGAGGGGTGCGGCGCCTGATCCGGATACGGTCGAAGAGCTGTGGTGTCCGTTAAATAGCCATTTCGTTGCACGATTGCCAAAGGCGTGGCAATCGCGCTCCCAGCAAAACGCCGGCCTGGTGGCCATCTGCGCGGCCAGCCTACAGCCCGGATCGAGCGCGGGAAAATTCAATTCCAGCGATCCGGTAGCGTCGAGATCTCCTTAACCTGCGGGTCGCGAAAAAAAACGCTCGGCGTCACAGACGCCGAGCGTTCTCGCGTCAGGGGATCGGGAGAAACCCGGTTACGCCGCTTGCAGATTGCCTGCGGCCTGCTTGCCCCGTTCGGTCACGATGTCGTAGCTGATCCTTTGGCCTTCCACGAGGGTGCGCATGCCGGCGCGCTCGACCGCGCTGATGTGCACGAACACGTCCTTGCTGCCGTCGGTCGGTTCGATGAATCCAAAGCCTTTTTGAGTATTGAAGAACTTCACGGTACCTGTGGCCATCACGGCCTCCTTGCATTGCGTATGTGTAAATCCGATCACGCGAGCATCGCGTGTCCGGTCATCCAATTTTTGGGGAGCTGGCTGGGCACCGTAGAACGGGAGCGTCGCGAGGCAGACCAAAACTGGTTGCGGGCCGCTATCTATGTGACCGCGGCCGCAACGTCAACCCACATTCCGGCATCAATCCGCGCCATGACGAGCCAAAAATTGGTGCAACTGGAATTAAGCGTGGGCTTCCGTCTTCTTCAGGCGCCAGAGCTGAAATCCCTCGGCTTCGATGGCTTCTTCGATTGCATCGCGCGAGAAGTTGTGCGGCGGCGACTTGTCCGCCCGGATCACGCCGGTCGCGGTCCAGGGACCATGTTGCTGCGGGAGTTTGCTCCCGGTCGAGTCGCCGGCAAAGGCGTGCAGCTCATTTTTGGCCTCTGATTTGAAGATATAGATGCGCATGGTTCAATCCTCTTTGGAATGACGTGTAAAACCGAAGTCACCGACAAGCCGGCGTCTGCGGCGCCGAAAATGATTGCAGATCCCGCGACATTCTCTGCGCAGCGA
>Ga0306926_10000591_pt1 | contig 34318 bp, 18 predicted proteins | sample flu12Cox44000178_FD_203759 | JGI IMG/M metagenome (GOLD analysis project Ga0306926, IMG submission 203759) | Lab enrichment of tropical soil microbial communities from Luquillo Experimental Forest, Puerto Rico - flux8day.12C.oxic.44.000.178 (v2)... | ecosystem: Environmental > Terrestrial >...
AAAAAGACAGGAATTTACGTTATCAGGGCGCTGCGGAGATGCGGACTGACCTGGAGCGCTTGAAACGTGACAAGGATAGTGGACGCTCGTTGGCAGAAAACGTCGTCGAGGACCAAGGCGGCGGACCGCTGAGTGCGAGGCCACCGCGTTTCCTCTCAGTCTCTGCGAACAAGAAACAACTCGCGTTTGTTGCCTCTCTTATTTTGCTTCTTGTGGCTGGTCTCATCTTGCGACATTTTCTATCTACCTCTGCCGACAGTAGCTTCACGTCTCCCGCGCTTCCTCGCGAAAAGCAGCTGGCTGTTCTTCCATTTACTGTTTCTGACGGCGACGCACAAAAAGTTGCTTTCGGCGCAGGGCTCACGGAAACACTCACCGCCAAACTAACCCAACTTACCCGCGACCCTCTCCTCCAAGTCGTCCCGTTTCCTGAGGTTCGCCGCAGTCACATCGACAATGTCGACGCCGCACACAAGGAATTTGGTGTTAACCTCGTTCTCGAAGGGAACCTACACACATCTGGTAGGCAAATCCGTATCAACTTTATCCTCGTCGAAGCGCGGACCCGGCGCCAACTCCGAGCTAACAGTCTCACCCTGACTGACGACGACGCTTTCCACATAGAGGATGCTGTCGTTAGCGCTGCCTTTGAAATGCTTGGCATGAACTCTAGTCTGACCGAACACGCTGAAAGTGAAACTCACCGAGCGCAAGTTGCCAGCGCTTATGACTACTATCTCCAGGGCGTTGGCTACCTCCAAAACTACGACCGCCCGGAGAATCTGGACAACGCTATCCAAGTTTTCCAGCATGCCCTCGAGTTGGACAAAAGCTACGCTCTCGCTTACGCCGGTCTCGGTGAAGCCCTCCTCCAGAAATACACCGTTACTAACCAACTTTCGACGCTTCAGCAGGGCCGCGATTCTTGTCGAATGGCGAATCAGCTGGATCCACAACTCCCCGCCGCCCACGCTTGTCTAGGGAATCTGGCTGTCGCAGGTGGGAACTACCTCGAAGCTGCCAGCGAGTTCTCTCTGGTCCTTCAACACGAGCCCACCAACGATGCCGCGTATAGGGGTCTCGCTAACGCTTATGAACGCATGGGTAAGCTCCGCGAAGCCGAGACCACCTACAAGCAAGCCATCTCTCTTCGTCCTCACTATTGGGCCACCTACAACTGGCTTGGCGCCTTCTACTACGACCAGGCTCGTGTCCATGAAGCTTCCGAGATGTTTCGCCAGGTCGTCGCTCTCGCCCCAGATTCGATTCGGGGTTATTCCAATCTCGCAGGCTCTCTCATGGATGAAGGCCTCTACGATGAGGCACTTCGTGCCGCGCAACGCTCCATTGAGATTCAACCTTCGGACTATGCCTACTCCAATCTCGCCAGCGCCTACTTTTTTGAACAGCGCTACGACGACGCCATCCGCGCCTTCGAGAAGGCCACAACCTATTCGTCCAATGATCCTTTGCTATGGTTGAATCTCGGTGATGGTTACTACTGGGCTGCCGGGCACCGCAAAGATGCCTCGTCCGCTTACGAGCACTGCGCCGAATTGGCTTCGCAACAACTTCAACAAAATCCTAACGATTCTACGAAACTGGGAATCTTGGCCGTGTGCCAGGCCATGCTTGGTAAAAAGGATGTTTCCTTCGCCACACTCAACCGTGCCTTGCGGCTCGCTCCCGAAGATCCTTCCCTCATGTTCGACGCCGCCCTCGTCCATATCCAATTCGACGATCGCGACAGCACCCTTCGTCTACTCACCAAATGTCGCGTCAACGGTTTTCCTCAAGCCAAAATCCGCGACTACCCCAATTTCCAAACTCTTCGGTCCGACCCCCAATTCCAACAATTACTCCGGACCCAATGAGCCAATGAGCAAGCTCAAATGATAAATAGCCGAGACTAGTCAACGAATCGTGCCGTAACCAAAGCTAATTGATAATAAACGAGAGCGCGACACGAAGAGCCGCTACTTCGCCGAATGAAACTGGCGGCACGGACGCATGCGATGCCGCTGTCGTGAAGCCTCTCCTAGTAATCGTACAACGCTGGTGCGGGACACTGTCGCCAGCAACCTCGCTTGACGCTTGTACGCTTTTTGTACCTTGTTTGAGCGTTTCTAGCGTTTCTGTCGGATTTGTCGAAACTTGGAATCAATAACTTGCGTGTTTGCAACAGGCTTGACGGCTTGATGGTTCGATCCCCACCGCCCCTACCAAAGCTCGAACGAGTCCAAACCTCGATCGTAATCAAGTGGACTACGGCCAGAAGTTCTTTCAGGGCGTTCCAGTCCGGCTTTAAGTTTTGAAGGTTGTAACGCAGACCCGAATCGGCGCACGTACACGGCGGTTCGCTCAACCGATCCATTTGTTTGGTCGTAATCTACGTCGCCGTTTCTTACGGCAGCGTCAGCATAAAACCTTCGCGCACTGCTGCGGCGCTTTCCACTCCCTGGAAACGATACACAACAATGAGTACCTTGTCCGCGCCAATCGCCGGATCTCCTCCCAGCGCCCTATTCGCCACTAGAATGCTGACCGAGTCTCCGCGCACCTGGCTGCGAACAAATTCCGTCACGTCCATCGTTCTCCCTTGCACGCCGTAGTACGCCCGAATGATGCGCAGTCCGTCCGCATCGCGCCCCTCAGACTCCCGCTGCTCGCGACCTTCATAGCTTGGAGGACGATCGCCCCAGTCCTGGCGTCGTTCCTCCCGCCGCACTTGGAACATCTCCACAGGTACAAAACCGCCCTCTCGGTATTCGAATTCCCGCTGATCCTTGCGCGCGTTTTGTGCCAAAATCCGCAGCATCTTGTCCGCGCCGATCGCGGGATCGCCGCCCATCGTCTGATTATTCACCGCCACTCGGCCATTTACTCCACCCCGCCCGATCAAATCCTTCAGAATATCCGTGACATCATTGTGCTGGGTCCGTGTTCCGTACTCCGCTCGCACAATCCACCAGCCTTCGCTTTGTGCTCGCGCCCCTGCGCTCAACATCGTCACGCCGGGCGCCAGAAGCGCTATCACCGCTACACAAAATGCCATTCGAGTGCTCAACTTCATCGAAATCTCCTTAGTGATGCGTTCCACCGGCATGATTCCAATCTACCTCGAGAATTGCCCCAGGCGCCTTTAACGTCACCAGACGTGTTTTGTCTCTTATACCGTCCCAAAGTTCAGGGCCTTAACATGTTGCCGTATCCTGAAGCCACAACGAACAAGTTCGGCACCAATTGGCACCAATTGGAATGGGCGGGGGAGCTACGCCATTTTCTTTGTTGGACTTAGAACGTAGGGATGCAATTCCGATCCCCACCGCCCCTACGAAACCAAATTTGTTTTGTACGGTTAAGTTGGTTTTGGCCCCCTGCATGCCAAACAATTCTGTTCGCCTATGCCTACGATAGTTGCTCCCGGGCAATGACAGTCACCGTGTTGATCGGTAACGTAACTTCACCGGAGTTGTGGCCGCCCGGACTTGATACTTGGCCTTGTCCGGCCAGGGGAAGGCAGGTATGGCCAGCGTTAAGTCGGTTCGGCAGCTGGTAGGTCACGACCCGGCAACCGTTTTGCAGGACCGACGAACAAGCATTAGGAAAGGTTTGTTCCGGTGCATTAGCAATTTAAGTTCATCCCCCATAGTTATTTGCTCCAGATCATCGCCTCCCTGATTTGTTGGCGATAAGCCTCATAAAAACCGCTACGACCTCTACGCTAATCGGCTCTTTCCAGGTTCCTCTTTGTAGTTCAGAAAATCGTGCAAAAATCGTGCAGCGGATTCTGCCATAAATGACTTTCTTGACGTCAGTGATAAAACTATGTCGTTGATCTGCCGTAAGTTGTTGAAAGTAGGGAAGCGCCCGGAGAATCCGGCTTACAGGCTCATCCGCTATATCATTTTGGTCGAACGTTTCCAGTAACCAGAAAGCTCGTCCGCCTGTTTGCCTGCCAGAAGGCATTGGCCTAGCCTTAGATTACGGGAGGCGAGAAACTCCCGGGTATCCGTCAAAGCCGGAATCAAAGCTCAAGATACGGTCGATTTCGTGTTGCTCCATGACCGCGAGATGGAGGGCATCGCGAGCGGAGAGACGAGGATGGCCCAATACGATTTCCTTGGCGCGCTCTACCGCACTCTGGTCGATTGCGAATACCTGGTCGGCGATGCCGGGCAGCGCGTCGAGAATACATCTTTTCCTATCTCGATCCGCGGCAGGGGAAAGGCAAAGAAATCGTTCGCATCGCGGCCCCTGATCCGTATTGGGATCTCTCTCCCGACGGTGCCAGATTAGCTGTTCTTCCCCTCAGCAGCGTAACGGAAATCACGACCATCGCCCTGCCGAGCGGCAAATTGGGCTCCATTAAGCTCAAAGACACGCATTGGCATGTCCAGGACGCCTGTCGGAGTGCTGACAGTAGGCGCTTGTACGCAACGGGTTATGCTTCCGATCAGAAGTACGCCCTGCTCGCGATTGACACAACTGGCGACATTGTGGCCGTAGAGCAGTCCGTCGTCGGATGGTTTCATAGCCCCGCTTGTTCGCCCGATGCGCAGTCGTTTGCACTTTAATTACACAGGTTGCGGCTTCTTCGGAACCACGTTTAGGGAACCGTAGCTATCTTGTCTGTAAACTTGCGGCGCTTTTCCGCCGGAGGTTTGGAACTCAGCACCGCGTCCAACAACTTGGGAAATCTGGCCTCGAGATCTTCCCGCCGCAACGTGTTCATGAGCGCTGTTCCTTCACGCCTGGTCGCCACTAGGCCTGACTCGCGCAGCACACGAAAGTGGTGCGATAACGATGACTTCGGGCGGTCAATCTCGAACTCCCCGCAAGCGCAGGCCCCGCGTCTGTGCAACTCGCGAACGATGTCCAGCCTGACTTCATCGCTCAAAGCGTAAAGCACCGATGTCAGCGAGAGCTCGTTGCGTTTGGGCTCCTTGGGCAGAAATACGCGGATGGCGGCCTCCCAAAAAATGCGCGTTTGACAACGCGTCAGTCATTTTCTACACTTCGATCGTACCATAGTTCGACTATACTCGTACACACGAAGCAAGGAGTGGGATATGAAAGCATGGGAACTTCGTGGTTTTGGCAGGGAGAATCTGAAGCTGAGCGAGCGCCCCCTTCCGAAGCCCGGTCCGACGGATGTGCTGATTCGAGTTGCGGCCGTCTCCCTCAACTATCGGGACAAACTGATTGTCGATGGCCTCTACAACCCGCAGATGAGTCTCCCAGTGATTCAGGTAGCGGATGCCGCGGGCGAGGTTGTTGAGACCGGCAGCGAGGCAAAGCGGTTTCGCGTCGGTGATCGCGTAATCACGCATTACGCCACTCGATGGATCGACGGGGATCCCCAGGGGGATGAAGCCACGCACACGCTCGGCAATACCATTCCCGGTGCGTTGGCCGAATATCTCCGTCTCGATGAACAGGCTCTTGCGCATGCTCCGAACTACTTGAGCGACAACGAAGCCGCTGCGCTTCCGTGCGCTGGCCTTACTGCATGGTACGCGCTCGTGGAAAAGGGGCAGCTCAAACCGAATCAAACGATATTGGTACAAGGGACCGGAGGGGTATCGGTTTTCGGCCTGCAGATTGCGTCGGCATTCGGCGCAAAGGTCATCGTCACCTCCAGCAGCGACGAAAAATTGGCGCGAGTCAAGGAATTGGGCGCGTCTCACGGAATCAACTATGCGCGTACCAGGGACTGGGAAAACGAGGCCCTCAGACTGACTGGCCAGAGAGGCGTCGATCACGTCCTTGACGTTGTAGGCGGCAAGAGTCTTTCGCAATCCATCGCCGCAACCAAGGCAGGCGGCCAAATCACCTCAATCGGCATTTTGGAAGGTTTCTCGTCGGAGATTCCGATCTTTCCCCTGCTGACCAAGCAGATCGTCATCAGGGGCATCGTGGTGGGACCGCGCCGGGCACTCGAAGACATGACCAGCGCGTTTGCGAAATTTCAGCTGCACCCGGTGATTGACACCGTCTATGGCTTCGACGACGCGCTCGCGGCCTATGACCATTTGTACCGCGGTGCGTTTGGAAAGATCGTAATTCGCGTGAGGCAGTGATGCGGACCGAGGGAATGGAGATAACGCTCTAGCGAACCGTTACGTCTGAAGTGTAACGGTTGTGCGAAAGCGGTGCAGTACCCACGACAACCGCTGTTGGAACCGATGGCTCCTTACCGACCGCGGCGCTCAGGCAGGGTACGGACGAACCTGTGGAATTCATCCTCGTCAAATGGGCGGAATGCGACATCCTTTGTCACGGAGACCCGGGTTGGATACCGGCCGTCGAAGTGAAGAATGCTTAGGACCTATAGCGTGCCGCGCCGGAGGGCAGTCGCCAACCAGAAGTTTCGGTTTGACGCCACGCCTCGTGGATGGCGAGCGGTGCAGTTGGGCTTCCGTTTTGCCCAGCGACGTGGTTCCATGCGGGCCCGCCGGGGCGAAGCGATTCAAGTGCGCGCGCTAGGAGTTCCGGTTCGTCTCGCATGATCCAGTGCGCACTGCGTTTCGCCACGGCGTGCATGGCATTCGGTAACAGAGCAGCCATTCTCGCGTGCGCTTCCCGTCGCGTTTCCGAAGCGCTGCCGGCCGTTAGAATGACCACTGGCTTGTCCGAAAAGGCGGCTGTCTCGACCGCTGCTTGAGCACTGCGTGGCAGGTTTTCCAGCTGACTGGCGATGGTCAGGGCAAACTTTGGCTGCAGCCAGAACACGCGCGCCATTTCCTTTTCTTGCGGCGGCAAAGCGGAGAACCACGGGCTCGAGACCGTACCGGAATCCTCGGGCGCACCCCGGCTAATCAAACGAACCAGACGACCGGCCACGGTTTTGGCTCGAGTGGAGAGCAGAAATGCGACCAGTCGCAACAAACCGAAGCGAGTGAGGAAGGATGCACGTCGGCAGACCTTAGCGCCGATTGAAATCAGCTTACGATCGCGCTCTGAGGGCGGATTCCATTCCGAGGGTGCAACCGGATCGACGAGGACCACGCCGGCGACCTCCTGCGGAAAACGCTTTGCAAAAACCGGCATGCTGAGACCGCCGAACGAATGGCCGACCAGGACATAGGGAGGCGGGATCGCGGCGCGCTCGAGGAGGACGTGAAGTTCCTCCGCAATCTGTTCGGCTGTCCTCGGCATGGGTCCTATATCGCTCCAGCCCAGGCCGGCGCGGTCATAGCGAACGATGTGGAAAGATTGCGAGAGATGCTCGGCGATATCGGTCCAACTGAGCACCGTAGACATCAATCCAGACTCGAAGACGACCGTCGGGCCGTAGCCTCTCTCGGATTCAAGCAGATGCAGCCGATGTGTACCGAGGTCTACCAGGCGGCCGGGAGGCGGATAGTTTTTGCGGTCACGCCTTGTGCCGAGCACTTGATAGCATGCCCCCGCTGCGAGACCCCATAGGACAATGAGCACAACCCAGATCAGGACCGGCATAGAAGTTCCGCTCCCGCGGTGTTTGCAGCTGACGCGACGACCTCTTTTGCAGCTTTCTCTGCAACTTCAATGCAATCGCCAATCGAGCGGCCACTCAGATAGTTTCCGATCAGATGCAAATTAGGCAGCGAAGCGAGGTCGCTCCGAATCTCCGCGAGGCGTTTGGCGTGCCCAACGGCGTACTGGGGCATGGCGCGTGCCGCGCTCCAAGTCATGCGATCAAGCGGTTCTCCGCTGATGCCTAGAACGAGGGAATTTTCGGCTTCAACTCGACGAGCCAGCATCGTGGGCGACCCGGAACTTCCGTCCTCCGAGTTGCGCGCGAAGCTAGTCAAGACCACCTTAGCCTCTGGCGCCCGCTCAGGGAAAAGGGAGGAGTTCCAGAAGGTGCAGATGGTGTTCAGCCCCTCCCGGCGAGGCACCATGAATCCAAACCCATCGAGAGGATTTTCCACCTGCGATCGGTGGTAGGCCAATCCAACCACGCAAGCCGGTGAATACTCGACCGAGCTCAGGCGCCCGGCAAGCTGCGGGTGAGCGCCGCGCAGTTGCTTCCCGGCCTCGTATGCGGGGACCGCCAAAATCAGGTGCTCGGTTTCGATTTTCTCGCCGTCCGCCAGCTGAACGCACCAGCCTTGCGCATCCTGTGGAGCCCGGTCGATTGACGCGATCTCAATTCGGTAGCGGACAGACTCGCTTAGCTCTTCCGCCAACCTTGCCGGCAGCGCCGCCATCCCTTGCCGGAAAGAGCCCTGGGCTGGCAGCGCGTCCGCTACGTGCAAACGTCGGGATGGTTTGGACGGCCGATCCGTTGCCGCATGCTCCCTTTGCAAACCGCGGGCCCGAATCGCACCACGAAGGATGCTTCCATGCTGCCGCTCAAAGTCGACCAATGCCGGCAAGGCGCTGTCCATGCCCATACGTTTTGCATCGCTCTGAAACACGGTGGCAACGATTGGATCGACCAGGTTGTCCAGAATCTCTTCGCCAAACTTTCGCTGCACGAATTCCGCCAATGTTTCTTCGTGATCTGGTGGGCGGGTTTTGCTGAATAGATCGCGCAGAATGCGCAGCTTCGTGGCCGTCCCGACCAGGCGCGTGGCGATGAGTCCCATAGGGGAAAACGGCACCCCATGCAGGGTTCCGTGTCGCAATACGTAGCGTTTAGGCCGCGCCGGACCCGCGACAAACTCACCTGCGAGTTTGAGCTCGCTTACCAATTGCCGGGCATTCGCCGGAAACCTGGGACACTGCGGTCCGCTCTCGAACAAAAAGCCGTTTTTGTGGATACTGGCAATCAAGCCGCCTGGACGGTCCGACTGCTCTAGCACCAGCGGAGCTAAGCCTAGTTTCTTCAGACGGAAGGCACAGGCCAAACCGGAAAGTCCAGCTCCGACGACAACGACCTGTTCCTTGTAGCCCATGCGAGCGTAGCCTTATCTAGGAATGGCGGCCGACTTCGACACGAAATCCCGGCTTTCACGGAAATAGATGATCCATATGCCCGTCGGGTCACTTTTAGACTTCTTTAAAAAGTACGAAGCCAATGGCGCTGAAGTCGCTGTTCGGCAGAGCCGCGGATATCGCAGGGAGAACTGGACCTACCGCCGGATCGCCGGGGAGGCCAACCGCGTGGCCCGCGAACTCGCCGGTCGCGGTCTTGAGAAGGGCGATGCGGTCCTGCTTTGGGGCGAAAACTCCGCGGAATGGGTGGCAGCATTCCTGGCGTGCCTGATTTCGGGGGTGGTAGCGGTCCCGATCGACCAGGCTTCGACGCCCGAGTTCGCAGCCAGGATTTCGAGCGAAGTCAAGGCGAAACTCGCTTTCCAGAGCGGTGGCCACCGGCTGGCCTCCGATGTCCCTTCCATCCCGCTAGACTCGCTCAGCTCGACCGTCGCTCGGCACGAGATGTCACCCTACCCCTCTCCGGCTCTCTCGAGACAGGACACGCTCGAGATTATTTTTACTTCCGGTACGACGGCCGAACCTCGTGGGGTCGTGATTTCGCACGGCAATGTGCTCGCCAATATCGAACCTCTGCAAAGAGAGATTCAGAAGTATCTGAAATACGAAAGATTCGTTCACCCAGTACGATTTCTGAATCTGCTTCCGCTGAGTCATGTCTTCGGTCAAATGCTGGGTATTTTCATCCCGCCCCTCTTGGCCGGTACGGTGTTGTTCGCCGATTCGCTGAAGCCGGCGGAATTGATTGGCGCCATACGCCGCGAGCGAGTATCGGTCCTGGTCGCCGTGCCCCGCTTTATTGAGTCGTTGCGACGGGAAGTGCAGCATGCCGAAGAACGCAGCAAACGAACGCAGCAGTTCCCGCGGAACCTTGCTGCAGCCGAGCACGAACATTTCCTGCGCCGCTGGTGGCGCTTCCGCCGGGTTCATTCCCGGTTTGGCTGGAAGTTCTGGGCATTTATTTCGGGAGGTGCCGCCCTGCCGCCGGAAGCGGAAACGTTTTTTAACCGCCTAGGTTATGCCGTCATTCAGGGATACGGCATGACCGAAACCACGTCCCTGGTCACCCTGAACCATCCTTTCCGATCCGACCGTGGCTCAATCGGTAAGGCTTTTCCCGGCATGGAGATCCGCGTTGACGAAAATGGCGAGATTCTTGTCCGCGGAGAAAACGTGGCCCGGGCCTACCAGCAGAAAGGTACGACACAGGCTTTAACCGATCCCGACGGATGGCTTCGTACGGGTGACATGGCCAATCGGGATGAAAGCGGACGCCTGTACTTCAGGGGCCGCAGGAAAAACGTGATCGTGACGTCTGCCGGTATGAACGTATATCCCGAGGATCTGGAAAAAGCGCTGCTGGCGCAGTCCGAAATTCGCGACTGTGTGGTGGTCGGAATTCCGCGCAACGGTGACGAGGTGCCCGCCGCTGCGCTCCTCATGCGGTCAACTGCGAATCCGTCCGCGCTTGTGGAGCGCGCAAACGAGCAGCTTGCCGAGTATCAAAAAATACGGCAATGGATAGTCTGGCCGGAACCTGACTTTCCGCGAACTCCCACCCAGAAGCCGGTCCTTCCCCGCATCCGCGCCGCGCTGCAAGCGGCCGACGACGCGGCCGGCGTCAGTTCGACTCCAGAATCGATGGCGAGCGTGGTCGGACAAATCACCGGGCGAACTGTGTCCGGCGCAGCCAACGCGGAGCTCGAGACCGATCTGCAGCTCAGCTCTCTCGATCGCGTCGAGCTGATGAGCGCTCTTGAACAGCGCTATCAGGTGCAGCTCGATGAAATCCAATTTCAAAAGGCCGCCACGATCGGCCAACTGCAAAAACTCCTTTCCGAGCGCCCGACCTCGACCGTCGGGCACGTGTATCCGACCTGGCCGCAAAGCTGGCCAGTCACCTGGATGAGGCTTGCCGCGTACTATCTGCTTGCTTGGCCGGCCACTTACCTCCTCGCTGCGCCGCTTGTTCGCGGTCGCGAGCATTTGCGCGGCCTTCAGGGACCCGTGCTCGTCATCTCCAATCATGTGACGTATCTCGACATTGCTTGGGTTCTTGCCGCGCTTCCGCACAGTATGCGCAACCGACTGGCGACCGCCATGGGGGGCGAGAGACTTGCCAGGATGCGGCGCCCAGCAAATACCCTCGGACCGCTCGGTCGATTTATGGAAAGGCTGCGGTATGTGCTGGTCACTTCGCTGTTCAACGTGTTTCCACTACCGCAGCAGTCGGGTTTCCTTCAGAGCTTTCAATTTGCCGGCAATCTCGTCGATCGCGGCTGGAATATTTTGGTTTTTCCTGAAGGCCAAACGACAAACGGGGACATGACGTCGTTTCGCTCCGGAATCGGTCTTCTCGCAGCCAAGTTGGGAATTAACGTGGTGCCGATGTTCCTGGACGGTTTAGCGGATCTAAAAAGGGAAAATCGGATCCTGGCGCGTCCCGGGCATGTGCGGGTGAGGATCGCCAGGCCCGTTCGTTTTGGGCCGACGCAGGATCCGCACGAGATTGCTCGAGAAGTTGAGCGCCGGGTCCGCGAACTTCAATCCGCCTGAGAATATTTTGACTCTCGCAGAGCCACGAATTTGCGGGTCGCGATCACGAGCAGAATAATCGCCAGGAAGACGCCAAGCGAGGCCCACTTCTGGGTCAGCAGAAATTGCTTGGCATCGGCACCATAGCGCGCCCCCAAAAGTCCTTCCGCCATAAACAGGCACCCGCGACCCAGCAAAGTGCCGACCAGAAAGGCCGGCATCGGCACCTGAAATACGCCCTGCGCGATAACGAACGGTTTAAAGGGAACCGGGAATGGCGCCATCGCCGGAAAGAACACGCTGGCGAGCGGATGTTTTTGCACCAGCCTCCGTATCATCCCGGGAGGGTGGCCTTGCTTTTTCTGGTAGTAGGCTTCGCCGCCCTTGCGCGCCAGCCAGTAGACGCACAGGCATCCGGCGAGAGAACCTGCTGTCGCCATGAGAGCGTAATACGGCATCCGCGCGGGGTGACGGCTGGATAGTTCGATCAGCAGCAGGTCGGTGACCAGAGGGAGCGGGAGAAAAGAACAATCCACAAGAGCCGCAACAAGAAGGCCAACTCCGCCGAGAATGGGCAAAGCGGAAAGAAACCAAGCGTAGAAATGCTGCAAGTTCACGGCTTTCGAAATCGCCGAACGCGCTGCATCTGGTTGCGACGGGACCCTATCTAGACTATAGATGCTCGAATGTTGCGCGTAGATACAATGACTTTCTTCGCACGCAATGGCAACTTGTATCGGGCCAGTTGTATCAGTTGGTCGTGATCCTGTATCTAATCATGTCGACGGGGGAATTTGCTACCATACTTAGCCGTCCTGCGCCTGCGGTTTGTCGTCAACGAGGGTCAAACCCACTGACCGAGGTCTGCCTACATGGAAACGATGGAAGAGCCACACCAAACACTCCCGACGGTTCCTGCTCGCCCGTTTCGTCTCGACGTACCGCTGCATGACCTGCTGCAGCAGAGGCCGCTCCAGCCGCGCGATCCTTCTCTGATGCCAACCGCGGTATCGCTGCCTGAAGCTGTCTTTCCTCAGCATCCCGAGCTTCTGCACGATATCAATGCCGAAGATGTCGAGGCTCATGAACGGGTACTCGGTACCGGAAAGCGGCACTGGCCGGCTTCGCACATCCTGAAGAGTATGCGCGGCTGGATGGTGCCTTATTTCAAGTCACGCATCCTTCCCGGCGAATTCCAGCCGATCATCGCTTATCTATTCACGGAGTGGAAATGCAATCTTGATTGCCACTACTGCTGGTCGTACGACAACCGCGTGAAGGGAATGACGGAAGAAACGGCTCGCGCGGCGATCGACTGGCTGGAGACCACACCTTGCCGCGTCCTGGCCCCCACCGGCGGGGAACCGCTGCTCAGGCCGGATTTCGTGCACAAGGTCATTTACTATGCAGCGAAGAAGGATTTCTGGGTGTATCTCGCCACCAACGCCCGCCTTCTGCGCCCGGAAGTTACGGATCGGCTGGCTGATGCGGGAATAGCCACCATTAACTTTGCCGTGGACGCGATCCAGGAAAAGTCTGGTCTTCCAAAAGCATTCGAGCACGTGCGCTCTTACTTCGACTATCTCGTGAAGCGGCAATACCGCTACGGATATACCGTTTTCTTCAACACCAACATCTGCCGCACCAACATTGAAGATGTGAAGCAACTGGTTGAGATCGCTCACGACCACGGCGTCTCGATCACCTTCCACGTAAACGAGGCTCCTATGATGGAGCAGAATCATTTCAAGCATTTGCACGAAAACGACACCTATATCCGGCCGCAGGACTTTCCGGTGGTAGATGATCTGCTGGATTGGCTTATTGACAAGCAGCGTCAGGGATACAAGATGGTCGATTCCATCCCACGCTTGCAAAAGATGAAAGGCTTCATGCGCGGCCAGGGCGAACACTGGGGATGCCGCGGAGGACAAAACTGGCTGATCATCCGGACCGACGGCAGTCTTGCCCCCTGCTTCCCGATGTACAACGCCAAATTCGATTGGGGCACCGTCGGAAACCAGAAGTTCGACCTTGCGCAGCTCGCGGAAATGAAACAGGGTTGCGAGCCCAACTGTTTTTCCACCCTCGGCTATAACGTTGCGTACTGCTACGACATCGCGCGAGTCATGAAGTGGCTCCTCAAACAGGCCAGGAACGGTTTCCAGGGCGCCACTGGCAGTTTCGAGTAGCGGCCGCTTGCGCGTATTCAGCTTGGGAAGTCCCACGCTGCCGGTAGCAAGCTGTCGACGTTGTCGCAACCTTCAGGAGAAAGGCCGCTGCTCGGCCCGAATGGCGTGCCCTGGAGCGCTCCCGATCACCTTGCGGAGCTGGGCGGTTGTGTCGCGTCGCCAAGTCCTACCCGGCGCACGATATCTTTGAAGCGCGGATCCTCCCGTACCGGATCAAAGAACGGATGTACTCTGACCCATTGCAAGATCCCTTCCCGTTCCTGGTACGCTCGCTCAAACCAGACCAGCGCCTCATCATAGTTCCCGAGCGCCAGGTTCGGATTAATGAAGGAAGTGGCCTGGACGCGGCCCGCTGCCCGGCCCTGGTTCAACTCGTCGAGTAAGCGGAGCGCTTCGGCGCGGTTCCCGGCCCGCGCGTGCGCAGTCGCCAGCAGCTCCAGTGAACCGGGAATGCGCTGCATCATGGACGCGGTTTTTTCGAGATCGGGAATGGCCTCCGCCGCCTGACCCTTGGCAATCATCGGAAACGCGATGCCCAGGTGGAGCCACGCTTCGTCCGGGTGCACCGCCAGCGCGCTTCGCATCTCCCGAATGGAGTCGTCGTAGCGTCGCGAATGGAATAGCACCCAGGCAATTGTCGCGCCGGCGCTACCGAGAGGATCGAGCTCTCGGCCGCGCTGGGACCAAGCCAGTGCCTCATCCAGTCGCCCATGTGAGGTCAACCATTCAGCGTAGTCGAGATGCGCTGGGGCGTGGTTGGGATTGAGCGCGAGAGCTTGTTTGAATTCGGACTCGGCGTCGGCCCATTGAAATTCCTTCTTTAGGATCCTGCCGAGCAGCGCATGCGGCTCGGCAAGCCCAGGATCCAACTCCAGTGCCTTTCGCGCCGCGCGGACCGCCTTCGGGCGCGTATCCCTAGTTGGAGCGCCTACGAAGGACCCGCCGAGACCTTCGTAGGCCCGTGCCAAGCCCACATAAGCCGGCGCGAACGTTGGATCCTTCGCGATCGCGTCTTCAAAATGGGCGATGCTCTGTTCAATCTCCGCACGGCTGTTATTCTTAGCGAACTCACCTTTGAGATAGCTCTCGTAGACTTCCGGCGCCACATGGCGTGCCGCCACCAGGCGTGAATTCTCTTCTCCTGTGACCGTAACCTCGACCTTTCGGGCAACGGACTGCGCGATATCGCTCTCGAGCGCGAGGGCGTCGGGCAGTTCGCGATCATAGGTCTCGGACCAGAAGTGTTCGTCGGTTGCGCCCCGAATCAATTGGGCGTAGACACGGATGCGGGTACCCTCTCGTATGACCGAGCCTTCAACCAGCGCATCGACGTGCAGGGTTTTAGCGATCTCCGGCGCGGAGACCTCGGTACTTTTGAATCGCATCACCGAGGTGCGGGAGATGACCCGGAGGTCGCGGATGTTGGACAGGCGCCCGATCAGGGCCTCGGTCATGCCGTCGGCTAGGTACTCCTGGGCCGGATCACCGGAAAGGTTCTTGAGAGGCAGGACTGCCAGCGATCTGATCGCCGGACGCTTCGTCGCGCTAGTACCGTCGCCACGGTGCCAGAGGAGCGGTACGGCACACAAAGCCAGTGCCGCGATCCCGGCGACGAGCAGCCGCATGCGGCCGGCAGGGAGTCTCCCCGGTGGGGCTGCCGAGCCCGGTTCCGGCTGACCGGCTACGCTGCTTTCCGTGGCCGGCAGCTCGGTTGGAATCGCCGCCGCTTCGACCGTTACGGGTGCGATGAAGCGATAGCCCAACCGCGGTATCGTCTCGATAAAACGCGGACTCTCCGCGGAATCGCCCAACACATCGCGCAGCTTGTTAACCGCTTTTTTCAGCGCAAGTTCGTGGTCGACGAAGGTGTTGTCGGGCCACAGGCGTTTGCGCAGTTCTTCCCGCGTGACGATTTCCTGGGGGCGTTCGAGCAGGGCTTCTAGTACTTGGATGGGTTGTCCCGCCAGCTTCTGCCGCATGCCGGCTTTACGAAGCTCCCCGGCGGCCGGGTTCAATTCAAAGACACCGAACCGCACGACCTGGAATCTATCTGGGATAGCGGGCATGGCGCACTCCCACAAGTGGCGGCAGTTTAACACATCTGTTGCTACGGCTCTGGTAAAGGGCAGTCGGTAACCGTCGTCAACTTCTGCTTGCCGATCAATGGCTTACCAAGGAACCAACATTCCACCGCGAAGGTTCTTGATTGCCGCGGCGTCCCGCGGGAAGGTCGGGCCGCGAACAATGAATGGTTGTCTACGCCGGTCGAGACTCCATCGAGCCTCACACCAGGCGAAGCCGGAAGACCGCCATGACAAGGGCCATGAACTCAACGTCGCTCGGAATGGTTTTGCGCCGGTGGTTGTTCGCCAAGGATAAGGAGGCAAGAGCAATGGAAACGACTGGAAGACGGATCGTGCTCTCGAAAAGACGTGGAATCAAAGCTTTCCCAAGGATTAGAACCTGGTTCATTGCGGGCGTTTGCCTGGTTCTGGTTGGCGTCGCCTACGCCGCAGTGCCGCTTGAACTCTACGTCGGCACGAGCAATCACATTGGATTGTGGAATGGTCCAGCGACGCTCACTGCCCGGACCCTAAAAACGCCGGTCGGCGAGACTACCGGCACCTGGCACTACCATCCGGGATATGTTTATAACGTGGTGAGATCAGGCGCGATCACCGTCGAGGACGGATGCGGGAACGTGCAGACATTTAACGCAGGGCAGGCTTTTGAGACGTCACAAGGGCGCGTGCACCGAGCCTATAACCTGGGCGGGGCGGATGCCATTGAATCGAACATGTTTGTCGGCCCGGTAGGGAGGCCGATTACCGTGCAGATTCCAAACAATGAGCGACGCTGTGGTCCGCCGAGCACGGTTGAAGAATGCAAGAACGATGGTTGGGCAAGCTTTGATTTCCCGAGCCCGTTCCCGAACCAAGGGCAGTGTGTGGACTTCGTGACGAATCGGCGAAGGATCACCTTGTTGGTTCCCGAGGATCCCCTGCGCTAGCGGGCGGTCGTCAGAAATCACTCACACCTTGCGGTTGCGAGGAGCCAACTCTCCGCGGTATCGGCGGCAAGAAGCTCCTCTTGCAACCCCATTTGACCCCCAAAACGTCCGCTCTGGCCAGCTATCCCTCCACGGTTTGATTTCCCCGTAGTTTCTCCCGCTGACTTTTCCCGTCTGTGTGAATCCTAAGACACACTGTTTTTCTACGGACACAATTCCACGCCGGGGATTTGCCATGATGTTACTTAATTCGCGCGAAAAAGATGTGGAACGTCTCCTGCACCAGATTGCGCAGTGTCTGATTCGACCAGCAAGTCGTAACTTAAAGAGGCAGCATGGTCCCGGGCCGGAAGTGGTGGCGGTGGGTTGTGGCAGTGGCGGCTTCGGTGGCCACATTGGCGGGCGGAATCGTTATCTGGAATGCCTCCCACGCATTGCAGCTGGCCAAGCTTGATATCGAGTCTGAGCGCGAATTTCCGTTTACAGCCAGCCGGTACGTACGCCCTCAAGAGGTCCGCTTCGAGTCTATGGGCTCCCCGGAAGTGTTCCACCGCTTGGCGCGCCTTCGCGACAACCTATACATTGCCGGCCCTTCCGGGCTTTCCGAGTACGATTCCCGCGGCAAGTTTCTGCGCGAGTTCCCGGTGGGCACCAGTCTGCCTGGCTCCCCCATCGTCGCCATGGAGGCGGGCCAGCTCGCCGGGGCTACCCAGCCGGAATTGCTCCTCGCCACCGGTGAGGAGGGAATCCTGGCCTTTGATGGCCAACGATTCCGTCAGATCCTTCCGTCCAATCCCGAGATCCGGACCATCACCGCGATCCTGCCTTCCTCCACCGGAAAACTTCTAATCGGCACCAAAAAACGCGGCGTACTCCTGTATGACGGTACGTCGATACGCGAACTGCATTCGACCCTCGATCATCTTTATGTTCGGGCGATTGCCGGCAGCGAAACCGATTTGTGGGTCGGCACGCTCGACCAGGGCCTGAAGCATTGGCACGCCGGCACGACCGAATCGTTCAGCGAAGAGCAGGGACTGCCCGACCGCCAGGTCGAGGCTATCGCCCTCGCAGGCGACAAAACCTATGTCGGAACTCCCGTGGGCGTTGCGGAGTTTGACGGCGGCCGGTTCTCCCGCGTCCTTGCCAAGGGCGCGCTGGTTACCTCTCTGCACTACGACAGGGAAGGGCTCCAGCTCCTGGTTGGCACCGAGGACCAAGGCGTACTGACCCTGCCGTTGGCCGCCGGCCACCGCCTTCCCGCACACGACAGTTTCGCTAGTGCGCAACTGGACGAAGTGCAGGAGATCGTCGGCAGCGAAGACGGCGCCCTGGTTCTTACCCGGAACGCGGTTTACAAGCAGAAAGCCAACGGTTGGGGCTGGCAGCAGGTGCTCGTGCCCCGCGAATCGGCCATCACGGATCGCAATATTTCCGCACTAGCCATCGACAGGGAGGGCCGCCTCTGGGTCGGCTACTTCGATCGCGGCCTGGACATCCTGCCAACCCGACCGGGACGGGCGCTGCACGTCGAAAACGATCACGTCTTCTGTGTGAACCGAATTCTGCCGGATGCGCATGGAAATTCGATCGAAGTCGCGACGGCGAATGGTCTGGTGCGGTTCGCGGTGAGCGGAACGCCGGAGCAAATTCTTGGGCGGGCTGACGGTTTGATCGCGGACCACGTCACCGACATTGTGCCGTACCGCGATGGTCTGGCCGTCGCGACCCCGGCGGGAATTACGTTCCTCGACTCCGAAGGCGCTCGCAGCATGTACAGCTTCCATGGGCTCGTGAACAACCATGTGTACGCGCTTGGCGTGTCCGAGGACGAACTGCTCACTGGGACGCTCGGAGGTCTCTCCGTGCTGCAAAAGGGATTCGTCAAAGCCAGCTTCACCGCAGGGAATTCCGGCCTGAAGCAAAACTGGATTACCGCCGTCGCCCGTGTTGGCGAAGAATGGATGATCGGCACCTACGGCAGCGGCGTGATGGGCCTCGACAACGCCGGCCGAATTCACCCCTACGAGATCGCGACTGCTCCGGTTGAAGTCAATCCGAATGCAATGCTGGTGACGAAAGATCACGTCTTTGTGGGCACGCTCGGACATGGAGTGTATGTCTACGACCGCACCCGGCAGCGCTGGGCCGTCTCGCAAGACGGTCTCCCCTCGCAAAACGTAACCGCATTCGCGGCGGGCAATGGCTTTGTCTACGTCGGAACGGACAACGGGCTGGTCCGCATCCAGGAGAATCAGGTTCTGCCATGACTCGAACGTTTACCATCGTCATGCTTTTGTTGCTTTCGCCGCTTCGAGTACTGGCCGACGGCGGCGTGCTCATCCCGCGCGACAAAGCTCAGCCCGATCCTTCCATCCTTTCCCTCGAAGAGATGGAAATCAGCATCCAGATCGACAACGGCGACGCACGCGTCTTTGTCCGCCAGATCTTCTCCAACCACACCAGCGGCATTCAGGAAGGGAACTATGTTTTCGCCTTGCCGAGCCGCTCCACGGTTTCTGATTTTGCGGTGTGGGACGGTCCGGTACGGATTCCTGCGGTGATTCTCGAGCGCAAACGCGCCGGAGAGATCTATAACGAACTAAAGCAGCAGTCGATCGATCCGGGTCTTCTGCAAATGGGCGAACGCGGCGCGGAGGAGGCCAAGCGCAGCGCGGTGTTCAGCGCCCGCATCGTTCCCATTCCCGCGCATGGCACCAAACGGCTGGAATTTGAATATCACCAGGCCATTCCGGTCGAAAACCTGAAGTCTTACTTCGCCATTCCGCTGCGGCCGGACGCCTATCAGGCGCAGCTGGCTCGTCACCTGAAAATCAATTTTGAACTGCGCTCGGCACACGCGCTGAGCAACTTCCAGGCTCCGGCAAAAACGTTCCCGCTCCGGCTTGAACAAAATTCGCCCCGGCTGGTGAAAGGCAGCTTCGCGGCTGAAAACGTCAATCTCGCCGAGGACTTTGTCGCCACTTTCGATCTGGACAAGGCCGGCGCCGACACCTTGGCGGTCATCACGCATCGGCAACCCAAGAGCGGGCAACCTTCGCCCGCCGAAACGGCTCCGGTCCGCGGCACCAACGAGCCCGGCTTTTTTGCTGCCGAAGCGCTTCTGGGATTCGGCCGAAAGAACGTCCCGGCGAATGGCGCAGCCAATTCCGGCACGGCAAAGACGGTCGTCATCCTGTTCGATACCTCGCTTTCGATGCAATGGGAAAAACTCGAGCGCAGCTACCAAGCGCTCGAGACGTTGCTTCGCTCCCTGAAGCCCGAAGACAAGTTCAATCTGATCCTCTTTAATCATGACGTTCAGCCCTTCGAGACCGCGCCAGTGGCCGCCGACGGCGCAGCCATTCGGAAATCTCTCGAATTCGTGCGAGCCAGCCGGCTGCGCGGCGGAACCGACCTGCAACGGGCGTTCGAGGAAGGGTTGCGCGAATCGGAGTTAGGCGGGAGCAATCCCTATCTGGTGCTGCTAAGTGACGGCGGCTCAACGTCTGGCCTGATCAAAAACGCAAAGCTCGCCGCGTGGTACGAAGCGCGCTGGAAGAGTCTAAACAGTGCCGCCCGTCCCAAGACCTACCTCTTTGGCGTTGGTGACGACGCGAACCTGCCGCTGCTGAAGCTGCTGGCCCGCGAGGACGGCGTGCTCGAGAACGTCCTCTCGACCGAGCCGCTCGATTTCAAGCTGAATTCGTTTCTTTCTAAAATCGGCCGCAGCCCGGTCAGCCAGCTTGCACTGTCGCTCGCGCCGCCGTCGACCGTCGATTCCGTTTATCCTCTGCAAGACGCGGCGTTCACCGGCTCGGCCGCGACCTGGGTAGGGCGATATCAAAAGCCGGCGCAGGACCTTTCCTTCACGGTCCGGGGTATGAGGGACGGTGAAGCGCTGAGCATCTCCGCCAAGGCCAGCTTACCGCGCGAATCCGACGAACATCCGCAGCTGCCGCGTCTCTGGGCGCGTGCCCGCGTCGATGCGCTGCTCGAGAAAATCGAACGCGAAGGCGAAGACGCCGCGACGATTGACGAAATCATACGGCTCTCGCGCCAATACAAATTTGTCACGCCCTACACTTCATTTCTGGCCGCGCCGCGTGCCCTTTTGCGGCCGCGCGTGATTCGTCCCGGCGATCCGGTGATTCGCGTCAAGACCGATGCAGCGATCGTTTCCGTCGCGGCGCTTTTCCCGTTCGGTCTGGTCAAACGGCTGAAATATCTGCCCGACGAGGACATTTGGCAAACGCGATTCCTTGCTCCGGTCGATTTGCAGGACGGCACCTACACCGTTCGGCTGGTGTTGCGCGACCGAGCCGGGCAAACCTACCGCGAGTCGAAGACCTTTGTCATCGCAAGCAAAATCCCCACCGTTCAGATCAAGCTTGCCAAGACTCGATACCGAAAAGGCGAAGCCGTCCCGCTCAAAGTCCGAGCCTCGCAAAGCACCCGGACCATCGTGGCGCGTCTCGATGGTGCGGCGCCGGTCAGCCTCGGTTGGGACGCCAAGGCAGGCGCCAGCACGGGCAACCTGCTGATACCCGACCAGATGATTCCCGGCACCTATCATCTGACGGTCACCGCCGAAGACATCGCGCACAACATGGGAACCGGGGGAGTGGACCTTGAAATCGTTCCGTAAGTTCACGCCCGCCGGAAAGTGGCGCATTGCCGCCTCCGTAGTGCTCTTAGCCAGCGCAGGGTTCGCACTGACAGCAAGTGCCAATCTGCCAGGCTGGATTCGCAGCATGGAAGCCAAGTCGGGGTTGGAGCGGGCGTTTTTCCGCGCGATGGAGCTTCCTTACGGCGAGGTGTTGTTTCGCCGGCCGCCCGCGGAAACCCGCCCGGCCCTCGGCGAGTTGATGCAGCAGCAACCGTCAGATGCGGACCTTCATTCGCTGCGAGCACTCGAAGACGAGCATCACCTGGATTTTGCCGCCGCCGAAAGGGACTGGAAGCTTTACGCCGAGAAAGCCAAGGACAAAACCGCGGCGGAATGGGATCTGGCGGATTTTTATCACCGCCGATTGCGCCCCCAAGACGAAATTGCCACGTTACGCGCGATCGGCGACTCGCCTTCACCGGCAAGCGAGCGACTGACTGCCGCCAACAGGCAAAATTCCTGGCAGGCCTTCGAGCGCATTCTGCGCGTGATTCAGGATCAGGCCGCCGGCAAAGAATCGACGCTTGCTACTTATCGTGCGTGGATCGCGCGTTATCCGAGCGACGAGGGGCTTTATGCGCGCTTCCTTGAATATCTTGTGGCGCAGCAGGAATTTGAAGCGGCAACGCGGCTGATCGCGTCTTACCAGAAAGCATTTCCCGGCGACGAAGTCTTTCCCATGAACGCGAAAGCGCTCGTCGAGTATAAACACGGCTCGTTTCAACAAGGTTTGGCTATTTACGAGAAGAACTTTCAGCCGCTCTGGAAACCGGAGCTGGTGAAAGCCTACTTCGACCTTTTGCGCCAAACCCAGGGATTGCGGAAATTCCTGGATGAAGCTCGTCGAGCGTTGAGCAAGAATCCCCAAGACCTCAATGCGACGGCGCACGTTTTCTACTACTACCAGCAGCAAGGAAAACTCCAGTCGGCTCAGCAAGCGATCACCGATTTGAGTTTGCGAAAGGAAGCGGCGAACTCGGCCTGGAAGCCGGAGGAACTCTACGTCTGCGGACGACTGCTCGAGGAGATTCACTCGTATCCAGAAGCGGCCCGCTACTACTTCGCTCTGTACAACAGCAAAGGCGCCGATGATTCTCAGGAACGCGCACTTTCCCGCCTGACCGACATACTGCTCACGGCGCCCGAATCGCCCGTTCGTTTCGGCAGCGGCGAACTGACGATGTACAAAGACATCGCCACCATGGACCAGGGCCCGGGCTACTTCAACGGAATTCTCTCGCTTCTGCTCAGCAGCACCGAGCCGCAAAGCAGCTATCACGAAGAAGAACAACGCGGCGTCGCCTACTTCCATCGTTCGCGCGCCGCCCTATTGCTTGCGCTGCTCGACAAGAGCTTCCCCGGCGCCGCGAGCCGACCCCAACTGCACGCCAAATTGCTCGAATTTTATGCCAATAACGGCCAGAGCGAAGCCGTCTTGCAGGGTGGCCAGGCGTTTCTCGCGGCCTTCCCGAAGGCGCCGGAGCGCACCCAAGTAGCCCTGCTCGTGGCCGATGCCTACGAACGCCTCAAACGGCCCCAGGATGAATTTGCGAGCTACGATGCGGTGTTAGAGGAACTTGCCGCACAGGCGGAAAGGATGCCATTGGGCGGCGTCGCCGGTGGCACAGACGCGCATAGTGATCGCTTGGCGCAGGCTTCGGAGCGATCGAGTCCCGACGCGGACCAGGACTACGAACCCGCTAATACCAACCGGCAAGGCGCTCCGGCCGGCAATGGAGCATTCGAAGTCGTGAGAAACCTCGCCGAGCAAACGGGCGGTCCGCGCTCGCCCGAATATTCCCGCGTGCTCGAGCGCTACTTGGCGCGACTGGTCCAGTTGAACCAGATTCCTCAAGCGCTCGGCGTGTTGCGCCGCGAAATCGATCACAATCCTGATGACCCGGGCCTATACCAGCGTCTTGCTGGGTTCTTGCAGCAAAACAACCTGACGCAACAGGAAGAGGACGTCTATCGCCGCGCTTTCGCACGTTTTTCCGATCCCGGCTGGTACCACCAACTCGCGCGGCTTTATCTGCGTTACCGGCGGCTCTCTGAACTCGAACAGCTGACCCGGCAGGCGGTCAATCAATTTAAAGGCAGCGTTCTTGAGGGTTATTTCGCTTCCGCCGACGGCGGAAGCGAATTGTCGCTGCGTTTAAACCTCTACGCCAATGCGCGCTTTCCTCATGATCTCTATTTCGTTCACAACCTGTTGTTGGCCTATCACGTTAGGCCCACCTACGACGACGCTGCATGGCTTGCGCTGATCCGCCAGCACTGGTTTGAAGATGCCACGCTGCGCAGCCAGTACTTTGAATACCTGTCGTCGCACAATCTGTTGGAGGGAGAGCTCAGCGCACTTCGCCGCGAACGAGCCGGCCCCGGCGCGGGTAACTGGAGCGAAGCGGCAAGGAAGAATCCAGCCGCCGTCACGGAAATCGCGGACGCCGAACTGTGGAGTTCGCACTTTGAGGAAAGCGCCCCGGCGCTTCAGGCGCTCGCGGAACTCTACCCCACCGAGCGGCAACTCGACCGCACCGCGTCTTCCGTCCTTCGTTCGCTGGCTTACTTCGACCCATCGAAGACCGCGGTAGCCGCAAAGATCGAAGACAATTTGCTCGCCGCTAACCCCGGCGATACGGAAATTCTTGCCCGCATCGGCGACATCTACGCCGACAGGGAATTGTTCGTGCAGGCCGCGCCCTATTGGGAACGCATCCCCAAAGTCGCTCCCGGGCAATCGAGCGGCTATCTGGATGCGGCAACCATCTATTGGGACTACTTCGATTTCAAGAATGCGCTTCGCCTGTTGGAGGAAGGCCGCAAGCAGCTTGGCAATCCCGCGTTGTATGGTTATGAGGAAGGCGCGATCTATGAAACCGAGCGCGATTACCCGCGGGCGATCGAGGAATACGCAAGCGCGGCGCTCGCCTCCGGAGTCGAATCGCCGGCAGCCAGCCGCCTTTTGCAGCTCGCGCGCCGACCGACGTTCCACGACCTGATCCATGATGCGACGGCGAAAATCGCCGTCGATCGAAACTATTCATCCGCCGCCGTCAACCTTCGACTGCGCGTGCTGGAAGCGCAGAATGGCAAGCCGGAAATGACGGACCTGCTGACGTCGGCGCTCGACCACGCCACCACTATCGAGCAAGCCGCCGAGATTGAGTCCATCGCCCAGCAGCAATCGATCGAACTCATCCGCCAGCGCGCCCTGGAGAAACAAGCGGCTCTGGCCGCCGACCCTGTCACTCGCATGCAACTGCGATACGCGCTGGTGCGGTTCTATGAAGGCAAAAAAGACCTGGCCTCGGCGCAGCGCAACATCGAAGCACTCTACCAGGCCAATCCCAAAATTCTCGGCGTTGTACGCTCCACCGTTGATTTTTACTGGCGTGCCAAAATGTATCCACAGGCGATCGCCGTGCTCCGCCAGGCCGCCAAGGACAGCTATCCGCAGCTCAGCTCGCAATTCACATTTGAGGCCGCGCGGAAATCGACCGAGATAAAAGACGTACAGCAGGCTAGGACGCTGCTGGAGGCATTGCTCAAGGAATCGCGCTACGACAGCCAGTATCTTGCCGCCATGGCGGACACCTATGCGCGTTTGGGGGATGTACAGGGTCTAAAGCAGTTCTATCTCGATCAGCTTGCGCTTTTTAAAAACGCACCGTTTGCGCCAGACGAGCGCAAAAACCGCGTGGCGACGCTGCGGCGCGGCTTGATTCCGGCACTAACCCAGCTCCAGGAGTATTCCGGCGGCGTCGATCAATACGTCGAGCTGCTCAACAATTTCCCCGAGGATGAGGCGCTTTCGACCGAGGCGGCGCTCTACGCTCATCGCTATCAGCGCGAAGGCCAGCTGCTCGACTTTTATCGCAAGACCGTCCAGCAATCGCCGCGCGACTACCGCTGGGCGATGGTTTTGGCCCGCATCGAAACCGCCCTGGAGGATTTCTCCGCCGCCATCGATTCCTATGGAAAGTCCATCACCATTCGGCCTGACCGTACGGATTTGCAGATCGCCCGGGCCAATCTGGAACAACGCCTGCTGCGTTTTGACGACGCCCTAAAAGACTACGAGCGCTTGTACCAGCTGACTTACAAAGATCCCAAGTATATGGAGAAAATCGCCGAGGTGCGCGCCCGGCAGGGAAGAAATGCGGACGCAGTGAGCGCGCTCACTACCGCCTTGATCGATACGGCGCCCGAGCGCCCGGGAAAGTATTTCGAAGCCGCCAGAAGGCTTGAGGCTTGGAACATTCTCGAGCCCGCCCGGAACTTTGCCGAACTAGGCGTCGCCTCCGCTGGCGACGAACTCCTGGCCTCGGTGGAAAATCACGAAGGCGCAAGGCTTTATGCGCGCGTCCTGACCCGCCTCCGCCAGAGCGACAAAGCGTACGCCAGGCTTCAAGAAGCTCGGAATGCCGCCTCCAATTCCTTGCCGGTGCTAGAACAGCAAGTCGCCAAACAGGGAATCGCCGCCATCTCTGACAAACAATGGCGCGACCACGTGCTCGAAACGCGCCGGCAAAATGCACATGCCGGCATGCGCGCCGCGCTAACGGAGATGGGTTCGACCGTCGCTCGTTACTACACGCCGGAGGAAAAAGTCGAGTTCACCGGCTTTGCCGAAACCCTCCGGAGCGGAATGTCCGGCCCGGATGCGCTGGACCTTGCTGTGCCGCTGGTGACCGCTGCCGAGTTGGCCGACTTGGAAGCCAAGTGGCGCTTTGCGTGGCTTATGAACGCCAGCAGCATCAGGGCCGACTACTGGGGCCAGTTCGCCGCATTCGTGCAGCTAGAGCGTCGTCGCCTGAAATTCAGCGAGCTCGGCGGCCAGTTGGAGCGGCTTGCGCAGCATGTGCAACGCGATTTTTACGTCAACGTCATGACCAACGCGGCGCAAGCCTACGCTGCCGGCGGCGACACCGATGACGAACTCCGGCTTCTCGCGAAAATCGGACCCTCCAATCTCGGCGGCGACAACCTGACGCGGCTGTTTGCTTTGTCGCTCAAGAGGAATCCGCAGCAGCTCGTGCAGTATGCCGCCCAGTGGACGACGTGGGGTCAAGCTGCCGCGGACTACGCACTGGTGAACGGCGGTCCGGAATTTGCTCACGCGGTGGTAGCCGCGAGAGGGCAAACGCGTCCTCCCGTTTGGACACAATCGTATACGGCACTTGCCGGCTTGTACCTTGCCGAGAATCAGCCGCAGGTCAATTCCGCTTTTCTCTCCGCGCTTGGCGACGGAACCATCGGCGACCGCATCGGCAAAAAAGGAAATCGCGCCGATCAACTGGCGGGAGATGTTTGGTTCTACTACGGTTCCCGCTACGGCGAATATCTGCGCTATACCAAGCAGGGTACGCCGGAGGATTTCCTGCCGTCCGAACTGGAGCACAGCCCGGCATCGGTCGACGGCTATATGACGCTCGGGGACTTCTATCTGGATCAATCCGAACCGCGCAAGGCCATTCAGCAATATCAATATGTTTCTGACCTTTCGCCCGGGCGAATCGAAGTTCACGACAAGTTGGCAATGGCCTATATCAAGGACCAGAATCGCGCCGAGGCGGTTGCGGAATGGAAGCGATTCTTCGCGGCCGAGCTCGCTCTGATCAACTCCGGCCGCTTGCCGGAAACATTCTGGGCGGACTTCGGCCGCGCCTGTGACCATGTGCGTGCGCGCGGTGTGTCCGCCGACGTCAATAGCGAAATCGAGCAGCTGGTTCGCGCGTATCTGCGGCGCAACGGCAACTATCGGTCGAATGCCGTCTTGCACAGCGCATACCTGACCCAAGCGGATCCTGCCGCGGCCAGCGAGTGGCTGATCAAGCTCTCAGAAGCCGCTTCGGATCCGGCGACCGTTCGGGGAGACATGGCGGACGCCAAGTGGATTCCACAAGCCAATCGAGGGCCGCTCTATGAACGGGTGCTGGACGCAAAGCGGGCGGCTCTGGCCAAGGCCGAAGGCTTGGAACAAGAAAACGCCAAGGCCGAACTGTGGAATTGGCAAATTCGCTGGCTTGGCTATTTACTCGAGTCCAAGCAGTTCACGCCAGCAGCCGAATTGATTCTGGCGCTGCGCAAAAGCGCAAGCGCTATCGAGTCGGCCACGCTCGTACCATACGAAATCCAATGTGCCGCGAAACTGGCGACTCTCGACGCCATCCTCTCCGGGTATAAAGCAGCGCCGGAGACTGCGCCTGTCGCCGAGAGCCTGCGCAACGCCGCGCGGCAGTTGGCCGATCACGGCGATCACCGATCGGCCCGTAAGGTACTGGAATTCGTCTTTGCCCGGCAATTGGAGGAGCACCAATCGGATGCGCCGAGCTTCCTGGGTCTTGCGGAAATTCGCCTTGCCGACGGGGATTCTGCAGGTGCCGTGGCGTTGCTGAAGCGAATGGTGCTTACTGTCGGCGACCAATACCAAAATATGGATTCCGCTGCGGCACTGCTCGAAAAAGCCAATCATCCGGCGCAAGCGTTGAGCTTTCTCGAGCCGCTCGCGGAAGCAACGCCTTGGGACAACTCCTTCCATCTACGATTGGCAAAAGCGCAGCTTGCGGCGAATCAAGAGAAGGCCGCCGGTGCGGACACTCTGGCGACCATCGCCGCAAGTGGCGCAGCACCCTACGCGGTACGCGTGCAGGCTGCCTCGGCCTTGACCAGTCTCGGCCAACCTCGCGATTTGGGCAGCCAGGAATTGAAGCTGCTCGCCGCCGGCGACGCCAGCATCGCTCCGGCCGACGCCGACCATCCCTTCTTTTACGACGCGCGGCTGGCTGCCGCGCAGAAGGTGTCGAGCCGGGAAGAGCGGCTGCATCTATTGAGCAATGCGCTGGCGGATCAACCGTCAAGGAGCGATGCCCGTGTACCCTTCTTCCGCGCGGCTGCTTCACTCAAACGGGACGAACTTGCGCTGGCCTCGATTGAACAAATGCTGCAAGCGGGCGTTGTCGACCGCAGGTTCGAGGAAACCACGGCGGACGAGGACGTTCTGAGAGAGACCGACGGAAGCGATTCTGGCGGCGAAGCTCCACCGGGCGCCGCACTGCCCACGCAGCGCCCTCTCGAACGAGCGCAACTCGCGCATGAGGTCGGGACGGTCATGACGCGACTCGAACGCTGGCAGCAAGCCCAGGCGTATTTGAAGGCTGCGCAAAACCTGGAAAAGTCGCCGGCAGAACTGAAACGGCTTTCGGCTGAGTTGGGCGATGTCAGGACGCGGCTGCGGCGGCAGCGCGAGAACGCCGCGCGACGGCCGATTTTTCATGAAGCTCTCGAGCAAGACAGGCTGGTGCGGCCGCAGATCCTCGTCCGGGCCGCAACCAAACCGGCAGTGAAGACAGGAGGCAAGCCATGAAGCGCATGCCGTTCCTCCCGGCGCTCTGCGCAGTCGTTTTGGCCGTTAGTTGGGGCGCCTACCGGGCTTCGATGCCTGCCGAACCCTCGCTCTCGCGCTACGTCCCGTCTGGAGCTCTCTTGTATCTCGAGGCGCGTGACTTTTCCTCCCTGCTTTCCGATTGGAACAAAAGCGATGAAAAGAAGACCTGGGTGAAGAGCAAGAACTACGATCAGTTCTGCAACTCACGCTTGTTGCTTCGTCTGAAGAGTGCGGGCGAGCAGTTTGCGGCTGCCGCAGGTGTTCCAGCCGATGCCAACCTCTTAGAGCAGGTGGCCGGGAAGCGGACCGCTTTTGCCCTGTACGATATCGGAAAGCTCGAATTCCTCTATGTAACGCGAGCTTCCTCCGACTTCGCAAATTCGGCGCTGTGGCAGATGCGGAGCAAATTCGAATCGCGCACCGCAGCCGGCCTCAATTTCTACTACCGTAAGGATCCGGAGTCGGAACGCGAGGTTGCGTTCGCATCTACGGGCGACTACGTGCTGCTGGCGACGCGCGGAGATTTGATCGCCGGCGCCCTCGAAATGATTGCGCAGGGCCAAGGGCATTCGATCGAGGAAGACGCCTGGTGGCTGCGGACCGTTCTAAGCGCGGGAACGCCGGGCGACCTCCGCATGGTCCTGAACCTGGAAAAGATTGTGCCTAGCCCGTACTTTCGTTCGTACTGGATTCCGCAAAACATCACCGAGATGAAGCAGTACAGTGCGGTTATTTCAGACCTGACGCGGCAAGGCAGTGAATTTCGCGAGGACCGAACGCTGTTCCGCAAAACGGCCGCTCCGCCCGATGCGACCGCTGCAAAAGGAGCAGCCGCCGTAGCCGATCTGCTGCGCCTCGCTCCCATTGACAGCGGAGTGTACGAAGCCAAAGCCAGTCCGAGTCCGGAGAGCAGTCTGGAACTGTTGACTGCGAAAATCCTGGCGCCGCATCGAGGACCGGCCGCGCCGCAAGAAATCGCGCCGCAAGTGCAGCTCGGAAACGGCGAGACCGGAGCGGCATCCGACTTCGAAACACGGATCGACCAGCCGCCCGTCGCCAACGCTGGCGCCGCCGATAGCCCCTCCGCGCTGCAAACTCTTCTTACGACCGGACGCGTGTTAGCGCAATTGCATGTGCAACGCACGGATCGCGATACCGCAGGCGTTTTCATACGCATCCATTCCGGCGTCGCGTTGCTTGGCGAGTCGGAGTGGGACGAGCACGAGGTGCAATCGGCCCTCACGGAACTTATACGTCCTCGACTAACCATCGGGCAACTCGGCGTGCAGTGGAAGGATGGCTCCGGCTATCGGATGCTCGACGGCCTCTGGCCGCTCGGCGTGGCGGTTCGTGGAAAATACCTGGTGGTTTCTGACGACCCCGCTACTCTGACCGCCATGCTGGCCGGTTTGAACAAAAAGACCGAAGCTGCGCCGAGCGCGTTCTTCGCCGCATTCCACCACGAACGGGAGCGCGTCAATCTGGTTTCCTTGGCGAAATTCCTGGATCGAGAGTCTGGACCGTCCGGCAACGGTGCCAGTCCGGCGTTCTTCTCGGAAAACATTGCCGGCCTCAGTTTTTCGCTAAAGGATGTGTCATCGGAAAGAGTCACCATTCGTGATTCCGCCGACCGCCAGCTGCAAACCGTGGTCTACGCATGGGGTCGCTGATTCAACGCGGGCCCCTCTGCGTGGTGGCTGCGATCCTGTTCGCGGCGCCAGCCGTCCCGCAACAGAGGAAAGTTGAAAATGGAAGGCGCACTCTGTTTTCACAGTCCGCCGTCACGACGCTCGAGCACAAATACGGCAAAAGCGACGCGTCCTATCTGCTCGTCGACGCCAACTCTGGGACGATCCTGGCAAGTCACTGGGATGGACCCGACAAGGCCATTCCGATGGGTTCGCTGGTGAAGCCGTTTACCGCACTGGCCTACGCCGAAGGGCACGACTTCCGCTACCCGAACTATGTGTGTCATGGAAGCGCAAGCGGTTGCTGGCAGAGAAAGCCGCACGGAGAATTGGACCTGACGAGCGCCATCTCTGTCTCTTGCAACGCATACTTTGCGCGCCTTGCCGAAAGCGTCTCGAATGAACGCGCGAGATCAATTGCCAGCAGCTTCGGGCTCGAACTCCCTGGCGAAAACGCGGGGACGGAAGATCTGGTCGGGCTCGGCCAACAGTGGCAAATAGCGCCGGCACGGATGGCGCTTGCCTATTTGGAGCTGTTCCGGCGAAAAGATGCGCCGGGTGTCGCGCCGATCGTTGAAGGAATGCGGCAATCCGGCCGGCAAGGAACCGGAGCAGCGGTTGGCCGTCAGCTGAAGCATTCAGAAGCGCTTGTGAAAACCGGTACAGCCCCGTGCACACACGCACGCTGGGCTCCGGAGGACGGCTTCGTGCTCGCGCTCGTGCCCGCGGAAAGACCGGAGATCCTGTTGCTGGTTCGTATGCACAGCGTTACCGGAGCCAAGGCCGCAGAAACGGCCGGGAGCATGTTGCACGATATGCAAGAATGAACCAATGCGATGGCTTTGCCCAGTGCTGGTTGCTCTCGGTTGTGCATGCGCCACCGCTGCACAAGATCTTACCGTGCGCATCGGCGTGCTCGGCATGTTTCATCCCCGGTTCCTGAGAATTGCAAACGGCAAGGATCGCGATCTTGTGGTGTTTTTCGAGAATCGGCGATTGTTTGTGCGGCCGCGTTCGTCTTGCAGCATTGTGGAGTTGCGCGCCGCGGGCGACCAGTTGCTGTTGCACTGTGGGGAAGTGCAGATTCGGGCGGCGGAACTGCGTGCCGCGGGCCGCAATCAGGAATCCACGGAATTTGTAATGGGAATTCCGGGACAATTCGACCGCCGCTATGATGGCGTGCTGCGCGTAAAAGCAAAAGGCGGTGAAATCATTCCGGTGGTCGAAATGGATTTGGAGACCGCCGTCGCTTCCATCGTGCGGGCAGAATCGATGCCGGATACCGGGCTCGAAGCGCTAAAGGCACAGGCCGTCGTCAGCCGATCGTATTTGGTAGCGGGTCGCGGGCGCCACGCGAATTTTGATTTCTGCGATCTGACGCATTGCCAGCTACTTCGCGAACCGCCTGCCGCTCAAAGTCTTTCGGCACAAGCCGCCGAGGCTACGCGAGGGCTGGTGCTTGCTTATAACGATGGGCCGATCGTCGCGATGTTCACGCGCAGCTGCGCAGGCGTGACGCGCGTGCCGACGGAAAACGACTCGCCTTCAACCGCTTACCCTTTTTACGCAGTGCGTTGCGAAATTTGCTTGAAAGACCCGATTCGCTGGACGCGCACCCTGTCCAAAGAGGATGCCGCGATGCTGGCCTCACAAGGCGAAACCGGCAGAATTGCCATCGGCAGAAAGCTTGGTTGGGATGCTGTGCCGAGCTACACCTTCACAACGCGCGCTCAAGGAGAGCATGTGGTCCTCAAAGGCGTGGGACAAGGTCATGGAATCGGTTTATGCCAGCGCGGCGCGCGCGGCATGAGCGAACTCGGCTCCGATTTCCGAACCATTCTCACCCACTACTTCCCGAATACAACGCTAAGACTCCTCTCGCCCAAACGATAGTCCTGGCGTTTCGACGTTCGGAGGCAAGGGCAACTACGCCGAATCCGTCCACAACAACACGTATCCACCCCGCGGACAGATGGCACCTTCCGCTTTGCAGTCCGATGACTGAGCTGGCGATTCCTTTCTTCGGTGCGCTTTCCTAGACCGCGGCCGTAATACGCAGCGCCGAGAGAAATCTCCTATCCGCGGCGATCCCTTAGTGTCAGGCGCTTCCGGCTTTGTGGTTTCCGCGCTATCCTTGCGAACGCTTCATAAAGGGGGCGCCCTTGAAAGGGACAAAGTTCGTTCTTGCGCTGTTGCTTCTGTCGCCGGTCGCCGGCTCGCAGTCCGACGTCTGTGAGGTTTCGGCAAGCAAAGCGGTCTTCTCGATTCCTTACGTCAAGCACGCTCCCGAACTCAATACGGATCCCACGTCGGCCACTTGGGCCCACGCTTCCACGGCGTGGATTGAAATGGATTGCACGTCAAAGAAGAGCTATCCGGACTTAAAGACCGAAGTGCGTGCCTTCTGGACGGACAGCGATCTCTACCTGCTCTTCGTGAGCCCCTACCACGAATTGAATTTGTGGCTGCCGGCCGACAACAGCAAGGACCGGCTGAAGCTTTGGGACCGGGACGTCGTGGAGTTCTTTCTGGGCGACGACTGGAAGGACATCAAGCACTACCGCGAATTCGAGGTTGCGCCGACCGGCGACTGGGTGGACCTGGCGATTGACATAAACAAGGACAAGTACGAAGCAGACTGGAATTCCGGTTGGCTGCGCCAGGGCCGCATCGACCAATCGAAGCACATTTGGTACGCCGCGGCACGGGTACCTCTAAAATCGGTGAGCGAACAGCCGGTCAAGGCGGGAACGAAATGGCGCGCGAATCTCTATCGGATTGACGGGCTGGGGGAAGACCCGCAACGCCATTTCCTGTGCTGGCAGCAGACTTGTACCCCGAATCACGACCCCAATCACGTGCCTGAGAACTTTGGGACCATCGTTTTTTCTCACTAACCTACCCCTTCTATCGTCATTACTGGCCGCCAGCTGGGAGCGGAATGCGCAGCTGTCCGGAAACGGACAGCTGAGTCCACGAGCGGACGACCTTCCTAGGGAACAATCCGGCGCGCCTCGCGTACCTTCTTAGTTCTGAGCGAGTTGCGCGGCACCGCAGTTGGCCGGATGCTTGCACCAGAGGTGGGCATGGACATTGCACGGCCAGAATTCAAAAAGCAAAAACGCCGCAAGCAGGTCATTGTCGGAGCCGTCGCTTTCGTAATGCTGGCGGCGGCGACCTATGGCGTGTCTCGGCTGAAACCAGCCGCTCCTTCCGTGGAGCGGAGTACGGTATGGACCGACACGGTCAAACGCGGACCGATGCTGCGGCAGGTACGCGGTTTGGGCTCGCTCGTTCCGAGCCAGGAGTTCATTCGGCAGATTCCGGCAGAAACCGACGCGACCGTATTGCGGATTCATGAGCTGCCCGGCTCGCAGGTGAAAGCGGACACGATTTTGGTCGAGATGAGCAATCCGCAGGTCGAGCAGGCAGCTTTGGATGCGCGGCTGCAACTGAGGGCGACCGAAGCGGCGCTCGAAAGCATGCGCGTCAAGCTGCAGAGCGATCTGATGAACCAGAAGGCGGCTGCCGCGACCGTTACCTCCGACTACACCCAGGCCAAGCTGCAGGCGGACATGAACAAGGAGTTGCGCGACCTGGGCTTGACTCCCGAAATCACCTACAAGAATTCGCAAACCAAAGCGGAAGAGCTGTCGATTCGAAATTCACTCGAGGGCGAGCGCCTGGACATCAATCGCAAAGCCATCGATTCGCAGCTGGCCGAGCAGCGAGCCAAGGTCGATCAGATGCGCGCCCTGGCCGACTTGAAACAAAAGCAGCTGGAGGCGTTGCGGGTGCGTGCCGGGATCGAAGGCGTGTTGGTGGATTTGCCGCTGCAGGTCGGGCAGCACGTTCTGCCGGGAACCATGCTGGCAAAAGTCATTCAGCCGAACCACTTGATGGCGA
>Ga0306926_10000592_pt1 | contig 34317 bp, 28 predicted proteins | sample flu12Cox44000178_FD_203759 | JGI IMG/M metagenome (GOLD analysis project Ga0306926, IMG submission 203759) | Lab enrichment of tropical soil microbial communities from Luquillo Experimental Forest, Puerto Rico - flux8day.12C.oxic.44.000.178 (v2)... | ecosystem: Environmental > Terrestrial >...
GCGCACGCTCCGGGAACCTGATCGTAGGCGACGGGATGAAGAACGGCCCCTTCAGCCTCCGAACAAAGAACTGGCAATAAACCGAAAAACACCACTTGACAGGGAAAGCCCCATACAAGTTCGAATCCTGTCCAAGCTCCCCTTTACTCCGTCCTGGACGAAGGTCGCGGCCTAAAGCACGGTGCGCCCGGCCTATAGCCTCCCAATTGAACTTACGAAGGCAAGGCGCATCTATACGTCGTTGCCCCGAACGCGATAAGTCCGTCCCCCGGACCCCCGACCCCGCAATGGCTTTCCCCCAGCTGATGCGGGCGCGCTCGGGGCAGCGGAAGCCTGCCCCTTTTTGTAAAGCTCGTCAGGCCTCCTCGGTACTCTCACGAACATTTCGTTGATGACTGTAACCTCGCCGCAACAATGCGGTAACAGGGACGCGCGATACGATCCACTCTAGAAACCAATGGTATGGCGCCGTGCGACTGGAACCGGCTCGATCAACAGGGCCAACCTCACTGATACCGGTGCCGGCACCGCTGGGTGCAGGATTACAGCTTCAAGCGACATATTCTAAGGATCGCAAGGCGTGGCTGAGCCCAACTCTGGCCCGTCACGATTCTTGACAGGATGAGCAAAACAGCGCCGAGCGTGAGCCGACGGGGACAGCTCGGAGAAGTGCTCAGTTTAGACCGGGAAGGAGAAGACGATGAGCAGGTTGTTCGGGCCGATGCGGCAGGTCGGGATCGTCGTGCGCGATATCGAGAAGGCGATGCGCCACTGGGTAGAGGTGTGCGGGGTTGGCCCGTGGTTCTACGCCGAGCAGCTGCCCATGGATGAATTCCGCTACAAGGGCCGGAGCTATGATCTCAAAGTATCGATCGCGCTTGCCAACTCAGGTGATGTGCAGCTCGAGTTGATTCAGCAGCGCAACGATGTGCCGAGCCTGTACCGCGACTTCCTCGCCGCCGGCCACGAGGGGATGCAGCATTGGTCAAGCTGGCCAGTGAACTATCATAAGATCCGCGAGCGCGCGCTGACGTCCGGTTGGCAGATCGGCCAGGAGGGTGATACCCCGCGCGGTCCCTTTATCTATTTTCTCAATGAGGGGCACCCCGGCACGATCGTTGAGATGGCGGAGGCGACGCCCGTCCGGATGCGCATCTTTGATCAGGTGCGGGAGGCCGCGCTGAACTGGGACGGGCGCGATCCCATCCGCATGAACTGGCCGCAGATTAGATGATCCTCGACGACTGCGGGACCATTGGTTCGAATCCATCTCCCTCCAGCGGTGAGTCTGTCTCTGCGGGGTCGCGCGGACGCTGTCGGCTAAAGTCGCGGCTCTGGCGCCGTCTGGGCCTGGTTCGGGACGTGAGAAAGGGACGAGCTGGCTACGACCAGACTTAGTTTGGCTCTGTTTCTCTGACAGGCATTGATGCAGTCCCACTTCAGCAAAGCTCAACCCCGTCGCAACGACGCGGCGAGCCGGGGTGAGGCCGCGGGCCGCGGCGTACCTCCTGGTTGTGCGGCTCAGCTTGCGAGCAGTCTGCGCTGCTCGGTCCAATCCAACGGCAGATCAAGTTCGGTCAGACGCGTCGCGGTCAGCGCGACGGGTTGCCGGCCCTGCAAGATCGCGTCGACCAGCTCCGGGCTCAAGAAGGCGAGACCAACAAGCCGGCGGATGTAGCGCCGGGTGATGCCGTCACGCTCGGCCAACGCCTGCAGCGATAGCGCCCGCCCGGTGACCAGCTCGTCAAACCACGCGCGCCCGCGCGCGAGCGCCTTGATCAGCGCCGGATCGCGTCGCCCGCTGTGGTTCGGTTGATCCAGTCCCGGCAGCATTAGCTTGGTTTCGACACCGCGCCGCTTGAAGGCGACTGCTGCGGTCAGCTCAACAGCACCACTGTTCGGGTCTTCCGATGCGGGTGACGGGCCATCGCGGCCCAACAGCGCGCTGGGGTGCATCTTAATCATGATCGTCTCTTTGTCGACGATCACCTTCTCGACGAGACCCCGAACGAGCTTTGCTCGATCTCTGGGTGAGCCGCTCAACGCGGCGGCAAGACGCGGCGCACGACCGAGCATTTTGCGAATTTGGTCGGCGGGCATGCCGCTCGTCCCGAACCGTTCGAGCAACCTCGCTGGACTGGTCAGTGCCTCGACCAGGATTCTGATCACCGCACCTTCGACCTCATGAGCGGCGAGACGCCAAACCTGCGCGCGATCCTCGCCAGTTTCAGCAATCGGCGCCGCCGAGACGTAGTAGCGATAGCGTCGACCGCTCCTGACGGCGTGCGATGGGGTGAACCGATTCCCCTGACCATCGGTCAGCATCCCCGCCAGCAGGCTCGGCTCGGCTGCGTCCATCTTTGATCGGTGACGGCGCGCCTTGGCCGCGAGCTGCTCCTGCACGGCGGCCCAGGTCTCGGCATCGATCAGAGCAGGATGCTGTCCAGGGTAGAGCTGGCCTTTGTGGGGCAATCTGACCGGTGTAGATCGGGTTCGAAAGCAGCCGGTAGATGTGCCCGCGCGACAGCGGCTTGCCGCCGCGTTGGCAGCCGTCTGCCGTCATGACGCGCTTTGTGCTCAATCCGAGCTGATCGGCCGCCTGCTTGACCCGACGCACACAGCCGAATTCTAGATACAGCGTGAAAGTACGGCGCACCGTTTTGGCTTCGGCGGGGTTGATGGCCAGCGCACGCTCACGCGCGTCATAGCCGAGCGGCACATTGCCACCCATCCACATCCCCTTTTGCTTTGAGGCGGCGATCTTGTCGCGAATACGTTCGCCGGTCACTTCCCGCTCAAACTGGGCAAACGATAGCAGCACATTGAGAGTCAGCCGCCCCATCGAGCTCGTCGTGTTGAATTGCTGGGTCACCGACACGAACGACACGCCTTGGGCATCGAAGATCTCGACCAGCCGGGCAAAATCGGCCAGCGACCGGGTCAGCCGGTCGACCTTGTAGACGACCACGATGTCGATGCGGCCAGTCCGAATGTCATTAAGCAGATGCTGCAGCGCCGGGCGCTCTGTGTTGCCGCCCGAGAACCCGCCATCGTCGTAGCGGGTTCGCGCCAATATCCACCCCTCATGGCATTGGCTGCGGATATAGGCCTCGCAGGCCTCGCGCTGCGCTGCGAGCGAGTTGAACTCCTGCTCGAGCCCTTCCTCGGAAGATTTGCGGGTGTAGATCGCGCAGCGCTTCTGGCGTGCCTCAGCCCGCGGCATTGCGGGCTTCCATCGGCCGGGTGACCGGAACCGACACCTGCGCGGGCGAGTGGGTACCCGAGCGGCTTGACCTCAGCCCAAAGAACAGCGGGCCCGACGACGCCGTCCCAGTGATCTTCCGCGCGATCGCCGACAGCGAGCGGTAGTGCGTGCCCTGCCACGAGAAATTATCATCGAGCACCAGCACCTCGTGGCTGCGACCCCGCCACTCGCGCATCAATCGGGTGCCGGGTTTGAGCTGCGGGCGTATCCTCAGCCGTCCGGTTTGCTGCAGCTCCAGCGCGATCTGGCGGAGCTGGCGCTGCAACTCCAGACGCGGCCCACCCGAGGCGACTTCCTGCATCCGGTGGGCGACAGCACGCACCAGCAGCTCACGGCTGAGGCGCGGCGAGGTCTCCGTCTTGTGGAGGCGGCACCAGAGCTCGCGGAGTTCGCCGAGGTCGAGCTGGGGGAGGCGCGACAGCGCCTCCGAGCTGCGTTCGTGGTATCGACCCGGCATAACCCATCACCGCTGGCTGGCCGGTTCAACGGGAGCGAGCCGGTAGACCGACCGGTGATCAGCATCCTTACCGCGCCTCACCTCGCGGCCGGCCCGGCGCAGCCCGGTAATAGCGGCCCGCACGGTATGCGGCAGCCAACCGAGCCGCTGCCCGATCTCGGCAACCGAAGCGCCTTCGGGTCGCTCGAGCATGGCGATCAGCTTGGCGCGCTTTGTGCTGGCCGCTGGCTGATCGGCATCGCTCACACTGGACGCCCCCAAATGGGTGCGCCCCGAAGTGGGGCTGGAGCGAGCCTGCTTGGGTCTGTCGTGAACGACCGCACCGTTAGCCGTCGCGGTTGCTTCTGCTCGATCGCTCGCGGCCCCTGCCGAGCGTGACCGTGCCCGTGGATTGCGACGTTCCACCTCGCGCTCGCTGTTGCGGACTGGCTTATTGATGACCCTGGCATCGACCTTTGCCGCTGCCTTGGTTTTTGCTTGCTTGCTGGTTTGCCTGGTGGCCATGGCCTCGTTCTCCATCTCCGCACCGCGCCTGTCGCGATGCTGCACCACCACAAGCCCGGCGGTTGGGGCCAGGCGAGGCGGCGACCAAGAAGGAGGCCGTCAAGACCCACAGCAATGCTCGCTTTGGCCGTGAAGTCGAGTGGAATGTGAGCGGGAACGACTGTTTTCTGCGCCGGTCTGTAAAGCCGGTCCATAGTGACGCAGTTTTGCGAGCTATCCCTGCAATACCGAACCGCCGTCTCAGCCGGTCCGGTGACGGCCGGCGCTCTCGACCAGGTCTGCAATCAGGGCAATTTCAGAAGACATATGCTCACTACGAGTGTTACCGCCTGTGACCCCTTCCGGACATCGCGATGGTCGGTGTCAGCTCGTTTTAACAAGCTTACAGATTGGTTCCGAGGCCCGCCACTCCGGCATCAAAAAAATTTCCGAGTGTGAGGTAGTTCACACATAGCGGAGCAGGTTGGAATATTCTTAACCAAAACGCGTTGCCGACGGACGGCCCCGATCGGTCAAGGCCAGGGAGACCAGGGGATGGATGACCGAGAACCCCAGCGGGCAAACCAAGGGAGTGTCGGGCCTCAGCAGGCCGAAGCCGAAGGCAAACGGTCGCCTTAGGGTTTCCCCTGGGAGGGAATATGCGAACCCGATCTGCACCCTACAAGCAAATGGCAACGCGCCCCGGCCGCAGATTCGCGACCGGTCCGCTCGATCCTGCGACGGTCGACAGCTGGCCGAGACAACACCCCGATCTCATACCCTGATGGAGTTGAATGATGGACTCGTCACATGTCGCCACTGGTACGATCACCGCGCTTCTAGCGACGGCGTTAATTTACTTTTCGAAGTGGCCTCTCCAGGCGCTCGATCTGCCGACGGCATCTGCCATTGCCGGTCTGCTCGTCGCCTTTGGCGGCGCCTTGGTCAAGTATTATAAATCGCGGACCGCGCTTCCTGCTCCGCCAGTCGCTGCCGTGGTGCCGCTCGCGCCCGCGAGCCTGGTCCAAGAGCCGCCAGCCGCAGCATGATATCTACTTGTAACCAGTCAGAATTCAACAGAGGGCAAATGCAGCCGCAGTTGCGGCTGCTGCTCTGCTCCAGATGTCGCCAGCGCTCGCCGGGCGATCGACGGCTCGCATCACGCGTCTGGTGCCCGTCATAAGGATTGGGCTCCGACAATCCAGAATTCGCTGAGACAGGAGGGCCTTTGCACTAACCGCTACCCCAATGCGGCGACGGTGTGTTCGCATAATTCGCCAGCGTCCCTGAGGCGCATTTTTTCAACACGGGAGGAGCTTGTCATGAGGGTCATGGTCGTTTCTCCGGTCAGATTATTTCGCGACTGTCTCGCCGCAGCCCTTGGATCCATGCAGCCGGTACCCGAAGTGGTCGCCGAGGTCAGCATCACTGTATTGCACCACCGCTCGGCCGGTGAGCTGCCAGACGTCGTGCTGGTGGATGTGACGCAGGACATCGGGATCGAGGAGGTGGCGCGGGTCGCAGCAAAGTGGCCCAACCTGCGTCTGCTGGCGCTCGGCTTGCTGGAGCACCGCGAAGAGGTGGTCAGCCATGGCCGCGCCGGCTTTGTCAGCTACATTGCGCGCGACGCTGCGATCGAGGACCTGCAGTCAGCCATATCGGGCGCCGTCGCCGACCGCATGCGACCTCCGGCGGCCATCGGCGGGGGGCCCATTCGCGCCCTCTTCGATAAACAGCACCCATCAAAGCCGTCGCACGTGGCCCCGATGCTGACGAAACAAGAGACCGAGGTTCTCCAGATAATCCCTCTTTTCCCCCAGGGAGGGAATCTACGAACTCGATCTCCGCCCGACAACCGAATCGCCGACCCGCCCCACGCCACGAATTCGCGACCGGTCGGCTCTACCCCGCAACCGTCGACAATTGACGAAGGCAAATCCCGCTTCTCGCACGCTAATGGAGTGAAACGAATGGATTCCTCACATATCGCCACTGGCGCGATCACCGCGCTTTTAGCGACGGCGCTAGTGTACCTTTCGAAATGGCCCCTCCAGGCGCTCGACCCGCCAACCGCATCTGCTTTTGCCGGTCTGCTCGTCGCCTTTGGCGGCGCCTTGGTCAAGTACTACAAATCGCGGACCGCGGTTCCAGCTCCTCCGGTCGCTTCCGTAGTGCCGCTCGCACCCCCGAACCTGGTCCAGGAACCGCCAGCCGCGGCATGACAAATACTGCAATCAAAACCTGGAACTCGAAAAAGCCTGGCGCCGATAGGCGCGAACCGAGCTTGTCAGTGCACCGATCATCCCGGGGAGGAGCTTGTCATGCGGATCATGGTCGTTTCTCCGGTCAGATTGTTTCGCGACTGTCTCGCCGCAGCCCTTGGATCCATGCAGCGGGTGTCCGAGGTAGTCGCCGAAGTCAGCATCACTGTATTGCACCACGGCTCGGCCAGTGAGCTGCCAGATGTTGTGCTGGTAGATGTGACGCAAGACATCGGGATCGAGGAGGTGGCGCTGGTCGCAGCAAAGTGGCCCAACCTGCGTCTGCTGGCGCTCGGCTTGCTGGAGCGCCGTGAAGAGGTCGTCCGCCATGGCCGAGCCGGCTTTGTCGGCTACGTTGCACGCGACGCTACGATCGAGGACCTGCAGTCAGCCATATCGGACCTCCTCGCAGACCGCATGCAGTGTCCGGCCGAGATCAGCGGAGGCCTCATTCGCGCCCTATTCGGCCGAGAGCATCCATCGACACCGGGGCGCGTGGCTCCGAGCTTGACCAGACGCGAGACAGAGGTACTGCAGTTGATTGGCCGCGGCTTCAGCAACAAGGAGATCGCGCGCGACCTCGAGCTGTCGGTGGCGACGATCAAATGCCACGTGCATAACGTGCTGGCCAAACTCGGCGTCGGCCACCGCTCGTATGCAATGCGCAAGGTTCGCGCCGAGCCATGGATCGGCACGAGGTTGTAATATCCGCCGACAATGGGGTCTTCGGTTCATTGTATCTGTACGAAAATCGACACGGGGCGCGGGTCTGCACTAAAGACAGGGAACAATTAGGGTTGCGAGCATAGGCTGCCGGTTGAAGCGCAAGGTGCCCGGGCACCGCGCCCGCTGCATGCGGCGGGGGTCTTCTGTTCCCGTCAAAGCCACGGGCGGCCGATCTCTACTACTCCTCAACGGCGGTTCGCGTTGCGCAGATTGAAATTTCAACGCTCCGGCAGCAGATGACTGACGCCTGAAGCGGTACGCTTTACGTTTCCGAAGGCTTCAGTTCGGCGGCGCGCGCGCTTGAATTCCGCAGGTTGATGGCCCAGCGGTCGGCGCGGTCGTATTCGAAGTCGAACTTGATCTCTCCCGTGTTCCGATCGATCTGAATTAGAGCGGTACGCCAGGGAGCTTTATGATCGTCTTTCGCCATCTCCGTTCGAAGCTCCTCGAGCAGTTCAGCGGTTGCGAAACCACTCGGCGACACCGGCTCGTATTTACCGTCCTTCAAGTACACGAAGCCGCTCATCTTAGAGCTGCCGTCCTCGATCGTCCCGACCATGACGAGGTGCGTCCAATTCGGGTTGTGGCCTCCGATGTCTTGAATGATCGTTTTCCCGATCTCGTGTATTAGCTGATCCTTGTCCATACGATCTCCAACAATTAGAGCGCGCCAATCTCTTCGGTAGACAGTCGACTAAACTTCTGGAACTCATCGTTCTTGAATATCTCACTAGCAGAGTGTTTGACCTGCCCCGTGTCCACGTCGATGAATTTGTACGATACCGCGACTTTCTCCGGTCGGGCAAGAGTGCCGCCGCCGAATACGATATCAACGACGACGTGGTGACCGGCCTTGATCGCTGCTGCCCACTCGTTCTCCATGGTCTTCCAGGCGCTGTTGTTGAACCTGGCGTTCTGCGGGAACATGTTGATGATCCCCTGATCCTTCACGAAGCGGTGGCCGATGATGTGACCGCCGACGTCTCCCACCTTTCCCTTCGCGGCTGATTTGCTTTGAGCAGAGACCTCCTGCGACGATCGGGTGGCCCCGGTGAACACTTCCTTCAAAGTCGCTTTCGCGGAGACGGTCCGACCGGTGGCATCCTTCGACCACACGACCTCGTAGTCCTTGGTGGTAACCGCCACCTCGAACGTTTTCGCCTTGCCTTTTTTCTTGGGATTGATTTCAGCGACGACGTAATCGGTTTCCTTCGCAGCGTCGCCGGACTCCTTAACGAGCTCCAGCGTGGTCAGGCGGTATTTCGCCTTGATCCGTAGTAAGTCCTTCTGAACGGACTTGGGCGTCGCACCCTCTTTCGCCATCGCCGTATCCGACTCGTTGACCGCCTTGTCCAGATCGGCCTGCTTCTGTGCGTCCGTCCGCTCGTCCTTCTTATCCTTCTTCCCAAATAGCTTCGCGAACAGCGCCTTCGCCTTGCCGACGATCCAGGCGATCGCCGTGTCGAGCGCCTTGTCGACGGCGGCGCGGACCTTCTCGATCACCCCCATGACCTTGCTGGCGATGTTGCCGAGGCCAAGGAAGCCGGCGAGGAAACTGATCGCCAGCGACAGCAGGCCGGCCAGCGTGCTCTCGACCTTCTTGGCGGCGGCATCGATCTGACCGGCGGCGATTGCCACGATCGAGTCGATGAAGGCGATCACCGCCGCCGCGATCTTCGCGAGCTTCTGCACGAAGACCATGACCGTGTCGTAGATCGACAGGATCGCCGAGATGAACCCGGCGCCCGGGATGAACATAGACACCAGCTTGGGGATCGCCTTCTTGACGATCGTGTCGACGACGAAGCTGGTAATGCCTTCGATCACCATGTCCTTGAGGTTCGTCAGCTTGTCCTTAATCACCTCCCAGGCGGCGGCAGGGCCGCCCTTCACCAGCGCGACGACAATGTCGAAGCCGGTCTCGAGCCCTTTCATGATCGTCTCGCCGGTGGGTCCAAGCGCCTTGACGATCTTGCCGCGGATCTGGGCCCAGGTGATCCCCAGTACGCTCAGCGCAAACTTGCCGACCTCGACCAGCGAGAAGGCCTTGGGGATGTAGACGCCGGGCAGCGAGCCGGTCAGCCAGTCGATCAGCCCGGCCTTCAGATGCGTGCCGAAATTGTCGGCAAAATTCTGCAACCCGAGCTTGGCCGCCCTGACCAGATTGCCGACGAAGGGCAGCGGGTTCTTCAGGATGCTCTTCAGTGCCGCGCCGGTCTTCTTGATGTAGCCGAGCGCCCCCGGGCTCACGACGTCGAAGATGATTTCGAGCAGGTTCCAAACCGCAGTTCCCGCCCAAGTGAAGAACTGGCCGACAAAATTGGCGAACACCCCGGCCACGCGCGCAAAGGCTGAGGGCAGAGCGGCGAGATCGGCGATGCCGAGCGTGCACAACGCGGCGAGGAACAGACCCGGGATCTGGCTGACGAAAGCGACGACGGTCGCCAGCGCACCCTGGAACCAGGCCCAGGCGCGGGGAACGGCGTTGGACTTCTTGGCGTTCTCCCAGACCTCCTCCTGACCGATCAGCTTCATGAAGCCGCCGATCAGGGTTTCGGCAGTGCGGGGTACCGCTTCGCCGGTAATCGGATTCTTACCCAGCACCGCAGTCAACAGATCCCAACCCCGGGTCTGCGAGGCGAGATTGGCGAGCGGGCGCAGGATTGCGTCGCGGATGAAGTCGAGGACCTGCCCGCCCAATGCCGCGACGAAGTCGATGATGCGCCGGATCGGCGTCGAGAAGATCGCGACCGCGCGGTTCCATACGTCGCCCGGCGAGAAGATGTCGCTGACGCCAAGGCTGTCGATGAATGTCGTCACCGCAGTGCGGATCGCCGCCCCGGTGATGCCCAGACTGCGCAGCTGCTGGTCGATAAAACCGCCGACCCGGTCGAAGATCCCGTAGGCGTCAAGCGCCGCGGTGATCAGCACGCCCCCCGGAATGAATTCTACGACCGCGCGCAGCACATTGGCGTCGCTGCGATCCACCGGCGCCATGTTGATCGGATTGACCCCGAGCACGATCGTGAACATGCGAAAGCCGGGGATCGCGTTGGCGCGCTCGGCGAGAAAACCCAGGGGGTCGGAAAGCGCAGAACGTTGAACGTGCGGGGTCGCCCGTTCGCTGATCTCTGGGTTGGCCGCGCGTTGCACCTGAGCGTGCTGCACGACGGCGCGCTGCTGGATCGTATGGGTCAGCTCGTGCGCGATCAGCTCGCCGCCGGAGCGGGTCTCGGGGCTGAAGGCGCCACGCGCGAAAAAGATGTGATTGCCGCGGGTGAAGGCGCGCGCGGCCAACCGCACGGAGAGCCGCGCCGCCCGCTCGTCGGTGTGGATGCGCACCGGGCTGAAATCGGCGTGGAAGCTTCGCTCCATGTGATTGCGGATCGCCATCGGCAGATGCGAGCCGCCGCTCTGCGCCGCCTCCAGCTCGCGCCCGATTTCCGGGTCGATCGCGCCCGCCGGCGGCCCCGGCGCGGGTGCCGCCGCGCGCGCGATCTTTGCCGCCTCGGGCTTGCCAACGCGCGGCGCCGCGGCCGGTCCGGGCGGCGACATCGACATGACTCGCCGCCCGACCTTCTCCGCCTCGCGCTCGGCCGCATCCGACGGCGAGGAAACGACGAGCGCCTGGGCCGGAGAGCGCGCCACCATCGGCCCGCCCGAAGGGTTCGCGGCAACTCGCCCTACCCGCTGCTCGTGTCCCGCCAGCATGGCCGAAAGCCCGGCGTTGCCGAGCTTGCGCTGCAACGCCTGGCTAGCGCTCGGCGGCGCGGCAACGACAACCGGCGCCGCGCGCACCGCCGCGCTGCGGGCGGCGAGCGAGGGCTGGCGTTCGGCGGGCCGCGGCTGCATCGTGCGCGGCCTCCAGCCGGCGTCCGTCAGGCCTTGGCTAGCTTCGGGTCGGGCAGCAACATAGGCCGGATGAAGCGGCGCACCGAATAATCCGTGTTCCAGGAGATGGTATCGGTCGTGGCGGACCCCGCCGCGGGTGGTGTAAGCTTCGCCAGGAGCACCCATTCGGACCCGGCGCAGCAGTCGCAGGCGCAGATCCCGTCCCGGTGATCCTTGTAGCAATCCGGTTGGGTGGCCGACGGTTGGGTAGCCGGAGCGGTGGGCGGGGCATCGGTCGGCTGGGCGGCTGCGGCCGCTGCCCGCCCTCGGGCCGGTGTCGTGCTCGCCCCGCCGGCGACGATTGCGGCTGCGCCCACGACGGTCGGCGCGGAGGGCGTTTGGCCGCTCGTACCGGGTGTCGAAACGGCTTCAGGGCAACCGCAGGCCTTGTCGGGCCGGTGGTCCAGTACCGCGATTTCGTAAGCGTCGATCGTGCGCGTCTTTGCCAAAGACTGCACCCCGGCTTCCGGCGGGCAGGCGAGCTCGCGGGGCATGCAATCGTGCTCGCGTCGGCGCAGCACCACCCACACAGCGCTGGGCAATGTCTTATCGCATGTAGCCATGATCGTCAGGGACTGCGGCTGGCGCACTTGCACCGGGTCACCGATGCAGTCCAATGCCAGTCCGCAATCGACGTCGACCGTCAGGCAGCGTCCCGTCGCTTCCTTGCCGGTCACCGTCAGGCCGCAGATTACGCCGCAGCCGAACAGGTTGCGGAATAACAGGCGGCTCAGCTCGCGGGTATAGTCGACGCCGGCCGTCAGGTCTTCGTCGAGCAGCAGCAGCCCCGGCGTGAAGCGCGGCCATACCAAGCTCCCTCGCCCCTCGGCAGTGATGAGGGCAGCAGTCTTCGTTGTTGTCGTGTCCATCAGCGCGCTCCCTCAGCGGTACTGGTTGTGGAACCTTGCGCACCCTCGCTGCGCCGCTCGAGTGGGAAGATCGACAGGAACGTGCCCCCGGGCGTGCCGTTGCCGAACGGTCCGTCGTTGCGCCGGCCAACCGCATTCGCGTCCACCGCCTGACTGCGGCAATCCAAGATCAGGTCGCCGCGGATCTCGATTTCGATCGTCGAAGGCCCTTCGCAAAAGCGTGAGGAGGTGACATCGGAAACTTGGCTGTCCCACCATTTCTGATCGACCCAGCAGCGGTAGCTGCGGGCGGTTCCAGGTGGATCCGGCGGCTGGTGCGGGTCCGGTTCGGGCGTCAATTTCAGGATCGGCACCCGGAGGACCTGACCCCAGGCAATACCGTAGGTGCCGCGCCGGTAGCCGCCATCCTGGATCACCGCCGTCATCGCGACCACATCCTGGTTCATCAGCCGGTCTTGCACCGGGCCGTCGAAGCCGATGACGAAATCGGTCCAAACCGCGTCACCGTCGGTCTTGGTGCCGTCGAACATCTTGGCGAAGTCGGCCCAGGTGACCTGCAGGTTCGGGTCCGGCCGCAGGTGCCATTCCCGCCAGCTGATCGTCTCGAGATGCGTCAGGTCGCAGCCGCGGATCAGATCGTAGAGCAGCTCGTTGCGCTTGACGATCCGGCGTGGCAGGCAGTCGTCGATCGTGCCCACATCGAACACCGGGCAGGCGCCGCCTTCGGTAACGGTAACCCAGGCGAGCGGGACCGGCGAATCCGGGTCGAGCCAAACCCCTTCCCGCTCACACAGGGGCGGCGGTTCTGCGAGCGGCGGCTCACCGGACCATGCGCACAGGCAAGGCGCGCGCCACTTCGCGGTCTCCTGCTCGCTGTCCGGCAGCTGCGAGGGGCATCCGCAAGCCGGACATGGTCGCTCCGCAGTGAACACCCAGCCGTCGCAAGGGATGTCCGGCCAGAGCGAGTACACCACGGTCTCGCAAATCCGGTTCCATTCGGTCTCGCCGCAGCCGCACAGATCCGGCACCCGCACCGGCTCGGTCCGCATCTCGGCGTAATGCGCGGCGAGTAGATACCGCCCGGGCTGAGGCGTCGCGCCGGCATCGATCATCCAGATCATTCGGTCGGAGCTGACCTCGGCTGGATGGCCCAGCGCGATCTCCCTGCCGTAACGGTCCAACGCGAGCCCTGGGCCAATCGTCAGCATCGTGTGTTGCTTACCGGCGCTGATGCGCAACCCACCCACCACGCCCCAGCCGAACAATGCCCGATTGATAAGCCTGCGACGGCCGAGGCCGTAATGCTGCTCCAGCGTGAAGTCGCGCGCTGTCATCAGCTTGCTCGGGTAGTAGAGGTTGCGCTCGCTCCCCGGGTCGCACCGCCCGGTGCTGCCGCAGTCGGGCGGCCGGAGAGCGGCCTTTACTTGCAGAGTCATCTGATCTTCCCCATCAAAGGAGCCGTTCGTCGTCGGAAAGGTCGAGGCCTCGATGCAGCGACGGGCCGGTGCCGGAAAGCGTGATGCCGCCCAGCCAGATGTCCTGGCCCAGCAGTCCCGGCCGCTCGCCCATCAGGCCAAGGTCTTCGTCCAGCCGCCGCCCCGCGCGAGACGGCCACAACTGCCAGCGCAGCACTGGCGTCACGCCGGCGGGCACGTAAGCCGCAAGCAGCCGGGGGAGCGGTCCGGCCAGTGCCGTCCGCTCGGCGGATGTCGCGCTCACATCGATCACTACCCAGCCGGACAGCCGCAGCGACGGGTCGTCATCAGGACCGCAGTCACGCAGCCGGGTGCGGCCCAGCACCGCGACATTGAGGCGCGTCGCGTCCCGTCTGCGGCCGAGCAGGACGTTCGGCATTGCCATGCCCTCCTCGCCTGGCGGCGTCAGCATGGCCGGCGCAAGGTTGGCGGCGTCGGATATGTGCACCGGCCTGCCGGGCAACAGGACGCCGATCAACCGCCGGACGCCGGAGGCCGTGCCGCGCTTCGCAAGGAGGTCCGGTGCCGCCTCCAGCAACGCCCGTCTCAAAGCGGCGGGGAGGCCAGGTTCCCACGGAAGGCCGAGCCACGATGCCAGGAAGTTCAGCCAGTCGTCCGGCGTGCGCGCGGCATCGAGCAGCTCGCCTAGCGTCGCGATCCGGCGATCGAGCTCTTGCGCCATCACGTCGAGCAAGGCGACCAGCCCGCGCAGATGCGTCGAGGGCGCGGCACGATAGATCGCCGGCAGCCGCTGCATCAGCGACAGCTTGGGATAAAGCACGGTCAGGCTAGAAACCCGCGATGTCCCGCTCGCACCGTCCGCCACGTGCAGTGTCAGCCAGAGGAACTCGTCGGTGACGGTGTGCAGCGGCAACACCCAGGGCGCCGGGACGACGGACCCGCCGTCGAGGCCTGGCACGTCCAGGCCGGCGGCGACCGGCACCGGCGGCCCCCAACCCAGCAACGCGTCGAGGGCCGCAGTTTTTGCCGCGCTGGTACGTCCGGGATCGGACATTATCGCCTGGGCTTGCTGCCCAATATTTGGGTCTGGGGTCGAGGCGATCCGGCACGCGATCGTCGCGCCGGGCGGCAACTCGGCCTGGATCTCCGCCCGGAGCCACCCGGTTTCACGCCCGAGCGGCGAACGCAGGACGGGCGTCAGGAAGCTCGCCTCGCCCGTGCCGGTGCCCGCAGCCAGGTCCCAGCGCCACAGGCCAGTATCGCTCGCGAGCCAGACACTAGCGTCTGCGCCAGCGATCCCGTGCAGTGTTCCGACTGCTCCCGGCAGGGCCTCATCGTCGAGCACATCGCCATCCGGCCCCAGGACTACCAGACGCTCGGCCGCGCCTCCGCCTGTCGAGCACGCGAGCAGGATCCCGACAGGGGGAAAGGCGGCAAGAAACCCCACCGCCAGCCCGGCACCGTGCCCGAGCGAGGTTAGCGGCAGGTCGGCCCAGCCGGCCGAGGGATCGTCCACCCGCGCCCAGCGCAACCGTGTGGGCTCGGCAACCACCCAGCGATTGCCAACGCGCGCAACCAAGAACGCCTGCTCGTTCAGCCCGGGCGTGGCTATGTCGCTGATCTGCCGGCGCTCGTCGATCCGCATTTGGCTGACGCTGCCGGCCGCGTCCACCAGAGTGGCGATGGCTTGCCGCTCTGCCTCTGCGATATCGCGGACGGTCCCAGCCGGAACTACGTCGCCAATCGGCTGAAGCGAGCGGCGATCGTATGCGCCGACCGAATTTGCGCCTGTGCGCGCCGCCCACAGCAATCCGCTCGTGACGATCAGGCGCTGGGCCCCGCCGAGCCCAGCCGGATCGTCCGCGCCGGTACAGACTTCGGGCGGATCAGCGTCGCTCAGCCAATGCAATGCGCCGGCGCCGTCGCGCCAATACACCTCGCCACTGTGCGATGCTGCCGGCGCATAGGCATCGCCCTCCCAGATGCGCACCGGTGCTGCCGCGAGCCGCGGGGCGGTGGTCAGCCCGTCCGCCCCGAGCAGCCCACCGGTGACGAGGCCGGCGCGCCACTGGGCCGGGCGGTGAAACAGGTAACGCTTCGGAAGGCCGGTCATGCGGCTGCTCCGAGCACCGCCGCGGTAATGTCGCCCGCCCCTATGGTCAGGCCCGGCAACTGGTGCGGACGCAGTATCACGGCGCCGGATGCCTGTCCGTTGACGGTGAGACTGCCAACCGCGGCGACGCCAGCGATACGCCGCAGCCAACCCGCCAATGTCAGCACTGCGACCGCCCGTCCAAGCGGCCATGGTTCGTACGCCGCCGCCGGCAGCGGGGCGAGCCGGCCACTGAGCACGGCCGCCGCTGCTGCGACGACCGCGGCCGTATCGGAGCCTTGCCGTACGACCAGCGATGCCCGTATCGCAATTGGCACATAGTCGGGTCCGACCACCCGCAATCGCTCGCCGATCGGCAGGCGCGGCCGCAGATATCGCTCCAAGGCCAAGAGCCAGCCGTGATCCTCTGCGGCCGGCGGGGCCGCAGCCTCGCTGCGGCGACGCTGGCGCAGCGCGACAAGCGTGCGGGTTCCGAGTGCGCCGGCGAGGCAGGGCGCAACCGGGTCATACCCGTCGATCACCCCGGCACGCGCTACGTGCAGGCCGGGGGCCGCCAGCGCAGCATCTTGCACGTCTGCATCGGTGACCAGCGGACGGAGCTTGGCGACCTGCACGCGTGCGGTGTGGCGGAGGCCATCGAGCGTGTCGCCGTCCTCCCCGCCTGTAAGTGGATCGGCATTGGCGAAACGCGCCGCAACGCCACCTACGCTCCAGCCCGTCTGGGCGAGCAGGTTGCCAGCCTGTCCCGCGGTCGCGGCGTAATCCGCGCGGATTGTCGTCCCCAGTGGCGGCACCGCGCCATTAACCCCGTTGCCGAACCGGAATGCCACTGCCGCCCGATCAAAGGCAAAGACGCGGTCGGTCGGTCCCGCCTGTTCCAAGTCGGCGGCGGGGGACCAGTTTTCCGGCCCGGCCGGGCCGAGAAGCCGAACGGTCACGGGCTCGCCATCGGCTGGGGCACCCCCGCTCAGCGTCAGGACCTGATCGGGCAGCCCGGTCGCGCCCTGCTCGACCCAGGCGGCGCTCACCTGCACGACGGCGAGCGCGTTGACCATTATCCGCAATACTCTGGGCGGCAGCGGGAACGCCCCCGCGGTAAGGCGGAGGGCAATCTCGACCGTATCCGGAGCAGTGGACAGGGTCAGCGTATCCGGCAGCCGCAAAAGCATCGCCCCGCTGCGCGCAAATGCACCGGTGCCGTCGGACAGGATCGCGATCGGCTGATCGAACCCCTGTGCCCCGGCCACCCAAGCGGTCAGCACGGCGCTGGGCCGCTCCGGCGCTGCCGGCGGCGGGTCGGCGAGTGCACCAAACGGCTCGGCCTCTACCCCGATCGACAGCACCGGCGCCTGCCCGGCACCAAGGTCACAGCCGCGCACCAGCGCGCCCTGGAAGCGCAGCCGGAGTTCCGTGGACGGAACCGGCGCGTCACCGAAGGGTGCGAAGCTCGCACCGGGTCGTCCGTTCGTCGCCGTCAGGTCGGTTTCGGTGCCATCTGGCAGCCGCGTCGCGAGCCGGACCAACAGGGCCGGCGTGAACCAGACACCCTGCGCAAGCGAGCAGGGTGGGGAATCGCCGCGAGCGATCGCCGGCGTGCCGGGCGTGCCGGGTGGCAGCGTGAAAGGCGGCAGCCACTGACCCGCCGCCGGCACCGGGCCACCGCCGGGATCCTCCGGCCAGAGCAGGCCTTGCGCCGGCCGCGGGCCGCGCGGGCGAATGCCCATTAGGGAGGCGTATCCACGCCGTTCGTCCTGCCGCAGCCGGCCGAGACCGTAGATCTGCGCGTCGGCGGTGAACGCCATCAGCTCCAGCAGCGTAATGCCGGGGTCGTGCAGGTTGAAATCGGTCCAGACCGGCGCCAGGGCCGGGATCAGCGCTCGCGCGCGCTCGACGAGCGTCGCGAAATCCGTATCGTCGAGCGACAGCCCGAGCCCGTTCACGGCGTCACCGGCGTCAGCGAGAGAACGAGGCGATCGGGCGCCAGCACCGCAAGCTCGTCGGCGGCTAACACTCGGGGCGGTGCATGCAGCACGCCCGCGGCGTCAACATCAGATAAGACGAGGCTCGTCACCCCGACAAGACCGTCGATTCCCACCAGGACCGCCATCACATCGGCCTCCGCAGGCATTGCTCCGAGCGGCCAGCCGCTCCCCTCGACTCCGCCCGTTGCCGGATCGAGAAGCTGTTCGAGTGCGGACCGCGCCGCGGCATCTACCGTGCCGCCGACATCGAGGCTTTCCACTGTCAGGGCAGCCGTTAGCGCCAGCGGCCGGAGAACCGGCGGATCCACGGCAAGACCGCCCTTCGCCGCAAGCCGCGGCAGCGTCACGCTGGCCAGCCGCGCGCGCAGCACCTCCCTCAGCGCCTTGCCGGGGCGCGGGTCCTGGCCTGTTGCGACGACGACGAGGCGAGCCGCGCGGCCGCTCTGGATGTACCGTGCTTGTGCGAGCTCGGAGGTATTGCCGAGCGCAATCGCCTCGAGATCGGCGCCGGTGACGGCTCGGCCGCGATCGCGCAGCGCGGCGGGCGCGTCGGCCAGGGTTGCTGCATCGCTTCCTGGATCGGCCCCGCCCGCCGCCGGCCGCGGCGCCACCACCTGCTCGACGCCCGGCAGCGTGGTCACCAGGTTCAGCGCAGCCCAGGCGGCCACCTGGATTGCTGCCGCCGTCCCCACGCGGCGGTAGGTCAGGGCCGCAATGCCGTCGCGTCCGACCGGCGGCACCATCCCCGCCTGCGCATCGCCAAAGAAAATGTCCCCGGTGGCCGGATCGAGCCGGTAAGCCCGTTCGCCCGGCCCGGCGTCTACGACATCCGACACCTCGGTCCAGCGTACCCAAGCCCCCGGACGTCCGGGGATATCCGTCCGCACCCGGTCCGGATCGCCGATCTGCAGTGTCGCGATATCCTCGTCCGCCAGAGGCTCGCGCACGCGCAGATCGAGGCTTCCTTCCAACACCGGCGGTCGCGCCAAGGTCACCCGCTCTGACGGCGAGCCGTCAGAGGAGCCAAGGATCTCGAAATCCTGTGTCTCAGCGGCGGTAGCGGACGCGGCATTCAGGTAAAGACCTTCCAATATCGGCTGCCAACTCGTGCGCCCGGGGTCGTCCTCGCGGGCCCGCAGACGGAGCCAGTACCGGTCATTGCCAAACAACGTTGCGAGCTGGAGCGGCGCATCCAGCGCGATCGAGAGTAGTCCGTCCTGCCCGAGCCCTCCCGTATCGTCGGTCAGCGGCAGTTCTACGAACTGTCCATCCCTCAATGTTTCGGCGATCAGCCGCACCTGACCTGGCTGCTCCCGCACGAACGCGAGAAGCCGAATGACGCCGTTCTCTGGCGGCGCGGCCCCAGGCGCGGTAATACCAAGGAACAGCGCGCGCGACCCTGGCGCTGCTTCGTCAGGACCGAAGTCGGCGAGCATGTCGGCAACCGGCTGGAAGGCGGTGACTTTAGCGCCGGACAGCCGGTTTGCCGCACTCTGGTCGCGCAGGCCCAGACTGTCGAAGGTCAACAGGAAGTCGGGCTCCTGCGCAGTGGTGAGCGTGTAGCCCACCGTCAAGCCCAGCATCCGTGGAGGGTGGATTTGACTGGTATCCCGCTCGGCAGTCTGGCTTTGACCGGGACTGCCGGTGAGCTTATAGATCTCCTTGCCATAGTCGCCGCCGATCAGCCGCGCGCGCACCCAGGGCTGGTTCTTTCCCGCGACGTCGGTTGGCGCCATGTCGATCGGCCGCGGGAACGTGACAGGGCCGCTCTGCACGAGATTGCGCGTTCCATCCACGAGCTGGTCGATGTGCAGCCAGCTCCGGCCGTTCCAGTACTCCCAGCTCAGCTCCGGGTTCGGCACCACGGGCTGCTGATCCGCGACCCACGCGCCCGGGGTCTGCGCCGGCGGAATGTGGAACGTGTAGCGTCCAGCGGCCGCGACGGGTGGGGTCGTCCACCCCGGCGACAGCACCAAGAATGGAACCCCGGACGCGCTGCCTTGCACGCTCTGTGCGGCCGGCGTGCCGTTCGAGGTCAGACCGCGTGCCAGCAGCGTCGGCACCTTGGCCTGCGGCACGTTCGCCAGTGTCGGCACGAGGCTGCCGGCGGCGGTGGGCGACACGCGGACATGCTGGTACGTCACCGCGCCGTCTGGGATCCCGTCGAGGCCGGGCGCCCGGTCGAGCGTTGCGGTATTAGCGGCGACTGTCATCAGCGTGAAGGATTTCGCGCTCTCGTAATGTGGAGGCGTGCCGCTGATGATCAGGATCACATCGGTCGGGAGGGCCGTGTCGGCGGCGTCGAGCGTCAAAACGCTGCCGGCAAGGTGGCCGCTGCGGATGCCACCATTTGGCGCGCTGACACTCAAGATCAGCAGCCGCCAATCCGGGCCAACATTCGCCGAGAATGCGCTGCCTGGGCGGAAGACATGCGTGCCGCCGATCCCGGCGTTGTCTTCGATCCGATAGATGCTGCGCTGAGCGGGGTCGATCGGAAGCGATTCGAGAAGACTGTCCCCCTCGTTCGGTCCTAGCGTAAGCGGCGGAAGCGAAAGCTGGACGCCGGTGCCGAGGTCGGCCTGCGCCACCGCGAATACGTCGGGAGGGGAAATCCAATCGCGGCTGTACACCGCGAGGTTGCTGCCCGGGACGAGCAGGACGGTGCGGGTCGTAGGACCGACCGGCGGGTATCGCACGGCGACAGGTGCGCCGCGCAGGTCCGTCTCGTCGGTGATCGGCTCGTCCGGAAGCGGCGTGTCATCGAGCGGCCAGACGACGAGGGTGTGCGGGGAATCCGACGGCCGGAACAGCGCAATGCTGCGGTCCGACTGCGGCTCCGTCAACACACCGACATTGCCGTACCTGTCTTCTATGTCGAGCTGACGAGGCAACGGTCCGGCGACGATGGTCCCCTGCGTTGTGACCGCGATCGGATGACTGGTTGCGTCAGCGGTCACGATCACCGGATCGGACGCACCGTCCCATATCACCGCGGGGGCCACCGACACGTGGGCGGTCGTGCCGGCAATCGGCGTCGGAGTGCTGTCGTTGGCGTCGCTGAGGTGCCAGAGCGCGTTTTTCTCGTCGACCAGCACGATCTGTTCCGGCTGTGTCGCCGCGGGCCATCGTGCTGCCGCGATCTGCACGACCTTGGGGCTGACGCCAGACGTGTCGAGCGGCAGCGCAGCTCCGGCTTGCCAGGCGCCGGGCGGCGCTGCGCCGATAGAGCCCAGCGCGCGGGTGTGCAGGATTCCATCGACTGCTGCGAGTACGACGACGTTGGCGCCGGTTTCGAGGGCGACAGCCACCGGACCAACCGTCGTTCCGGCTGGCGCACCCAGCGAAACCCAGCCATTATTGGGCGAGAGCGGCTGATAGCCACCGCCGAAGAACGTGAAGCCGCGCCAAAGCCAGACCTGCTGATCGTCTGAGACCACCGCGGCAAACAAAAATTGGTAAATGAACCACGCGTAGTTCGCGATGGATGGAGGCCATCTCGGATCGAATGAGACCGCCCGCGCCTGCTCGCCCACGGTCGGCGCTGTGACGACATTGCGATTGATCGCGTCGCTGGTGACAGATAGCTGCACGAACGCGCCGTCATTGCGCACCGCGAAAGCGGCGCCTGCCGCCGGCGCCAGCGGGCCCAGCGACTCGTCGGCAGCTGTGAAATGGAGTGTGACGGTCGCGCCGCGCTTGGTCATCGCTTCGGGCGCGCTGACATAGAATTGGTCGAATAGACGTGGCTCGCGGCCGAGGGGAAAGAACTCGGTCGTCGTCACCAGCGGGACGCTGTTGGCGAACGCATCGACGGTGACCGGGCTGGTCGAGGACGGGTTTGTCGTGACGAGCACGCTCAACCCGTCGGTGAGCGAGATTGGCGCCGCTGGTGCATCAGCGACCGCGCGAAGCCAGCGAGCGTTGTTTCCGAACAGCGTCGTCGGCGGCAGCGTGCTCGGCACCTGCTTCGCGAGCGTGAGTGTCCCGGCGCCCGGCGTGGGTTCAAATGCCAGCCAGTCCGGATTGCTGGCACCGGCGGCGAGGCCCCAATATTTCCAGGTTATGCCCGCGCCGAACAGCACGTCGCCACCCCGCACGACGATGCTGGCGTCGCTGTCGATGTCGAGCAGGTCGGTTGCGCCAATGTACAGCTCATGCCGCTGCCAGTTGCGGGCTGCCGTGTCGCCCGTCTGGCCGGGAGGAAACGGGATCAGGCTGGTGACCGGCGCCACGGGACTGGGTGGAGCGGCCGCGGCGTTGAGCGCTGGGTCGATGCTCACCAGGTCGTTCTTGACGTCGGTGATCCGGTACTCCGCTCCACCAATACCAATGGACTGGCCGGCGGCGAGCCCGAGCGCCGGCGTGACCTGCACGGTCATCGCGCCTGCCCGAGCCGGTCCGGCGAGGGCGCGTACGCGCGGGAGGCTATCGGGTGCGGCCGCCGTCAAGAGGCCCGGGAACGGCAGGTAGAGTTTGTCGCCCATGCCATCGACCGCGACCAAATCGGTCAATGAGCCGGGCACGACAAGCATGTCCTGATCCGTCTCGAACACGATCGGGCCGCTCGACACCTGCGCTTGCAGCCGCAGCCGGGGCGGCGCGAGCACCGTGGCGGGAGCGCCCGGCGCGGTCAGCAGCACGACGTAGAGCCGGGCGGCACGAGCCGGGTCGCGATGGATGCCGATCCAGTCGAGGAAATTCCGGAACTGCTTCTCCGGCACGCGGTCGAGCCGCTGGGTCACCTCGGCCTCGAGGCTCGCAGCGATCGAGAGGATCGCCTGCGCCACGTCACCCTGCCCGCCTCCAGCCCGCCAATCGGGCAGACAGGCGGGCACGAGCTGCTCGAGCATCGCAAGCAGCGCGCCGCCGCGCCTTCCGTCGATCACCGGCGCGGAGACGATGCCGTTCATAGTCCGCCGCCCTCACGGAAATAGAATGGATAGACCATGTTGCCGCTCTGATTCGTGGCGCGTACCCGATAGGCGATCGACACGATCAGCAACCCGTCCGCCGCCTGGGTCGGATCGACCGAGACGTCCTGCACCTCGATGCGCGGCTCAAAGCGGGCCAGGGCCTCGTTCACGGTCTTTTGGACGCGCGTGAACGTCGCGGTGTCGAGCGCCTCGAACACCAGCTGGTTCGCGCCGCAGCCGAAATCCGGCCGCATGGCCCGCTCTCCCGGAGCGGTGGCGAGGATGATGCGAATAGCCTGCTTGATGTCCGTCTCCGCCGCGACCATCGCGGTGCGGCCGGTGTTCGGGTCGAGCGCCACCGGAAAGCCCCAACCGACGCCGAGGAACGCCTTCTGCTGTTCCATCGATCAGCCTCCGATCGTCACCGTCGGAGCACCGGCCGCGATCGTGTTGGGCGGCGCCGCCTCCATCACCATGTCGCCCTGTCGCGCCGCCGGCTGTCCGCCGATCAGCACCGTCGCGCTGCCCACTGCGACCGTGCCGCCGACATGCGGCACCAGCCCGTTCAAAAGGGGACAGAGATGCGCATCGCCCACCCGCCAGGCCGGCTGGCCACCGATCAGCACGGTCGGACAGCCGGGTCCCGGTCCCAAGGGTGTACCGTGCGAAGTCAGATCACCCAGACGTGCAGCAGGTTGGCCCATGACATGCCTCAGTTGATCTGGACCATGCCGCCGCGGACCGTCATGGTCGCGCCGGCCTTCAGCTCGGCCGTGGCCGAGGCATCGAGGGTGATCGACGGCGCTTTCAGGGTCAGCGATTGCGCCGCCTCGATCGAGATGGCGCCGCTCGTGGACTCTATCGAGACCTTATTGCCCTTTCCGTCCTCTAGCAGCAGTCCCTGGTCGTCGATCTTGAGATGCTTGCCGTCCTGCAAGCGCAGCTCCACGCTTCCCTGATCACCATCGTCAAACGTCAGCGTGTGACCCTTGCGGGATTTGATGACGCGCCGGTCGTTCTTGCCGTCGCTGTCGTTGTCGGGCGGCGCATCCTGGCCGTTCCACAACGCGCCGAGCACGTAAGGAAAGCGCATGTCCTCCCGCTCAAAGGCAACGAGCACCTCGTCGCCGACCTCCGGCAGGAAATACGTGCCGCGATCCTTGCCGGCCATCGGCACTGCGCAACGGGCCCAGTCGCTTTCGCGCGGCTCGTTCTCCCACGAGAATTTCAGCTTAACCCGGCCAAGCCCGTCCGGGTCGCGGTTCTGCGTCACCACCGCAATGGCAACACCTTTGAGGTAGCCACCGCTTTCATGCGTGCTTTCTGGCTGCGGCATCGGGGTCATCGCGTTCACAGTGTCGTCTCCTTCACCTTGAAGCGCGTGCGGTAGCCGTTGCCGTCGATGTGATGGGTTGCCTCTTCGACGAAATAGGTCTTGGAGAACCGGCGCCCGATCGCCTCGAGCGCCACCATTGTGTCGGGCCGTATCTCCGGCAGGCCGAGCGTCTCGCCCTCACCGGTCAGGAACTCTTGCGCCCGCTCGGCGAGCGCCGCCTTGGCCCGCTCGTCAGCCTCGGCCTGGCTGCGCACGGGCTGGCGCAGACGCAATGTCGGGGGGTCGCGCAGGACGCCTTGCAGATAGTCGGCTGCGCTCTGCCGGCGCGGGTCGCGGCCGGGCTCGTCGCCGCGCTGCGCCTGACCAATGATCGCCTGTTTGCGCGCGGTATCCCAGCCGACGACTTGGACCCTCTCCACTTGGCCGGCGAGGTTGGCCTCTGGTTTAAAGCTCAGCAATCCGGCGCCGTAGGGCAGCGTGACTACTGGCTCCTGCTTGTCTCGCGCTGGACCGAAATGCAGTGTATTGCCGGTGACGTACACCTTGTAGCGCTCGTTGCGGTCCGCGAGCTTCTTGATGAACTCCAGGTCGCTTTCCTGGTTCTGCTCGATTTGCGGATGCTGCACCTTGGTTGGTGTCACGTCGGTATCGAGGTTGTGAAATCCCGCGATGTCTGCTGCCACGTCGCTGTCGCGGCGCTGCGCCCAGCTCGCGCTATTCTTCCCGACGCTCATCGGGTAGCTATGGTCGTAGCCCGCGATCGTCAGCTCCGGCGTGCCTCCGTCGGCGAAATTCGTGCCGACTTCGGTAATGACGCCGCTGATCAGCACCGTCAGGCCGGCGGTGTCGCCGTAGCCTGCTGCGACTTCCACCTCCGCCCCGAACGCAACGGTTTCGAGCAGGTCTTTGCCGTCGGCGTCGAGGAACTCGCGCCGGTCCATGTCGAAGGCGTTCGCGACCGTAAAGCTGAACCGGCTCATCGCCCCGAGCACAAGGCTTACCTCGGTCTGCGTGACCGCCACGAACGACTCGCGTATCAAATCCTTGCCCGCCACGCGCACCGCATAGGCGGGGACGTAGAAGTCGCCGTATTTCTGAGAGAAATCCGCGAGCCTCATATCGGGCTGTCCAGCGGCGGTACACTGAGCCAGGTGCCCGGCTCTATATTGAGCGGATCGTCGAGGTCGCTCGCATTGGCAATCACGCGCCACTTGGCCGGATCGCCGTATTCGCGAGACGCCATCAGCCACAGCGCGTCGGACGAATCGAGCTGACGGCGCTTGCTCTTGTCGGCCGACTCGCGCCGGGGCTCTCGCAGTTGCTGCTGCAGCGTGCGATATTCCTTGAACGTGACCGACAGGGTCGCGCGTGCCGGTGTGCCGTCCGGCTGGAACAGCGTGCGCTTTTGCCCGAGCTTCTCGATCACCGCATCGAACAGGAGATCTCCCCAGACGAAGCGCACGGGCGGCGGCGCATGCAGCGAGGCGTCGATCAGCAGCAGCCCCGACATGGCAGCAAGGCGGCTGGCAACACTGTTCGACGGATCGGGAGCGGGGTCGGTGTAATCTTCGAGGAACAGATCCATCGAGAGATGATCCGCCTCGCCATTGACGAACTGCAGCAGCGGGCTGCTCAACCCAAGTATCGCCGTCGCTTTGTAAGCGTTCGTGCGCTCGATCGAATACTCCGTCGGATTGAAAAGCACGTTGATCGATTTGCCGGAATTCGCTCCGCCGGTGATCTCTATCGCCGCTTTTTCGAGCTTGTTCATCGCCTAGAGCCCCCGCCGCTCGCGCTCGATGCGCATCCGGCGATCGACCCGGCGGATCACATCCTCCACCAGGCGCTCCGCCACTGCCGGCTCGAGCATCCGCGGGGCGGCCCGGTCTACAGCGGCGGGCAGGGCACCGGCACCCGGCCCCGCGGCCAGCGGCGGCATGCTGGCTCTGCGGCCGCCCCACAGCTGCCCGCCGGGCGTCCCTTCGCCGATCTCCGCAGCCGGCGCCCGCCAGGTGAGCACGACAGGATGCCGTGCGGCGACATCGGCAGCTTCAGCACGGTCCGACCCCGGTCGCGGTGCAGTGCGGTGAGAGAGGGCGGGCGCCACGCGGCCGATGCTGCGCGGCGCCACCGTTGCATCCTCGCGAGCATGGCGCGAGGAAACAGCTCGAACCGGTGTTGCTGTCTCCGTGTCGATTGCCGGGGCGTACCGCCCCCAGCCCTGTTGCCGCCGCGTTGCCGCATGCCAGATCTCCACAGGGTCGCTCGCTCTCGGCCACCCACTGCGCGGTCGACGTACTCGGGGCATCGGTGGAACGGGCACGTCGATGCGCGAGGTCATCCGCGACACGTTGCGAAATGGGGCGGACCGAGCGGTGTGGAAAAGCGCTACGGCGGCATGGTGGCCGGTACGGCCAGCCTCCTCTGCGCCGAGGCCGGGGCCCGCGCTCCGCCGCACCGGCGTCGGCGATGCGCCGCCGGCAGCCGCCGCGGCGAAGCGGGTCTCCGAACTCCACCGCATGGGCTGCGGCATCAGGCGCGTCTCGGCGCGGACCGGAACCGATCTTGCGGCGAGCTCTCGCGGGAATGACCAGGCGATCCGGTAACTCACGGTCAGCGCAAAACTCAGTGCGCGAGCCGGCAGGTTTCGCGCCGCAGGCAGCACCGGTGCGGCCCGCATTTTTACCTCGCGCCGCCAGGTCAGCCATAACGGCTGGCGCAGCAGTCGCGTGCCGCCGGCCGGCACCAGACGCCGTGCCGCGCGCGGCGGCCAGGGGGAACGAAGCGTCAGGGCACGCCGCGGGCTCATCCGCGCAGGATCCCCTGATGAACGAACTCGACGCTCTCGACCAGCACGGTGTTGCTCGACGCATCGAGGTCCGCGACCGACCACTTCACCGGAAACGCGCCCCGCGCGTGCCAGCGCCACACCTCGCCGCCGGTCGCGTCGCGCAGAATTACCGACAGCGTCTTGCGGGTTACACGGCCTTCGGTAACGTCCTGCTGCCAATCCCACAGCCAGCTGTCGGCGATGCCGTGCTCGAGCACGAGATTTGGATGGGTCGCTTGGCCGATATGTTTATGCTCGTACTCGTTCAGCCCACCCTCGTGATAGGTCTCGACCTTCATCTCGCGTGCCAAACCTTTGACGCGGCTGAAGCCGCCCTTCTGGAGCTGGTCGAACTCGACCAGAAACCGGAAGCCCTCATACGGGTCCAGCCGCGCCATCAGCTCAGCCTATGTCGAATGGGTTGTCCGGCGTGCCATCCAGCCGGCGGTTCACCAGCGAGATTTCGCGACACCAGCGGCGACGTTCCGCATGCTCGAGGCCCATCAGCTCGTCGCGGCTCCAGTGGAAGTGGAACGCGATGAAAGCCATCTCCTCGTAGAGAAGGCGGCGCGGATAGGCCATCAGGCTTCCCCCATCTGGGCGCTCCCCGCGCGCAGCAGGCGCGCTTGCCCATTTGTGGCGGCGGGAATCGCTGCGGCAGTATCGCTCTCTTCCAAGGCATTGATCTGCTCGTAGAGCCGCTGCAGATAATCCAGATCCGACGCGTACAGACCCTCGACGATTTTGGTGTCAACCTCGGGCAGGGAGCCGAGCCGCTCGATGACCCGGGCCATTACGATGATGGTCAGATAAGCAGCATTCTGCTGGACGCGGGGATCGCGCAGCGGCAGGATCTCGTCCGCGGCGGTCGCCAGCCGCATTGAGCCCTGCCGGTGCAATACGCCATGCTCGTCGAGATAGCCCTTGGGCAATGTGAACTCGATCTCGGTGCGAAACCCTGGCCCGGTGCGCTGGGACATTGCATACCTCCTACTGCACGCGCTCGACGCCTTCATTGGCGAGCTCGACCATTTCGATGTAGACGTCGTTGCCCTTGGCATTGAGATCGGACGGGTGATACTTCACCGGCCACGCATTGCTGACGGTGAACCGCGCTTTATCGGCACCGGTCTCGTCCTGCACGATGATGTTTACGGTCTTGCGATTGGTTTCGATCTGTCCGGCGACGATTGAGGCGTACCATTTCCACAACTCGGCCGAATCGGTGAAACCCCACTTGAGGGTAATATTGCCGTACTTCGTCATACCCGGCAGCTTGCGCGCGTGCGTGGGATCTGGGCCCTCGCGGTAGTCGATCGCATCGGTGGAGGTCTCGGCGATCGCAACCTCGCTGAAGCCAGCCTGGCTGATTGCGTCGATCTCCAGCCGGAACCGGAAATTTCGAAACGGGTCCTTGCGTTGTGCCATGACTCAATCCTCCAGCGGCTCAGGTTTGCGCTTCGGCGGTGTTCTGGAAGATCCGGAACACCACAAACTCGGCAGGCCGCACCGGTGCGATGCCGATCACGCAGATCAGCCGGCCGTTGAGGATGTCGTCCTGCGTCATGGTTGTCCGGTCGCAAGCAATCTGGAACGCCTGGTCCTCGGTCGTGCCCATCAGCGCGCCTTCGCGCCATTGGGTGCGCAGGAACAGCCTGATGGTGTCCTTGACCCGCGCCCAGAGCCGCTCGTCATTGGGCTCGAACACGACCCATTGCGTGCCCACGTAAATCGACCGCTCGAGGAAAATAAACAGTCGCCGAACCGGCACGTATTTCCACAACGTATTGGACGAGAGGGTGCGCGCGCCCCAGACACGGATGCCCTGTCCGGCGAGGTTACGGATTGCGTTGACGCCACGCGGGTTGAGCGTCATCTGCGCGTTGTCGTCGACCTTGAACTCGAGATCGATGACATCCGGCAATGCCTCGTTCGCGGGCGCTTTGTAGACGCCGCGGTTGGTATCCGTTCGGGCATAGACACCGAGCACATGACCACCCGGGGGTATCCTTACCTTGGCGCCGGATTGCGGATCGCTGATATAGATCCACGGATAATAGAGGGCGGCATATTCTGTGTCGGCCAGCGTGGTGCGCGGATCGAAACCGCTGATGTTGCCCATGCCGGATGGGCTGTCGACCACGGTGAAGCGAAACTTCTGCAGCTCGCACTGGGCGATCAGTTCCTTGACGATCGCATCGGGCGCGGCCGGCGAATAGAGCAACGCCACGTCTCGGTAGTTATCGAGCAGCAACGCGGCGAGGCCGATGCGCTGGCTCGGATCGGGGTCGTCACCGGTGTAGTCGGCGGGGCTGATCGCGGTCGCGCTGGTCACACCACTTGACAGTGCGCTCGCACCATAAGCGGGAATTAGCGGCGGCAATGTGGTCGACGGCTGCGCATCTGCACGCGACAACACCACGAGCGTGGAGTTGCCATTCACCCGCTTGTCGAAAAAGTCAGGTGAGGCGGGGTCGAGCCAGACGTCGGCAAACGTCTCGACGAGTTGTGGCCGCGGCGTTGTCGTCGTATCCGCAAACGGATCGAACAATCCGGCCGTCGGAGCCACGCTCCAATAGGCCGCGACCAGATTGATGCCGACCGGTACCGTAGCCTGCATCGTAAGGGTGGCGGTATAGCCAGTAAATGGCCCTGCTGCTCCACCACCGGCAGGCACACCGACAATTGCATCGCCTGCCAAAGTAGGGTCAACAGTATAATCACCACCGGACGCAAGTGTAATGACGCCTAAAACGCCGGCAGTGGTAGTACCAGTACCAGTCCATTTCTGCCCTGTACCGGTAGTGCCTGTTAGCGTCCAGTTGCCATCCGCACCAACAGTGCCGTTTGCTAGCGTCACAGCGGTACGAACTGCGGTATGCCCTGGAACGACTTTCCTCGTGGTGCTGTCGTGGACGCTCACCCAGACGCGGTTGCCCCAGACGCCGGAGCCGGTGGCGGCCACGTGAAGCCCGCCGAAGTTATGCGTGGCCGAGGCCTCGCCATCGGCACGATGGACGATGCGGCAGACATAAAGCTGCCGGCCGCCATTGTCGAAGAAGCCGAACGCGGCATATGGCATAAACTTGGTGGCGTCGAACACGCCGCCAAACCAACGGTTGTACTCGTTGTAGCTGCCAACCAGACGCGGCAGGGTCGGGCCGCGCTCGGTCTCGCCAAGGAAGGCGGCCGTGCTCGTTGCGACGCCTTCGATCGGGCGCGGACCGCGTTCGATCTCCTCGACGTAAACGCCGGGCGTGAAGTATTGTGGCATCGGTCAGTCTCCCGTCCTGTGCCGTGATTGCAGTTGCGGCGCCATCTCGGTCTCCTCATCCATTGCTCGCGCCCCTAGAGGGTGGCCCAATCGAAATCTGTGACAGGCAGTTTTGTCGCGGCGTCGATCGCGGTTTTGCCGCCGGCGACAGCGCGCAACCCCGGCCGGCTTTTGGTCGTGCCGCTGCGCGTGAAATTGAGCGTCAAGTCAGCAGTGACGGGGTCGGCGCTGGCGACCGCGGTGGGATCGAGACGGAGCAGTACGGCGAATGCGCCGAGCCCATCGGTGCGCGACGGAAGCGCCTGATGCTTCGCCGTCAGATCCGCGAAGGTGACGCCGACGACCGCACCAGGGGCCGGAGCGGCGCCGTCCACCAGCTTCCCCGTCAACAGCGTGGCATAGAGATCGAACGGATAGAGCGGCGTCGGCTGCAGGGTGAGGCGCAGCAGCAGCTGCCCCGGCGGTGGCGGCGGCGACGAGATCGGTTCGTACGGCAGGCCGTGCAGATCGACCCGTATGTTGCCAACGGCGCCAGGCTCGGCAAGGAAGACGAACCGGCCGGAGAGATTGGTCACTGGTGCTTTGGCCAACCCATCGGCGGTCACGGTTGCTGGCGCCGAGACCAGCTCGCCGGTCACGGGATCCAGCAATTCGACTGCAAACGAGACTTGGCGGACATTGGTGTCGCCAGAGAGCACGACGACGCTCATGGCAGCGTCCCCACAAGACGCCGGTCGTCGGTGACCGACGGTGCGGGACCGGCCGGGGCGGCCGGATCGATCCAGACCGGCGTCGCGACGTAGAGCAGGGACGGCCGAAACGACGTCAGCGGAAACATCGCCCACACTCGCGCGAGCTCATCGGTCGAAACATTGTCGAGAGTGACGCGCGCCTCTTGGTCTGTGACCTCGTCTGGCCCGAGCACGGGCGCGTCGGCGAGCGCCTGCACCACGCGCCCGAGCGTAGCTAGGGAGACAGGCTCGCCGCCGGTCGGGCTCGCCACGGTGAGCAGGAGGTGCAAATCGACCGGGGTTGCATTTGGCAGCACTCGCGCCGGCGCGCCTGGGCCGTCCGGCGGTAGTCGGCGCTCGGCATTGCGCAACGTCTGGCTCGGTACCACCCGGATCAAGAGGATGGTGATATCGGAAGATTTTGCCGCATCGTCGTCTGGCGGGCCGATATACACGTTGGCCGGCAAGCCGCCGCTGGCGAGCGCGATGCGCAGCCGCCGCTGCAACGCCAACATAACGTTCTGGATGCCCAGCGCGCTCATGCCGCGTTTCCCCTGACCGGCTGCGACCACAGCGCACTGGCTGCCGACGGCATGCCGATCTTCACCAGCTCGGCCCGCACCGCTGCCATCAGGTGCTGCATCGTGATGGGCCCATCCGCGGCGGCAGCGGCGAAAGCCGCGCGCAATGTCACCTGCCGAATGCTGCCGCCCGTCAGCTCGATGCGCCGCGCCAGCAAACCGAGATCGACATCGGAGGCGATCGGCGCCGACTTGGGCAGGCACTGTCGCCAGATCGCCTCACGGGCGGGCGCATCGGGGCGGGGGAATTCGATCGCAAAGCGGATGCGCCGAAGGAAGGCGGTGTCGATGTTCTGACGGAAGTTTGTGGTCAGAACCGCCAGACCCGAAAAACTCTCGAGCCGCTGCAGCAGGAAGGCGACCTCGATGTTCGCGTATCGATCATGCGCGTCGCGCACCTCGCCACGCTTGGCGAACAGCGCATCGGCTTCGTCGAAGAGGAGCGCGACCCCGGCGCGTTCCGCTTCGTCGAAAATCGCGTCGAGGTTTTTTTCGGTCTCGCCGATGTACTTGCTTACGACTTGCGCCAGATCGACCACGTACAAGTCGGTATCAAGCGCGCGCGCGATGGCCCGGGCTGCCATCGTCTTGCCGGTACCGCTCGGACCCCAGAACAGGGCAGCGACGGCGCGGCCGAAAGGAAGCTGCGCGCCGAAGCCCCATCGGTCGAGCACTGTCCCGGCGTGCCGACATTGGGCAATGATCTCGTGCAGCTGAGCGTGCCGGTCTGGCGGCAGGACAACCTGAGTGAGATCGAAGATCGGCGTCAGCAGGCGGGCGTAGCGCGGCAGATGCGGCATTGCGATCTGGCGGGATGCGGCAGCGACTTCGCGATCCAGCTCCCGGCCCGGCGTACCGGCCGCCTTTGCGCGTGCCAGCGCCATCACTGTCGCGATCCTGGACGCCGGCAATCGTAAGGAGCCAGCCAGATGAGCTGCCGTGTCATCGCCCAGCGCGATCTCCACCCGCGCCGCCTCGGCCTTGAGCAGCGCAGCGCGCGCATCGATGGTCAGCGGAGTGAAGGTCAGCACCACGCTCGCCTTGCCGATCAGGAGATTCGGCGTCGGGCCATCCTCCGACAGCAGCACTGCGGGGACTGGAAGATCGGATCGCGCGAGGTGGTCTACGACGGTCGCCACGGTCGTCGCATCGGCGTCCGCGTCGGCCGCCACCGCGGGGACGATGTCGAACAACCGAGCGGCCCTCTCGATGTGCGCAGCGACTTCCTCGGTCCGCTGCGTGTCGAGCGATGCGCTGCGCCGCGACGTGATGCGCAGAAGCCGGCGCGAGGCTCTCCCGGCGGCGCTTTCGATGACCGCACGCCAGTCGTCGGCTGAGCCGCCGGTCAGCACGGCCCAACCCGTATCGCGCTGCAGCGCCTCTGCGACCCGGGTGGTTTCCGGGAGCTCGCTTACCGCCTCGGCCCCCGGCCAGGCTGTCTCGCGTATCCAGCCTTCCAAGCAAGGATCGCTCGCCTCGGCGACCTCTCCCTCGATCAGCCAGGCTCGAATCGCCGGGTCGACCTGAAGCGGATCGACGGCCGATACGGCGGGCCCCAACCGCGGCTGCGTCAGCCACCAACGCGCCAAGCCGCCCGACGCGGCGAGGACGCTACGGTTTTGGGAGCCGAGCTCGCCCGACGCGCCGAGCAGCGTGCCGATCAACCCAAGGCTGGCCGATCGACGTCCGAGATCATCGTGCAGCAGACCGTAGACACGCTGATAAAGCGGGTCGAGCTCCGGCGCGAGCAGAAGCAACAATACCTGCCACTCGACTTTTCGCAGCCCGAGCCGACCCACGAGATGGCCGAGCCGCTGCTCGCTGGCTCCGGTTGTCAGGGCGTTGTCGAGGTGCGCTTCAGCCCGGTCGCGGTCGCCCTCGAGGATCTCGAGGTCGGTCCCGTGTGCCAGGCTGTTGCGGGAGAGCATGCGTTCGGCGGCCGCCACCGAGATTGTGAGACCGGGCAGCGATTGGTCGTCCGGCGCTCCGGCGCGGGCGATCGCGAGACGGAGCACGGTGTCGAGCCACGCCTGGCTGAGTGGCCCGGGGCCGCCCTCCGCCAGCGCCGGGGCGCCCATCGAGGTGGGCGGCATCAAGCGGCGTATTGGTTCCACGATGATCGAGCGCGTCCCGGACCCGCTGCTCGCGAGCGCCCGGAGCAGCTTGATAAAATCGTCGAGAGCAGGCCCGGGAATGCTGGCCCCCAGCCGAGCCTCGCCGATCGGGACGGTGACGATGGCCAGATCGGGCCGGGCCGCGGCAAGCGCTTGCGCCCGCGCATCGAGCGATGGCGGCTGACCGATGACGACGACGATGGGCGCGATCGCGGCGTCGGCAACCAAAGTGTCGAGCCTCTCGGGCCCGGCAGGCGCGGGCTCGATCAGGGTCAGGTCGCCCGCCCGCCGGATCGCGTCCGCCAACGCGGCCGCCAGCAGGTCCGGCTGAAGCTGTATCAGGAGAATCTCGGCGACCCGTTCCGGCATCTCTGATCTCGCCATGACGGGGAAGACTGCGCGCGTCAGCAACGCGGCGGATATCCGTCGCGGCGGATGATCCGAAGCCTAGATCCCTAATCAGTCATGAGCTCGTGGAGGGATTAGTCAGCTACATAGCCGCGATCTAGACCGTGGCTATGCAAGCCGCCACCTGGCCTAGTTAAATTCGGTGAGCTTTCGACAGAAAACTCTGACAGAACCTCGGTACCTGGGAACGTTCCAGCAGACGAGATCGTCAAGATCGAAGCCGGCGACGGAATGGTCGTTACGTATTTCGGTTTAGGAATGGCACAGGGTAAGCAGAGGACATCCGGTAATCAGCATTGCCGACGCCGCAAAGAAAGCCCTTGAGACCGCAGTTGCCTGTGCTGAGCCTCTTTTCTAGGCGAAGTCGTTTGCCGCCGGTTCGAACCAGCAAGCTCGGCTTCGCACTTACTTCTGAGTCGGCATGCGCCCGTACAACTAGCGTGTTATATTGTGGCGCACACCTCGTCTGAAAATGAGTAGGGGATCGGGTTCCTATTGACTCTTGCGTCCCTCTTCAAATTCCGCTTCTGTGCAGGTTTTTGGACGCCGGCAATAACGAGGCTTGAGGCACGCTCAGCTGACAGGCGTCCAAAAAGCGCCAAGGCACGAAGTCGCGGGAAGTTGGGCACCGGCTGGGCAGCGAGCGC